>ORJL010130852.1_pt1 | contig 17787 bp, 6 predicted proteins | sample 1779941 | NCBI WGS metagenome assembly ORJL01 (sample SAMEA104232317, study PRJEB22302) | groundwater metagenome | biome: forest; feature: aquifer; material: groundwater | place: USA | collected 2011-08-07 | depth 5.8 m | reverse complement strand
CGGCGGCCTGCCCGCTGGCCAGGGCGAGAGTCAGTCCGGCGGCGCCGGCTGCGGCGCGGCGAACGAACTCGCGACGGGAAACCTGAGAATGGGAGATTGATCTCATAGCTGAACGCTTTCGATAATATTAGTTGAATCGACGACCGACATTGATGGAGAAAGATTAAGCCCCCTGGCAGCCGGCGGTCAAGAGGGCAAACCCGCCGGGCAGGAACGCGCAGGGGTGATTCGAAGCGAGAAGCCGTCACAGTTCACACTAAGGAGAATGCCCAATCAAACCGGGTAGTTCTTTGGTGGTTCCGCGAGGCGACTCTCCTGGTTGGTGAGGTCAGCCTCCGCACATCCGGAGATGGACGGTTGAGCGTTCACTTGCCAGCGTGGGCGCTGCTGCGGATGCGGTCCAGCGTGGCCTTGGAGTACGGCTGATGCGGACTGCGGACACCTTCCAACAGCGCAGATTCCAACGCGGGCGACTCGCAATCATCGCGCAGTTCCAAGGTGCGGAGCGCATCCCGCACGACATCGTTCGCGTCGGCGTAGCGCCCGCTTTGCACCTTGCTCCGCACAAACTCTTCCAATTCCGGCGTCAGCACGATTTCCATATTTCAGCCAGGTTGTTGGACCGCCGAAAAGCTACCCGAGGCGGGCTGGAGAAACAAGTCCCGTGAAGAAGGATGATCGAGGGTGGTTTCAGGCGGGGAGGTGACAACGCCCGCACCGCCATCCCGGATCGGCCTGGATCCCTCGCCGCCAGGCAAACGTGTGCGTCAAAAGAGCTCCTGGAGCCGGAGGTTGTTGGAACCGCCAGACCGAAGGTCCGCCACACACAGCCGCTGCTCCTGGGCCACTCGGCAGCCTCGGCGGGGGAGATGCGGCGACGTGCGGCAGTTCCCGCCGCGGTTTTTTGCTGGCCTTTCACACGGGCTCGCTTAGCGTTGGCTTGACCCCGCGAGCCACGTGCGGCAGATGCCCGCCCGGCCCTTGGCGGGCCGGCCGCCGAGTCGTCGCCGAACGACGGCCCTGGCTCTGGCAGGTAACCGACGTTCGGCTATGGCCCCGACTATCAGAAATCTGATCACCAACGACCATCCGGTTTTCTGGACGGGCTGGGTCAACCTCGTTCGGGTGTTGGCGGGGCTAATTGTAGCGCTCGCGGCCCTTGGCGCCGCCGCTGAATCCACGCCCAAAGGGTCCCCTATCCGCACCTTGGGGACCGTGGAGGAGTTTCCCCCGGTGGAAGCACGTTACGTTCGGATGACCATCCTCAAGACAACAGAGATCTTCCCCATCCTCGATGAAGTGGAGATCTACACAGCCGAGCCTAAACCACGCAATGTGGCCCTGGCGTCCACCGGCGCCAAGGCTTCCGCTTCGGCCACGCAGAACGCGGGTTGGCCTATCGGATCGATCAACGATGGTCGCGACGGGGGCTGGTGGGCCGGCCGGGTTGGGACTAACAACTGGATCCAAATCGAATTCCCTAAAACGGAGGTGATCAACCGCATCGTTTGGAGTCGTTCGCGCTCGGAGCCGCAACGGACGCGGGGTATATGGCTTGGCACACCCATCGATTATCGCTTCGAGGTGGCGGTCGAACCAGGCCAATGGAAACGGGTGGCCGCATCGAGCGACCATCCCCCCTTCGCGCGGGACTATGAGTTCGAACTCGGCGTGGATGTTGCCGGCGCGATCAAGCCGCCCTTCATCGCACCCCTCGAGAATCCCCTGGTCGAGATCGAAGCCACCAACGCATTGCGGACGCCTTCGGAGTATCGGGCGGATCATTGGGGTGAGGATAACGAAATCCTCCAAAGTACCATTAACCAGATGATCGAGACCCCCGATGGCTATCTCTGGATAGGGACGGAGCTGGGCCTCGTCCGCTTTGACGGCGACCAGTTCAAGGCATTTAACCGGGACAACACGCCCGCGCTCAATCCGAGCGCGATTTATGGGCTGTATCTCGATCCCGAAGGTCGGCTTTTAATTCTGCTAAGCCCAGCAGGCTTGCCGAACAACGTGGTCCGGTATGCCCACGGCCGGTTCGAACGGCCCGATCTGGCCGGCCAATGGGTGCGTGGGTTCTTCACCGACTCGGAGGGGCAGGTTTGGGGGGTCACTTCGCAGGGTATCTTCCCTTGGAAGGGCGACCATCTCGACGTGGCAGCGGGAACCACGGATCTGAAAGAGAGCATGTTGTACAGCTTCACCACGGATCGCGGCTCGAACGTTTGGGTGACCATGGGCAACCAGGTCGGAAAGATCGTGCAACGCCGGTTTGTTCCCTCTCTGGACCAGGATGGCCGGCCCCGGGGATTTGGAGACCCGGCGTTTCCACCACTCCTCGTTCCCCGGCCGGATGGGCGGATCTGGATCCTGGAAGGCGGCGGCTTGGGTGAGACGGCGCGCGCCCCGGCCCGTTGGCGACTCCTTCAGCCGGATGGAACCGTCACCGAACCGCAGCCCTTCCCCTGGTCCGGGGCGGTGGAGTTTCGCACCGTTCGTTGTGATCCCTCCGGCAACCTCTGGGTCTGCTGCCCAAATGCCGGCCTCTTTGTCTTGTCTTCCGACGGTGCGCGCTACCAACTCCATACCGAGGCGGAGGGCCTGACTCGCCGCGCCGTCCAGATCAGCTATGAAGACCGTGAGGGCAACATTTGGGTGGGCGGTTGGCGCGGCGGGTTGGACCGCCTGCGCAAACCTCCTTTCCAGAGCATCGCCGCGGCGGCAGGAATCGGTTCGGAGAATGTCTATTCACTGACGCCGGCGGGTGCAGGGGGGGTCTGGGGCGGCACCCACAGCCGCGGCACCTACTTGTGGCAGCAGGGCAAGACTTACCGCCACAACGGTGCCGGCCCCCACTCGTGGTCGGTCATGGAAGACCGGACCGGCGCGCTCTGGAATGGCAATTACGATGGGGAGCTGAGGCGGTTAACGCAGGGGCAAATGGAGCTGTTTGTTTCCCCTGAGGCGGGCAAGCACCGTTTCACTTTCGCTTTATTCGAGGACCGATCAGGCCGAGTCTGGGCCGGAGGCGAATGGGGGCTTAGTTGCTACGACCACGGGAAGCTGAGCGACTTTCTGCCTCCGTGGTTCGACAAGGGGCAATTCGAGTGGGTGAATTCCCTCGCCGAAGACAGCGACGGATCGATCTGGCTCGGCACGAAACTCGGGTTTTTGCATCGGTTTCACCATGGCGAGTTCACCACCGTCCTGAAATCGGAGCAGGCTCCCCGGTTTCCCCTCTGTTCACTCTACTTCCGTCAGCCGGGCGAATTGTGGATGGCTCGCTTCGGCTTTGGACTCTCGCGTCTCAAGGACGGCCACTTCACTCACTATACTCCCGCCCAAGGCCTGCCCACCTCGACCATCAACGGCATCCTCGACGACGGCCGCGGCTTTCTCTGGATGACCTCCAAACAGGGCGTTTACCGGATCGCCCTCGCGGAGCTCGACACGTTCGCCGGGCAGAAAACCGCCGAGGTCCACTGGGAACGGTTCACCCAGAAGGACGGTCTGCCCAGCGCGGGGTGCCAAGGGGAGCAAAACAAACCCAGCCTCTGCCAGACCCCCGACGGGCGCATCTGGATCCCGACCCTCGGGCGCGTGGGTGTCATCGATCCCGCCACCCTGTCCCAGGCCGAGCCCCCGGCGACGGCGGTGATTGAGAGCGCCGTGCTCTACAGCGCCCACGAGCCCGCGCAAACCCTCCTCGCCGAAGGCGAATTCAACGCCGCCAGGCCGGCGCCCGGAGCTCGCTTGACCATTCCACACGGGCAAAACAACCTGGTCATCCATTACACGGGCATTGACCTGACCGACCCCAGGCGAGTGCATTTCAAACATCGACTCGCGGGGCTGGACCACGACTGGGTGGAGGCCGAGAACAACCGCACCGCGATCTACGCCGCTTTGCCGCCCGGCTCCTACCAGTTTGAACTCATCGCGATCAACCATCGCGGAACCCCCAGCCTCCCCGCCACCCTCGCGCTGCGGGTGCTGCCGGCCTGGTGGGAGACCTGGACCTTTCGCGCCGTCCTGGGCACCCTGTTCCTCCTGTCAGGACCGATCTTCTACGCGCGCCGGATGAACCACCTCAACCGCGAGCGGGAGAAGCAGGCTGAGTTCACCCGGCGCGTGATCGATCGCGAGGAAGCCGAGCGCAAACGCATCGCGCACGAGATCCACGACGTGCTGGGACACGACCTACTGCTGCTCAAGAACAGCGCCGTTGAGGGCGCCCGGGATCCTGCGGTGGCGGCTGCCTCCCGCGAGCAGTTCGACCTCATCTCGGCCTTGGCGGGCCGCACGCTCGAAGAAAGCCGCGCCATCACTTACCGTTTGCGCCCGGTCGAACTCGAGCGCCTTGGCTTCAACCACGCGATCGAGGCAATGCTTGCGAAAGTGAGCGCCACCGGGGGGCTCCAGGTCTTCAAGGAGCTGGACGATCTCGATGGTGCTCTCTCGGCAGAGCTGCAGCTCTACCTCTACCGCCTGGTCCAGGAGGGGCTCAACAACGTGCTCAAACACGCCCACGCCTCGACCGTGATGCTCGAAGTCAAACGCGAAGGCGACCAGGTCGGCATCCGCTTGGAAGACAACGGCGTCGGCTTCGACCATGCCGCCCTCGACCGTGCCAAAAGTGGCGGACTGGGCCTGATCGGCATGGAAGAACGCGTCAAACTCATCGGCGGCGCCTTCCACCTCCAGTCCGTTCCCGGCCAGGGTACGCGCCTTCACATCACCGTCCCCGCTCACAAGTCACCGGTCTGAGCGACTCCGGGCCGGAGCGGGCCGGGGCGCGGCCCAGTCTGTTCAGCACGCCGAGATTCACTCACAGAAGCAAACGAAGAAAACGAAGGAGGAACGGCTCGGAGCTTGCTTGCCCCAATGTCATTGAGCGTTTTCAGTTTCACCTGGAGGCCCCTGTTCCTTCGTTTCCTTGGTTGCCTTCTGTAGATCCGACTCCGGCTTTCGGGTTCCGTCCGCCGCGCGAGAATCCCCCCCGCCTCTACTCTGTGGAGAGTAGAGCAAATACCCCCTACCGGGTAGGCCAAAATGCACCTTGCGGAGTATTCACGTCCGGTCGGGTCCGTGCCAGATTCTTCCTAATGACGAACACCAGCAGCTCTGATTCACGAACATGCCCGCGGGAGGGCAACACCGAAACTCAAAAGAGCAGCAACGCAACAACGCAGAATAACAAAGTACACCCATGAAAACAAACGTTCCCAGCCTCGTGACCGACCGCGCGCATTCGCGGGGGGCCAGTTCCGCCACGCCAGCCGCCGGCTCGCCCGTGCGCCGGCTCACTCTCTTGGCCCTCATGGCCACCTTGCTGGCCAACTGCGCGGCCGAGGCCGCACTCTTCAAGGTCACCAACACGGCCGACGGCGGTCCCGGTTCGCTCCGGCAGGCGATTGCCGACGCCAACCTCAGAAAGGGCCCGGACAAGATCGAGTTCGCCATTCCGGGCAAAGGGCCGTTCACGATCCATCCGGCGACGCCTTTGCCGCCCATCGCGGATCCCCTCGACCTCAGTGCCGAGGGCAAGCCGGTGAGTCTTGACTCCTCCGGCCTGGCTTGGGGACTCAAGATCAATTCATCGGACTGCAGCGTTCGCGCCTTGCCGATTCATGCGGCGTACGGGCCGGCCATCAGCGCGAAAGGTCCCACGCTCTCCAGCCTGACCGAGGCACTGAGCCTCATCGCCCATCCCACGGGTCGGGTCGTCACGGGGTCCATCCCAAAGGCGGACCTCTACGACACTACCGTTCCCACCTGGCAGTCCGGTGGTGCCTGGTCCTGGGACAATTACCCGATTCCCGGCGGTGGCGGCGACGACTATGCCTTTCGGGCCGTTGGCGTCATGAACGTGCCAGCCGAAGGGGACTACCTTTTCACGCTCGGCAGCGATGATGGGTCTCAACTCCTGATCGATGGCACGGAGGTGGCAAGCGCACCCGATCCGAGAGCCTTTGCGCTCTCCTACACCACAGTCCACCTGACCGCCGGACAGCATGACCTGACCTGGATTGGATACCAGCAGGGAGGAGGCGCCGGGTTCGAGGTCTCGGTGGCCACGGGCGACCTGCCTTGGTGGTGGGGGCAGGACTGGGGCTGGTATTATCAGACTTACGAACCCGGCTGGAGCGTTCTGGGAGATCCCACCGCCCCCTCGGGTGTCACTCTCGCCGCGGGCTTGAACGTGACCGTCTATTACCTGGACCCGCAGCCGCTGAAGAACATTACGATCGACCTCGGTGGCAAATCGCTCAACGGCGATTGGGTCTTGGACGGATCGTTTGACGGAGTAACCGCCGGCATTTCCATGGACCGCGCCGCGGGACTGCGGATCAAGAACGGGACGGTGCGCGGATTCTATCCCGGAATCGACCTCGGAAACTGCAGTGACGTTGACTTCAGCGGCCTGCTGGTCACGGGCAACGTGTGGGGAAGTCGGGTTAAGTCAACTTGCCACGATGTCCGCATCCGGGAGTGCGCCTACTCTCAAAACGGAGTCGGTTGCATCTTAGGAGGAGCCCACCACGAGTTCAAGAACAACAGCTTGACTGACAATCAGGCGTCAGCGCTCGGCATCGACGATCTCAGCGACAGTTTGATCCAGAATAACGATGTTCTGCGGAACGGCCTCTATAACTGGGATACATACGGCTATGCCGAAGCCGTCGTCAGCGGTTTCTCTGTTCGAAACTGCGTGATCGAGGGAAACCGGATTAACGGCAACACAGAGGGAGTGCTTGTGTTCTTCGGCAACAACAACATCATCCGCAACAACGAGTGCAATCACAACAGTCACGGGCTCGGTTTGTGGATGGATTCCTCTAGCAACAACTCTATTCTCGGAAACCAGTTCAATGACAACGGCACCCGTGGGCTTCTGATGGATTACTTCTGCACTTCGAACGAGATTGCCGGCAATGAGTTCTCCCGGAACACCATCGGCCTCGAACTCTCGACGTTCGTTGCCGACAACCTGGTGCAGAACAATGTCGCAGATGGCAACTCATTCTTCGGCATGGGGATCACGTTCATCGGAGTGCAAAACACGTTCCGCCTGAATACCGCCAGGAACAATGGCCAAGTCGGCATCGGAATCGAGCAATGTCATTACCTTGGGGATTGTGTCTTCGGGAATACCATGGAAAGCAACACGTCCTTCGGCAACGGCACCTTCGATCTCTTCGACAACAGCAGCCCGGTCGTGACCTCGCCCGCCGCTGATTCCTCCTTCGCGCGGGCATCCGCCGAGATGGACCAGGAGCGGGAGAAGCGCCACGCCGACTTGGCGAAGAAACACCCGGAACTGAAGGCGCGGTTCGAGCATGAGCGCGAGAAGTTCGAGAAGGAACACAAGAAATCCGGCCCCCCTTCCACCTGCCTGAACCTGTGGAACCTGAACAAGTTCCTGACGGACAGTGAAGGCGACGGCCCCGGAGCCGGATGCATTCAATAGTTCCCCGCATCTGAGCGCGCTGGGGGATGAAGCGCCGAGCTTCTTCCCCCAGTCGCTCGTCATGCCTCAGCAGCGATCAAACGGCCGCCCGCCACAAGGCAAACCTAACGGGTCGGCCAGATCGTCCGTAATGGGTTGCGGGACTTGGGCTGGAGGGAGGAGGATTTGCGCGGGGAGTGCAAAAGGCATCCGCAGATTCAAAGGCCTGAGCGACTCCGGGCCGGAGCGTGTCGCGACGCGGCCTAATCTATCCGGAACGCCGACATTCACTCACAGAAGCAAACGAAGAAAACGAAGGAGCAACGGCTCGGGGCTCTCTCGCCCCAACGCTATTGAGCGTTTCAGTTTCATCGGGAATCCCTGCTCCTTCGTTTCCTTTGTTCCCTTGTGTAGATCCAACTCCGGTTCTCGGGTTCTGTCCCTACTCTGTAGAGAGTAGGGCAAATACCCCCTACCGGGTAGGCCAAAATGCACCTTGCGGGGTATTCACGTCCGATCGCGTCTGTGCCACATTTTTCCTAATGACTAACACCAGCAACTCTGATTTGCCTGCCAGCCCCGAAGTTCGGGCGTGAACCGGCCTGTTGGCCCTGGTGGCGTTGAACAACCTAAAACACAAAAGTATCATGAGAATCGAAAACCTCAGACCCCCGCTTATGGCCGTCTTGTGGGCCAACAGCACGTTAACAAAGGCAGGTTCCTGCCGCCCCCTTTTTGGATGCCTGCCGGCGCTGGTCGTCCTGCTGGCTGCCCAGGTTCACTCCGCTGTGGTGACTTACACCAACAAGACCAGTTTTGCGGCCGCTGGGAAGATTGCCTACGACTCGTTCTTTGACGACATCACCTCGACCTTCAAATACCCGGGCGATCCATTCACCCGCGGCGATGTCACCTACACCGGTCCGAATCAGCAGAACGTGCTTTACGGGGTCGGGCAGCCCCTGACGGTCATTCTCAACAACCACAAAGGGGTGCCGTTTTCCGGCACCATCGCGAGCGGGCCCAAATACGACATGTTCGGCTTCCAGATTGGGCAGGGCGGCCCGGGTACTTATGAGATTCAAGTGGTGACCAGCCAGGCCACCTACACCTATCCTGGCTTGAGCATTCCGCCCGCGACAGGCGCGTTGGCGTTCTTTGGCTATGTCGCGTCGCCAGGCGAGTATTTCCAGAGTTTCAAAATTACCCCGAGCAACACTGAGACCGGCGTCATGGGCATTACCGACGTACAGGTGGGGACCGCCACTCATGCCGCGCTGGGCGAGGCGGACCCGGACTTTCCAGACCCCAAGACAGACGCTTGGATCCATGCCCTGGCGGTGCAGCCAGACGGAAGAATCGTCCTTGGTGGAGGGTTCGGTTCAGTGGGTTCCGCGAAGCGCAAGGCCATCGCGAGGTTTAAGGCGGACGGGACCCTTGACCAGGGCTTCAACCCAGACGTGTCCAACACATCTTATGCCGGTTCAGTCGATGCCATGACCCTCCAACCGGATGGCCAGATCCTGGTCGGCGGCTCCTTCACCAGCGTCGGAGGCGTGACGGTGTCCAATGTCGCACGATTGAAGCCCGACGGCACGGCGGACTCCGGGTTCAACCCCAATGCGAATGACGGTGTCGCCACCCTGGCAGCGCAACCGGATGGAAAGATCCTCTTAGGAGGCCGGTTCACCAAGGTCGGCGGAGCCGGGCGCAATTATCTCGCCCGGCTCAACGCAGACGGCACCCTCGACACGAACTTCAACGCGAAAATAAGTGGTTCCTCTGTAAATTGCCTGGCGCTCCAGCCCGATGGCAAAGCCCTCATCGGAGGACGGTTTACCTCGGCGGGTGGCGCGGGGCGTCAGAACATTGCGCGCTTCAACGCGGACGGCACTCTCGACACGGGCTTTAATCCCAACGCAAACTCGGAGGTGGACGCCATTGCGGTGCAGCCGGATGGCAAGATCGTCATCGGGGGATCGTTCACTCGCGTGGGCGGCACGGCGGGCGCCGCGCGCAACTACATGGCGCGCCTCAATGAGGACGGCACTCTCGACACGGGCTTCAATCCCAATCTCGGTCCCAATCCCAACCAGACGCTGGTTTACTTCTACTGCCTGGCTCTGCAGACCGATGGAAAAATCCTCCTTGGCGGAGATTTCGCTCATGTCGGCGGCAAGACGGGCCCGTTGCGCACCGGCTTGGCGCGGCTCAACATCGATGGCACGCTGGACACGGGTTTCGATGCTCATCTGGCCAACGGTGGGGACACCAGCGCCTCCGCCCTGACGGTGCAGTCCGACGGCAAGATCCTGGTCGGCGGCGACTTCCGCCAGGTGGGCTTGGCGCCGCGCGCCTACTTCGCGCGGCTGGAGAACGACCCAGGCGCCCAGAGCCTGAAGGTGGCCAGCGCCAGCCGGATTGAGTGGCTGCGAGGCGGCGCTTCGTCCGAGGCCCGGGAGGTGGCCTTTGAGCTTTCCAGCGATCGGGGAAACACCTGGACGGCGCTGGGCGAGGGCGCTCGCACTGCCGGTGGTTGGGAGTTAACCGGGCTGAGCCTGCCTGCCAGCGGTCTGGTGCGAGGCCGCGCCACCGTGACCGGTGGTCTCCTGGGGAGTATGGTGGCGTTCCCCTCGAACGCCACGCCCGTTTTGGCGAAGCCCCTCGGCGATGTCGTTGTGAACGAAGACTCCGCCCCCACTGTGATCGACCTGCGCGGCGTCTTTCAGGACGCCGAAACGGCTGCCTCAGACCTCGTGTATTCGCTGAGGGTGGAAGCCACCGACGACCCACAGACCATCTCACCCACCTTGGATCTTGCGACAGGCGTCCTCACCCTCGCTTACGGGGCCAAGCGCCATGGGGCGGCCACCATAACCGTTCGTGCGACCGACGCGGTCGGCCTGTGGGCCGAGGACACCTTCAAGGCGACCGTGAGGGGGGTGCGGGACGGGGATCCGGGCGATCTGGACACGCGATATAAACCCACTCCGAGTCTCCCAGGCACCCTGTTGGCGGTGCAAGCGGACGGAAAGGCCATCGTGCAGGGTCCCAGGGACCAGCAAACAGTCGGGGTTCCAGTGCAACGCTTGAACGCGGACGGCTCGTTGGACGCGGGGTTCCTCCGTAAGATGACCGTCAAGGGTTATGTTAACTGCGCGGCAGTTCAGACCGATGGCGGTATTCTCATTGGTGGGGACTTCACCTCCGCGGGCCTGGCGGGGCGTACGAACATGGCCCGGCTCAACGCGGACGGCACGCTGGACATGGGATTCAATCCGACTGTGAGAGCGAATAGCACTGACCTTGGGGTGGTAGGAAACATCACCGTGCTGGCGGACGGAAAGATCCTGGTCACGGGCCGTTTCACCCGGGTGAACGGCACCGGTCGCATAGGCATCGCCCGACTCAACTCGGACGGCACCCTGGACACCACCTTCGCTCCCAACCCCAGCGGTTTTCCGCAATGGGCTGACCCATTCCTTGAGGCATCGATCCAGGCCGATGGTCGGATTCTCGTCTGGGGCCAGTTCACAAAGATCGGCGGCGTGGCGCGCAACGGGCTGGCGCGCCTTAACGCGGACGGCACCCTGGACACTGGTTTCAATCCCAATTTAACGGGCGACGCAAACCCCGTCGGCTTTATTAATCTAGTTGCCGGGTTGAGGACACTGCCGGACGGACGGATCCTCGTGTGGGGCTCTTTAACGAGAGCGGGAGGAGCGGCTCACGTCGGGCTGGTCCGCCTTAACGCGGATGGCACGGTGGATCCTGGTTTCAACCTGGGTCTTGACGGCCCGGTCAACAGCGTGGCCTTTCAGGCGGATGGGAAAGTTCTCTTGAATGGCCTCTTCACCCGGGCGGGCGGGGTAACTCGCCGCCGCATGGCACGGCTTAACGCCGACGACGCGCTGGATCCCCTCTTCAATCCCGACATCGAACTTCAGTTTGCCAATAATAGCTTCACTCCTGCCATAGAACCCGATGGGGAGATCGTTTTCGGAGCCCTTGTTTCGACCGTGGGGGGCTTGCCCGCCACAGCCCAGCCGGGAGTCGGTTTTCCGCTGGTGAACGATCCTGGCATACAGAGTCTGAGCGCGACCAGCGGCGCCCGGATCCAGTGGTTGCGCGGAGGCGGCCTGCCCGAGGTCACAGCCGTGTTCTTCGAAATGTCGGTGGATGGCGGCGCCACGTGGTCCTTGCTGGGAGGGGGCACGCCGATCCCAGGCGGTTGGGAATTGACCGGGCTGAACCTGCCCGCCAGCGGGCTCCTCCGCTCCCACGCCTGGTTGAACTCCGGCCTGGTGCGGACGGTTGCGACCTTCCCCTTCAACGCCCCGCCCACAGTGGCCCATCCCATCGCCGACCTGGCCGTGACCCAGGGCGGCCCCAGCACGGTGATTGATCTGCGCACGGTGTTCCACGATGCCGAGACGGCTGCCTCCGACCTGGTCTATTCGGTCCAAGCCAACGACAACCCGGCGCTCATCTCGGCCACCGTCAACAGCGCTACTGGCGCGCTCACCCTGGCCTACAGGACCGCACAAGCTACGGAGTCGGCCGTGATCACGGTGCGTGTGACCGACGCCGCTGGGCAGTTCATCGATGACACGTTCAGCGTGACGGTTCATATCCCGCAGGGCACCGCCCCGGGAAGCTTGGATCTCGCCTTCAATCCGAACGCCGACAAAACTGTGTACAGCACGGCGGTGCAGCCGGACGGGAAGATTGTCATCGGGGGCAGTTTCCACCACGTGGGCGGAATGGCGCGCGGGCTCCTCGCGCGGCTCAACGCGGACGACACGGTGGACACCGGCTTCAATCCCAATATCAGCGGCACTGAACCGAATGACACCCATGGCAATCCCCCCGAGGTTTTCACCACGGCGGTCCAGTCAGACGGGAAGATCCTGGTGGGCGGAGTTTTCACGGCGGTCGGCGGGACGGGGCGCTACAACTTGGCGCGGTTGAATGCGGACGGCACGCTCGACGCAGGCTTAAACCTCCCAGTGAACGATGTCGTTCGATGCGCGGTGGTGCAGCCGGATGGAAAGATCGTCATCGGGGGCTACTTCACCGAGGTGGCCGGGGTGGTGCGAAACCGCCTGGCACGGCTCAACGCCGATGGGACCCTCGATCTCAGCTTCAAGGCGAACGCGGATAGCTGGGTCACTTCCGCGGCGTTACAGGCCGATGGGAAAATCATCATCGGAGGGGACTTTGGCAACATCGACGGGGTGGCGAGAGAGCACTGCGCCCGCCTGAACGCCGACGGCACGGCAGACGCCAGCTTCAATCCCAATCCGAACAGCTACCTTTGGTGCGTGGCGGTGCAACCCGATGCGAAGATTCTCATCGGAGGGGAGTTCACCACTGTTAAAGGCACGGCACGCAACCACATCGCCCGGCTCAACGCCGACGGCACCCTCGACACCAGCTTCGATCCCAATGCCGACGACGCCCTTCGCTGCATCACCCTGCAAGCCGACGGCAAGATGATCCTGGGCGGCCTCTTCTCCACCCTGGGCGGGGTGGCCCGCAACTGTGTCGCGCGCTTGAACGCGAACGGAACGTTGGACGCCCGCTTCGATCCCGGTGCCAACGGCGCTGTTCGCAGTATCGCCCTGCTCGCGGATGGACGGGTGCTCATCGGGGGCGATTTCGCCGCCGTGCGCGGCGAGGCCCGCGGCTTCATCGCGCGGTTGCTCAACGATCCCGCCACCCAAAGCCTCACCGCACCCAACGCCGGGCGTGTCCAGTGGCTGCGAGGCGGCGCCTCGCCCGAGGGTAGGGACGTGACTTTCGATTTGTCCAACGATGGGGGCGGCACGTGGACCGCGCTCGGCGCTGGCGTCCGCATCGCGGGCGGCTGGGAACTCACCGGCTTGGACTTGCCTGCCGGCGGCCTGCTCCGCGCCCGAGCCCGGGTAGCCAGCGGCACTTATGGCGGCTCGGCCGGACTGGTTGAGACGGTATTGCCTTTCTCAGGTCTCCGGTCGGCGCCGCCGCGCTTGACAGCCCTGACCCGGCTGGGCAACGGCCACTTCCAATTCGGCTTCACCGGCCACGCCGGGCTCAGCTTTACCGCCTTGGCCACGAGCGACCTCTCTCTGCCTGGCAGCGCCTGGACCGTGCTCGGTGCGCCCACGGAGATCTCTCCCGGTCAATACCAGGTTGCCGACCCGGGTGCGGCGAACGACGGGCAGCGCTTCTATTTAATCCGCCTGCCATAAGGTCACGGGTTCCCCCAACCGCCTATGTTGACACGCCTGCGTCAGGCTAGCTGCCGGCGCGAAAGGGGATTCCCCTGAAAATCACCGAACTCATGCTCGGATGGAGCTACCGCCAGGAAGGCTGGGTGCTGGCCAGCCTCCTGGCGGTGGTACTCCTCGCCGGCCTTTCGTGGTTTGCGCGGAGCTGCTGGTTGCGCTTGCGGCGGGAGCGGGATGCCCAGGCCGCCTTCGCGCGGCGATCCATCGCCAGGGAAGAGTCCGAGCGCGAGCAGTTGGCAAAAGAAATCCAAGATGGGTTCGGCCACCGGTTGGTGCTGCTGCGCAACGCCGCCCTGACCGCACTGGCCCAGCCGGGCTCCCCCAAGGCGGTGCAGGAGGAACTGGACCGCGTCTCCGGCCTGGCCTTGGGAGCGCTGGACGAGGCGCGCGCGATCGCTCAGCGCCTGCAGCCCGTCGAACTGGAACGTCTTGGGTGGGCGCGCGCCGTCGAGGAGTTACTTGCCCGGCACCTGGCGGCGTCCGGAGTTCGCGTGTTCAAGGACCTGGGTGGTGTCGGCGGCGCGGTATCGCACGGAGAGGCCCTTTGCCTCTACCACTTCGTGGAATCGATGGTCCGCGAGCTCACCCAGCGGGCCGGGGTCACGACCGTCTTCCTGGAAGCGAAGCTCGAGCGCGACCGCATCCTCCTCCGGCTCGAACACGATGGGCCGCAGCCCGAGCCGGGTGCCGTCGCCGCCTCAGGCGCGGATGACGCAGGGCTGCCGGGCGTCGCCCGACAGGTCAGGCTCATCGGCGGCGAGTTCCGCAGCTCGGCGACCGACACCGGCACATGCTGGCAGATCCTGATGCCGCGCGGGCCATCGGGAGCGGGCCAGTAGGCCCAAAGCGGTCTGGGTCTTCGCTATGGGCTCAAGGGCAACGGTAACTATTTGCGGGATCGGGCGAGTCCGGGGCGATGACAAGCGAAGAGTTAGCCACAGATTTCCGCGGAAGTAGTTTTTTTCGGCTCGCGTTTCCTCGGCGTTCGGCCCAGGATCGCGCTCAGTTCGGTGAGCAACCTAACTCCGACAGGCTATTATCGTATCGAGCCACGACCATGAGTTCCCCCACAGCACGGCCGGTTAGAATCCTGATCGCCGATGATCATCCGGTCTTTCGCATGGGGCTGCTCCAGCTTGTCCAAGCCGATCCCCAGTTCGAGCTTGTGGGCGAGGCCGGGGATGGGGCTGCGGCGTGGGATCTGATCCAGCGGCTCAAGCCCCAGATCGCGCTGCTGGACATCGACATGCCCCTGATGGATGGGTTGACGCTGGCGGGCCGCATCCGGGACGCCAAGCTGGCCGTTGCGGTAGTTATCCTGACCATTCATAAGGAGGAGACTCTTTTCGACGCCGCGATGGATTTGGGCGTCCGCGGGTACGTGCTCAAGGAGAGCGCCATTCTCGAACTGACCAACGCCTTGCGCAGCGTCGCTCGGGGAGAACTCTTCCTGAGCTCCGCGATTTCGAGCTTCCTGCTCAATCGGCTCCGGCGGCAGGAGGAGTCGCCGTCAGCCCAACCGGGCCTGTCGCAGCTCACGCCCATGGAGGTGCGGGTGCTGAAATTGGTGGGCGAGAACCAAACAAACGAAGAGATCGCCCGTCAACTGTTCATCAGCCCGCACACGGTGCATACGCATCGCAACAACATTCGTGACAAGCTCGATCTTCGTGGCTCCCGGGGCCTCTTGATGTTCGCCCTGGAGCATAAGGAGGAGCTGCAGAAGATCAAAATGCTCCCCCTGAATACGAAATAGCGCGCCTCGGCCTCGGGAAAGACCAGGCCCGCCCAGCCAACCGTTCCGGACAGGGGGGGACCGTGGGTTGAAAGCCACGGATTACGCGACGATCGAGGGGACGGGCGGGTTCCCCGTCACTTTGTCGCCCCGGCGGGCGCCTCCGCCGCAAACGAAGCGTCGTAGCCCAGGCCATCGAGCCGTGAACCGTCCGGCTTGACCAGGCGGGCGCAGAACTCCCAGCCTTGGTTGTTCTGCGTGATCTTGAGCATCAGGATATTCCATCCCCGGTTAAGCGTGACACTGACTTTGTCTGAGCCTGCTGTGAGAGGGCGGGCGACGTTGTTGCCATAGACCTCCTTGTCGTTCAGCCAGACTTTGACGCCGTCGTCGCTGCCCAGCTCGAGGGTGGCCTGCTGTTGTGTTTCCGAATGGACTCGGGTACGCGCATAGGCAACGCGCTGATCTCCACCAAGGAACTTGAGCAGGTCGAGCAACCACGGCTGCTTGGGATCGGTGCCGCTGGGCATGAGGCGCCAAGTCACCGCGGCTCCCGCCTTCTCCGGGCCGAACGGGATGTCAAACAGCGCCGAGACATCTTTCCCGTCCTGGAAGTAGGGTCCTGCGACCTGCCATGCGGTGATGAAGTCCGCGGCGGCATCCATCTGCTTGAGGATCAGCTCCGCAGCCTGGCGGCGGCTGGTGTCGGTGGTCACCTGGATGACCTTCTTCAGGGCGCCGCGAGTAGCCTCCGGCGCGCTTCCTCGGATGGCGCCCGCAATCTGGTTTGCGGCCTGCGCGGCTTCCTCTCGCACGCCTGCATCTTCCAGCAGGGGCAGAACCAACGCCAAGGCCTCGGATGCGGGTACGTTGGCGATCCCGGCGAGGATCAGCTTCTTCTCTTCGATCCCGCTTGCGATGGCGAAGGCTTTTCTGAGCAAGTCCGCGCGTTGTGGGCCTGACAGCGCGCTCGTCTCCTCGTCCGTAGCCAGCCGCACATAGGCGCGCAGGGCCAGTGCGCGCAGGTTCGGTTCCGTTCCGGGGGCCACCAGCGCGAGCAGATCCAACACCAATTCCGAGTCGCGGGTCTCGCAGAGGGCGCGAATGCCGGCGGCTCTGACGGCTGGATCGGCATCTTTGACGGCGCTTCGGAGGGCGGTGCGGATGCGAGCGTCAGTCAACCCGCCGCATACCGGCAAGAGCGCCACGCGCTCGGCGGGACTGCCACCGGAGAGTCCCGCGAGAATCGGCCCGACGTCGAAGCCCGGTTTCTTCTGGGCGCGTTGGCATACGGAACTCAACGCCTGCTGCGCCTCAGATCGCACGGCTTCGGTCTTGGCGTTGCGAAGGAGTTGGACCAGGAAGGCGAGGTCGCTCCCATCCGCCAGCACCGCAAGGGCTCTAAGGCAGGCGGGTCCAGTTGCTTCCCCACCGCTCCTGGCAAGCTCCAGCAGTCGGGGCACGGTGGACTTCTCGGCGCGCCCGCTAAGGGTGCGCACCAACTCGACCTGCACGGGCGGCGGAGCGGACGCCAGCTCGGCGATCAGCGCTTCGCTGACTTTGCCTCGCCGGATCTCAACCAGCGCTTGGCGCGCCGCATTCTGTTCGGCCGAGTCTGCGAAAACAGAGGCTTTGGCCAGCAACGGAATGGCTGACCCGTCGCCGAGTATGCCAAGCGCGGTGATGGCGCTGAGTCGCACCGCCGGGTCCTGGTTCTTCGCCTGGGCCAGGACTGCGGGCGCGGCCGCAGGATCGCCTCTCTGGCTCAACACGCCAATCAGTGCGATTTGGATGGCGGGCGATGACTTTGGTAGCAGACCGGTCAACGCCTTTACCACGCCGGGGTCGGTGACTTCGCCCGCCACATGGAGGGCGGCGATTTGCGCGGCGGGATCGTTTCCTCCGATGCCGGTCGTGAGGAGCGGAAGAGACTGTTTGCCTGCCGATAGAATCATCCCTTCGTAGGCCGCTGTGCGAACGGCGTCATTTTCCTGCGCGCTGAAGAGCTGTTTAAAGAGGGCAGAGGCGCCCGGTAGGTCCTGGTTACTTCTCATCCGATTCGCGCAACGGAGCAGTCCGTCCACCAAGGCGGCATGCATCAGGTCCGTCGGGCCGGGCAGCGCGGCTTTGAGCGCCTTAACCGCATCCGGTTCACCGATCTTCCCCAAGGCAACCGCTGCGGCAGTGGCGACGCCAGGATCGTTATCAGCCACCAGCTTTGCCAAGCGCGGGGTAGCGCCGATTTCGCGGCGATTCCCGAGCGAAATGATGATGCCCGCCTGGGTCGAGCCCTTCGTGCTATCCAGCGCCTCCGTCAAGGCGCG
>ORJL011259170.1_pt1 | contig 17791 bp, 11 predicted proteins | sample 1779941 | NCBI WGS metagenome assembly ORJL01 (sample SAMEA104232317, study PRJEB22302) | groundwater metagenome | biome: forest; feature: aquifer; material: groundwater | place: USA | collected 2011-08-07 | depth 5.8 m | reverse complement strand
GAGCCCTGCCCAGGCCGGCTGCGTGCGGAGACTCCACCGCGATGGCTTTCACCAGGCTCAATCCAAGGCCGAGGCCGCGTTGGGAACGGCTCTTGTCGCCGCGGTAAAGACGCTCCCAGATGCGCGGTTGCTCGCTGAGTGGGATGCCCATGCCGGTGTCGCGCACCCGCACAGTCACGCGGTCGGATTCCTCGACGGAATCCGCCAAGGCTTCACGCGCGGCGGGATCGGATGTCGCTTGCACTGCGAGTTCCGCCGTGCCCCGCAGGCGGGTGAGCGGGATTTGCTCAGCCAACTCCTTTAAAGAACTACGTTATTGGAGGTGATGGTTCTCTCGAGAAGCTTAAGGGCACTCTTGTGAGGTTCTCTGCCTCCCCACCGAGTCAGCCTTTGCAGACGGTGCCTGAGTTGTGTTTTATGTTTGAAGGCGGTGTCCTGACTTGCGACGACCGACTCCAGAAATGCTCGTTCCAGTTTGTTCTCGACCATTCTCAACTCATCCGCATACATCGTCAGCAATCTCTGCGCTATCGGATCCTGTGACGCTTCTGCCTCAGGGATGGAAGAGGAGAATAATGGTATCTCCTCCGCGGAGGCTTTCTCGGCCGACCTGGATGTGAACAGTTCCTCGAGTAGACTTCGGAGTTCCTCCCCGATGGGTGTCCCTTTGGTCAACGCGATTGTGCGTTGCGAAAGTGCGGTGGCTTGGTCCATGTTTCCCTTACGGAGCTTGTGCTCGACGGCGCCGAGGAGCGGACCTGATAATTGGCTGAGGAAAGCATCTAAAGACGGTTTGCGTCTCTGGTTCATTCCAGGATATAGGATCATGGCTTGTTGGAGGGCCTCCTCGAGTTTTCCTGTCTCGGCGAGCGCACGCACCCGGGCGACCGCGATTAGCAGCTGCCTCCCCTCGGGCTCAGAGACGCCGAGAGCCTGTGTTTCGTCCGAGTGCATCCAAGCGCAGAGGCTGGCGATGCTCTCCGCGAACTTCGTCTGATTTTCAAGTTGGATGTGCGGCACTGGCGTTTCAGGCGAGAGAGTGCTCTCCTCTGGGAACCCCGCCAGAGTTGCTTCCAAGCGCTCCAAAACCCTACTTCCCAAGGGCTCATGTAGAGAGCTCAGGATGATTCGTTCCGCCTCCAACATTCTCTTCTTCGATTCGACCAAAAGCGCCGCACGCCGCGGGTGGTCCGGCGCAACGACGCTCGGCGCATCGGAGAGTGCCACCGCGAAGAGGGTTTCAAAGTCACCACGCAAGGCCGCCCGCGCGCGTTGGAGGTCGGCCAAACGCTGCGGGCTTTTGTGCGCGCCAGTGAGCGTTAACAATATGCCGGCTGCACATTCAAAGAGAAAGATGCCCCTCGTTTTTTGTGTTTCAAAGGAGTCCACGCAGTGGGTAATGACCGGAGCACCATCGACCAGCACTTTTGCCGCACCGCCGGCTAGCCTCCGGGCGACCACGTGAAGGTCAGCTTCGGCCATCAGCCACTCTGCTTGAGGGTCCGCCATCAGACACACACGCATGAGCGGGGCATACACAGGGGAGCGCAGGAGTGAGAGAAATAGCGTTGAACCCTTGGGCTGTAACGCCTCTCGGCGAATCCGGGCCCCGGGAATGTCCGCTGCTTCCGGTTGGCCAGCCTCCAGGAAGAACAACACGGTATCTCGCCACTGCCCGAGCTGTTTCCGTGCCCGCTTCACCTTTTCAGCGCCTGGCTCTCGTGGCTCGCGCTCGGCTTGCCGTCGCCAAGGCTCATTGCCGTAGCCGTTTCTGAAACCAAGCGAAAAAAACTGTTCCACGGCAAACTGCTCGGCCCGCGTCCGCCCCAAGGACTGTCCAATGCACGCTGCTGTGGAGACCTCGGCCTGATGGGGACCACAGACGAGAATTCTATTCGCGAGCGCCAATTCGAACATCTGTCCTATTTTCGAACATTTCATTTCCGCGGATTCGGAAACCTCAAACGCAAGAGCATTCAGTGCCGTGGTGGAATAGTCACAATATGGGCTATTCACCTCGCAGAGGCGACTCTCATCGGCTAGCGATAGTGGCTTGTCGAGAAGCGCGAGATGAAAACTGCTCAGGTTCCGCGACTGTATCGGCCCTCGCAGTGGTTTTCGCAGATGAACTTGCAGGAGGGGTGGGTCTCCTGCAAGTTGAGCAGCGCAGAACTCACACCACTGGACGCCGTTGTTGATGAGGGCGTCGGTAACCTGGGGAAAAACCTGCAACAATGGCTTTAGGCCCGCGGAACGGTAGTCCCGAATGGAAAAGTGAGGGTTGTACTCGAACATTGATCCTAAGAACGAGGCTTTTCGGTTCTCCTGGATTAGATACTCTTGAAACGGACGGAGATCCTGACGCGTGCTTCGCACCGCCGCCTTATCAGCCTGACGGCCCGCGATGATCCGGCCGACCATGGCCGCCAGGAGAAGAAGAATCTTCTTCGGCTGCCAGGCAACATCCCGTTGTGCGCTTTCTTGCAGCCCGTCGTGCATGAAAGAATCAGCGGCGTCAACGAAGTCCTGAAACGTCATAGGCACCACTACGGCATTTCGGTTGCAGACCGCCACCAGGTTCGTGTTAAACACGTCAACAGCGAGCTTCCAAGCGCTCCTCTCCGATTCATCCGCGTCTCCGTCATCGTCAAAGAAGGCTACGAATGCCCTGTAAAGCCTTCGCCATTCTCTGGCGGTTCGCCTGCCAAGGGCAACGGGTTGAAGAACCTCTTCAATCAATCTCTGAAGTGGCGTTAGGGCGAGGTCGATGTCGCACGAATCCTCAGCCTTGATGCACTGGAGGGTGGCGCCGCCTGCCTCAGGCACGTCCGAAGCCCGATTGCCCCCCAACGCATCCCCAGTCCTACCCGGGAGGAACAGCTTCGGGCCGTGTGCAGAGATGGGTGTGCCGCCCTTGATCACCCGTGGTGGTGTTGTGCAAACTGAACGATTCATCTATTAGCTTAGACGACTCGAGGAGCTGCCTTGTTTGAAAACATACGGTTTCTTTCACGACTGTCATCTTGCAGACAGGCTCCCATCATTTTGGGCGAGCAATATTCTCGAAGTTGCAAAGGGTTGGTGGGAAGAAGATTCCCGCCGCGACAGCCCTGGCCAACGGACGAGGGGATGAAGTCCTCCATGTCTTTGGGCCTGCTCCGTTGCGCGGACGACCACCGGAACGGTTTCGGTTCCGCCGGGGTAGCCGCGGCAGCCCTGCGGCGAGCACGCCCCAGGGGCCTTCAAGCAGGGGCCAATCCGGCAGCTTCCGGACCCGGCTGCGGAAGGGCGACCCCGAACTCCGAACCTCCGCCCGCTTGACTGTGAACCCACGCCTCGCCCCGATGGGCTTCAACGATGGCTTTCACCAGGCTCAATCCAAGACCAAGGCCGCGTTGGGAACGGCTCTTGTCGCCGCGGTAAAGACGCTCCCAGATGCGCGGTTGCTCGTTGAGTGGGATGCCCATGCCGTTGTCGCGCACCCGCACGATCACGCGACCGGATTCAACGGCGCAGGAGAGGCTGACGGCACCGCCCTCAGGGGTATATTTGAGGGCGTTGTCGAGGAGGTTCGCAAAGGCCTGGCGCATGCGTGTCGCGTCCACGAGGATTTCGCACGGCCCGGTGAAGTCGGTGGTGATAGTGATGTGTTTTTCTTCGGCGACGAGTTCGTAGAGTTCAACTACATTTGTCAGCAGCGAGGCAATGGAAGTCTGTTCGAGGCCTAGCTTCATTACTCCGGCCTCGGCCTCGGTAATGTCCATCAGCGCGGTGAGCATAGTTAGGACGCGGTCGGATTCCTCGACGCAATCCGCCAAGGCTTCGCGCGCAGCGGGATCGGATGTCGCTTGCACGGCGAGTTCCGCCGTGCCCCGCAGGCGGGTGAGTGGGGTGCGGAGGTCGTGGGCGACGTTGTCCAACGCTTCGCGCATGCCTCGTATCAGCACCTGGTTCTTGTCGAGCACGCGGTTGAACTGGCGAGCCAGATCCTCCAGTTCGGTCTGGCGGGCGCTGGCGGGGACGCGGGCGGACAGGTTGCCCGTGTCAATGATGGCACGGGCGGTGGCCACGACTTCGCGCACGGGTTTGGTTGCGCGATGGGCAAAGAACGCGCCGCCGAGGACACCGAGCAAGAGCGTAGGCGTCATCACAATCAGGAAGTCGCGGCGGAATGGCTGGAGCAGGGTCCGGCGATTGTTCGTGCTGCGGCCGACTTGAAGGACTGACCCGTCGGGCAACCGCATCGCGGCAACGGTGAAGTCGCGTTCCTCGTCCTTCGGAATCCGCAACCAGACGAGTCGCGACAGGTCGCCGCCACGGTCGAGGGCCGAGGTGTCGAACTGAACCCAATCGTCTGGAGCAGCCAGCAATAACACACTCCCGCGTTGTCCGGCGAGGCGCACGAAAAAGGATTTGTCCTTGTCCGGATCGCGGCTGCGCTGGACGAGATCCTGCAACGCAGCGAGACCGCCGTTGTCATAGACCGCCTCACATTCCCTGAGCCGGGCCTCAATGACTTCGTGGTCCTTGCGTTGCAGAGTTGAAGCCAGCAGCAAATAAAGCAGGCCGAAGAGAATCACCGCACTGAAGGTAAACAGCGCCGCGTAGCCGAAGCTCAGGCGAAAAGTGAAGCTGCGGGCCAGGCGTTCAAGCGGGTTTGAGGACATAGCCGACTCCGCGGATGGTTTGGATGAGTTTCACGGGAAAATCCTTGTCCACCTTCGCGCGCAGCCTGTGGACGAGCACGTCCACGACGTTGGTTTGCGGGTCGAAGCTGTAATCCCAGAGATGCTCCAGAATCATGGTCTTGGTGACCGCGCGGCCGGGATGGCGGAGGAGTAATTCGAGCAGAGCGAACTCGCGGGATTGAAGTTCGATCTTTTGGCCGCCGCGCGTGATCTCACGCGTGAGCAAATCCATTGTGAGGTCGCCTGCCGAGAGTTTCGTTGGCTCGGCGGTGTGGGTGGCGCGGCGAATAAGCGCCTGCAGGCGGGCTAGCAACTCGGAAAACGCGAAGGGCTTGGTGAGATAATCATCGCCGCCCGCCTGCAAGCCTTTCACGCGGTCGTCCACGCTGGCTTTCGCGCTTAGAATCAGCACGGGTGTCAGGACTTTCTCCTGGCGCAATTCGCGCAGCAACGAAAGTCCGTCGAGTTTCGGCAGCATGATGTCGAGCACCACTGCGTCGTAGGTGACCGCGTGAGCCAGCGCGAGACCATTTTCGCCGTCGGGCGCGTGGTCCACGGCGAAGCCGTTTTGCCTCAGCCCATTGACCACGAACGAGGCGATCTTGCTATCGTCTTCAACTACGAGCAGGCGCATAAAGGAAGTGGGGGAGAGAATATCCGAGACTTTGATCCGAGGAAACCTTTAAAAGGCCTAAAAGGCTTCGCCCTCCTGGCTTGTTCGACAGGAGGGCGAAGCGATCGTCAACCATTTCAACTGACCTTGGGCTCGTCCACGACGACATAGCGGCTGCCACCCTGACTCCAGACTTTGACCAACGTCTGTTTGTCCGCTGGTTTTTCGCACGCAACGAGAGCTTGCTCGGCGTTTTGTATGGGTTTGCGGTTGATCTCGGTGATCACGTCACCTGTGCGCAGGCCGGCTTCATACGCGGCGGAGTCGGTTTCAACTTGTGAGACCAGCGCGCCGTTGACGCGGTCCGGGACACTGAGTTCTGCGCGGCTTGCCCGGTCGAGGTCAACCACACCGACGCCGTGTAACGCGTCCTTAGTCTTGTCGTTGGTCGAAGATGCGTCCGCGAGTTTGTCGCTGGGCAGCTCTTTGATTGTGACCTGGAGAGTCTTACTCGCACCGTCGCGAAGGAGTTTCACCGGCACGGAGGAGCCGGGCATCGTTGCGCCCACCTGTAGTTTCAGGTGACGGCTGTCGGTCACTGCCTTGCCGTTGAATTCTACGATCACATCCCCGTTCTTCAGTCCAGCTTTGTCGGCGGGACTTTGCGGCGTGACTTCCGACACGAGCGCGCCGATGGCGTGGTCGAGCTTAAACTCCTTTGCGAGATTGGGGGTGACATCCTGAATGTTCACACCGAGCAAGCCACGTTCGACGCGTCCGTCCCGCACGAGACTTTCCATGACCCAACGCGCAAGATTCGTCGGCACGGCAAACCCGATCCCCTGATTACCGCCGCTGTGGCTGAGTATGGCCGTATTGATGCCGACGAGCCGGCCGTCGGTGTCCACGAGCGCGCCGCCCGAATTGCCGGGGTTGATGGCCGCATCGGTCTGGATAAAGTCCTCGTAATCGAGGCCCATTGTGGCGCGGCCCTTGGCGCTGATGATGCCAGTCGTAACGGTCTGGCCGATGCCGAAGGGATTGCCGATGGCGAGCACCCTGTCACCCACTTCGATTTTGTCGCTGTTGGCCAGCGTGAGGAACGGCAGGTCGTGCGCGTCAATCTTGAGCACCGCGATGTCGGTTTGAGGATCGCGGCCGATGACTTTGGCGGAAAACTCGCGCCCATCGTTCAGCGCCACCTTGATGTCGTCGGCACTCTCCACGACGTGGTTGTTCGTGAGAATGTAACCATCCTTGGTGACGATGACGCCGCTGCCGACCCCATGTTGATTCGGGCCACGGAACTGGCGCGGCGCATCCGGCCCGTTCTCTCCTTCGCCGAAGAAGCGGCGCAAGTCAGGCATGCCCTGACCGGCCAGGTCGGCCGGTTTCACCTTGGCGGTGACAAGAACTTTGACCACGCTCGGAGCGACCTTTTTCACCATGGGCGCGAAGCTCGTGGTGAACGTGCCATCGCTCTTCACGGGCGAGTCGTTGACTTCAAGCCGCACGGGGGCGGCCTTCGGATTGTCCTTCGCCTGCGTCCACGGCGTGAACGCCAGCGCTGTGACCATTAAGAGGGTCGTGCTTCCGAGCAGCGTCGCGCGCCGCCAGGAAAACCGGTGAGAGGATGTCTGTTTCATATATTTGAATTTTCTCTGTGTTGGCTTGTATCGCGGCTTCTTGCCGCTTTCATATAGGAATAGACCACACCAACCTGACCGTTGCCTTTCTGACAGATTACATGTTCGTAAGGCGGCAGTACTGGTGGAACCACAGAAAGTTGACGCTCTTGCATGGATACGCGCTTTTCGTTGACCATCTGTGTCCGGGCTGGCCGCATGGCATTCCATGTCAATGGGTTGCCGTGGCCACCGAGGAGGGCCGGTGGAGGATTGCCACGTAATCAGCCAGGATCCGCTCAGACTCGCGAAGGACGGGATCACTTTGCGGCATTCTTGCCTCGGGCTCCTCAGTTTTGTCAGCGGGGGCCTCCGACAATCTGGCAGCCGGCGAACCTACCGCGGTTGCCGGCGGGGGCAGGCCCGGGGCGTCGGCATTTTTGAGCGTCATTTCGTAGGTTATCGGCTGACTTTCCTTACGAGCGGCGCGTTCCTGCTTCCGGAGCTCTTCGCGCGCCTTGGCTGCTTCTTTTTCCTGGCGGCGATCCGCTTCATTCAAGGAAACCGTTTTGGTTGCGAGGCTCTTCTTTAGTTGCGCGATGTCCTCGCCGAGATACGCGAAGTCCTTGTCTTGGGCCACGCGCGCGGCGGACTGGGCCTGGAGTTGGTGCAGGAAGGGGCTGACGTGGTCCTCACGGGTGAAGTTAGACGCTGGAACACGGTCCCAGGGTAATGGGTCTTTCAGCTCGGTTTCGCCCACACCGGCGGCGTCACTCAGGGACGGCAGAGCGATGTTGGCCGCTACCCCCCTGAGTTGAGTGGAGGCGCCACTCGGACGGTAAAACTTCCGAATTGTGACTTTGAGCGCGCCGGGTTCAACGGAGTGCGCGAGATGGTTCTCGTCCATCAAATTCGCCAGCGGAACGACGGATTGCACAGTTCCTTTTCCAAAAGTTGATTCGTCTCCCACGATTAAAGCCCGGCCATAGTCCTCTAACGCGCCGGCCAGAATCTCCGACGCCGACGCGCTGAACCGGCTCGTTAGCACGATCAGCGGTCCATCGTAAAGCTCCGAGGCATCGATGTCCGTTCCGACGTCCGTGCGTCCGTCCGGTAAACGGGTCTGCACGACGGGTCCTTTACGGATGAACAACCCGGTGAGAGTGATCGCTTCTTCCAGGGAACCGCCGCCGTTGCGCCGCAAGTCCAGAATGAGACCTTGGATGTGTTCGGCCTCCAGCTTGCGGATCAGCTTCGCCACGTCAGCCGTGGCGCTGCTTGGTGTCGTCCTCGTTCGTCCGTCGTAGCCGCCATAGAAGGAGGGGAGATCGATGATGCCCAAGCGCAGAGCGGCACCCTTCTTTTGTGCCAAGTCCACGATGCGCGCCTTGGCCTGCTGATCTTCCAGTTTAACCTCGTCGCGCACGATTGTGATGGTCTTGCGCGCGGAATCATCGGCGCCGCCCGCGGGAATGAGCGTCAGGCGGACGCGCGTGCCTTTCTCGCCGCGAATCAACTTCACGGCATCGGGCAGCGGCATCTCCACGATGTCCACGGGCTTCTGATCCGCTTGCCCGACCGCGACAATGCGGTCGCCCGGTTTGAGCAGCCCGCTCCGGGCCGCAGGGCCGCCGGGCACGAGTTCGTAAACCTTGCAGTAGCCGTCCTCAGCCCGCAGCGTCGCGCCGATGCCGAACAGGGACAGGTTCATGGCGATGGAGAGTTCGTCCATTTGCGCGCGCCCCAGGTAATCCGAGTGCGGGTCATAGACGTGCGCCAACGTGTCAAGATACACCTCGAGCAGTTCCTCCGGGGGGAGTTTTCTCATGGTCTGCAACAGGCGGACGTAGCGACGCGTGAGGGTCGGGACGATGTCGGAGAGCTTCGTGCCCGCGAGCTTTTCCTGCAAATACTCAGCGCGGACGTTTTGGCGCCAAATCTCACGGGCTGCGTCGAGGTCGTGTGGGCGCGGAGCCTTCTCGCGGTCGAACGAGTAGGTGTCGTGCCCGGTAAAATCAAATTTCTCGCTATACAGCAGGTTCGTAGCATAGGCGACGCGATGATCGAGGCGCTCCAAATAGCGCTGGAAGATGGTGCGCGCTGGGGTGATGTCGCCTTCGCGTCGGGTCATATCAGGCAGACGTGAACGGAAGCCGTCGAACTCCTGTGCATCCGACTGAAGAAACAGCAGGTGGGCCGGGTCGAGTGAGTCGAGGTAGCGGTCGAGGAATCTCGCGGCCAGTTCGTCATCGAGGCGGTGATGCGAGAACTGAGAATGCTCCAGCAGGCCAGCCGAGATTCGAGTGATATTACGGTCGGTCGGATCGTTAACGTCCGTCGCGACCGACGCCGTTTGGCTTCCCAAGGTGGCCGACGCGAGGAGGCCGGCGAGAACAAGAGAGGCCAGCGTGCCAATCGCCCGGGGCAGGAGCAGTTTTGATTTCATAACACTTTGAATCTTGATTTTTGTGTGTTGCCGGGCGGCTGCGTGGCTGACCAGCGCTCACGGCTTTCGTTTCTTCCGATAATAGAACACCGCCGCGTTGCCGGGTGCTTTCTCGGAGATTACAAGTTTGCAATGCAGGCGGTTCGGCATGTCGCAGGAAATGGCGTGAGATAATGGTGAGAGCACAGGCGATGGCTGATTCCGAGCGGCCATTGACGCCCCACCCGGACACGGTCCCTGCCAGTGCGACTGCCGAACCGTTGAACGGGTAGGACGCGGACGTGTCGAAGTTAGAGCCAGACGCTTTCGTCATGCCCGTCCTCGTCGCCGCCGGTGGAGGAGTTGGCTGACTCGTGTGGCAAACAATTGGCGCGGCCGAGACTCAAGACTGACGGGCCCTCAGCGTTGACGGATGACCGGTAGCCTGCCTAACTCAATGATGCATGCCTGAAACGATAACAACGCTCCGTCTGCACCGATTCATCCGTGGGAGGTCGATGACGATCGTACTTTCGCTGGCATTGACCATCGCTCTGGGTGTTGTGAATTACCGAACGAGGCGTCAGATCGCCATGACTCCGTTTTATCTCCTGCCGATCTGCTGGGCGAGCTGGGTCGTGGGGCGCAGGGCGGGGCTGTTTCTGTCGGCCGCCGCAGCAGGAGTTTGGCTCGAGGGGGACGTGATGGTCCGGTATGCCTACCCGCATCGCGCGATTCCGTATTGGAATGCGCTCATGCTGCTGATTGTCTTCGTGCTGGTGGTCTATCTGCTGACGGCCTTTCATGATGCCCATCTGCATCTGGAGGACACAGTGGCCCGACGGACCGCCGCGTTACGGGAGGAAATGGCCGAACGCAAACGCCTCGAAGGCGCCAGTATCCGTGCCAAACAGCTCGCTCTCGTTGGCACCATGGCCGCCGAAGTGGCCCACGAAGTGCGAAACCCCCTCGGATCAATCGCCCTAAATCTCCACTTGATCCAGAAGGAAATCGGGAAGTTGGCCGAAACCAGCCGCCACGCGCCGGAGGAAGGCAGCCTGCTCGTGAACGAAATGCGCGCGGAAGTTCAGCGTATTCAGCAGGTGCTGGAAGACTACCTGCAATTCGCACGGTTGCCGAAGCTCGAGCGGCGACCGGTGGCGTTGAATGAATGGATCGATCAGAAACTGGCGTTCATGAACAGTGAGTTCGCGCAAGCTGGGGTCAAGCTGCGCACCGATTTCGACCCGGCGCTGTCCAACGTCAAGGCCGATGCCGAACAACTGTGGCAGGCAACGTTGAACCTGATTCGCAACGGTCTCGAGGCGATGCCCAAAGGCGGCGAGTTGACGGTCAGCACCCGGCACACCGACATGCAGGCGATCCTCCGGGTCAGCGACAACGGCGAAGGCATGACCGACGAACAGCTCAAGCAGGTTTTTGAGCCGTTTTTCAGCACCAAACCCACCGGCACGGGTCTTGGGTTGGCCCTCGTCCAGCGAATCATGATGGAGCACGGCGGCCATGTGGAATGTGAAAGCGCGAAAGGCAAAGGCAGCACTTTCACGCTCTTTCTACCACTGACGGAGGCCCCCTGATATGGCCGGCAATCCCAACATCCTGTTGGTGGACGACGACCAACGTCTCCGCACCGCAGCCGGTAAGGTACTGACGGGCGAGGGTTACCTGGTCGTGAGCGCCGCTTCGGGAAAGGAGGCGCTGGACTTGTTGAAGCAATATGGCATCGCGCTCGTAATCACCGATCTGCGCCTACCGGACTTAGATGGCATCGCGCTCCTCAAACAGATCCGTGAACACTGGCCGGAAGTCGAGGTGGTGATGATCACTGGTCACGGCAGCGTCGAGAAGGCGGTCGAGGCCATGAAGCTCGGCGCTTATGATTTCATCACGAAACCGCTGGACAGCACCGCGCTGCTGAGGGCGGCGGCCAAGGCGCTGGAAAAGCAACGGCTGGCCTCCGAAAACGAACGCTTGCGACGCCAACTCTGTTCGCGCAATGGGCTGGAGGCGCTCATCGGGAACAGCACGGCGATGCAGTCGGTTAAACAACTCATCCGCCAGGTGGCCGCAACGGATGTTCACGTGCTCATCCAGGGCGAGAGTGGCACAGGCAAGGAACTGGTCGCCGACGCTCTGCATGACCTGAGCGACCGGCGCGGCCACGCTCTCGTGAAACTGAGTTGCGCGGCGATTCCCGACACACTCCTCGAAAGCGAATTGTTCGGCCACGAGCGCGGCGCATTCACGGGCGCAAACACCGGCAAATCCGGCAAGCTGGAACTCGCGGACGGCGGCACGGTGTTGCTCGATGAAATCGCCGAGATGGCCCCGCCCTTGCAGGCCAAGCTGTTGCGCGTGCTGCAGGACGGGAGGTTTCAACGACTCGGTGGCACGCTAGACATCCGGTCGGACTTCCGTCTGTTGTGCGCGACCCACTCGGACCTCCCGCGGGCCATCGAGGAAAAGAAATTCCGGCACGACCTGTACTACCGCATCAACACCGTGCAGGTGGTGCTTCCGCCGTTGCGCGAACGTCGCGAGGACGTCTCGTTGCTGGCGGCGCATTTCCTCGAACGCTTCAGCGCGAAGATGCGCAAGGAAGTGCGGTCGCTTGCCCCTTCAGTCCTCGAGCAGTTGGTCGGCCACGCCTGGCCGGGAAACGTGCGCGAGCTGGAACACGTCATCGAACGCGCGGTGGCACTGACAGTCGGCGATACTGTGGTGAATATTTCCTTTCCACCCTCGCCGGCGGGCGCGGTACCGGCCGTCTCCATCTCACCAAGCGGGCAGTCGGTTTCCATCCCAATCGGCATGACGCTGGATGATGCCACCAAGCGATTGGTGCAAGCCACGATCGCGGAGTACGACGGCAACAAGCTCAAAGCCGCCAAGGTGCTCGGCATCCCGCCGCGCACGATGTATCGGCATTTCTCCAATCCGGACGAATGACCAATTGCTGCCGGATTGGCAGTGACCACACTGCCGCGCTGGCATAGTTGCCGCGGGGGCGGCCCTGGGAAACCTTCCCTTCGCATCAGAACTGGTTCAACATCAAGCACCCCGGTCAGGTTTCCGTCCGGTGGCATGACGTGTGCTTAGTGGAAGGGCAGATGAAAAAGAGCATCAGCGGCAAATCCATTCTGGTGATTGATGACGACCCGGGCATGTTGCGCGCGCTCAGCAAGGTCCTGAGCGGCGAAGGAGCGACCGTCACCTGCGCCAATTGGGCAGGAGACGGCTTCGACATCCTGACCAAGCGCGACAAACAGATTGATCTCGTCATCACCGACCTGCGAATGCCGTTCCTAAATGGCATTACCGTTGTCTATGCGATCCACGAACTCTTCCCGACATTGCCAGTGATTGTCTTGACCGCGTTCGCCACTCGCGAAGCAAGGGCAGCGTGTCTAGATCAAGGCGCAGTGGCGTTTCTGGAAAAACCCATCGAGAGCCCGGAGTTGGTCGCCGCCGTGAAAAAAGCCTTGTGCACGTAAACCAAAATGAGATCCGAACTGCCAAGGCATTACAGTCAACGGATAGACGGAACATCATAAACAAATCGAAACTTCAGCAAATGAAAAGATTACAATTGAACGAATGGGCTCACTGCGGAGCGACTGCCAGATGGTCTGCCACGCTGGTGATTGCAGCGGGACTGCAAACCATGGCCTTGACACCGCTACACGCCGCAACAACGAAACTAGAAATCACTGACAGCGGCATTGCATCCGCCGTTGAGAACGAATTTCGGCTCGAAAAAGGCGTGTTCCCGAATGATGTGGATGTCGGTGCCAGTCAGGGGGTCGTGACGCTTACCGGATCGGTGGACAATCTCCTCGCCAAAGAGCGGGCGGAGAAGATCGCCGAGAGCATCCGCGGCGTGCGCGGGGTGATTGACCGGGTCACGGTAAAACCGATGTCCCGTCCCGATGGAGCGATCCACAAGGACATCCTGATGGCACTGCTGCAGGATCCCACCACGGAATCGTATCAGGTGGCCGTTTCCGTCCAGGACGCCGTGGTCAGCCTGAGTGGCAGCGTCGGTTCCTATGGGGAGAAGCAACTCGCCTCACGGATTGCTAAAGGAGTCAAGGGAGTCAAGGAGGTCCGGAATGATGTCGCGATCAACTATCTGGCGAAGCGTACCGACCCGGAACTCGCCGCCGACGTTAAGGCCCGTCTTCAATGGGACATCTGGATCAACGGTGACCTGATCAACGCGGCCGCGAAGGATGGCAAAGTGACACTGACCGGGATCGTTGGCAGCGCCATCGGTCATTTGCGGGCGTTTGATGATGCTTGGGTGAGCGGGGTGACGTCCGTGGATGACAGTGGCTTGAAAATCGAACCCCGGGTCCGCAACGACGCACGCCGAACGTTCAAATCCCCCAACGCGACTGACAGTCAAATCAAACAAGCAGCCCAGGCTGCGCTCGCGCTTGACCCGCGCGTTTCGACTTTTTCTCCCGACGTAACCGTCGAAGGCCGGGTGGTCATTCTTGGCGGAGCCGTCGGGAACTTGAGGGCGAAGACCGCTGCTGAACAGGATGCGAGGAACGTCGTCGGCGTGTGGCGCGTTGAGAACCTGTTGAAGGTGAGACCAAAGGGGCAATTCATTGATGCGGAGATGGAGAAGCAACTCAAAGCAGCTTTGTCATGGGATCCGTTGCTGGATAGCTCCAAAATCAATGTGGCGGTCATCGATCGCATCGCGTACCTCTCCGGAGCGCTGGATTCAGATCTTCAAAAGGCCGAAGCGCAGGACGTCGCTTCGCGCATCAAAGGCGTGGCACTGGTCCGCAACCATCTGAAGGTTGAGCCGGAATTCGCAATCACCTATTTCGACTGGCCCTACCACTCCTACTATGGAATGCCCTACTTCAACCGGTCGCCCTACTCCGTTTCCGAGACGTTTTGGCCGCAGCCATATCTGAGCGACGAACAGATCAAAAAGAACATCGTGCACGCATTCTTCTGGAGTCCGTTTGTGGACAGCGACGATATAAAGGTCACCGTTCACGGAGGCGTGGCGACACTAACCGGGACCGTCGCCAGTTGGATCGGCTACGGAGAGGCGGACAAGGATGCGCATAGGAGCGGCGCCACCGCGGTGCGCAATAGGATCAAGGTCACGTGAGTCACCTGGTGCGGTGCGGAAGAGTTCTGGCTCTCCCGCCCTGCCCCGCAATGCGGACGCTAAGCTAGAGTCCTGCGATAACACTAAAAACGCACAAACGAAAACCACGAAAGAACAAACATGATGACCAAGAACAATTCCATCGTAGCGATCTATCCATCGCACACGGCCGCCGAAGCGGCTGTCAAGGAACTACAGCAGTCCGGCTTCGATATGAGGAAATTGTCGATTGTAGGACGCGATTATCACACGGATGAGCATGTGGTCGGCTACTATAATGTTGGCGACCGGATGAAAGCATGGGGTAAAACAGGCGCTTTCTGGGGCGGGATATGGGGATGGTTGTTCGGTTCCGCTTACTTTTTGATTCCAGGCGTGGGGCCATTACTCATCGCTGGTCCGCTCGTCGGTTGGATTGTCGGTGCGCTGGAGGGCGCGCTCGTGGTGGGCGGCCTGAGCGCGATGGGAGCAGGCTTGTTCAGCATGGGCATCCCCAAGGACAGCATACTGCAGTATGAGACGGCGCTCAAGACCGACAAGTTCGTCCTGATTGCCCACGGCTCCGTGGATGACGCGGCGAAGGCTAAAGAGATTCTCAACCGCACCAAGCCGGAGACATTGGAACACCATCAGTAAGCGCGCCACCGACTAGCGCTTCCGACGTGAAAGATACTGGCTTGTTACCAAACAACGAGGTCAAGCCGAACAGACCGCCGTTCGGCATGACGGCGATGAACGATCTGGACCGCTTCCATCTGGTGATGGACAGCATCGACCGCCTGCCGCAAACGGGCGACGAGGGCATCTATCTGAAACAGCAGCCCAAGCCGAAGCCGCTCGAGCTCAAGCGACACATCGACAAACACGGCGAGGATCTGCCGGAGATTCGAAACGGGGAGTGGGACGTCACCAACCGAGGCAAACTGACGTAAACCACCCAATCGCGAGAAAGGATGTCCATCATGAGAACAACTCAAAACAAACCCAAAGCCGAGCCGGTACCCTCGAAACCCGCGGACGCCAAGGCTCCTGACATCGCCTCCGCGTCGGTTCCCGACACGCTCGCTGCGCTCCATGTCAACCCTGACACCGGGCTCACGCTCACGGACGTTGATGTCCGCCGGAAAGAACACGGCTACAACGAGGTGGCCGAACAAAAAGGGCATCCGGCCATCATATTCCTCCGGAAATTCTGGGGTATCTCGGCGTGGATGCTCGAACTCATCATGGTTCTGTCAGCCGCGCTCGGAAAATACTCAGATCTCGTGGTGGTTGGCGCGCTGCTGGTTATCAACGCCGTACTGAGCTTTATGCAGGAGCGCCGAGCCGTTGGTGTCGTTGAAGCATTGCGACGACGGTTGCAGGTCAACGCGCGGGTCCGGCGCGAGTCAAACTGGCAGGTCATTCCCGCCCGGGAGCTAGTTCCCGGCGACATCGTTCGCGTACGACCCGGCGACATCATCCCAGCGGACATAAAACTCCTCACCGGAGCGTTGACCGTGGACCAGTCCGCGCTGACTGGGGAATCGAAAGACGCCGACAAGGCGCCTGGCGAAGTGCTTTCATCGGGCTCCGTGGTGCGGCGGGGCGAATGTGACGGTGTGGTGATGCTGACGGGGGCGAAGACCTACTTTGGCCGCACCACGGAACTTGTGCAGGAGGCGCGTCCGAAACTTCACATCGAAGCGGTCGTAGCCAAGGTTGTCCGCTGGCTCTTCATCATCGTCTGCGCGCTGCTCTGCATAGTAATCGTGTTGTCTCTGATCCGTGGAACGCCTCTCCTGGAGATGATTCCCCTAATGCTCGTTCTCTTGATGAGCGCGGTGCCAGTCGCCCTCCCCGTCATGTTCACGGTCAGCATGGGGGTCGGGTCAAAGGAGTTGGCCAAGCGCGGCGTGCTGGTCACCCGACTCAGCGCCGCGGAGGATGCCGCGACGATGGACGTGCTCTGCGTGGACAAGACAGGCACGATCACGATGAACCAACTGGCCGTCACCGGCGTGATCCCGCTGGAACAGGCGACGGAATCCGACGTCCTGCTTGCCGGCGCGCTCGCGTCGCCGGAAGCCAACCAGGATCCGATTGACCTCGCGTTCCTGGCTGCGGCAAAGGAACGGCACGTTTTCGATGACCTTCCCATGGCCAAGCCCGTCTCCTTCGCCCCGTTCGATGCGAAAAATCGGCGGACCGAAGCCGTGGTCGAGCGGAGCGGGCAGCGGCTGCGCGTAATGAAAGGAGCCGTGCGCACCATCGCTGAGGCATCCGGGCTCCAGCCTCCGGCAATCGAGGCCTTGGAGACGCGTGTTAGTGCGTCGGCCGCGAAGGGCCATCGGACGCTGGCGGTGGCACGCGGCCCCGATATGGGCGCCCTAACCTTGCTCGGATTGGTAACGTTGTATGATCCTCCCCGGCCCGACGCCAAGCAACTCATCGCCACACTCCACGAACTCGGCGTTCCCGTGAAGATGCTCACGGGCGACGCGCTGGCTGTTGCGAGTGAAATCGCTCGCGGAGTCGGGCTGCCCAACATCCGGCGCGTGGCGGACTTGAAGGTGGCGAGCGCCCAGGTCGGCAACGAGACGGCAGACTTGTTGGCGGGCGCGGATGGTTTCGCCGAAGTGTATCCGGAGGACAAATACATCGTGGTGCGGCATCTGCAGGCCGCTGGGCATGTGACGGGAATGACGGGCGACGGCGTCAACGATGCGCCTGCGCTGCGCCAGGCGGAGGTGGGCATCGCCGTCAGCACCGCGACCGATGTCGCCAAAGGTGCTGCGAGCGTCGTCCTGACCGAACCGGGGCTGACGAACATCGTGGCGCTGGTCGAACAAGGTCGGACCATCTACCAACGCATCCTGACTTGGATCATCAACAAGATCAGTCGAACGATCCTGAAGGCCGCCTTCGTTGCCATCGCGTTTGTGGTGACGGGCAAGTTCGTGGTCTCCGCCTTTTCAATGCTGCTCCTGGTCTTCATGACGGACTTTGCCAAGATCGCCCTGGCGACCGATCACGTTCAACCGTCCAAGAAGCCGGAGACATGGAATATCGGAGGCTTCATCCTCGTATCCGTGGTGCTGGGTGTCGCGATGCTCACGGAGGCGCTCTCCCTCTTGTGGATCTGCTGGTCGCGTTTCGGTTTGGCGACCAACAACGATGCCCTCTACCCCTTCAGCTTTCTGACGCTGCTCTACTTCGCCGCATTCTCCATCGTGTCAGCACGGGAACGACGCTGGTTCTGGAGGACAATACCCAGCAAGCCCCTCCTGGCGGCTATCATCG
>ORJL010432656.1_pt1 | contig 17793 bp, 14 predicted proteins | sample 1779941 | NCBI WGS metagenome assembly ORJL01 (sample SAMEA104232317, study PRJEB22302) | groundwater metagenome | biome: forest; feature: aquifer; material: groundwater | place: USA | collected 2011-08-07 | depth 5.8 m | reverse complement strand
GGTGGAGGCACCGAGCTCAGGAACGGGCTTGAAGGCCCCAGGAGCCACCGGGCTCTCCACCGAGACCGCACACGCCACTCTACGCCGGCGCGGGCGTTTCTTGATACAAGGAGCATCGCGCAGCGATGCGTCTCGAAGGATGGGCAACAGGCAAGGTGCGGGTAGCCCACCCTTCGAGACGGCGCTACGCGCCTCCTCAGGGTGAGGTTGTGTGATTCCACGCTCGCGAGATACGCTCTAGTCTTGGGGCATTCGCGAGGTCACTGTCATGCCGGATCAGACGATCTATCAGAAGCCGCGCCGCCCGGACCGGGCAGGCGAGACCGTTATCACCAGCACCTGCGGTCACAATTGCGGCGGCCGGTGCGTGGTGAATGCGCATGTCGTCAACGACCGCATCGTGAAAATCTCGACCGATCCGGCGCGCTGGCAGCCGGAGCTGCCGCCGCTGCACGCCTGTGCCCGCGGCGTCGGCCAGATCGAGCGTCTCTATCACAAGGATCGCCTGCAATATCCGATGCGCCGCACCGGGCCGCGCGGCTCGGGGCAGTTCGAGCGCATCACCTGGGACGAGGCGCTGAACCATGTCGCCGCCGAGATGCTGCGCATCCGCAAGACGCACGGCAACGCCGCCGTCCTCGACGCCTCGCGCTCGGGCAACACGGCGATGCTGCACGGCTTCGGAGTCTCCAAGCGCTTCATGTACAAGTTCGGCGGCTGCACCGAGCTGTGGTCGAACATGTCGGCCGAGGCCGAAATCTTCGCCGTGCGCATGACCTTCGGCGCCAAGGCCGATTACAAGACCTCCGGTCGCGAGCCCACCGACTACATGAATTCGAAGTTCATCCTGATGTGGGGCTGGAGCCCCGCCGACGGCACCTTCGGCACGGGCACCCCGCAATATCTGAAGGAAGCGAAGAAGAAGGGTGTGCGCATCGTCTGTGTCGACCCGCGCCGCACGCGCACCAGCGTGGCGCTCGCCGACGAGCACATTTTCATCAAGCCCTCGACCGATGCCGCTGCATTGATCGCCATGGCCTACGTGATCGTGAGCGAGGGGCTCCACGACCAGGCCTATTGCGACCGCCATGTGCTGGGCTTCGACGACGCCCATCTGCCGGAGGGAGCGCCGGCGGGCGCCTCGTACAAGTCCTACCTGTTGGGCGAGAGCGACGGGGTGCCCAAGCCGCCGGAATGGGCCCCCGCACGATGCGGCGTGCCGGCCGATACCATCCGGCGGCTGGCGATCGAGTTCGCAACGACCAAGCCCGCGGCGCTGCAGTGCGGCTATGCTCCAGGCCGCACGGCCTTCGGCGAGCAGTTTCATCGCGCCGCCTATGCGCTGGCCGCGATCACCGGAAACGTCGGAGTCGTCGGCGGCAATTCGGGCGTCAGCAACGGCGCCACGGGGCGCAGCGGCATCAAGAGCCTGCCGGCCGGCACCAACCCGATCAATTCGAAGGTTTCCACACCGCTGCTGGCCGATCTCCTGGCTCGCGGAAAGAGCGGCGGCTATCCGGCCGACATCAAGATGATCTATTCGGCCGGCGGCGATCTCTTCAACCAGTGCCCCAACGCCAACAAGATGGCGAAGTCGCTCGATGGGGTGGAGTTCATCGCCGTGCAGGATCACTTCCTGACGCCGACCGCGCGCCATGCCGACATCGTGCTGCCGGCCACCACCTTCTGGGAACGCAATGACGTGCACACGCCCTGGGCGGGCGCCGGCCACTACGCGATCTACATGAAGCAGGCGATCCAGCCGATGTACGAATGCCGCAACGACATGGACATCTTCGCCGACCTGGCGGCCCGCATCGGCATCAACGACTATGACGACAAGACCGAGGACCAGTGGCTGCGCGAGCTGACGGGCGACGCCGTGGGCGACTTCGACGCCTTTGCCGCGCTTGGCGTGGCGCGCTTCGCCGCCCCGAAGGACGCCGTGGCGTTCGCCGCCCAGATCCGCGCCCCGGAGAACCACAAATTCTCCACGCCCTCCGGCAAGATCGAGGTCTATTCGATGGCGCTGGCCGCCAAGCCCAATCCCTACGGCCTCGGTGTCATTCCGCCCATTCCCACCTGGTTCGACCCGGTGAAGCCCGAGGCGAAATTCCCCCTCATGCTGTGCAGCCCGAAATCCCGCGCACGCACCCATTCGATCCACGGAAACCAGCCGCTGCTGGCGCGCGTCGATCCCGACGACGTCTGGATGAACACCGAGGATGCCGCGGCGCGCGGCATCCGGAATGGCCAGACCGTCCGCGTCTACAACGACCGCGGCTCGACGCTGCTGCCCGTCAAGGTCACCAGCCGCATCGCGCCGGGCGTGGTCTCGATCAAGGAAGGTGCCTGGTTCACGCCGGATGGAAAGGGCTGCGACACCAGGGGATGCGCCAATGTCCTTGCCGAGGACCGGTCGGCGCCCAGCGGCGCCACGACGTACAATACCAACCTCGTCGAGGTCGAGCAGGTGGCGGCCGCTTGCTAGAGTCTTTCTGATTGGCATCGGATCGCTAGAATCGATCGACACGAAAACCTCATGCTGAGGAGGCCACGCAGTGGCCGTCTCGAAGCATGGGCTACAACACCGTTGATCCCACCCTTCGAGACGGCGCTACGCGCCTCCTCAGGGTGAGGTAAGTTTGTGTGAGTCGGAAAGAAGCTAGGCCAGCCTGAGTTCACTGTAGCCGCTCGCCGCCACCGCGTCGCAGCGCGCGCGGTAGGCGGGCGCGCTGCCGCTGTAGCGCGCGACCGTTCGGACCTGTTTGCCGTCGACGTTGCGGTTGATTCCGGTCATCCATGAATCGATTTCGTTGGACAGCAGGCCCACGCCCAGAGCTTTGACATGGTCGGTCCAGGATTTCACACCCTCGGGCCGGGCCTCGACGCACGTCAGGCCATGCTCGCGCATGTGACGGATCAGGCCCGTCACCCATTCGACGTTGTATTCGATGCTGCGCGGGATGTTGCCCAGCGCCGTATGGGGCCCCATCAGCATCATCATGTTGGGAAAACCTTCGACCTGGACACCGAGGTAGGTCTTCGGTCCGCCCTGCCACTTGTCCTTGAGCTTGAGGCCGCCCGCACCCCTGATGTCGATACGGTCGAAGCTGCCGGTGATGGCATCGAATCCTGTCGCGTAGATGATGATGTCGAACGGGTATTCGGCGTCGCTGGTCTTGATGCCGATCGGGGTGATGCGTTCGATCGGCGTTTCGTTGATGTCGACCAGCTTGACGTTGGGCTGGTTGTAGACCTCGTAGTACTTGGTCTCGAGTGGCACGCGGCGGGTGCCGAAGCCGTGGTTCTTGGGGATCAGCTTCTCGGCCACCGCCTGGTCCTTCACGCGCTGGCGGATCTTGCGGGCGACGAAGTCGCTGATCAGGGCGTTCGCCTTGCGGTCGATCAGCATGTCGCGGAAGTTGCCCTGCCAGATGCCGAAGCCCTTGTCGCCATAGAGCTTCTCCCAGAACGCTTCGCGCTCCTCGGGCGTCACCTCGAACGTGCCGCGCGGGTCCGGCGTGTGCAGGAAGCAGGCGAAGGTTTCCTGGCAGCGCTTGAACATCTCGGGGTAGCCCGCCCTGATCTCGCGCATCTCCTCTTCGCCGATCTTGCCGTTGTGCAATGGCGCGCACCAGTTGGGCGTGCGCTGGAACACGGTGAGATGGCCGGCGGTCTTGGCGACTTCCTGGATGGTCTGCACGCCGGTGGCGCCGGTGCCGATCACCGCCACGCGCTTGCCTTCGAAGCTCACCGGCTCATGCGGCCAGCGCGCGGTGTGGCAGGACTGGCCCTTGAAGCTCTCGACGCCCGGGATGCGGGGCATGGTCGGCGCGGAAAGCGGGCCTATGGCGGTGATCAGGAAGCGCGCGGTGAAGTGGCTGCCATCTTCCAGCGTGACGTCCCAACTCCTCGTCTCGTCGCTGTAGTGGGCGGCGCTCACCCGGGACTTGAACTGGATGTCGCGGCGCAGGTCGAACTTGTCGGCGACGAAATTGAGATAGCGCAGGGTCTCGGGCTGGGGCGAGAAATGCTCGGTCCAGTGCCACTCATCCAGCAACTCCTGCGAGAAGGAATAGCCGTAGGAGTAGCTTTCGGAATCGAAGCGCGCGCCGGGATAGCGGTTCCAGTACCAGGTGCCGCCGACGCCGGTGCCGGCTTCCAGGACCCGCACCCGCATCCCCAGCTCGCGCAGGCGGTAGAGCTGGTAGAGGCCCGAAATGCCCGCGCCGATGATGATGGCGTCGTAGTCGAGGACCTTGGGTTCGGGTGAGGCGGCCATCTGCTGTCGCTCCTGAATGCGGTCCAAAATCGGACTCCGTCCGCATCTGGTCAACCGTGGCGATGGGCCGTTGATCGCTCTGCGAGAGTCATGCTCTTTGCCGTCTCACGCAATCGCAAAACGGCCGGGACGGGCCTGTCCTGCCTGGCTGTTCGCTCCGGAAGAGAAGGAAGTTCATGACACGCATTCGCTGGATGACCGGTGGCGTTGCCGTGTTGACGGTATTTGCCGTGGCCGACGCCGCGCTGTCCCGGACCGCGTCTTCGCGTCGGCATCGCCGCCTGCGACGGCAAGACGGCCGCCATCGCCACGCGCGAGGGAGCCTCGTTCAAGGTCAGCCTGGCCGACAACTGCGTGGCGGTGCTGGTCGTGCCGCACGAAAGCGTGCCCCGTGGCGGAATTGGTAGACGCGTCTGACTCAAAAAGTGGTTTGTCTACCCTGCGACGTTTAGCGCGGTGGTCCGAAAAGACGTTTGATTTTCGAGGGTTGAGCGGGTACGGCAAGGCACATCGTGGCGGTGACAACCGCGCTAGGTGCAAAATGGGTGCAGAGCGCGAGGGAACTCGCGGCGGCGATCGGCGGGCGTGGCGGAACTGGTAGACGCGCTGGATTCAAAATCCTGTTCTGGTGACAGAGTGTCGGTTCGATTCCGACCGCCCGCACCATCCCCAACGAATTGCTTCGTTGAATGGTTCATCACCCTGGAGGGATGACTGGCGGCGCGGCGCAATGTGGACGTGCCCTCGGGTAAGCTTAGCGGCCGCTCGCGTAAAGCCTGCGGCAAGCCTCGTTTTCGGCCTCCTGCAGCCGCTGGACGTAGGCGACGAGGCGCTCGTCGGCGTCGAGCGGATAGAATCTTGAGGGCCTGGGCCCGACCGTCGAGTTCACCGCAATCGGCTGCGCGTTCGAATCTACAAGGAACAGAACGTCGCCGCCTGGTGAAATCGGCCGGTGCTTCGGGTCATCATGCAGTGGGGTAACGTCGACCAATTGACCCGTCGGCGCGTGCCAGACTGCATGGTGCACCGCGATGAGGTAGCTAGGCCCGGGAATATCTCCCACCACGCGATAATGGAACATCCAGCCGAACAGAACTCGGCCGCCCTGCTGCACCGCTTGATGGATAGCATTTTCAAAACATCGGGTCGGTGTCGCCCAAGCCTCTGGTCGATGAAGCGCAAGACCAAGTGGTTCGCGGCTGATGGTGCGAGCAAACGCTTCGAGGGCATTTGGAGCGGCGGATCCAGACACGAGAAAGTCCTATTGAAAGGTCAGGTACAGGGTAGTGTTTTCTACAGATACGCGATGCCTTGACGAAGAAGGTCGTCCAACACATCGGCCCGCGAGCGCGTCGGATGCACAGCCAGCGCGACCAACGCACGCGCCACACGCCGCGCGAGGTTGCGGGCTAGGACACGTTGCGGCGTCGAGATCTTCTGTAGTCCGGCCCGGCCGTGGACGAACGCGCTACGCAGCTCGAACAGGTCCTTATAGTTCTGTGCTGCCTTGGCATCTGTGAGCGCCGCGCCGATCCGGGCGGAGACCCGTTCGGTCGCCGATAGCTTCGGATGCGGGTCAGGCTTGGGCCGCAGCTTACGCATGTGATCGATTTCCAGGCCGAGCGCCGCCTCGATCGCGGTCATGTGAGCCATCACCTCGTCGATGCCGTCGGCAAGGAAAGCCCGGACAAGGAAATGCACCACCGGTGTCTCAAAGAGTGGCGTCGCGCGCGCCGCCTGTAGCTCGGTCCAGGCTGCGTCAGTAAAAAGCTGCAGCTCGGTTTTGGCACTGTCGTCGAGCGGCAACGCGCTCGGCCGCTCCAGCTCGATCTCTTCACCCCAACGGTCCTCGACGATCCTGGGCTCAAGCGTGAGGTCGTCGGGGCTGGGTGGCCGCGCCGGCCGGACGAAAAGGTCTTCGTCTAGCGTGTAGATCCACGGTACGAGGAAGCCGCGCCAATCGACCTCCAGCATTGTCGACCACTCCTCCCACCGGGCCAATAGTAGGAAAAAGAGTGCGCCTTCGACCGCCGGCGGGAATCGGCCATGATGGGGTTCGATCTCGCCGAAGTCCTGGCGCATATCCGTGAACATAAACGGGGCGGCACGTGACTCGGGCCTCGGATCGACCTCGATTTCCTCCTCGACCACCAGCCAATGAAACTGTGCGAGGCGCTTGGCTTCCAACGGCAACGCCGGGAAGTTGCGCGCGAGCCTCGGCGCATCGAATAGCTTCCCCAATTCCTCGGCTGTGAATTGAGCGACTCGCGTATTGCCAAAGCTCATCGGTGGCAGATCGTCGGCTAGATCGAGCGGACAGATGTGCCGGCGCACCGTAATCCTGCGTGAGTAGGCTGCGTCGAGTGCCGCCGCGGCCGTCGGCAAATCGAGCGCGAGCCCCGCTTGGTCGAGCGGCAGGCCGCATGGCAGGCCGAGTGACCTGAGCGCGCTGCTCAGCGCGAACGTGGCCTTGCCCCGACTATAGCGGCGGTCGCAGAGCTCGCTTAGTGCGACGAAGGCCGGCGCCGACAGCAGGTTGCTCGGGCCCGGCCGCGGAATGCGCCATAGGGCGGCCAAGGCGTCGAGGAGCTGCTGATCCGCCGCCATCGTTACGCGCAGCCATTGGGGGTCGCCTGTGGCCGCCAGCTCCGCTCTGTACGTTCTCGCGCGAGCTTGGTTTCGAGGCTCGGCTGCTTTCGCTCAATGCTCTCGTTGTAGATGTACTCCGCATCGTCCCAGAAGGTGGCGATCGCCTCGACGAACGCCCGGAGCCGTTCGACGGGCACGTCCATCAGCCCGACGGGTGGCGGCTCGGGATCGGGCGGCTGGCGGTCCGTTCCTGACCGGTATCGCCGCCGCGAGGCCCAACGATACCGAACTCGCCCGAGATCGGGGCCTGCTCCCCCGGCTTGTAGGTCTTGCTCACTTTTACACCTCCAATGTCGGCTCGCGGATCATCCCGCCCGACCATGGGACCATAGCGAAGTTGACTTCAGGTTCAATTAGGATAAAATGGGACCTAGAAAAATATGGAGGCCATCATGGCGAGTCCGCAAACCTCAACAGCGTCGACCGTGCGTTCCAATCCCATCCATCACCTTCATCCTGTCGACGACGCCTGTCCGGTTTGCGAGCAGCCTATCCCGCACGACCGTGCCGACGAGATCGCAGAACGGTTGCAGGCGCGAGACCAGGCGCAGTCTGCCACGATCACCGCGCAACTGCAGGAGAAGTTCGACGCCGAAAAGACAGAGGCCCTCGAGCGTGCACGGCTAGAGGCCGACCAAAAAATCGCTGAGGCCCGAGAACAGGCCCGTCTGGCTGCTGAACTCCAGTCGAAGGCACAAGTCGAGGCGGCGGAAGCGGCCCGTATCGCAGCCCAAGAGGCGCTCCAGACCAAGACCGAAGAGGTCACTACCGAGAAGGCAAACGCTGAGGCGGCGAAGGCTGCGCTTCAGGGCCAACTCGAACAGGTTCAGCGCGAATCGACCGCCGCGATCGAGAAACTAAAGGCGGACGCGGTGGCGCAGGAAGACATGATCCGCTCAGAGGCGGCGCGCATCGCCACGGAAGCGGCCGCGAGCCTGCTGGCGGAAGTCGAGGCCCAGAAAGTGACGGCCGAAAACGCTGGCGAGGCGCTGAAGGCGGAACTGGCGCAAACCAGACTGACCAGCGAACAGGCCCTGGCAGAGGCCCAGGCAAAGGCGACCGCCCGTGAAGTGGAGATTCGTGCCGAAGTCAGCGCGGCCGCCGAGGCCGCGGCCAAGGTGCAGATTGGCGCCGCCGAACAGGCCAAAGCCGACGCCGAAGCCAAGGCGGTCGCTGCGGAGGCGACAGCGAAAAGCCTCCAGGAATCTCACGAAGCCCAGCTCAATGAGCGGCTGCAAGAACAGCGCGAGGCCCTGGAGGCCGACAAGACAGCCGCTATCAACGCCGAGAAGTCGGCCACGTTTGAAGAGCGCCAGAAGTTGGCCAACAAGGTCGAAGAACTGCAGCGCGCGCTTGAGAAGAAGACCGCTGAGGAGCTCGGCGAAGGCGCCGAAATCAATCTTTTTGAAGCGCTGAAGGCTGAGTTCGACGGTGATCGCATCGTGCGCGTGACCAAGGGGCAGCAAGGCGCAGACATCCTGCACACCGTCATGCACAACGGACAGGAGTGCGGCACGATCATCTACGATTCGAAGAACCACAACGCATGGCGGAAAGATTTCGTGACCAAATTGCGGTCAGACCAGTTGAGTGCCCAGGCCGACCATGCTGTGTTGTCGTCCAGCAAGTTCCCGGCCGGCGCCCGGCAATTGCATATACAGGACGGCGTCGTGATCGCTAGCCCGGCGCGGGTTGTCGCCCTCATCCAACTGATTCGCGCCCATCTGGTTCAATCTCACACCCTGCGCATGAGCAACGCCGAACGGACCCAGAAGACCGCAGCCCTGTACAGCTTCATCACTTCTCAGCAGTGCGCCGACTCGTTTGCGCGGCTCGACGAATTGGCGGAGTCGCTGCTGGATATTCAGACGAAGGAGGTTAAAGCCCACGAAAACGTCTGGAAACAGCAAGGTGTTGCCATACGCGCGGCCATGAAAGTGCAGGCTGAATTGCGCAATCAGATCGACTCGATCATCGGTACGGCGACCTCGCCGGAGAGCCCTCAATGACGAACCCGCAGGTCATTCCCGACCGCAACAATGTCATCAATCTTCAGGAGCGTCGGCTCGACCGTACCGTCCTGCGCACATACCGGACCAAGGCCGATATAGGGGACATCGTGCCGAACGAAAAGCAGCCCCGCATGGGTCCGAAGATCGATGAAGAGCTGCAGCGGCAGATCGAAGCGAATGGCGGCCTCTTCGAACCCCTACTTGTCGAGCCCCATCCTGACCTACCCGGAAAGTTCCGGATCATCGACGGCGACCGCCGGTGGACCAACTCACGGGTGCTAGTGGATCAAGGGAAGGAAGATTATCGGCAGATCCCAATCGAGGTTACCGACCGGACATTGAGCGACGAGGACCGACTTCGGGTCTGGATTTACATCCATCGCCAGCGGAAAGAATGGGACGCCAAGGAAAAGGAAATGGTGGCCTATCGCCTGGTCGACTTGATGGGCCGGTCGAGCGCGGCCAACATCCTCGGCATCACAGTGCGTGAGCTCGACAAGTTAGTCGACGTGTTCGAACTCTCGGAAAAATTTACTAGTCTCCGTGACCCCAGCGCCGCAATCACCTGGTCACGTGAGTTGATGGGGGTGAGCAAGAAACTACTGACGCCGAGTGTCATTGAGGCGGTGGTCAAGAAGGTCAACCAGAAGCGCATTACCAATTCCAAAGACCTTCGGAAGCTCCGCACGATCTTGCCCGACCCCGTCGCGCGTTCGCAGTTTCTGAGCGATGCCGGAGATTTGGAGTCGGCAATGTTGCGCCTTGGACCCGCGCCCAAGCCAGTCAAGGGCGGACTTTCCGGCGATCTTGAAGCTGCAGTCGACGCGATGAAAAAGGTCCCTTTCTCGGCCCTGCAGGAACTCAAAGGGGATGCGGATATCCTGAAGAAGATCGCCGAAGCGGAAGCGTTGTTGCAATCGCTCCGCAGCGCGCTTTCATAGGTTGGAGATTGTGGGCTCGACCTCAAGGTCTGATAAGGCGCGGAGTCTATTCGGAACAGGTAGCATTGCGAGAGCATGCCTGGCGAAAAGCCCTGCGTTACGGCAGCGTCAGTTGTAAAGAAATATTAGTCGTCGCGAGACTGCGTGAGCGTCGGCTGGGGGAAACAGAGTGATACTGACCGACAACGAAACGAAGGTCGATCTCCTTAACAACGAAGCGATCGCCAAGACCATCATCGCGTTGCTGCGGGAGAAACCGGAGCGCCCGGTGACGATTGGCGTTCACGGCGATTGGGGCGCGGGGAAGTCCAGCATCCTTGAGATGATCGAGAGTGGCCTCGCGGACCAGAACGGCGTCCTCTGCCTCAAGTTCAACGGATGGCGGTTCCAGGGTTTCGAGGACGCCAAGATCGCGTTGATCGAGGGCATCGTCACCGGCTTGCTTGAGAAGCGTCCGCTGCTGTCGAAGGCGGGGGCGGCGGTTACAGATATCTTCCGCCGGATCGATTGGCTCAAGATCGCACGCCACGGCGGGGGTCTGGCGTTCACCGCCATGACGGGCATTCCAACGGCCGACCAAATCGGCGCCGTCGTCGACACCGTGAAGGGGGTCTTCGCCGATCCCGCCAAGCTCGCGACCAAGGAGAACTACGACAAGGCCGTTGACGGCGTGCAGGGGCTGTTGAAACCCGCCGAGTCGAAGAACGTTCCGGAAGAGATCGAGGCCTTCCGAAAGGCTTTCACAGGCCTGCTGAAGGCGGCCGGTGTCGACCAACTGATCGTGTTGATCGACGATCTCGATCGCTGCCTTCCCGACACCGCCATCGAAACGCTCGAAGCGGTCCGCCTGTTCGTATTCACCGACCGCACCGCTTTCGTCGTGGCCGCCGACGAGGCGATGATCGAATATTCGGTCCGCAAGCATTTCCCCGAGCTGCCGGACACGACCGGACCCCGCGACTACGCGCGGAACTACCTTGAGAAGTTGATCCAGATACCGTTCCGCATCCCGGCGCTCGGGGAGACCGAGACACGTATCTACGTCACGCTCCTCCTGATCGGGGCGGAACTCGCCGACGATGACGTCGACTATGCGAAACTGATCGATGCGGCGCGCGGTTTGCTCAAGAGGCCGTGGACGACGGCGGGCCTCGATGCGCAGACCGTCAGGACCGCCCTCGGCGACAAGGCCAGCGACGTTCAGAACGCGCTCACGCTGAGCGATCAGATCGGCCCCATCCTCGCCAGCGGCACCCAGGGCAATCCGCGGCAGATAAAGAGGTTTTTGAACACGCTCATGCTGCGGCACCAGACGGCGCTGGCACGTGGGTTCGGCGACGAGGTCAAGCTCCCGGTCCTGGCGAAGCTCATGTTGGCCGAGCGTTTCATGTCGCGGTTGTTCGACCAGATCGCGAGCTCCGCCGCTCGCAGCTCCGATGGACGATGCGCGGACCTCACGGCGCTTGAGACGGCAGCCGCCGACGGGGCCGATACGTCGAAGCGCAAGCGCAGCGGTTCGAAGGTGGCGGTCGACGACGACGACGCCGAATCGGACGCCGTGGCGAAGGACAGCGCCGTATTGGCGGAATGGAAGGCGGCGGAAGCTATCCGGGCCTGGGCGCGCCTCGCGCCTTCCTTGGCCGAGGTCGATCTCCGCCCGTACCTCTTCGTGACCAAGGACCGGAAGGACTATTTCGGGGCGGCGTCGGTGCTGGGTCGCCTGGCCGCTGTGGTCGAAAAGCTGCTCGGGTCGAAGCTTGCCGTGCAGGCCTTCGAAGGGGAGCTGAAGCAGCTCGTGCCCGCGGAAGCGGCGCAGGTGTTCGAAGAACTCCGCGGCCGTGTCATGGGCAGCGACGCCTTCGAGACGGCGCCGCCGGGCGTGGATGGTGTCGCCGTTCTGGTGCGCGCCCATCCGACCTTGCAGCCGAATCTCCTCGATCTCCTGGAGGCTCTCCCGGCAGACCGCTGCGGTCCGTGGCCGGCGTCCGGCTGGGAGGGCGTGATCAAGGAGGGGGAATCGGTGGCCCGCTTCGAGCGGCTTCTGAAGACCTGGTCCACATCCAAGGGCTCGTTCCTGAAGACAACGGCGGCGGCGGCGCTGCGCACGCGCGGGAATCGCCGCTGATGGGAACCTCGAATGCATATGGCGGTGCCGCCGGTGGGACGCCCTTGATCCCGAGTTGGTTGCGGGACGACGGCGGCGGTGCGGGAGGCGGCGCCACGCCGCCCAGCGATGGGTCGACGCCGACTCCCGCGAGTGCGCTGCCTGCGGTCACGCCGACTCCCGCGATCGGTGCGCCGCCCGCGGTCCCGCTGGCGCCGGTGCCGCGACCTGTCATCCCGGTAGCTGGGGCGTCTGACCGTTTCACTAGTGCGCGCACCAGTTTCTCGCGGTTCGCCAGTTCGGGGGGGACCGATCGCCGTAGCCTGGGGCGCGCAGTCTCGCGCTATGTGTCAACCTCGGCGGGCGGATCCCGTCGCGCCGCCCAGCGCATGGGTTCGTCGCGAGGCGCAGGGGCTGGATTGGTCCGCTTCCTGAACGACGCGAGCGTCAACGGCGCCCGCGAGGCCCTGAGGGCGTTGAACCTTGAAAGCCTGGCCGGACGGCCGATCGAAGAGGTGTTCGCCGGGCTCGCGGATTATGTCTGTCCAGAAGGCGGGTCGATTGATGAAGGTATCGCCCGTGACGCGTTCATCGAGACGATCGCCGACCTCGCTGGCGCAGGTATCACCGACATCGATGCCCTGACTCCGGCGCAGATCCAGACGGTGTTCGAGCTCTACGCGACCCATGCGATCGAAGCTCGTCTGTGTAACGACATAGGGACCAAGGTCGTCACCTTGCCGGCGGACCCCAGTGCGGCGGCGCGCGTCGAAGCGCAGCTTCGGGACTTCATCCAACGCGGTGTCAGCGACGCCATCAACGCGGCCGGCGTCAACATCCAGGCACTGTCGCCCGATGCGGTCACGGGCTTCGTCACGACAGTCTACCAGTCCGCGTTCGAGGTCCTTCAGACGATGGGCGATACGGAGGCGGGTTAATGAGGCGGCACGTCTTGATCGGGCGCTTCGGCGCCGACGATAAAACCCGCGTGCCCAAAGCGCGTGATGAGGTCGCTTCGGCCCTTCAGCTGATCACCGGCAAGCGCTTAGACCATGGGATTGGGCGGGCCTTGGACGACCTAAAGGCGCTGTCTCTGTCGCCGAGCGAGATGGGCGCGGACCTGCTTGTCGTCGCTGCACATGTCCACGCGGCGGACACCCGGCTATCCCGTTCCAGCGAGTCGCAGGACGCCTGGACACGTGAGATTCGATTGGTCATCCCGGTCAGCGATATCGGCCGATGGACGGCCGTGGCCCCGATACTCGTGCGGGCGCTGAACTTTCTCACCGGTGATCGGTGGGAGGTTGGGTTCCGGAAACGACCGAAGGCGTTTAAGACGATCGTGCCAGCCGTCGCGCCAACTCTGCTGCCGCCCCCGTTTGACGGTGTCAGCCTGTTTTCAGGCGGTCTCGACAGCCTGATCGGAGCGATCGATACCCTTGAAGGTAAGGGAACGCCGCTACTCGTGAGCCATGCAGGCGAAGGGTTGGTGAGCAAATCGCAAGAGCGCTGCTTCGACGGCCTCAAGGCCGCATACCCCGGGTCCGCCTTCAATCGGCTCCGGGTCTGGATGAGCTTCGACGCTGGTCTGTTTGGTGATGTGGCGTCCGAGGATACGACACGCGGCCGATCCTTCCTGTTTTTCTCTCTTGGGGTGACGGCCGGAACATCCTTGGCGAGTCCGTTCGTGCTGAAGGTGCCGGAGAATGGTTTGATCGCGCTCAATGTGCCGCTCGACCGCCTGAGGCTCGGGGCGCTCAGCACGCGGACGACGCACCCCTTTTATATCGCGCGCTGGAACGACATGCTGACTGCACTCGGGATCGGTGGTCGCATCGACAATCCGTACTGGGACAAGACCAAGGGTGAAATGGTGGCCGCCTGTGCGAGCCCGGCCGTGCTGTCGAAGCTCGCGCCGTCGTCCTTGTCGTGTTCGTCGCCGAGCAAGGGACGCTGGACAAAGCAACCGCAAGGCCATTGTGGCTTCTGTCTGCCCTGTTTGATCCGGCGCGCCGCTCTCCAGCCGAACGACTCGACGGCGTATACGCTTCCGAATCTCCGCGCCGGTACCCTCGACACGAAGCAGGCGGCAGGTCAGCAGGTCCGCTCGTTTCAGATAGCGATCGCGCGTCTCGCCGCCCGTCCTGATCTTGCCAAGGTGCTGATCCATAAGCCCGGGCCACTCTACGACGATCCGGGCCGACACGACGGTCTGGCCGGTGTCTATCGTCGGGGGCTCGAGGAGGTCGGCCGGCTTTTGACCGGTGTTCAGACGGCTCCAACGTGACTTCGGATAAAGTGTGCCCACTCGTAGACTTCCATTGCCACCTCGACCTTTATCCCGACCATGCCGAAGCGGTGGCACGGTGCGAGCGCGAAGGTGTCTTCACGCTCGCCGTGACAACGACGCCGAAGGCTTGGCCCCGCAATCAGGAACTCGCCGCAGCGACGCGCCACGTCCGCGCTGCTTTGGGCCTTCATCCGCAGCTCGTCGCCGAGCGTGGCCACGAGATTGCGCTCTGGAGGGAGCTGCTGCCGCGGACACGCTACGTCGGAGAGGTCGGGCTCGACGCAGGGCCCAGATTTTACCGCTCGTTCGACCGGCAGAAGGAGGTTTTCGCAGAGGTACTTACCTCCTGCGCCGCGGCGTCCGACAAGATCCTGACCGTGCACAGCGTTCGCGCGACGAAGATCGTGCTCGACATGATCGAGAAGTATTTGCCGCCGCCTCGCGGCCGGGTGGTGTTGCATTGGTTCACCGGGACGGCGGCCGAAATCCGACGCGCCGTCGACCTCGGTTGCTACTTTTCGGTCAACGCCGAAATGCTCGCGAATGAAAATCGGGCCGTCGCGAACCGCACATTCCCGTTAGGTCGTGTCCTGACAGAGACCGATGGCCCATTCACCCGAACCGCTGGTCGCCCTTCTCAGCCCATTGATGTCTGGCAAGCGGTTGAAGGCTTGGCGAGCCTGCATGGTTTGGGAGCCGCAGAGGTTGGACGCCGGATCGGTGCCAACCTCAAAACCCTGCAAGATGAAGTGCCATAGCGGCCGATGTTTAGGTGGGCACGAGTTCCTCGCGTGGATTCGTGCCGCAACCGCACGCGTATGAGTTCGACTTCGACCGCCGGGCACACAAGACCTACCAGCCCTCTTTCATCATCGACTGAGACCGCCGGTTCTGAGCGAGCTCGCAGCAGTTGAATGTTCCTTCTAGGGAGGACGCATTGGCCAAGAACATCATCATTTTCTCCGACGGGACTGGCCAGGACGGCGGCGTACGTGCCGAGCAACGCTTGAGCAACATCTACAAGATGTATCGAGCTTGCAGGGTAAGCCCTGAAACCATCATCGATCCCAAGGATCAGGTGGCTTTCTACGATCCGGGCCTGGGAACCGAGACGACGGCAACCGGGATGACAGGCCTGGTGCGCTGGACACAAAAGACCCTGGCCTCAGTATCGGGACGGGGCATCACGACGAATATCGTCGACTGCTACGAATTTCTGATCAACCACTACGAGCCCGGCGACAGGATCTTCCTTTTTGGATTCAGCCGCGGCGCCTACACCGTCCGCAGCATCGCAAATCTCCTGATGCTCTGCGGGGTGCCGACCCGGCATGACGATCAATCCCTGCAGCGTTTCAGGAAGTCGATCCGTGACATTGCTGACGAGGCGGTTCATGACGTGCTGGAGCATGGTGCGGGCCATCCGCGCGCCGAGTTCGAGGATGAACGCCTGGAACTCGCTCGGAGATTCCGGGCCGAGTATGGCGCCGACCACGAATCCGGTGAAGCCCATCGCTCCAACGCAGCGCCCTACTTCATCGGTGTGTTCGACACCGTCGCGGCTCTCGGCGTCAAAGGCGCGCTGGCGATCGCCATCAAGGTGTCGCTCGGAATTGGGGCGGGAGTGCTCGCCGCCGTCCTTTCTGCTATCCCTTCGCTGGCAATAGCCGGCATTCTCTTCCTGTTTGGATTTTCTTTCTGGTGGTCAGTGCTGGCGCTGGTTGCGGCAGCTGCTTTTCTTGGCGGCGCGTTCATGTTTTGGCGCCAGCGAAAGTCCGTCAGGAAGGTCATCAAGGACTTTCCGAATCCTGGCGATCGATCCAGTCACCTTGCCGAATGGAAAGGCGAACACTTCGACCGCCTGCTCAGTCGGTTCGTGGGTTATGCACGCTCGGCAAACGCGATCGACGAAACCCGGGAAGACTTTGCCCGCGTTGCCTGGGGGCCCACGGCTGAAATGGAGACCGACCGTAACGGCCTCCCGACTTTCAAACAGATCTGGTTCGCGGGCAATCATTCCGACATCGGCGGTAGCTACCCGGAGACGGAGTCGCGTCTCTCCGATGTGGCGCTGGGGTGGATGATCGAGGAGGCCGTTGGAGTGCCTGACGGTCTCAAGATTGGGCCGGTGATGGTGCGCGGCCATCGCCTCGTGGGAACGTCTGAGGTCGGCATTCCCCTTCAGCTCTTTCCTGCCGCCGACGGTCTCCAGCACTGCGAGGTTGCCGGGATGCAGGATGTGCTGGACGGCCGTATTCCGAGATGGCTGCGCCGCTTTTCGACCGGTTTGGGCTGGAAGGCAGCTGCACGGCCGATCCCCAAGGATGCCATCGTGCACGCGACCGTCGAGGAGCGGTTTCGGCTGGACAAGGTTTCGCAATGTGCCGGCTCGGGTGCCTACAGACCGGCTGCCTTGAAGGAGCACGTGAAGTTTAGCAGGTTCTACGTCGATGCCGCCACAGACGGCCCATTCAACGCCGCGACGTGATCGCAGGTGGCGCTATTGAACTCAGTTGACCTTTCGACGGGTGGATGCGGCCTTCGGGGGCTTCGACGTGCTCGATCTCGCCTTCAAGACCGCGATCTCGCCGACCTGCCCTTCGATGCGCTTCTGCAAGGTGCGAATCTCTTCCCGATCCTGGCGCTGATTGCGCTCAAAGTTGTCTATGACGCGTTGGGAGGCGCGAAGGTCGCTTTCGGCGTTGCGCAAGGCGGCGCGCAATCCTTCACAGGTTTGGACAAGCTTGGCGTTTTCGGTGCCACGGCCGTCCAGTGCCCGATCCTTTTCCTCACCTTGCCTCTCGAGCCGGGCGACCAGATCGGTCGAAGCCGCCAGACTGGTTTCGAGGCCGGCGATCTGCTGGCGCAGCCGATCGCTGTCGCGTCGGGCATGGTTCGTGGATTCGACCAATCCGGCCTCCCAGCATTTCCGCGCGAAAGCGGCAATCTGCGGGGAGGTCTCGGTGAGAAGGAGCTGAACCTCACGGGACAAAGCCTCTGGAAGTGCCGTCGGATCGCCGTGGTCGGGGGCGGCAGCGTCTGGACGATCGGCGAGGATGGCCTTGATGCGGCGAACATTGCCGCCGCCCAAGCGCATTCTCACCCGCATCGGGTTGAGATCCTCACCTTCAGCGGCGAGAGCTTGAATGGCGGCGGCGATGTCGGAATCGGTGTACTTCTGGGGGCGGGGCATCCGGACCGCATTTGTTAGTTTGTGCTAACTTATGATATAACAAACCAAGCGTCCGGTGGGAAGTCGGCCGATGAGCTTACTTGATGTCATTCCGTTTACGCTGTTCCGGGCGCTGTCGGCGTCGGCGCACGTCCGAAACGTCGCCGTTCTGGAACGCCTGTTCGAGCAGTTTTTTGGCGATTTCGCGTTCGCCCCCAAGAGGGCGGAAGTCCTCCAGGTCATCCGCGAAGTGCTCGACAATCCAGACTACTCGCCGCCGGCCGACGATGCCGATGCAGCCGGCCCGGCAGAAGTGGCTGAGCATCTCCTCTACGCCCGC
>ORJL010518239.1_pt1 | contig 17795 bp, 14 predicted proteins | sample 1779941 | NCBI WGS metagenome assembly ORJL01 (sample SAMEA104232317, study PRJEB22302) | groundwater metagenome | biome: forest; feature: aquifer; material: groundwater | place: USA | collected 2011-08-07 | depth 5.8 m | reverse complement strand
CTCACCTACACATTCAAGCTTCGTCCGGGGGTAAAATTCCACGACGGCAGCGAGTTGTCGTCGGCCGACATCAAGGCGACCTTTGATCGGCTGCGGGATCCGCCGAGCGGCATAACCTCCGCCCGCAAGGGACAATTCGAAAGCATTGGATCCATTGAGACACCGACGCCGGACACTGTCGTGTTCAAGATGAAGCGCGTCAACCCGGCAGCACTGAATCTGTTCGCGAGTCCCTGGAATTGCGTGTATTCGGCGAAAAAGCTCGGCGAGGATCAGAGCTGGTACAATACCCACGTGATGGGCACGGGTCCGTTCGTGTTCGAAGAATACGTCAAGGGATCGCACTGGTCGGCGAAGCGTTTCGATAACTATTTCCGGCAGGGCAAGCCCTACCTCGATGGGATTCGAGCGTTCTTTATCAATGGTCCAGGAGTGGTCAACGCACTCGCAGGCAATCAAGTGGACGCGCTGTTGTTTCAGGTGGCGCCGCCGGATCAGGCCCGTTTGAAGAGCCTGCGCGGCGATGCGGTGGCGTTTCACCAGAACACCTTCAACATCACGAATTTCGTCACCGTGAATGTGCGCAAGCCACCCTTCAACGATCCGCGCGTGCGCAAGGCGTTGAGTCTCGCGGTGGATCGACAGGGCGGGCTTCCAAGCCTGGCGAAGCTCGCAACGCTTGAATTTGCGACCGTGTATGTGCCGCCGGGAACACTCGGCGAATATTCCAGCGAAGAGATGGCCAAACTTCCCGGATTCGGAGCTGACATCGAGAAGCAGCGTGAGGAAGCCAAGCGCCTTCTTGCGGAAGCGGGTGTGCCCAATCTGAAGTTCACCCTGCTGAACCGCAATGTGCGGTTACCCTGGCAGCCTCTCGGCATCTATCTGATGGATCAGTGGCGCAAGATCGGCATCCAGGTCGATCAGATACCGGCGGAAACGCCGCCGTATTTCGCAGCGATGACGAGTGGCAATTACGATGTCGCGATCGACTTCAACAATACCGTCAGCGTCGACCCCAACGAAGTGCTGGTGAAATTCGTGCCGGGCAGCCCGAACAACTATTCCGGTGCGGAAGACAAAGCGCTGGTGGAATTGTTCGAAAAGCAGGCGGATATCACCGACCCTGCGGCACGCAAGGCGGTGGTACGGCAATTCCTTGAGCGGCTGATGGATCAGGGATATTCCATTCCGTTGTTTGGCAACAATCGCGCAACCGCGGCGGTGAAAGAATTCAAGGGTTGGAAGCTTGCTCCAACCACGGTTCTCAATCTCGATATGTCGGAAGTCTGGTTCGACCGGTAGAATCGCTCGTCCCGCATCAGAGGCGCCCGCTTTCTCTCCGCCACGGGAGGAAGCGGGGAAGCCGCGAATATGCGGTCCGTTCCTGTCGTCGAGCCCGTCCGCTATTGCTTCGTTGATGGTCCCGGCACGGGAAATCGGTCTGCCGATAAGGTTAAGTTCAATTCATGCAGACGAGCGAAGCTGACTTCATCGTCGTCGGTGCCGGATCGGCCGGATGCGTGGTCGCCGCGCGACTGAGCGAAGACGGTTATCGCGTGCTGCTGCTGGAGGCAGGACCGCGAGACCGCAATCCGATGATCCATATTCCCGCGGGCATGGTGAAGTTGCTCCGCCACCCGGTCGTCAACTGGAATTACACGAGCCAGCCGGATGCAGGCATCGGCGATCGAACGTTCGCATGGCCGCGCGGCAAGGTGCTCGGGGGATCGAGCTCGATCAACGGCATGTTGTATCTGCGCGGTCATCCGGCCGATTACGACCGCTGGGCGCAAATGGGATGTACCGGCTGGAGTTACGCAGACGTTCTCCCCTATTTCGCGAAATCCGAACGGCGGATCGGTGGCGACGACGCTTATCGTGGCCGCAACGGCGAAATGACGATCGAAGACTATCCCACGATCCTGCCGCTGACGCATCGGTTCGTGAAGGCCGCCCAGCAGGCCGGCATTCCGCTCTCCCCCGATCTCAACGGTCCCGAACCCGAGGGTGTCGGCTATTCGCAGATGAGCCGGAACGGGCGCGTGCGCCATTCGACTGCCCGCGCCTTTCTGCGGCCCGCAGAACGCCGCGCCAATCTCCGTGTTGAAACGGGTGCTCTGGCGCGGCGCATACTGATGGAGGGTCGCCGTGCCACCGGCGTCGAATACGATCGCGGGGGCAAGATCATTCAGGCTCGAGCGCGCCGGGAGGTGATCGTTTGCGGCGGCGCCGTCAACTCGCCGCAACTCCTCCAGGTGTCGGGCATCGGCCCTGCCGTGCACCTGCAGGCGATCGGGGTTCCGGTATTGCACGATCTCCCAGGGGTAGGCTCGAACCTGATCGATCACCTCGCGGCGCTGCTCGCTTATCGGGTACAGGGCGAGGTTTCAGTGAACCAACTCCGCCGTGGCGCCAGGCTTGCGCGCGAGGTCGCGCGCTGGTGTCTGTTCGGGACCGGCGCACTGACTTTCGGCGTGTCTACCGCGACCATATTCGCTCGCATGCGTGAGGGCCGGATAAGCCCCGATTTGCAGATCCTGTTCACAACGGCAAGCTACGACCGGAGCCGCTTCGGCGAACTGGAACGCGAACCGGGCATGACGGCCGCCGTCTGCGCCGTGAATCCGGAGAGTCGCGGTACGATCATGGCGGCTTCGCCGGACCCGAAAGCGGCGCCCGAAATTCGGCCAAACTATTTCTCAGCGCCGGAAGACATGATGGTGATGCTCGAAGGCATTCGGCTGGGGCGCCGTATCTTCGCGCAGCCCGCCATTGCCGATGTCGTGGCGTCGGAAACCGTGCCCGGCTTGCAGGCGCAGGACGACGAAGCGCTGAAGGAATTTGCGCGCATGCACAGCACCACCGTGTTCCACCCGGTTGGTACTTGTCGTATGGGCGCCGGCCCGAATGCCGTTGTCGACCCGCGTCTGCGCGTTCACGGCATCGATGGCTTGCGTGTGATCGATGCGTCGGTCATGCCGAGGATCACGACCGGCAACACCAACGCGCCGACGATCATGATCGGCGAGAAGGGCGCGGCCATGATCCGGGAGGACGCGAGAGCGTGAGGCCTCCCTGCTCCGTCAGGTCTTGAATTTCGGATCGAGCCAGTCGCGCAGTGCATCGCCCAGCAGGTTGAACGCAAAGACCGCGAGGCTGATCGCAACCCCGGGAAAGATCACGATCCAGGGCGCTTCCTCGAAGAAATCCGCGGCGCTGCCCGAAAGCATCAATCCCCAGGCGGGTGTCGGCTCGGCAATGCCGAGACCGAGGAAAGACAGCACCGCTTCCAGCAGGATCGCCTGGGCGATGTAGGCCGTCAGCATGATCAAATAGGGCGCCATCAAATTCGGCATCATGTGGCGCAATACAATGCGGGTGTTGGAATAGCCCGCGATCCGTGCGGCATCGATGTATGGCAGATTTCGAAGCACCAGCGCCGACGAGCGGATCACCCGCGCAACCTGCGGCACGATCGGGATGGCAATCGCGAGGATGAGATTGATATCGATGCCAAAAACGACCGCACGGCCAAGCACGGCGACAACCACCAGAGCCAGCACGATCAGCGGAAACGACAGCATGAGATCGATACAGCGCTGGATCGCATTGTCGATCTTGCCGCCGAAATAGGCCGAGGCGGCGCCGATGATCGCGCCCACCGTACATCCGAGAAAGGCCGAGGACAGGCCGATGATAAGCGCGGTGCGCGCACCATAGATGATCCGCGAAAAGATATCGCGTCCGAAGGGATCGGTTCCGAGTATGTGCTTTGCGCTGGGCGGTTCCAGCATGGCCGCGAGATCGTTGGTTATCGGATTGTAGGGAGCGATGTACTCCGCGAACACGCCTGCAAACAGCATCACCAGCAACGCGAGCAGGGCAACGGTACCGGTCGGCTGCTTGAGGCAGAAGTCGACCAGCGGATTCTGAATCCAGGAGAAAGTTTTAGGGGGCCGAACCGTCGTGTCGCTCATGGCAGCCTCACTGATAGCGTACGCGCGGATCGAGCGCGGCGTAGATGAGATCGATGACGAGGTTGGTAACGATGTAGAAAGCGGCAAACAGCATCACCATGCCTTGAATCAGGGTAAAGTCGTGCCGCGCGACGCTCTGCACGAACAGCCTTCCGAGGCCGTTCAGGCTGAATACCTGCTCGGTGACGACGAGGCCGCCAAGCAGAAACGCGAATTCGAGCCCGATGACCGTAACCGCCGGCAGCAGAGCGTTGCGCAAAGCGTGCCGGCGCACGATCACGGATTCGATGACACCCTTGGCGCGCGCGGTGCGGATATAGTCCTCACCGAGAACCTCAAGCAGTGACGAGCGGACGATGCGGGTCAGCACGGCTGCAAAGCGATACCCGACCGCGAGCGCCGGCCAGATCAGTTGCCAGAGATTTGCGGCCGGATCCTTGTAGATCGGGGTGAAAGTCAGCGGCGGCAGCGACCCGATGGACCAAAGCAGCGCCAGGACGATCAGCATACCAAGCCAGAAGCTCGGAACGGCAAGCCCAGCCACGGCAAAAAGCCGAATTGCAGTATCGACAAAGGTACCGCGATAGAGCGCTGCCAGGGTTCCAAGCGGAATGGCGATGAAGCAGCCTATCAATGTCGCCATCAATGCGATCTGAAAGGTGATCTCAAACCGGGCTGCGACTTCCTCGATCACCGGACGGCCGGTCCACATGGAGTTGCCCAGATCGAGGCGCGCGAGCCCTTTCATCCAGTCGAGGAATTGTTCGGAACGTGGCTTGTCCAGTCCCAGCCTTGCCCGTTCGCGCTCGATCACATCGGTCGTGACTTGTGCGCCATCGCCGCGAAGCTTGGCTTCGACGATATCGCCTGGCACCACCCGCAGGATAAAGAACGTGATGATCGCGACGCCAATCAAGGTCGGAATGGCAAGCAGAAGGCGATTGGCAACATAGCGGAGCATAGTTTGGCTCCCGTTCAAACCTTGATGCAGGCGGCGAAGTGGCCAGGACGTATTTCTCGAAGCGCAGGAATTTCAGCACGGCATTCGCTGGTCGCGATCGGACAGCGCGTATGGAAGACGCAGCCGGACGGAGGGGCCAGCGGACTTGGCAATTCGCCGTGGATCAGTTGGGGGGCACGCGCCTTCTCGACACTGGGGTCGGGGATCGGTGCAGCCTCGAGGAGGAGCTTCGTGTAAGGATGAAGGGGCCGCACGCAGAGTTCGTCACGATCGGCAGTTTCCATCACCCGCCCGAGATACATGACCACGATGCGCGAGGAGATGTGACGCACCACGGCAAGATCGTGCGCGATAAAGAGATAGGCCAGGCCCCGCTTGCGCTGCAGCGCCTCAAGCAGATTGACGATCTGACCCTGGATCGAGACGTCGAGCGCGGATACCGCCTCGTCGCACACGATGAATTGCGGTTCGATCGCAATCGCGCGCGCAATGCCGACCCGCTGGCGTTGTCCGCCGGAGAGTTGATGCGGATAGCGGTCGGCAAGTTCAGGACGCAGTCCGACTTCATTCAACAGGGCCAGGACACGTTCACGTGCGGTTGCATCGTCGCGCGCAAGATCATAGACCCGCAAAGGTTCGGCGATGATCTGGCCGATGGTCATACGCGGATTGAGCGAGGAATAAGGGTCCTGGAAGACCGCCTGAACCTTCCGGCGCATGGCCTTGAGCTCGGCACGGCTCATCTGCGCGAAGTCGCGGCCCTCGAAAGCGATGGAACCCGCCGTCGGCGCGTCGAGCCGAAGGATGAGGCGTCCAACTGTGCTCTTGCCACAACCGGATTCCCCGACAAGTCCAAGCGTTTCCCCGCGCTCCACCGTAAAGCTGACGTCTTCGACGGCGCGTACCTGATGCGTCCGCGCGAGGAGACCGGTCTTGACCGGAAAATGCTTGGTCAGATTGCGCACCCGCAGCGCTGGTTCGGCAGCGTCCCGAGGCACCACAGCTTCGGCTGCCACGGCCGCCGGCTTTCGCCATGCAAGTTTGCCCGCCGCGATATCGGCGGCGCGAATGCAGGCAGAGAGACTCCCGGCGTCGGTCGGCGCCAAAGGCGGAGGCGTGTCGCAGACTGGCAACCGGAACGGGCAGCGCGGGGCAAACCGGCAGCCAGGCAACGGATCTGTCGCCGACGGCGGCAGCCCCTCGATGGTTTCGAGCTGTCCGCTGCGCGGGCGGTCGAGCCTCGGCACCGAGCGCAACAGCCCCATTGTATAGGGATGACGAGGCCGGTGAAAAACCGTATCGGCCTCGCCCTGCTCCACCACCCGGCCCGAATACATGACCACAACGCGATGAGCGTAACGCGCAACAATTCCGAGATTGTGCGTAATGACGATCAATGCAATGCCCAGGTCGCGCGAAAGCCCCTTCATCAACTCGAGGATCTGCGCCTGGATGGTCACGTCCAGCGCCGTTGTCGGCTCGTCGGCGATGATGAGTTTCGGATTGCAGGCCAGACCGATGGCGATCATCACGCGTTGCCGCATGCCACCGGAAAATTGATGTGGATATTGTCGCAGCCGCTGCTCCGGGTCGGAAATCCCTACCATTCGCAGCAACTCGACCGCGCGCAGGTTTGCGTCTCTGGTACTCATTCCGAGATGGAATTGCAGCGGCTCTATGATCTGAAGCCCGATCGGCAGGACCGGATTGAGAGAAGTCATGGGCTCCTGGAAGATCATGGCGATCTCCCGCCCTCGGACATCGCGCATCTGATCTTCTTCGAGCCTTAAAAGGTCGCGGCCTTCGAACTCGATGCGGCCTTTCGGAATGCGGCCGGTGCGGGGAAGGAGCCGCATGATCGAGTGCGCAGCTACCGACTTTCCGGAGCCTGACTCGCCAACTAGCGCTATGATCTCTCCCGGCCGAACCTGGAGACTAAAACCCTGGACCGCGGGGACATTCACCGTGTCGGTGGCGAAACTGACATGGAGGTCCTCCACGTTCAGCAATAGATCGGCCGACAAGGCCGGTGCGGGCCCTGCAGCGCCGATTGGCGCAGCTTCGGGGGGCGCCGACGACGCCGATGCGTCGCGACTTCCCCCAAATTCGGTCGCCTGGCGCCGCTTTGTCATTCCCCCCATCCGGTGTCATTCCTTCGGGCGAAGTCTTTTCCCACGGAGGAGAAAAAGGGGCGTCAGAAAAGCTAAAAAGCCGCAACCGGGCCTTGGACATGGCCCACCAGAGTAAGGGCAACACGTGGCGGAAGAACCAACAAGCACGGTAGTCCGCGTCGTCCGTATGATTCAAAGCGTCGCGGAAATGGGTGGCGAGATATCGGTCAAGGAATTCGCCGCTCGGCTGTCGCTGCCGCCGAGTACCGTGCATCGTCTGCTCAAGCTGTTGATGTCGCAGGGATTGATCGAGCAGCGTGCTTCCACGCAGCGTTACCGTGCGGGCCGTGAATTATTCCGCATCTCCACTCTCATCACACGCCAGATCGGTGTCGAAGAGATCGCGGGCCCCATCCTCTCCGCGATGCGGGACGCCTGTAACGAAACCTGCTATTTCGCGTTGTATCTGCCGGCCTCGCGCCGGTTTGTCGGCGCGGTCGTCGCCCGATCGCCGCATCCGCTCGGCTATCACTTCGAGCCGCTGATGGAGCAGAAGGTTGCCTGGGGAGCGGTCGGACGCTGCATGCTGGCCTACCTTCCGGAAACGGAAGTCGAAAAGGCGGTCGCCGAAGCGGGGGCTTCTCCCGCGGGAACTGCGGCGCCAAGCCTGAAGGATATGAAAGAAATTCTGAAGGAAATCCGCGACCGCGGCTTCGCCTCTGCGGAAGGCGAGATTTTCCCCGAAGCGATCGGGTTCGCCCGCGTCGTCTTTGATGCCGACGGCAATGTCATGGGTTCGCTTGGCATCACGATGCCGATGATCCGTTATCGCCCGGCAATGCACAAACAGCTGGCGAACCTGGTCATCGGCAAGGCCAAGGAGCTGAGCAATGCGCTTGGCTATCGCGAGACCGTTGAACAACAGCCCGCGGCTAATGTGCGTCCGCAGCGGAGGGCGCGATGAGCGAACCTTTCCGTATGGTCCAGGAAGGTTCCGCACTCGTCCTCGAAATCGACCGCCCGCAGGCGAAGAACAGCCTGAAACTGGTCGAAATGGAGATGCTGGGCGAGAGCCTCGCATCGGAGCGCGTTCGCACCGCTCGATGTGTCGTGATTCGCGGCAACGGCTCGAGTTTTTGTGCCGGGCGCGACGTGCGCGAGATCAATCCCGAGTCTGAAGACGCTTACGACGTCCTGCGCAACCGCATCGGTCCGATATTGCAACGGCTCTATACACTGCCGGTCCCAACGATCGCATCGGTACGCGGGCCGGCACTTGGTTTCGGTCTTGGGCTAGCTCTTGCCTGCGATATCACGATCGCTGCCGACGACGCGATTTTCGGCAGCCCGTTCCGCCGGATTGGCGCAGTCCTCGATTCCGGTGGCCATTATTTCCTGCAACGCCGGCTGGGGCGGCATCGTGCCGCCGAGCTGATTTTCACCGGCCGTCTGCTGAGCGGCCGCGAAGCCGCCGAACTCGGCCTGATCAACGAGGCCGTCGCGCCAGAAGCGCTCGCATCTCGTATTGCAGAACTTGCCGGGTCGATCGCGAACGGTCCGACCGCGGCCTTTCGTGCGAGCAAGCAGATACTCGAGGAGGACCGCAGTTTCGCGGAGGTGCTCGATCTCGAGGCTCACTGGCAAAAAGAGGTAACCAAGGGGCTCGACGGACGCGAAGGATTAGCCGCGTTTCGCGAGCGGCGAAACCCCGAATTCAAGGGAATTTGAAGCCCTGGCGCCGGCGGCTCTACCGGGCTGTGTTGCCACGCTCCCAGAACGTGTCGAGATACTTGTACACGTTGGTAAAATCTGAATCGCGGCCGAACTGCCTCTCGGCTTCGTCGAAGATCGCGGCAACATCCTGCGGCAATGTTCCGGAAAAGCCGACGTGACGGGCGGTTTCCGCCATGACACGCGCGTCCTTGGCTGCCAGCCACATTTTGAAGTTGGCTGCGAATTTTTCCGATGTGACCTGCTGCTTGAGTACAAATTCGGTCGCGGCATTCCGGCCGTAAGAAGCGTTGATGATGTCTACCATCTGCTCCGGATCGAGGCCGTATTTCTTTCCGACCAGCAGGCCCTGCAGCGCAGAGATCAGATTTAATGCGGCGACGTAATTATTGATCGTCTTCATCGCGTGGCCAGCGCCGAGCGGTCCGGTATGGAAAATCGATTTCCCCATGCCGCGCAATACCGGATCGGCGCGTTTCACGAGCTCCGGATCTCCGCCGACCATCAGTGTCAGCGTCCCTTCATTCGCGCCCTTCTCTGCCCCTGAAACAGGTGAATCGATCAACGACAGATCAAGCTGCGCAAGATTTTTCGCGAGGCTTTCGGTGTCGACGGGTGATGACGAGGAGCAGTCGATCACAAGGGTGCCGGCCCTCGCCGCCCTGATGGCCCCGTCGCCGCCGAGCAGCGCCCCGCGCACCACTTTTCCGTCGCCAAGCATGGTGACGATCGCGTCCTGATCGGCGCAAGCTTCGCGCGCAGTCGCTACAGCTTTGGCACCGCTTCGGGTCTCGAAATCCTTTCGCGCAGCCTCCGAAGAATCAAACGCCGAGACGGTAAAACCCGCGCGCACCAAGTTGACGGCCATGCCGCATCCCATGGCTCCAAGTCCGAAAAATCCGACACGCGCCGGCGGAATTATGGGCTGCAAGTTCGGCATGTCGGTTCTCCCTCGTTTTCGTACCGGCTTTTCTGAATTCGAAGCGTCCGATTTTTGTCAGTTCACCCGCTTTTCCTTTTCGCGCCAGTAAGGCTCGCGCAATACATTCTTTTGGATTTTGCCGGCGGCCGAAACCGGCAGCGACTCGCTTCGAAGCTCAACGCTGCGTGGGCATTTGTAGGCCGCAATCAGCGTGCGGCAATGCGCCTGCACAGATTCTGCAGTAATCACGGCTCCATTGCGCGGTACCACGATCGCATGCACGCACTCGCCCCAATGCGGGTGAGGAATGCCTATCACAGACACCTCCGCGACTTCCGGCATTACCGAAATGGCGTTCTCCACCTCCATGGAATAGACATTCTCACCACCGCTGATGATCATATCCTTCAGACGGTCGACGATGTAGACGAGGCCCTCGCCGTCCATGACCGCGGCGTCGCCGGTATGCAGCCAACCGTTGCGCAGCGCTTTCGCGGTTTCTTCCGGCTTGTTCCAGTAGCCCTGCATCACGATCGGGCCGCGTACGGTAATCTCCCCGATCTCGCCGCGCGGCACCTGGCGCCCACTTTCATCGACAATCATCAGTTCGATGTTTGGCGCGGCGACGCCGCAGGATTTCAACCGGTCTCCGGCCACGCGCGGAAGCCGCAGATGATGCGGCAGCATGGTGCCTATGGGCGAAAGTTCGGTCATGCCCCAGCCGTGCAGGAATTTCATGTCGGGCCAAAGCTCGACCGCCCGCTTCAGCGTACCTTCGGTAATCGGAGACGAACCGAACATGAATTGCCGAAGATTCGACAGGTCGCGCTTTTCGATCCCGGGCGAGTTCACGATCATGCCGATCATGGTTGGCACGAGCGCTATATTGGTAACGCGATGCTCGATCATCGCCTGTAGGCAGGTTTCGACCTCGAAACGCGGTATGAAGACGTGCGTGCCCGCTGCAATGGTGATCGACAGGCTCGACATGCCGTCGGTCAGGTAGCACATCGGCGCGGCGTGCAGATATACGCTGCTCGGATCATAACCGATCATGTAGCAGCCGTTCACGGCATTGCAGACGAGATTGTCATGACTGAGCATGACGCCCTTCGCCTTGCCGGTACTGCCGCCGGTATAGAATATTCCGGCAAGATCGCTGCCGCTCCGGCCAGCGTCTTGAATCGCCTCGACCCCAGCGAGCATTTTCTCGTAGCCGGCAAAACCCGAGGGTGGGTCAGCGTCGGAAATATGAATCAGTGCCAGCGATGGCAGCCGTTCCTTGATCGCTTGCGCGACCGAGACGAAATTGTCATCGACGACCAGAACCCCGGCCCCGGAATCTTCGAGAATATATTGCAGTTCCGGCAGTGCGAGCCGCGTGTTCAGCGGCACGATCGCGCCCCCCGCCCACGGGATCGCGTAATAGATCTCGAAATAGCGGTAACTATTTAGCGCCAGAACAGCTACGCGACCGCCGTCGGACAGACCAGCGTTACGCAACAGACTGGCGGCACGCGCCACACGCGGCAGCACTTCGCTCCAAGTGTAGCGCTGGCTGCCGTCAATAAGGGCAACACCGGCAGGCTTGACCTGCGCTGCACGACGCAGCCCTTGAGTAAGGCGTCCTCCCGCCATGTCGATTCCGTTCATCGGAATGATATATCGCTAGGTGGCACAGTATCGACTTGCTAGTTTCGACGCAAGAAATGCAAGTCCATCCGTCAACAGGCGGAGGGTGAGGGAACGTCATGACCGTCGCCCCGGAGATTTCGGCGATCCTCGCGCGTCACGTCCGCTCGGCGGAAGTGACGACCGAAGCACGCGCGGTGACGCAGCGCGCGGTCATGGATGCGATCGGCGTGATGTCGGCCGCCAGCGGCCTTGGCGAGGGGTGCGAGGCATTCGCGGCGGTAGCAAGGGAAAGCGGTGACGGCGGGTCGTGCACCGTGCTTGGCTTCGATTTCCGGACATCACCGATCATGGCGGCCTTTGTGAATGGCGCGATGGCGCATGCGCTCGATTTCGAGGATACGCACGACGCAACGCTGGTGCATCCACATGCCGCCGTGGTACCCGCCGCATTGGCGCTCGCAGAGTTTGCTGGGGACGTCAGGGGCCGCGACTTCCTGGATGCTGTCGCGATCGGTGCCGATGTATCGTGCCGGCTTGCACTCGGACTTACCGAAAGCGCTGAAAAGCGCGGCTTCTACTTCATCCCAATGTTGAGTGCGTATGGCGCGGCGGCGGCCGCAGCAAGAATTCTGAAACTTTCCGAAAACGAGATCATACAAAGCTTAGCGCTCGCATCGTGCCAAGCGGTCTTCAGTGATGCGCTGGTGCCCTATCCCGCCTCCCATTTACGCGCGGTTCGTGACGGATTTAGCGCGAGGGCCGGCGTGACATCCGCATTGCTTGCACGGCGGGGCGTCGAGGCTTTCGCCAAACCTATCGAAGGACCCGGCGGACTTTATGCGAATTTCGCACGCGGAAAATATGATGCAGAGCGCATACTGCGCGGTCTCGGCTCCGAATATGAAGGTGCCAAGGTCAGCTTCAAGCCATGGCCATCATGTCGGGGCACCCATGCCTTTATCGAAGCGGCGCTAACGATCATGCGCGAGAGCAGTTTCGACGTTGCCGAGCTTCAGCGAATCGATGTGAAGGTCAGTCCGTTTTTTTCGGTGCTCTGCGAACCGCCGGATCAGAAGCGACGGCCCAAGACAGCGATTGACGCCAAATTCAGCATCCCGTTCACGCTCGCGGTCGCGCTGACGCAGGGCGATGTCGGCCTGCAGGATTTCTCTCCGTCACGGCTGTCCGACCCGAAGCTTCATGCCATCGCCGATGCGATGCGCCACGTCGTGGAGCCCGCCTGGACTTTCGAGCAATCGACACGCGGTTCACTCTCGCTTTCGATGGCGGACGGGCGCACGTATTCCCACGAAATAAGAGATCCGCTTGGCCACCCCATTAATCCAATCGACGATCATTCGCTGCAACGCAAATTCGAGAATTGTCTGGCAAGCGCGAGACATCCGCTTGCTTCCGCAGCGATGAACCGACTGATCGACCGTGTCAGCGGTATCGAAAAGCTCGCCGACATGCGGCAGCTATTCCATTGATACGTTGCGGTTGAGAGGAACCTGCGCGCTTAGTAGGGCGCGCGATCCCGCCAAACAACTCGTAAGCTACAACACCGCATAGTAATCGAAGATCGAATGATCACTGCGCCGTTCGGCAGAGCCGACAATAATGGTGCGAGTAAGCCAGTCATGCTTGCCGACCGGCGTCTCGAAGCTCGGCGCAATCCGCATGTAGTATTCGGACGGTTCGACCGGATCGAGCGCCTCCATGCGCGCGGCGGTCTCCGGCGGCGCGTGCCGGAAGCCGCGATTCATCATGTAGATTGGGGTGCCGTCGTCGGCTTCCAGCATATACCGTGCGTCAAAGCCAACGGTATGATCGCCGCGGTACAGCGCCCAGTCGCCGCCGCTGTCGGGTACCACGCGGCCGTTCAGCCGGGGGCCTTCCACGGTTCCGCCGGCGGCCGAAACGAAGCCGCGAATGCTCCCCTGCGGCAGCGGGCCGAACTTTTGCCGGATACCGAGCAGCATCTTGATCCTGAAAACGAATTCGAGCGTCGGCTTCACCGGGGCCATGGCTTCCTCCAATTGTTGTTCTTATCGCTAGCGGCGCGCCGAGAGCGGCCGTTTGCAACGTCGATTTTGGAATGCCATTCTGCTGAACGAAATCCCGCTGTCAACGGCGTCGGCGATCGTGAGGACTTGAATGCCCAACGCGTCTGAATCCCGCGAGGCCGAGTTCGATTATGTAATCGTGGGCGGAGGCTCTGCGGGCTGTGTCCTGGCGGGACGACTGAGCGAAGACCCGGCCGTTCGCGTCTGCTTGATCGAGGCAGGGCCGCCCGACCGTCATCCGCTCATCCACATTCCGCTGGGCGTGACCTGGCTGATCAAGCATCCAAGACTTAACTGGTGCTACTGGTCATCGCCGCAGCAGCGGGTTGCGGGCCGCTCGGTCTTTTTGCCGCGCGGGCGCGTGCTCGGCGGATCGAGTTCGATCAACGGCTCGATCTACATCCGAGGTCATCGCAGCGACTACGATGACTGGTCCCGCTGGGGAAATCCCGGCTGGTCGTACGAAGAAGTGCTGCCCTATTTCAAGCGATCCGAAAACAACGAACAGTTCCGCGATTCCCCCTATCACGGCGTGGATGGACCGCTGAACGTCACCGATTGCGAAAGCTACAGCCCGCTCGTTGATATGATGTTGGAAGCGGCCGACTCGCTGCAGCTTCCGCGCACCGAAGATTTCAACGGCAAAGAACAGGAAGGGTTTGGCCGCCGCCAGGTTACAATCCGTGGCGGCCGGCGTGAGTCTGCCGCCACCGCTTTTTTGCGCGATGCGCAGGCGAGGCAAAATCTCACCGTGATCTGTAATGCATTGGTATCGCGAGTCGTTTTCGAGCGACGCCGTGCTGTGCAGGTCGAATTCGAGACCGGGGGCATCCCGCGCATTGTAACAGCGCGGCGCGAGATCATCCTCGCGGCCGGCGTATTTGCTTCACCGACAATCTTGATGCGATCGGGCATCGGCGATGGCCCCGAGTTGCAGAAATTCGGAATCGATGTTGTGCATCATGCGCCCGAAGTTGGGCGCAATCTGCGGGATCATATCTCCTCGCCGGTCCAGTATTCGAGCCCAACGACGATACCGTACGGTTTGTCATGGCGCACATTGCCTTGGCTGGCCTCGAATATTGCCCGCTACGCGCTGTTTCGGGACGGCATCTTTGCCAACACGATCCTGCATGCCGGAGGCTTCGTGCGATCGCGCCCTGGCCTCGATCGTCCGGATATCCAATTCATTTTGATGCCGGCAGAGAGAACGCCGGAAGGGCGCATGGGCATCGGTCACGGCTATGGACTGATTACTATTTTGCTGCGTCCGGAAAGCAGCGGCAACGTAAAGCTTGCGGGGCGGGACCCTGCCCTCGCGCCGCTGATCGATCCCGCTTTCTACACAGCTGCCCAGGACCTGGAGGACATGCTTCGCGGCGTGCGCTTTGCACGCAGGATCCTCGAAGCTCCCGCGTGGAAACGCGTGCGCGGGGCGGAGATTCGTCCAGGCAGCAATGTGCAAGACGACGACGCTATCAAGGACTATATCCGCGCTTCGTCCAACACATGTTTCCATCCTGTAGGTACCTGCCGGATGGGGAAGGACGAAAGCGATGTGGTCGACGCGGAATTACGTGTGCGCGGAGTCGAGGGATTGCGCGTGGTCGACGCCTCAATCATGCCGGGGATGATCGGGGGAAATACCAATGCGCCGGTGATCATGATTGCAGAAAAGGCTGCCGATATGATCCGCGGGCGCTCCCCTCTTCCAGCCATTCACAATATTTAGGCTGCAAGTCCTGCAGCGAGATCGGAGAGACCGCCCGTAGACGGCCTCCCAATGCAGCGAGCTGCATCGTCGGGTCGCCCAGCACCGGGAGGGTGCCTTGCCCAAGCGACAGGCGCCACATTCTATTGTCCCAGTGCTTCGTTGGCCGCTTCCAGCAATCGCTTCACCGCGCCATCATCGACCGCCGCTTTAATCCCCGCGGCAAATCCGGCCTGCAATGCCTCACACTTGGATCGTTTGGAGAACGCGACATACATCGAGGCCGACACGAGTTCCTTTGGCAGGAATTCGACTTTGTCCGAGATTCCCAGCCTCCTGGCTTCATCGCGGCCCGGATAGAAACCGATAATCAGGTAATCGGCCTGCTGCGAGAGCAGCGCCGCGAAAGCTTTGTCGACCCCTGCGGCGCGCGCCACTGTCAGTTCCTTCGCCATGAAAGAATCGAACTTGTCGCCGTAGCTCTCGCCGAGATTGGTCACACCTTTGCGGCCCTTGAGGTCGCTCCATTCGACGAGGGCGAAGCCCGCGCCTTTGCGAACCACGACCGACACTGGATCGAGCATGAAGGAGGGCTCGATGTAGTTGAGATACTGCTCACGCGCGTCGTTTTTATAGATGCCGAAGATGACGTCGGCCTGACCCGTGCGCGCCGCATCCTGCGCCGCCTCCCACGAACCGAAGTCCTTCGACACCACATCCTTGACGCCAAGCTTGGCGGCGATTTCGCTCACCAGTTTCGGCGCGGCGCCGACAATCTTGCCCTGCGCCGCCCAGGCGACCGGCGGATACGACGGATGGCCGGTGATGACCATCGACGCACAAACCGGTTCGGACTGCGCGAGCGCTGCGGACGAAAACACCACCAGCCCCGTCAAGGCCAACGCCGACAACGAACAACGCTTGCTCACTCGAATACTCCTGCATACGGAATTGACTCGTACCGCGCTTATCGTCGCGTGTAACTCTTTTTGGCGCGCCAATCTGCGTTGAACACGTGAATGAACTGTACGGTTAGGTGCCGTCGACGGATTTAAATTATCGGGATGATGAATCCACCATTCACCATTCCATGTCGCATCAACTCCGCAATTCAAAGATTGCCGGTCGTCCGGCGAACCGCACTCCGATCGAAAATTGCCGTCCGGTTGTCCCGCGGATGAAGATCGAAATGGGAATTTCTGAGAGAAATCGGGGATTCCGATGCTGTTCCTATGGAACGGGGCATAGCTTTAGCCCTGAGGTTCAGTCCATAATTCGCACCGGCACGGTAAGCGCCCGACCCCCAATTCGTGCCAGCCATCCGAGCTGGATTTCCATTGGAGTTACAGAGCATGAGCAAGATGGGCAAATCAAAAACATACCGGCACGGACTGACACGCCGCGGGCTTATGGCAACCGCTGGCTTCGCGGTGATGAACGTTGCGATGCCGCGCGTGCTGCGTGCGCAGAGCCAGTCCGTGAAGATCGGCGTTCTTCACCCGGTCACCGGCCCGCTTGCCTATGAGGGCGAGCAATGCCGCAGGGGTGCACTGCTGGCGATCGAGGAGATCAACGCTGCCGGCGGCATCAAGTCGATGGGCGGCGCAAAGATCGAAGCCATGCTGGCGGATGCGCAATCAAAGCCGGAAGTCGGCGCGGCCGAGATCGACCGGCTGGCGGAAGCAGGCGTGGTCGCGGTGCAGGGCCCTTATGCGTCCGGCATTGCACTTGCGACTACGCAAGCCGCGGCCAAACATAATCTCCCGCATCTCGTCGACGTAGGCGTGGTCGACGCGATCGTCACCCGTGGGCTTCCGACCACGTTCCGGTTTGCGCCAGGCTTCGGCAAAGTCACCTCATTCGCGCTGGATGCGCTGCAGAAGATTAACACCGCCGCCGGCAATCCGGCCAAGACCGTGGTCATCGTGCACGAAGACGGCGCCTTCGGCTCCGGCATGGCGAAGCTCTTGAATGAGCGGCTGCCCGGCCTCGGGCTGCAGGTGCTGCAGACGCTAAGCCACCCGACTCCCCAACGCGACTTCACCAACATCGCGCTGCAGATCCGGCAGGCCAACCCGGATCTGATCATTCCGTCAAACTACAAGAACGATTTCATTCTGATGTCACGGACGCTGCAGCAGCAGCGCGTCAAGCCGAAGGTCGCGATCTACGCCATGCTGGGCGGCGCCGCCTCGAATATCGGATTTGCCAAGCAATATCCGGAAGCGGCCGAATACATCATGGACTGCAATCACTGGTACAACCCGACCAAGCCGCTGTCGCAGGCCTTCGCCAAAAAGGTCGCGGAAAAGGGCTGGGACCTGACCTACGAAGTCATGCTGAACTATGCCTGCATGCGGCTGCTCGCGGACGCACTGGAGCGCGCAGGTGCTCCAGACCGTGCGAAGGTCAACGATGCCCTGGCTTCGTCCACCTACAACGATCACATCATGCCCTATGGACCCACCAAGTTCGTCAAGGGCCAGAACGAGGGTGCGCAGCCCGCCAATACACAGATTCTGAAGAGCAATGTCGAGGTGATCTTCCCGCAGGAATTCGCCTCGGCCAAGACGGTATTCCCAATTCCTTGAGCTGAGAGCGCCCCCTGAAACCGCGCCAATTCTGACATGCTCAATGTCGGGCTGCTGCTGCCGGCTTTGCTGAACGGAATAACGATG
>ORJL011143551.1_pt1 | contig 17796 bp, 16 predicted proteins | sample 1779941 | NCBI WGS metagenome assembly ORJL01 (sample SAMEA104232317, study PRJEB22302) | groundwater metagenome | biome: forest; feature: aquifer; material: groundwater | place: USA | collected 2011-08-07 | depth 5.8 m | reverse complement strand
GCACAGCCAGGTTGTAGGCCACCTCCGGCAATACGCCCGTGGCCTTGATGAGCGTGGCCACTATGAACTGGCCGAAGTAGTAGTAGTTGAGGTAACCCCCTGCAAACCAGGGGTCGTATGGGGGAATGGTGGTGGACTTCACTATGGCGTTCAGATAAGCGAAGTCCATGGGCTTCTCGCCGCCTCGGAACGGGTGCCACAGGTCTGGATTGGCCCACCGGATGGCCACAAAGGCCAGGAAGGCAGTCAGGAACAGCACCTCCTCCAGCAGCAGGACGCGCCAATGAGTGCGAACAAGCGCCGCCACCTGCCGCCGCTGGACTGCAAGGACAAGCGCCGATAGCAGGGCAAGGGCCAGCAGCACCAGATAGATGGAGGCACGCTCGAAGGACACGAGCTTCAACGCCGCCAGAAGCCAGGGGAAATACGCCAGAAGCAACATCGCCAGCGTTTTGGCTAGGAGGTAGCCCCGGTCGTGGAGGCCACGGAACACCAGGAAACCCAACGGCAGCACTGCCAGTGAGGCGGCCTCCACCAGCAGCAGCCACGCCACCAGGGGAAACCGGTTGGCCAGTCCGTTGATATTGAACAGGTCAGTCCACGTGCCACCCTCTTCCTGGATGACCCTTTCCTCCGGAGTGAGCATCAGAGGGACTGGAGGCTGTGCCGCCTGCGCCGTGCCTGACCCCAGCAGCAATGTCAGAAGCCGACTGCGGTCTAACTTCTCTGTGTTCTTGAACACCATCACCAGCGGATGGTCGTAGGTGATGACGTCGTTGTCGGCGTAGCCCAGATCCAGCGTCACGGGAGCCACAGACCGGTCTTGCAGTGGAGCAGGCGGCGTAAGGCCAGCCCGAGAGAACGGGTCGTCCACGAAGGCAACGCCCAGCAACCTGGGATAGGCATCGAAGCTGGACACCATCTCGTACCCCAAGTCACCGGAGAACAGCATCTTGTAATAGCCGCTGCTTAGCGGGAAGCGGTCCGGCACCCTGGCAATGGCCCCATAGGTGCGGTTGCTGTAGAAGACCAGGTAATCGGCGCCTGCCAGGAGCGACGCCACATTGTCCATCTTTGCCCTGGTGTCGCCTTCGAACATGGGAAGCTGGCTTACCCGATACCTGCCCAGGTTCGGGATGCCCTCATCCCAGTGGTTGTCGGTCAGGATGCCAACACCAGGCGATACGTTGGCATTGATCCAGCGAGACGCTTGCACCGCCGTGTGCGGCTTGGCGTAAACGTACTCGAAGGCCAGGGCGTAAAACACAGTCGCCGCCACGGCGATACCGAGCACGCCAGCAGCAGCTATGCCCACAACTGCAACGTGCCGTCGCAGCCACGCCACAACCTTCCAGGCAACTCCAGACCCCATGAGGATGAGCACCGGCATGAGCGGGAACACGTACCGGACGAACTTGACCTCCATGTTCCCCACAGTGAGCAGCAGCGGGACAGCCCAGAGCAGCAGTAAGACTTGGCCCATCCTGGGCCTCCACACGTTCAGTACTATCGTCGCCAGCAGGCCGCCCCACGCCAGTAGGCCCAGCGGTATCCCAAGGCTCCACGCGATGGTCTGTTGCAGTTCGTAGACGAACTTGGGCGTCCCGATGTACTGCACCGTGTATGGCACGCTCCCGGCGTGGCGGACTATATCCAGCTCACTGAGGTTCCACCGTAGGAACTCAGGAAAATCCAGGAAGGCGTAGGGTGTCCAAAAAAGATAGCCGGCCAGCGCCACCGCGCCCGCCGCAAGCAAGCGCACCAGCACCTTCTCGCGTTGCTCGGCCCGGTGCTCAGCAGCAACGTCTTTCCTGATGCGATAGAAGAGGTAGATGTACACCACCGCCACAGGCAGCAGGAGAGGCAGGACGCTGACCTTCGTCGCAAAGGCAAGGCCAATGAATATCCCCAAAAACACGGAGTCCCGAAGCTGGCGGCGCTCCACCACGTTCAACATGGACCAGAAGGCCGCCAGGGTGAACAAGTTGGTAAAGGGCTCAGGACGGTAGTAGTGGCTGTGCTGGATGTCGATGGCGGCAAAGGTGACGAACCCCGCGGCCAGCAGACCGGCTCCCCTGCCATAGAGACGTTTGCCCAGGAAATAGACCATGGCCACGGTGCCAACGTCGGCCAGAGCGGAGAGTGTCCTGCCAACCGTTGCCAGGTCGTTCATGCCCATAGTCAACACCGGGGCCAGCAGTAGCTTGATGAGCACAAGCCAGTACAAGATCATGCTGCCCAACGGGAACCAGTGGGGGTTCAGGGGGCTCTTGGAGGCATCCAGGAACACCGTTGGGCTGGGAATGCCCGGCTGAACCTGGCGGAACGGGGTGTCCTGGAGGCAGTCCTGATAGCCAGGCCCCTTGGTCAACAGCCGGTACATGCAGTCCACTCGCATGTAGACGGACCGTTCGTCGGGGTGGAAGTAGCTGTTCTGGTCCCAGTCTACGCCGTACAGCCGCAGCGCTATAGCAACGGCGAGAATGACAAAGAGAGCAAGTGGCTGGCCCCAGGCCATGTTTCCAGCCACAGCCCACTGCCAGGTATCTCGCAATCGTTTGTTGGGGGTAGACGTGGGAGCTGATGGCGCATCCATGGCGCAGCTATCCTAACAAGCCAGCCCCAGCGGGGAAAGCTTGGCTTGGTTCACGCCGACTCGCCGCGCGGCTCTGCACACGCTTGCCGGTAGCTGGCCAAAAAGGGCTCCAACAAGGGCAAGAACTTGCCCAGCTTTGCAGAGGGCATGCCCGTGACCCGCAGCCTGCCCATGAAAAACGCCATGATCGGGCTGGTATAGCCAAAAGCGATGTCGTGGAGCGTGCGAGCGTCCATGGTGATGGTGCTGTCCACCGGGCCGACCCACTCGGAGGTGCTCTCCACCTCTCCTGAATCGCTCAGAATGAAGTAGCGTTGGACGCCCCAGTCCGGAAACTCCCAGCACAGGACGTGAAACACCTCCGCCATCTCCCGGAGCGTTTCCAGGGGCACCTTCTCCCCCACCAGTTGAATCGTGCGGTCTACCACGGCAAGAAAACGCTGGGAGTCAGGCAATGGGACGATTGTCACTGCAATCCCTTGTCCGCCATGAACGCCGCCAGGTCGGCTGTCCGGCACGAGTAGCCCCATTCGTTGTCGTACCAGCCCATCACCTTCACCATGCGCTTGCCCATGACTAGGGTGGACAGGGAGTCGAGGATGACGCTGTGTGTGTTCCCCACGAAGTCCGTGCTCACCAGAGGCTCATCGCAGTACTCCAGGATACCCTTCAGGTTGCCTTTGGCGGCGGACTTGAACACAGCGTTGACCTCTTCCACAGTCACATCGCGCTCCACGTCGGCCACAAAGTCGGTGATGGACACGGTGGGCGTAGGTACCCGCAGCGCGATGCCGTGCACCTTGCCCTGGAGTTCAGGGATAACGATGCCACACGCCCTGGCAGCGCCCGTGGTGGTAGGGATGATGTTTATAGCCGCCGACCGAGCGCGGCGCAGGTCGCTGTGGAACTGGTCCAGTACCTTCTGGTCGTTGGTGTATGAGTGAACGGTTGTCATCAGGCCCCGGGTGACAGTGAAGCTGTCGTGCAGCACCTTCACCATGGGGGCCACGCAATTGGTGGTGCAGGAGGCGTTGGAGATAATCTTATGTTTCTTCGGGTCGTACTTATCGTCGTTGACGCCCATGACCAGGGTCAAGTCCTCGCCACGGGCAGGCGCAGATATGATGACCTTCTTGGCGCCGCCCTTGAGGTGCTGCGCAGCCTTCTCCGCGTCAGTGAAGACGCCGGTGGACTCGATGACCAGTTCCACGCCCAGGCTGTCCCAGGGGATCTTCGCCGGTTCCCGCTGGGCGAACACCTTAACCTCTTTGCCATCCACTACCAGCGCGCCCTCGGCGGCCTCCACTGTGCCGGGATAGCGTCCGTAGGTGGAGTCGTACTTGAAGAGGTGGGCGTTGGTCTTGGCGTCGGTGAGGTCGTTGACCGCCACCACGCTCAGCTTGCCCGGGTGACGCTCGTTGATGGCGCGGAGCACCTGCCGCCCGATTCTGCCAAAGCCGTTAATGCCAACTTTAGTGACCATAATTCCCTCCTGAATAGACTGGACCGTTGAGGTTGTCGGTAAGGTCGGTTTTACTTCAACCCAAAGAACTCTTTTATGGCGTTCAGCGCCTCCGGCTCCGAGAGCGTAGGCGCATGTCCCACGCCTGGCACCGGCACCATGCGGCAACTGTGCAACTCTCGCACCATGCGCTGCGCCACCTCTGGCGACAGAACGTCGCTTATGGCGCCGCGAAGGAGCAATATCGGCGCGGTGATGGCCTTGGCCCACGACCATGCCTGGGCAATATCCGGGCGGCGCGGGTCCTGGCGAATGGCGGGATCCAGCTTCCATACGAAGCCGCCTTCCGGATGAGGCTTCACCATGTAGCCCGCGTACTCCCGCATCTCCGCGTCGTTGAGGCCCTTGAGGAACGGATAATTTGCCCGGTAGTAGGCTACCACCTCTGCCATGTCCTTGAACCGCTCCGGAGCCTCCCGCATGTACGTGCTGATGCGTTGCCCGCCGCGGGTGTCCACTTCCGGCCCAATGTCGTTGAGGACAATCTTCTCCACGTTGCCTGGGTGCGTTCCCGCGTAGGCCATGGAGATGCGGCCACCCATGGATGTGCCGATCAGCGAGAAGCGCTGCAAACCCAGCGCGGCCACCAGTCCCTCCATGTCACTTACATACGCGCCGGTGGAGTAGTCGCCGTCTTTAGCCCAGCCGCTGTCGCCACGCCCGCGCACGTCCACCGAGATAACGTGATATTTGGATACGAAGTACGGAGCTAAGCGGTCGAAGTTGTGGGCGTTGCCGCTCAAACCGTGGATCATGATTACAGCGGGCTTCTCTTTCGCACCCCACTCAAGGTAATGCAGTGGCAGACCCTTCACACGAACGGTCCGGTCAACACTTCGAGTGGCACTCGTCGCCATGCTCACACCTCCACGCTTGGGTTGCTGGTGGCTCCGCCGGCCCCATTATATACTCGCCCGCTATACGGAAAGGCGCTGCGCTTTCGTTGATATGACATTAAGCACGCTTGCGGCCATTGTGTAAACCAAATACGCATCTTCCTTCCCGCCAGTGAACACGCTTTTCACCCCAGCATCATTCACAAGATGGTGCAAATCGCTCGCGTAACCATAAAATCTGCCGATGCCTTGGACTAGATTCCCGCTCTTGTCTTCATCTAGACCAGTAGTTTTCCCCACCAACTGTCTGATAAAGCTCTGTATCTTTAACTGCTTAGAGTCCTGAGTAAACAGTTCCCAAAAACTTCGAGACTTTTCTACCACATTACCCCATTCGCCAAGTTGAAGGTCTTTGGCCATTTGTCCCAGAACGGAATGCGCTTTGGTAAGGCGCTCCAGAAACTCGGTCATTTCGGGTGTTTGACTTGAAGAATCGACAGCGCCCATGGGCGACTGTGGGATTTCAACAATCAAGAATTGTCCCAGTCCCAGCACAGGAGCAAAGTCATGAATCCAATCACTAGCTTTTATTACCCAGGATGCTCCAGCCCGCAACTGCTGGTGTCGTAGTAATTCATCAGGATAGTTGACCAGAATACGCGCATTCAGATTGCCTGTGTCCCCATAGTTTCTTGATGTAGCCAAAACAGGTTGCTTGCCTTCCGCGTCTGGGCCGCCCAATTGGTAAGTGCCAGTGGATACGCTCAACAGGCTGTAGTCAGCCGTGAAACTGAACGAGAAATGGGCGTCCTTCTTTGGATCTCGCAGCCTCAGATTCTCTATATGCTCCAAAAGCGGCTTCTCTATCAAAAAGTAGAACGCTTTCTGGATGCTTCTGCTTGGCATCCTCACCCCAGCCTGGTGTGACGACGGCTTGAACACTGCGAGTGGATGTGTTGTTCCACCATCATTAGTACTAGGTTCAAGAGCAGGAAGAAGTGCCCCAATTATTCTCCCGTCGGCAGCTATCACCGATCCCTCGATGACAATCCCTAGCGCATTTGCCTCAAACTCCTGGCTAACCTCTACAGATATCGCTGGCAAGATGCTTGTAGGAAATGGCTTTACTGAAATGATGTTCATGGCACGCTACTCATATGGCGGTACGCTCCGCGTCCGGCGTAGCAAGCCTCGGCACCCAGCTCTTCTTCGATGCGCATTAGCCGATTGTACTTGGCCACGCGCTCGCTGCGGGCCGGAGCGCCGCTCTTGATCTGGCCTGCATCCGTAGCCACGGCCAGGTCGGCTATGGTAGTGTCCTCGGTCTCGCCGGAACGGTGGCTGATGACGGTGCTCCAGCCAGCCTCTTTGGTCATCCTGATGGCTTCCAAGGTCTCGCTAAGGGTGCCTATCTGGTTCAGCTTTATCAGCACGGAGTTGCTGGCCTTGGTCCGTATGCCTCGCTGGATGCGCTCTGTGTTGGTAGTATAGATGTCGTCACCCACAAGCTGCACGCGGCTGCCCAGGCGCTCCGTCAGCGCCCTCCACCCTCCCCAGTCATCCTCCGCCAGGCCGTCTTCGATGCTGATGATGGGGTAAGCATCCGCCCAGGAAGCCAGAAGCTCCACCATCTTCGATGACGTCAGCTTTGCTCCCTCCCGCTCCAGCACATATACGCCGTCCTTGTACAGCTCCGAGGCGGCGAGATCCAGCGCCACGTAGCAATCGCGCCCGGGACGGTACCCCGCGGCCTCTATAGCCGCCAGCACCGCTTCCAGGGCGTCTTTGTTGGATGGCAGAGACGGCGCGAAGCCACCCTCGTCGCCCACGTTGGTGGGCTGCTTGCGGCCCTTCAGGACACGCCCCAGCGCCTGGTACACCTCGGAGCCGCAGCGCAGCGCCTCCCGGAAGGTGGGCACGCCTGCAGGCACAACCATGAACTCCTGGACGTCCGCCGAGTTGGCGGCGTGCTTGCCGCCGTTCAAGATGTTGAACATAGGCACCGGCAGGGTCTTGCCTTCGCCCAGGTACCGGTAAAGTGGAACGCCCTTGCTCCTGGCGGCGGCATGGGCCACGGCCAGGGACACCCCCAGGATGGCGTTGGCTCCCAGGCTAGCCTTGTTGGGCGTACCGTCCAAGTCCTTGAGGCGGTGGTCCAGGGCCTCCTGATCGTATGGGGAAATGCCGGTGATGGACAGAGCAATGCGGTTGTTGACGTTCTCCACGGCCTTCAGGACGCCCTTGCCGTCGTAACGCTTCGGGTCGCCGTCACGCAGCTCCACGGCCTCGTGGCTTCCAGTGCTGGCGCCCGACGGCACCGCCGCCGTCCCTACCGAGCCGTCGTCCAGTTGCACCGTGACCTCCACCGTAGGGTTGCTGCGGGAGTCCAGGATTTCGCGGGCATGGACGGCGCGTATGTTGGTCATTTTGAAACGGCTTTCTCGCGCTGTGCGGCGGCCCCCAGGGCCTTCTCCACCGCCTCAGCGGGGGTATTAGCAGGAATGATCTTGGTGTCCGCCTGGCCGTTGCGGGACATGGCCCACGTCTTCAGGCCCACCACAGGGATACCGTCGCCCAGGGCATGGCCTATCTCCGAGAGCGTCCCGTATTCGCCATCGATGGCAATAACGGCTCTGCCGGACTTGACCACGATGAGGTTTCGAGCGTAGCCCATCCCCGTGCAGATACGATAGTCCACGTAGGGGTTGCCCTCTGCGGGGTCGTTACCGGGCAATATGCCTATGGTGACGCCACCTTCTGCCTTGGCGCCACGGCATACCGCTTCCATCACGCCGTTCAGGCCGCCACAAACGACGGCCACTCCTCGGCGCGCCAGCTCCTTGCCCACCTCCTCCGCCATGTGCAAGGCTTCCTGTGGGGGATGGTCCCCGCCACCTATAACAGCGATGATCATGCGATTTTGCTGAATCTTTGTGCCCATGCCAGAAAAACCGACTCTGCGACCTCTTTTGGTCAAGTATCCAATTCTACCATAGGTTAGACGACAAAATAGCTTACGAAAGCCGCCAAACAAGGGTGCCTGTTTGCGGAAAGAAACGGTTCAATGATTTTCAAATTGCTCAGTATAATATGTTGTAAGAAAAGCCGAGGTTATCAAAATGGCGACAGAAGGAGGCAATCATGGCCAATACAGTTTTGTTCCGAGCCCCTCAGCGGGAACTAGGCCGAGCGGACATCAAGTTCATTGTCAGGCAAGGCACTGGTCTAGTAGGCACCCTTTACATCGGCAAAGGGAGCGTCGATTGGGTTCCTGCCAACGATCAGTATGGGTACAGGCTCGATTGGACCGACCTTGACCGGATAATGCAAGCGAACGGTGTTAGGAAAAGAAGGTCTAGGACACAATAGTGCACATCGTCTCGTGAGAACAATGTGCACTTCTACCCAGGCAGTATCACCGCCGTGGCAGTCTTTATGACGTCCACCAGAGGCGCAGGGTATATGCCTATGAGCACCGTGCCTATCACCAGCACGCTCAGCAGGCCACCCGTGACCCACGACAGCCCTACCGGCGTGGTCTCCTTGGCCGGCTGGATGTACATCTGCTTGACGACCATCAAATAGTAGTAAAGGGAGATAAGGCTGTTGGTAATGGCCAGTCCCGCCAGCCAGAGCATATCCGCCTCGGCCGCAGCCACGAACAGGTAGAACTTGGTGATGAACCCAGCGAAGAACGGCAGGCCCGCCAGGGAGAACAGCGAGACGGTGAGCGCCATGGCGATGAACGGGTTGCGGTCCGCCAGGCCGGCGTAGTCCTCTATCTCGTCCTTGCCCGTAGCGTTGTAGAAGGCGATGACGGCTACAAAGGCTGCCAGGTTGCTGACGCCATAGCCCACCAGGTGCAGAAGGATAGCATTGGACGCAGAGGGAGAAAGCGCGGCTAAGCCCACCAGCAGATATCCCACCTGGCCGATGCTGGAGTAGGCCAGAAGCCGCTTGATGTTGTGCTGTGCAATGGCCACAACGTTGCCGACCGTCATGGTTACAGCCGCCAGGATTGCCACCACCAAGGCCCAGTCTCCAATGGCGGGCATGAATCCTATGGCGAAGAGCCTGACTATAAGCGCAAAGGCAGCAGCCTTGGAGCCCACGGCCAGGTACGCCGTAATGGGCAGCGGAGCGCCTTCATACACGTCGGGGGCCCACATATGGAACGGCACCGCCGCCACTTTGAAGCCCAGGCCCGCAACAATGAGCACTATGCCTATCACAAAGGTAGGCTCTATTGGTTGCCCGCTTCCCAGATAGCCGCTGATGGCATTGAAAGTGGTGGGCATATCAATCCCATGCCTTGCCACCGCGCCGTACACCATGCTGATGCCGTACAGGAGCAGCGCCGAAGCGAAGGCTCCCAGCAACACGTACTTGGTGCCCGCCTCATTGGACTTGGCGTCATCGCGGGCATGAGACACCAGGATGTACAGGCTAAAGCTCAGCAGCTCCAGGCCGATGTACGCCGTCAGCAGCTCGTTGGCGGAGCTCATGAGCATCATGCCAAGGATGGAAAACAGAACAATGGCGTAGTACTCGCCGGGATGCGTCAGGTACTTTCGGACGAAGTCCGCCGAAGCCCAGACCACCAGCACGCCCAAAGCCAGGAACGCCACCTTGAAGAACAACGCAAACCGATCCACCATCACGATGCCCTTGTACAAGGGGGTGGTCTCCTTGCCCAGGAGGAAGACCAGCGAGAAGACAGCCACTGCCACCAGGCCCGCCACCGCCACCAGCGCCAGCACGTTGTTCTTCCTCCTCATCGGTAGGAAGAAGTCGGCGGTGAGCACCGCAAAGGCCAGCAGGGCAACGAGGATCTCAGGCCAGAGGAGATGAAGGTTCGCTGTTAAGTTCTCCATATCTCTAGGCCCCCGTTATCCGCTGGACAAATGGCACCACGCCACTGTCGATGGCGTGAATGAAGTAGGTGGGGAAAATGCCAACTACCAACAGCACCAGCACCAGCGCCCCGAAGGCCGCCTTTTCCCGGTAGGTCGGATCTGCCAACCCCTGCCACCTCTCCGAGAGCGGGCCGAAGAATACCTTGGCCATCAGGCGCAGGATATAGGCGGCTGTCAGCGCCGCCCCTATAACGCCCAGTACGCCCAATAAAGGATACGTTCTGAAGAGTCCAAGGAACACCAGGAACTCCGCCACGAAGCCGCTCAGTCCTGGCAAGCCCAGCGAGGCCAAGCCTGCCACCACAAAGAAGGCTGAGGTGACTCCCATCCGTTTGGCCAGACCCTCCAACACCCCGATATCCCGGACGTGGGAACGATCGTAGATAGCGCCCACCAGAGCGAAGAAGAGGGCTGTCATTATGCCGTGGGAGAACATCTGTAGCACCGCGCCACCAACGCCCAGCGGCTCCAGGGTGGCGATGCCCATGAGCACATACCCCATGTGGCTCACGCTGCTGTAGCCAATCACGTACTTCAGGTCCTTCTGGGCCATAGCAGAGATAGCGCCGTATACGACGTTCACCGTGCCTAGGCCGACAAGTATGGGCATCCAGTCCTCGGCGCCCGACGGCAATATCTCCATGGAGCGGAGTACGCCATAAGCGCCCAGCTTCATCAGGACGCCTGCATGCACCATGCTTACGGACGTAGGCGCCGCCACGTGTCCGTCCGGGGACCAGGTGTGGAAGGGCCACAGGCCCGCCAGTATCCCGAAACCGACCATGAAAAGAGGAAAGAAGAAGCGCTGGAAGCCCGGATCAAACTGGACCTTCGCCAGGTCTGAAAACAGGAAGCTGTTCTGGTCGCCGGCCACGTACACCGCCAGGATGCCTATCCACACTGGGACGCTCCCTGCCACCAGGTAAAGCGTCAGCTTCATGGCCCCGTACTCTTTGGGGCGGCCGTAGGTCTTCTTGCCCCTTAGCCATGACCCGAACCTGCCCTCCTGGAACTCGCTGGAGCTCCCCCACACGCCTATGAGAAGGTACATGGGCACCACTGCCAGCTCGTAGAAGAAGAAGAAGAAGAACAGGTCCTGGGACACAAACACCCCAAACACGCCGCTCACCAGCAGCAGGTATAGCACAAAGAAGTCCTTGGGGCGACGAGTTATGTTCCAGGAAATAAGGACGCCTGTGATAAAGACGATGCCCGTCAGGAGCACCATAAGAGCGGAGATGCCGTCTATGCCCAGGCTATACTTGATGCCCAGGATGGGAAGCCACTCGAACGTCCTGGCAAACTGGTAGCCGCCAGCATCTCGGTCGTAAGAGAAGAACGCGAGTACCGACAGCAGGAAGCACGCTCCCGCTACCACGGTGGAAAACCAACGGATGAGCTTATGATTGCTGGAGGGCAAAAACACCAGCGCCACGCCCCCGATCCCAGGCAGCGCTATCAGAGTAAACAAAACCCAGTAGTTCACCGGAAGGCCCCCTTACGTAATCCTGGGAATGACCAGCCACCAGAATAAGGCCACCACAACAACGCCCAGCGTCATGGCCAGAGCGTAGGCATACATCATCCCGCTCTCCAGATATCGGAGGCGGTACCCCGCGTTCCGTACAGTGTCGGCGGTCCCATTGACGCCGCCGTCATTGACTACTATCCGGTCGAACACAGACACGAAGCCGGAGACTCCAAGCACCACCCTGTTTATCGTCCACTGGTAGATGTCGTCCATGTAGTACTTGTTGACCAGCAGGCGGTGCACCACACCGAACCGCTGGATCAGCTTCTCGGTGGAAAACGCCCGCCGCACATAGATGGCGTAACCAAGCCCAAAGCCGGCCAGCGCTATCACTATTGAAAGAAGCATCAGGCCCCAGTTCACCTGGAACGTGTGCTCCCCCTCAGTCAAAAAGGATATGACCCCTGGGTAGCCGCCCAGCTTCAGCGCTGTGAACCCCAGTACAGCCGCGCCAACGGACAGCACCAGCAACGGCACAGCCATTGTCATAGGTGCGTCGTGGACATGCTCGTTCTTCTCTTTCAGATCGCCCCAGAACACGCTGAACAGGGCCCTGCTCATATACATGGCGCTCATGAACGCTATCAACAGCGTGAGCACCAGGAAGATAGGAGACAGCCCGTGGAACACGGCCAGCACGATCTCATCCTTGCTGAAGAAGCCACTGAAGAGCGGAATGCCCGCCAGGGAAAGGGCGCCCACTGCGAAGGTGTACGCCGTTATCGGCATCTTGTGTCGCAGGCCGCCCATTTCTCGAATGTCCGTCTGGTGGGCCCCGTGCATCACGCTACCGGCCCCGAGGAACAGCAGAGCCTTAGAGAACGCATGCGCCAGGAGATGGAAGATGGCCGCAGGCACGCTGCCCGCGCCCAGCGCCAGCATCATGAATCCCAGATGGCTTATGGTGGAGTATGCCAGTACCCTCTTCAGGTCCGTCATCACCAGGGCCATGGTTGCCGCCATGCCCGCCGTAATAAGGCCTATGATGGCCACCACCATCAGCGCCGCAGGGGCCGCCTCGAACATTGGGAACGCCCGGGCCACCAGGTAGACCCCGGCAGCCACCATCGTCGCGGCGTGGATCAGGGCGCTGACAGGCGTTGGGCCCTCCATTGCGTCGGGAAGCCACACGTGCAACGGGAACTGGGCCGACTTGCCCATGGCGCCGATGAAAATCAGTATGGATGCTGCGGTCAGGCTGCCCGTGGTGAGCAAGCTGGGCTCCCCCGCCGCCAGTTTTTCCGCCTCGGCAAAGATGGCAGTCATCTGGAAGGTGCCCGTGGCCTTGAACAGGATGAGGATGCCTATGAGCAACCCAACGTCGCCGATACGGGTGGTGACGAAGGCCTTCTTGGCCGCCTCGGCGGCGGAACGCCGCTCGTACCAGAAACCGATGAGGAGGTAAGAACCCAGGCCCACCAGTTCCCAGGCCATGTACAGAAGAAGGAAGTTATTGGCCAGCACCAGGGCCAGCATCGCCCCCGCGAACAGGGCGTGAGCCGCGTAGTACCAGCCAAACCGCTCCTCGCCGGCCATGTAACCCAGCGAGTATATCTGAACAAGGAACGCGACCAGGGTGACCAGGCCCAGCATGATCACCGACAGCGGGTCAATGAGCATCCCCCACTGGATGGCCTTGGCCCCCGAGGCGTCGCCAATCTCGAACCAGTTGATGGAGAAGGGATGGCTACCCATGCCCTGGCCCAGGAAGTCGCCCAGGACGAGCCAGAAAACGATGAAGCCGCCTGCAATACCCAGGATAGCCAGGAATGACCCCTTGCCCGGCAGTGTCCTGCCAAACAAGACGATCAATACAAAGGCCGCAAAACTAAGGGCAGGCGCCAGCCATGCCCACTCCATAAGCTACCTCCATCCAGAGTTTTGCCCCTCCGGGGCGAAAGTCTCTTCCTACTAGGCGGTACCTCCCCCACTCACCACTTCAGGATATTCAACTGGTCAACGTTAACGGTGGCCTTGTTCCTGTAAAGCCTCAGGATTATGGCCAGAGCCAGACCTACCTCCGCAGCCGCCACGGTTATGATGAAGACGGCAATGATCTGGCCCATGAACTGCCCGTGATCCACGAAGGCGGCGATGCCGATGAGGTTGATGTTCACCGCGTTCAGCATCAGCTCGATGGCCAGGAGGATGAGAACGGCGTTGCGCCGCGCCAGCACCCCATACAGGCCAATGGCAAAGAGTCCGGCACTCAACACTTCCAGGTGAGCGAGGGTGATCACTCTCGACCTCCCGCCCGGGCTATCACGATGGCGCCGATAAGCGCCACCAGCAGCAGCACCGAGGCGACCTCAAACGGTATGGCCCACTGGGTAAACAGCGACTTCCCTAGCTCTTCAACGCCGGGCCCTATTCGCTCGCTCTTGGCCGGCACCCCAACAGCGACAAAGGCCGCGGCTATTACGCCGAAAATGGCCACTGCCGCCAGGGCTGCCACCGGCCATTGCTTGTTCTCCATCGGCCCATGGAACTCCCGGAGACGAGTGAGCATTAAAGCGAAAAGTACCACGATGACGATAGCGCCCCCATAGATCAGGATCTGCACCAGCGCCAGGAACTCGGCGTAGACCAGCAAGAAGACGCCGGCCACGCCCATGAGCGACGCTAGCAGAAAGAGGGCGGCGTGGACTATGTTCCTGCTGCCCACGACGCCCACCGCACCGCCAATAGTCAAAGCGCCCGCCAGATAGAAGAGAACGAGCGACGATGTCATACTGATGTCTTCTCCGCCGTCTCTTTCGCCTCCGCCTCCTGGCCGGCCTTCCAGCCCATATCCTGCTGGTAGGCCTTCCCCATACTCAGAAGTTGTTCCATGTTGGCGCGGTTGCCACTGCGCGCCACCACCGAGAGTTCGTGTTCATGGCTCATCACTATGGCGTCGAAGTTGCACACCTCCACGCATATGCCACACAAGATGCATCGCCCGAAGTTTATCTCAAACTCCTCCATGATCTTGCGCCGCTTGCTCTTCCCTTCCTGGAAAAGTGGGTTGTCTTTCATGGTGGCGCTCATGCACTGGGTGGGACAGTTCCGGACGCAGACCATGCACCCCGTGCAATACGGCTCGCCCACCTTGTCATCCCAGGTTAGTACTGGGAAACCCATGTACCGGGGCGCCAGCGGCAGATGTTCTTTGGGGTATTGCGCAGTCACCACAGGGCGGAAGAACTCCACCAGCGTAACCCAGAGGCCCTTTATGTTACCCAGCATCTCGCACCTCCGCTCTGTGATACGCCCTGGCCCGGGCCAGCATCTGTTCTGCTGTAGCCTTGGCCGGCCACGTCAGCCTGCGGTATATGGCGTACCCCACTACCACCGTCACGCACAGGGAGAGCAGCGTCAGTACCCACTTTGGCCAGTCATAGAACAGATAGAACCCTGTAAGGATGATGTTTACAAAAGACAGCGGAATCAACAGTTGCCAGCTAAACGACATGAGCTGGTCTACTCTCAGTCTGGGGAAGGTACCACGGAACCAGAAGATCACAACCACCACCAGGTAGGTCTTCACTATTACCCACAGGGCCCCCAGCCACGCGATGTCCGGCATCAAGGGGAAAGCCCAACCTCCCAGGAACAGGACGGAGACCAACGCCCCTACCACAAAGGTGTTGACGTATTCGGCCAGGAAGAAAACGGCCCAGTGGGCGCCGCTGTACTCCACGAAAGGCCCGCCCACCACCTCCGACTCGGCGGAGTAGATATCAAAGGGAGTTCGTCCCGCCTCGGCCACGCCGCCCAGCAAGAAGATGATCAGCCCCAGCGGCTGGAGCAAGGCATATGGCACCACGCGCTGGTCCTGAACAATGGTAACCAGGTTCATGGACTGGGGCAGCATGGCCACCGCAATGATGGTCATTATCACAGGAATCTCATAGCTAATAAGCTGGGCCGCGGACCGTAGGCCGCCCAGGATGGCGTATTTGTTCGCGGAACTCCATCCAGCCATCACTAAGCCCACTATTCCCAGAACCGACACGGCCACTATGAACAGCAGGCCCATATCCATGTTGCGGACAACCACATCCTTGGCCAGAGGGATGGTGATCCAGATTACGAATGCGGGTACGAAGACCACTACAGGGGCCACCCAGAACATGGCCTTGTCCGCCCAAGCGGGGACCACGTCCTCCTTGACCATCAGCTTGACCGCGTCCGCCACAGGCTGGAGAAGCCCGTGGAAACCCACGCGCATGGGCCCCATGCGGCGCTGGATGCGGCCCAGCACCTTGCGCTCCAACCAGACCAGAGACAACACCACCGCAATGAGGAACAGAAGGAGCGCCACAACCCTGGCAACTATGAGGAGGAGGTCTTGCAACATTACCTGTCTACCTCGCCCAGGATTATGTCCAGGGAACCCAGGATCATCACGCAGTCGGCCACATAGCAATCGCGCATCAGGTATTTCAAGGGCATCAGACTGCAAAAGGATGGCGGGCGGATCTTGAGCCGGTACGGCCTGTCGCCGCCGTCGCTCACCAGGTACACGCCGAAATCGCCGCGCGGGTTCTCGGCATGCACAAACACCTCGCCCTTGGGAGGCCTGGCGATGCGCCGCACCTGTGCCATGATGGGGCCCTCGGGCATCTGCTTCAACGCCTGCTCAATGATGCGAATGGACTGGTACATCTCCTGAATACGCACCCAGTACCTGTCCCAGCAGTCGCCACGGTCTCCCACCGGAACGTCGAAGTCCATGCGGTCGTAGTGCAAGTATGGCTCAGCCCTGCGGACATCGTACGGAACGCCGCTGGCCCGCAGATTGGGGCCGGTGAGGCCGTACGCTACCGCCGTGGGGCCATCTATGGTGCCTACGTCCCTGGTCCTGGCCAGCAGGATCTCGTTGTAGGTAAGAAGGCGGTCGGCCTCCTCCGCGCCTTTGCGGGCCTCATTCAGCACCCACCGGATGCGTTCGTTGAAGTCCTGGGGCAAGTCCTCCTTGACCCCTCCAATGCGGAAATAGTTGTGCATCATGCGAGCGCCGCTCACCGCCTCGAACAGGGACTGGATGCTTTCCCGGTCTCGAAAGCCGTACAGGATCGGAGTTAGAGCGCCGGCGTCCATACCGAAGGTGCCATAGAAGAGCATGTGACTGGCTATCCTGTTCAGCTCGCACAGGATGAGCCGGATGTACTGAGCCCGCTCCGGCACCTCCAGGCCCATGAGCTTCTCGGCGGCCATGCAGATGACCAACTCGTTGTTGAAGTTGGAAATGTAGTCCAAGCGGTCGAAGAGCGTGATGATCTGGGTGAACTGCTCCCCTTCGCACAGCTTCTCCGTGCCACGGTGCAGATAGCCTATGTGGGGCTCCACATCCACTATCTTCTCGCCGTCTATCTTGACCACCATGCGGAAGACGCCATGAGTGGCCGGGTGCTGCGGCCCCATGTTCAGCATCATTTCCAGGGTGTCTAGCTGGCGCTCTGTGGTCATAGGCCTACCACTCCTGGTAGTCGTTGAAAGGATAGCTCTTGCGTCCCGGATAACCCTCAAACTCCTCGTACAGGAGCAGCGGGGTCAGGCTCGGGTGGCCGTCGAAAACCACCCCGAACAACTCGTGCCCCTCCCGTTCGTACCAGTCCGCACCGGGCCATACCGAGATGACGGAGGGCAGGCGCGGGTCTTCGTATGGCACGCTGGCCTTTATAACGAAACGGTGGTTCTTAGATATGGAGTAGGTGTGATACACCACCTCAAACCTGTCCTCGTAGTCCACCACCGAGAGGCAAAGGAGCAAATCCACGGCGGTCTTGGAATCATCCCTCAGCTTGCGGCAAACGTCCACAACCTGCTGAGGCTGAACTGTGACGACTACCTCATCCAGGATAGCGCCCATCTGCGGCTTGAACTCCTTGAGGGCATCCTCCAGAAGCGCCGTCAGCGCCTTCCCTTTTTCGTTCAGGGCGGACTGCACCTGCGCCGGTGCCGGGTGGTGTCTCGGTCTTTCACTTGCCAAGGGATCTGGCATCCTGTTTGATTTTTTCCTGGAGCCGCAGGAACCCTTCCATCAGGGCCTCGGGCCGGGGCGGACACCCAGGCACATACACGTCCACCGGGACGATGTGGTCCACGCCCATGACTACTGAGTAAGAGCGATAGTACGGGCCGCCGGTGGAGGCGCAGCTACCCATAGCGATGACCCATTTGGGGTCGGGCATCTGCTCGTACAGTAGCCGGATGGGCTCCGCCATCTTCTTCACCACGGTGCCCGCCACAATCATCACATCTGATTGCCGGGGAGATGGCCATGTGACAATGCCGAACCGGTCAAGGTCATGGTGCGACATGTAGGTGCTCATCATCTCAATGGCGCAGCACGCCAGGCCGAAGCTCAGGGGCCATCGGGAGTTGGGGCGGGCCAGGGCAAAACGCTC
>ORJL010205688.1_pt1 | contig 17799 bp, 18 predicted proteins | sample 1779941 | NCBI WGS metagenome assembly ORJL01 (sample SAMEA104232317, study PRJEB22302) | groundwater metagenome | biome: forest; feature: aquifer; material: groundwater | place: USA | collected 2011-08-07 | depth 5.8 m | reverse complement strand
TGCAGTTCCCGGGCCCGCGCGGCATCGGCCCCGGGGGCCAGGGTCGCCACCGGCCGCAGCAGCGCCCGGGTGAAACGCCCACCGCCACCAGCATCCTCGACCATGCTGCCTTCCGCATCGTCGCGGTAGGCCAGCACCACGATTCCGGCCTGCGCGCAAAGATGCAGGTACCACAGCATGTGGCAGGACGACAGCGAGGCCACCAGCAGCTCCTCCGGATTCCAGCGCGAAGCGTCACCGCGAAATGCCGGATCGGACGAGCCCGACAGAGTCGCCTTGCCCGTCGCGGAAACCACATGGTCGCGCGAATAGGCACGGTAGTTCGCCGTGCCTTCGCCCAGGTTGCCGGTCCATTCGACGCGGGCAAGGTATCCGTGACGCCTGTCGTGGTTCATGCCGGCAATCGCCTAGGTCCGCATTCCCAGTGAAGCCTCCAATTGCCTGACCAGTTCGATCAGCCTCGGCCGTACTTCCCCGAGCAGGAACTCTTTGGACAGCGTGAAGGCCGGACCACCGCAATTGATCGCCATCGGCGGCAGGCCGCCGCCGGGGCGCAAGGGCACGGCGATGGCATTGACGTCCGTCTGCCACTCGCCGAAGGAACTGACGCAGCCGGTTTCGCGGTATTCCCGCAGCGAACGCTCGATGCCGGCGCGGATCGCCGGCCAGGCGACCTCGTCGAGTTCGCGCACTCGCTCCATGATGTCCTCGCGCTCGCGTTCGGGAATCAGCGCCAGATAGGCACGGCCCATCGCGGTGGTGGCGATCGGGATGCGTGAACCGATGTCGAGCGAAAGCGTCAGCGCCGCCGTACTGCGGGCGTTGCCGACGTAAATCATCGACAGGCGGTCGCGACTGCCGAGCGACACCATGGCCTTGGAAAAATCCGCCAGCTCCTGCATCAGCGGCCGCGCCAGGTCGCGCACGTCGAGGCGCGCCAGCATCGCGCTGCCCAGCGCCAGCGTCGAGGTGCCGAGGCGGTACTTGCCGGTCTCCTCGACGAAGACCAGGTAGCCGAGCTTGGTCAGGGTATAGGACAGGCGCGAGACCGTTGATTTGGGCAGCTTGCAACGCTTGGCGATGTCGAGATTGCCCAGCATCTTCTCGCCGGAACTGAAGCAGGAGAGCACCGACAGGCCCCGCGCCAGCGCCGTGACGAAATGCCGGTCCTCCTTCGCCGCAAGTTTTTCCGCCGGCGGCGCGGTGACGGCGACAACTTTCTTCTGTTTGGCCATGACTTTTCCTTACCAGTTTTGCACGCAGAGCGCATCACGCGCGGCACGATATTCCCGTCCGAGCCGCGCCACGACTTCACCCACCGCAACGATTTCGTCGATCGAACCGATGCCCTGGCCGACGCCCCAGATGTCGCGCCAGGCCTTGGTCCGGTCCGAGCCGAAGCTCATGCTGGTCTTGTCGCGCGGCGGCAGGTTTTCGGGGTCCAGGCCCTGCGCAACAATGCTCGGCCGCAGGTAGTTGCCATGCACGCCGGTGAAGTATGGGGTATAGACCACGTCCGCCGCGGTGCAGGCGAGAATCATTTGCTTGTACGCATCGACCGCGTTGGCCTCCGGCGTCGGGATGAAGCGCGTGCCCATGTAGGCCAGGTCGGCGCCCATCGCCTGCGCCGCGAGAACCTGCTCGCCGCGTGTCATGGCACCGGACAGCGCAATCGGTCCGTCCCAGAAGCGCCGCACCTCGGACACCAGGGCGAAGGGGCTCAGCATGCCGGCATGGCCGCCGGCGCCGGCCGCGACCAGGATCAGGCCATCGACACCGGCCTCCAGCGCCTTCTGCGCATGGCGCACGTTGATCACGTCGTGGAACACGATCCCGCCGTAGCCATGCACTTCCTTGACCACGTCGCCCGGTGCGCGCAGGCTGGTGATGATCATCGGCACTTGGTGTTTCACGCACAGCGCAACATCGTGATCGAGGCGATCATTGGAGTGGTGCACGATCTGGTTTACCGCGAAGGGAGCGATCTTGCGGCCGGGCTCGGCGTGGCGCGCGGCGGCGATTTCCGTCGTGATCGTGGTCAGCCATTCGTCGAGCAATTCCTTCGGCCGCGCATTGAGCGCCGGAAAGGAGCCGACGATGCCGGCCATGCATTGCGCCAGCACCAGTTCGGGCCGGGACACGATGAACATCGGCGCACCAATCACCGGCAGCGCGAGATTGTCCTGCAGTAGCTTGGGCAGGGGCATGGAACCTCCTAGGCGGATCGAGGAGTGGATGCGCGGCCGGTCATCAGCCACGCGGGAATCAGGGCCAGGCAATAGACGAAGGCGATCAGGAAGAATCCCTCCTGCATCGGCTGCAAGCCATGCACGGCATTCAACTGGCGCTCGCGTCCTTCGAGGAACAGCGCCAGCAGCGTGACGCCCAACGCACCGCCAAGCTGGCGGAAGAAATTGATCGAGGCCGAACCCGACGCCTCGGTGCCGTAGGGCAGCAGGCGCAGGGCGCCGGCATTCAGGCCGGGGATGATCAGTCCGAGGCCGACGCGGCCGATCGCCACCCACAAAGCCAGCAGCCAGAAGCCGGTGACGGTCGAGGACAGCCCCATCAGCGTCGCCGACAGCGCAAAGAAGGCCAGCCCCGCCATCGCCACGCGGTTGGAGGGAAAGCGGTCCGCCAGCTTGCCCGCCAGCAGCAGCACGACGGCCAGCACCGCACCGCCCGGCAACAGCATCAACCCCGCCTCGTAGCCGGAAAAGCCCATGCCGATCTGGGCGAACAAAGGCGCCAGGTAGGTCGAACCGTAGATGCCGACGCCATAGGCCAGCGCCACCAGCACCGCGGCACCGAAACCCGGCTCGCGGAAAATGCGGAAGTCCAGCAGCGGATGCAGCGTATTGCGCTCCCACAACACGAAGGCCGCCGCCAGCGCCACGCCGAAGCCGGCCGTCGCCGTGCCCGCCCCCGGCTGTCGGATCAGCGCCGCCAGGCCGCCCAGCAGTGCGCACAAGGCGGCAATCACCAGCACCAGCCCGATCAAGTCGAGGGGTCGCTTGCGCGTCCCCGCCAGCGGCCGCGCCGCGATGACGTAGCGCGGCGCCAGCGCGATCGCGGCAAGGCACAGCGGCACTGTGACGAGAAACACCGAGCGCCAGCCGAAATGGTCGACCAGCAGGCCGCCGGCCACCGGCCCCACAGCCGGCGAGAGCACGATGCCGAGACCGTAGGCACCCATCGCGCGGCCGCGTTCCTGCGGCGGAAAGACGTCGATGATGACCAGCATGGAAAGCGGCTGGATCAGGCCGGCGATGCTGCCCTGGCCGATGCGGCACAGCGCCAGCACCTCGAAGCGATCGGCCAGCGCCGCCAGCACCGAGAAGCTGACCAGCAGCAACAGCGCCCCGCTGTAGGTGCGACGCACGCCGAAGCGCTGCATGGCCCAGGTTGCCAGCAGCATCGAGGCTGTGGTGGCGGCAAGAAATCCCGTTGACAGCAGTTGCACCTGGTCGTGGCCGAGGTGGAAGACGCGGATGATTTCGGGGAGTGCGACATTCACCACCGTAGCCTCCATGATGGCCGAGACGGTGCCCAGCATCACGGTCAGCACCGCCCACCAGCGATAGCCCGGACCGTGGCGGTCGAACATGGCCGCGACTTCTCGCTGCCGGGCATCGGTTTCGGCGCTCATGGGTGTGAATCGGGGGGTTCCGCTTTCAGTATCGTGTTCCGGATAGTGGCACAGCATCGAAAGCAGCGTCAAGCCGGGCGATGCTGCCCCGGGCCCCGTCGATTCGCCACTATCTGTCGGCCTGGAGGCGATCATTGACTTTTTCAAGGCATACGGGAAGAATCCACATCTTTCCATCAATTACAGAACATAGTTCTGCAATGCAGTTTTCTAGGCTAGGCCATTGCGTGCTTCGGCCATTCCTGACATTTACAGAGGCACCCGCCCATGGACCTGAACTTCAGCCCCGGAGAAGATGCCTTCCGCGCGGAAGTGTGCCGCTTCGTCGACGAGAAGCTGCCGCCCCACATCCGCCACAAGGTCATGAACGGCGTGCACCTGAGCCGCGACGAACACGTGCATTGGCAGCGCACGCTGCATGAACGCGGCTGGGGCGGGGTTGGCTGGCCCAAGGAATTCGGCGGCCCGGGCTGGACCCCGACCGAGCAATACATCTTCGAGGAGGAATCGGCCCGCGGCGGCGCGCCGCGGCTGATCTCCTTCGGCCTCAAGATGATCGCGCCGGTGCTGATGGCCTTTGGCACCCCGGCGCAGCAGCAGCGCTTCCTGCCGAAGATCATGGCCGCCGAGGAATGGTGGTGCCAGGGCTATTCCGAACCCGGCGCCGGTTCCGACCTGGCGTCGGTCAAGACCCGCGCAGTCCGCGAGGGGGATGTCTACATCGTCAACGGCCAGAAGACCTGGACCACGCTCGGCCAGTACGCCGACTGGATATTCTGCCTGGTGCGCACCGATCCCGAGGCCAAGAAGCAAAGCGGCATATCCTTCCTGCTGATCGACATGAAATCGTCGGGCGTCACGGTACGCCCGATCATCACGCTCGACGGCGCCCACGAGGTCAACGAAGTCTGGCTGGAAGACGTCAGGGTGCCGGTGGCGAACCTGATCGGCGAGGAGAACAAGGGCTGGACCTACGCCAAGTTCCTGCTCGGCCACGAACGCACCAACATCGCCGGCATCGGCATCGCCAAGCGCGAACTGGCGCGACTCAAGCGCATCGCCGAGACCGAGGGGCGACTGGACGACCCGCTGTTCGCGGCGCGCGTGGCGCAGGTGGAAATCGACCTGATGGCGCTGGAGATCACCAACCTGCGCGTGCTCTCTGCCGAACGCGAACACAAGGCGCCGGGACCGGAGGCCTCGATCCTCAAGATCAAGGGCACGGAAATCCAGCAAGCCATCGCCGAGCTGATGATGCAGGCCGTCGGCCGCTACGCCCTGCCCTTCAAACAGCAGGACGTCGGCCCCGACTACGCCGCCAACCTCGGCGCCGGCTACTGCAACCTGCGCAAGCTGTCGATCTTCGGCGGCTCCAACGAAATCCAGAAGAACATCATCTCGCAGATGATCATGGGACTCTGACGTGAAATCTCCTACGGTTTTGCGCTTGGCGCGGGATCGGGACGGCGGGGCATTCTGCGCTGCTCATGTCACCCGTCGTCGCCCTTCGGGCTCCTCGCCCCACGGCTTGCCCTGCATGGCAAGCCGGCTCCGGCAGCGCGGAGCAGTGCTCCGCGAAACCCTGCCTACGCCCTTCTTTACTTCGCTGCGCAGAATGCCCCACCCTCCCGATCAGGTGACGCTGTTGCAGTTCGACGGTCGCAATGCAAGAGCGTATCCCGCCAAGGATGGCAGGTATCCGGATCCGGTAAGTAAAGGGGGAGGAGCGGGCGTAGCCCGCGACGGAGGACATGGACGGAGCCGGGTACCTGCCATCCTTGGCGCCCTCATACCCGCGGTAATCAACGCGTTTCATCCGTCGTGGCTGCGCACGACACCATGGAGCAATTGAGATGAACTTCGACTTCAACGAAGACCAACGCGCGCTGCAGGACACGGTGCAGCGTTTCGTCGCCAGGGACTACACGTTCGAGAAGCGCCGCGCGATACTTGAATCGCCCGCCGGCTGGAGCCGCGAGGTCTGGCAGGGGCTGGCCGACCTCGGTGTGCTGGCGCTCAACATCGACGAGGATCATGGCGGCCTCGGCTACGGCCCGCAGGAAACCGGGCTGGTGATGGCCGCCTTCGGCGCCGGCCTGCTGCTGGAACCCTATCTGGCCGGCGCGGTGATCGCCCCGGCCCTGATCCGGCGTACCACCAGCGCTGACTTTCAGGAGCAATGGCTGCCGGGCATCGCCACCGGTGAAGCCATTGTCGTGCTGGCCCATGCCGATGCGCGCGGCGAGCCGGTCACGGAAATCGCCGGCAGCCTCTCCGGGCGCAAGGCGGTGGTCGCCCACGGCGGCTGCGCCGACCTGCTGCTGGTATCGGCGCAAACGGCGCAGGGCACCACGGAACTTTTTGCCGTGACACCGGGCACCGAGGGCGTCAGCCTGCGCGACTACCCCACGCTCGACGGCCAGCGCGCGGCCGACGTCGTGCTGCGCAATGCGCCGGCAATGAAAGTCAGCGCTGGTGATACGGCAGGCGCAATCGACGCTGCACTCGATGTCGGCCTCGCCGCCCTCTGTTCCGAAGCGGTCGGCATCATGCAAGCCACGGTCGCCGCGACGACCGACTACCTCAAGACGCGCCAGCAGTTCGGCCAGCCCATCGGCCGCTTCCAGGCCTTGCAGCACCGCATGGCGGACATGCTGCTGCATCTGGAACAGGCACGCTCGATGAGCTATCTTGCCGCCATGCACTGCACCGACGAAAACACCGGTGCGCGCCAGCGTTCGCTTTCCGCCGCCAAGGTCACCATCGGCCAGGCCTGCCGCTTCATCGCGCAGAATGCCGTGCAACTGCACGGCGGCATGGGTATGACCGACGAACTGATCCTGAGTCACTGGTTCAAGCGCCTGACTGCCATCGAGATGAGCTGCGGCGACACCGACCTGCACCTGCAGCGCTTTTCCAGGCTTTCCCGCGCCGCATGACGGCGGCGCTGGTCTTCGGCACCCTCGAACGCTCCGGCGCCGGGATCGACGCGCGCGCCGCGCGCCTGGCCGGCGGCCTCGCCCGATTCGGAGTCGAGGATGGCGACGTCGTCGCGGTGATGCTGCGCAACGACCCGGCCTATGTCGACATCATCCAGGGCTGCCGTCTGGCCGGTGCCTACTACTGCCAGATCAACTGGCACTTCAAGCGCGACGAAGCCGGCTACATCCTCAACGACTGCGGCGCGAAAGTGCTGTTCATCCAGCCCGACCTGCTGGCCGAGATTGCCGCCGCGATTCCGCCCCATGTCAAGGTCATCATGGTCGGCACCGGCGCCGGCAAGGACGATGAATTCGAGCCCTGGCTTGCCGCCCAGGCGCCCTACACCGGCGCACCGCGCACCCCGCGCGGCCACATGGCCTACACCTCCGGCACCGGGGGGCGCCCCAGGGGCGTGCGCCGCCAGCCGCTGACAGCCGAGCAGCAGGCCCTGTCCGCGCAGGTGACGAAGGAGGCGCTGGGCATCTACCCCGGCGTGCGCAGCCTGCTCTCGGCACCGCTCTACCACAGCGCCCCGAGTTCCTTCGCCCAGCAATCGCTGCTGCAGGGATCGCTGTTCGTGCTGGAGGAAAAGTTCGACGCCGAGGCCACCCTGGCGCTGATCGAGCGCCACCGCATCGATACGGTGTACCTGGTGCCGGTGATGTACGTGCGCCTGTTGCGCCTGCCGCCGGACGTGCGCTCGCGCTACGACCTGTCCTCGCTGACGTTCGTCGCCTCGACCGGCTCGCCCTGCGCGCCGGATGTAAAAAAGGCGATGAGACTGGCTCGGCCCGGTGATCTACGAGGCCTACGCCTCCAGCGAGACCGGCTACATCACCGTCATGTCGCCGCAGGACGCGGCGCGCAAGCCGGGCAGCGCTGGCAAGGCCGTCGGCCGTGCGGAAATACGCATCGTCGCCGACAACGGCAACGCCTTGCCCAGCGGCGCAATCGGCACCATCTACGCGCACCAGCCGGCCTATTCCGACTTCACCTATCACGGCAACGAGGCCGCGCGCCGCGCCATCGGGCGCGACGGACTGGCCAGCGTCGGCGACATGGGCTACCTCGACGACGAGGGCTTCCTCTATGTCTGCGATCGCGCCTCGGACATGGTGATCTCGGGCGGCGTGAATATCTATCCGGCCGAGATCGAGCACGTGCTGATCACCCTGCCCGGCATCGCCGACTGCGCCGTGGTCGGCATACCCGACGAGGAGTTCGGCGAATCGCTGGCAGCCCAGGTGGTAGCCGAAGCCGGCGTTGCGCTCGACGCGGCAGCAATTCGACAGGCACTCGCCGAGCGCATCGCCGGCTACAAGGTGCCGCGCCGCATCGACATCGTGGTGGCCCTGCCGCGCGATGACAACGGCAAGGTGCAGAAGCGCAAGATCCGCGACATCTACTGGAGCGGCCGTGAACGCAAGATCTGAAGCCATGGGCCAGCATCCCTTCGACGGCGCCATCGCGCTGACGCACCAGCCGCCCGACCGCTGGCTGGGACGCACCAGCGAAGACTACTGGAACATGGTCAGCCCCTACGGCGGCGTCACGGCCGGCGCCATGATGCAGGCCATGCTCGACCATCCCGAGCGGCGCGGCACGCCGCTGGCCTTCACGCTGAATTTCCTGGCGCCCATCGAGGCCGGCGAGTTCGCCATCGACACCGAACTGGTGCGCGCCAACCGCAGCAGCCAGCACTGGGCCATCCGCCTCTCGCAACAGGACAAGGTGCTGGCCCAGGCCATGGCCATCTGCGCCCTGCGCCGCGAAACCTGGGGCCAGGTCGAAGCCACATGCCCCGCAGTGCCTTCGCCTGAACAATGCGAAATCGCGCCGCCACGCAAGGCCACGGGCTTCCTCCAGCGCTATGAATTCCGCATCGTGCGCGGCAAGCCCTTTGCCGTGAATGAGGACAGCCTTTCCCAGGTCTGGGTCGCCGACAATCCGCCGCGGCCGCTCGACTTCGCCTCGCTGACGGCGCTGTGCGACAGCTTCCTGCCACGCATCTTCCTGCGCCGGCCGGACTTCGTGCCGATCGGCACGGTCTCGATCAACATCTACTTCCATGCCGGCGCAGAGGCGCTGAGCCGCCAGGGCGCCGCACCGCTGCTCGCCGTGGCCCAGGCCCAGGCCTTCAGCGACGGCCACTTCGACCACCACGGCCACGTCTGGAGCACCGACGGCACGCTGCTCGCCACGACGCAGCAACTGGTCTGGTACAAGGAATAACCCTATCCGCCGTTTCACTTCTTTACCGAGGAAATCATCATGACCCAGCAAGCCCGTGCCGTCATTTGCCGCGAAGTCGGCAAACCCGTCGTCGTCGAAACCGTCAGCGTCGATGCGCCGCAGCGCGGCGAAGTGATGATCAAGCTGGCCGCCTGCGGCGTCTGCCACAGCGACCTGTCGGCCACCAACGGCACGCTGCCCCTGCCGCCGCCGCTGGTGCTGGGCCACGAAGGCGCCGGCAGCATCGTCGCAGTCGGCGAAGGCGTCACCGGCTTCGCGCTGGGCGACCACGTCGTCAGTTCCTTCGTCAGCATGTGCGGCAAATGCCGCTACTGCCAGACCGGCCGCCCGCAGCTCTGCGACCAGGCCGCCAAGGCCGGCTTCACGCTGCCCGACGGCACCAACCGCTTCAAGGATGCCGCCGGCCAGCCGCTCAACATCTTCTCCGGCTGCGGCGTGATGGCCGAGTACGCCACGCTGCATGTCGACAACGTGGTCAAGATCGACGCCGCGATGCCGCTCGACAAGGCCGCGCTGATCGGCTGCGGTGTGATGACCGGAGTCGGCGCCGCGGTGAACACGGCGAAAGTCGAGCCGGGCTCGGCGACGGCGGTGTTCGGCTGCGGTGGCGTCGGCCTCAACGCGATCCAGGGCTGCGCCATCGCCGGCGCGCGCATCATTGTCGCGGTCGACACCTCCGACGCCAAGCTGGAAATGGCCAAGGCTTTCGGCGCGACGCACACGCTGAACCCGAAAAAGGAAGAGAACGTGGTCAAGGCACTGAAGAAGCTGACCGAAGGCGGCGCCGACTATGCCTTCGAATGCGTCGGCTTCGGCGAGGTCGCGGCGCAGGCCTACGGCTGCCTGCGCAAGGGCGGCACGGCCGTGGTGGTCGGCGTCGCCGGCCCCAAGGACACCACCACGATCCGCACCGCGACCCTGACCTTCGAAGAGAAAACGCTGAAGGGCAGCTACTTCGGCTCGGCCCGCCCGCAGCAGGACTTCCCGCGCCTCATCGGCCTCTATCGCGGCGGCAAGCTCAAGCTCGACGAACTGATCACGCGCACCTACAGCATCGAGGAAGCACCGCAGGCTTTCGCCGACCTGGCCGAAGGACGCAATGCGCGGGGCGTGATATTGTTCTGACTTCAAATATCCATCCCGGAGCGTGCCCTTGAAACACCGCAAACTGCATACCCTTCACCGGCCCGCAAAAAAGCACAACGGTCACCCGCCGCTGGTTTTTGTCCACGGCGGCTATGTCCACGCCGGCTGCTGGGACGTGAACTTCCTGCCCCACTTCAGCGAACTCGGCTATCACTGCCACGCCGTCGATCTGTCCGGACACGGCGCCAGCGAGGGCCGCGAGGACCTTGACAGCTACGACCTCGACCACTATGCCGCCGATGTCGCCCAGGTGGTGGCCGAACTGCCGGCGCCGCCTGTACTGATCGGCCATTCGATGGGCGCGTTGGTGGTGCAGCGTTACCTTGAAAAGGGCTCGGCAGCGGCGGTGATCATGATGGCGCCCGTGCCGACCACCGGGCTGGCCGGCTGCAGCGCCCAATTGAACTCCCGGCAGCCGGATTTCCTGCGCGAGGCCGCCTACGCCGTGCGCGGCAAATACACGGCGAACACTGTCAAGGTCATGCGCGAAGTGTATTTTTCGCCCGACGTGACGCCCGAGCAATTCGCCGCCTTCAAACCCCTGGTGCAGGACGAATCGACCACCGCGATCACCGAAATGATGGCCCTGGCCTGGCGTCCGCCGATGCGCCGGCCGAAGATCCCGGCACTGGTCATGGGCGGCGAACTCGACGCCATCTTCCCCTCCAACCAGCTCTATTTCACGGCCTCCGGCTGGAATGCCGAAACCTGCGTCATCCCGCGCGCCGGGCACATGATCATGATGGAACCGCAGTGGACGATGGCGGCTGCCAAGATCGACAACTGGCTGGGCCGGCGCCTCGGGCTGAAGACCCCGGCCACGCTCTGAACCGATCCCCGGCACGGGAGAATCCCATGTTCAGCAAAGCCACTTTCAGCTTCCTCGACGAACTGGCCGCCAACAACGAGCGGCCATGGTTCGAGGCCAACAAGCCGCGCTACGAGACGCTGGTGCGCGAACCGGCGCTGGAATTCATCGCCGCGATGGCGCCGCAACTGGAAAAGTTCGCCCCGCATTTCCGCGCCGAGCCGCGCAAGATGGGCGGTTCGCTGATGCGCGTGTTCCGCGACACGCGCTTCGCCCGCGACAAGAGCCCCTACAAGACCAACATCGGCATCCAGTTCCGCCACGAGCTGGGCAAGGACGTGCATGCCCCCGGTTTCTACCTGCACATCGCGACCGACCAATGCTTCTTCGGCGCCGGCTGCTGGCATCCCGAGGCCGACATGCTGGGCCACATCCGCGACCTCATCGCGGCCAATCCGAAGCGCTGGTTCGCCGCGCGCGACGACAAGAAGTTCGCCGCGCACTGGGCGCTGGCCGGCGACAGCCTGACGCGGCCGCCACGCGGCTATGCCGCCGACCACCCCGCGATCGAGGACCTCAAGCGCAAGGACTTCATCGGCCTGGCGGCATTGTCGAAGACCGACGTCACCGGGCCGGGGCTGGCCAAGCTTGCAGCGCAGCGCTTTGCTGCCGCGTCGCCGCTGATGAAGTTCCTCTGCGAGGCGCAGGGCGTCCAGTACTGAAACCCACGCTGCACTGTCTCACTCAAGCACGAAGCGAAACTGGTCGCGACCGTGGCCGCCGAAAAAAATCGTATCGCCTGGACTCAGCACGATCTCGCCCACCGGTGCGTCGAGTTGGGCATTGAGGAAGGTGCCGTTGGTGGAGCCGAGGTCGCGCAGCACCACCTTGCTATCGACGATGCCCACCCAGGCATGGTGATTTGAAGCCCGCACATCGGTAATGACGATATCGTTGTCCTTGGCTCGCCCCACCTTGATGCCGGCCGGCGGTATCGGAAACGCGTGATCCTTCTGCGTTCCGCCGACGCAGACCAGTTTGGGTACGGCGGCGCTGGGCAGCGTCACTTCGTCGCGATCGGGCAATACCGCGTGGCTTTCGGCCGGAGTCGTGCGTACATGGACCCGCGTCGCGGCGGGATCGAACGCGACGGCGGGAGGTTTGGCCACGGGAACGACGGGAATGGGCGCCACGGGCCGGCGGGATTGCGCCTCCGCCGCCTCGCGCCGCCGCCGACGTCGGCTGTCGCGAATCAGGGTGGCGACAACGCCGAACAGAACAAGGGCGAACAATCCCCAGAAAACGTAATCCTTAAGCACCTGCGAGCCTCTCGATATCGGACAATGAATGGACTGCACCGATCGAACCAGCCTGAGCACAGTCCGATGCCGTCGGCACAATTCCGCCGCATCCACACATGCATTTTAAACATTAAATATCGGTTTTGCATGTCGCCGGAAAAACCCCCGGCGCCACGCCGACCACCACGAATGCTCGACATCCTCTATCGCGACGATTTCCTCGTCGCCGTGAATAAACCCTCCGGCCTGCTGGTCCATCGCAGCGACATCGACCGCCACGAAACCCGTTTCGCCGTGCAGTTGCTGCGTGACCAGATCGGACGCCGCGTCTTCCCGCTGCACCGGCTGGACAAAGCCACCTCGGGCGTGCTGCTGTTCGCGCTCGATGCCGACAGTGCGCGCGCGGTCGGCGGGCAGTTCGAGCGCAACGAGATCGGCAAGCGCTACCTCGCCATCGTGCGCGGCTGGCCGCCCGCGTCCGGCGTCATCGAACACGCGCTGTCACGCCGCTTCGACGACCATGGCCGCAAGTTCAGCCACGGCAGCGCGCCAGAGCCGCTGCCGGCCGTCACCGCATACCGCCGCCTGTCCACCGTCGAACTGCCCGTGGCCGTCGACCGCTACCCGACTTCACGCTACGCCCTGGTCGAACTGCGCCCGGAAACCGGCCGCCAGCACCAACTGCGCCGCCACATGAAGTACATCGCCCACCCCATCATCGGCGACGCCAACTGGGGCAAGGGCTTGCACAACCGCTACTTCCAGCAGCGTTTCGGCTGCGGCCGCCTGTTGCTGGCGTGTACGCGGATCGAGCTGCGACATCCGAAAAACGGCGCGGCGCTGTCGATCGAGGCACCGCTCGAAAGGAATTTCTTGAGCGTGATCACCGGACTGGGATGGGAAGCTGACAGCGACGCCGACCCCGCTTCCGCGTAAGATGGCGCCCTTTCCGCGATTCCGGCCCTTGGGCAGTCGCGGTTCGCTACCGAGAATCCGCCATGCCCGCTACCCTCCCCTCCCTGCTTGCCGCCGCGCTCGACGCGCGCGCCGACCTAATCGCACGCCTGCACGCCGAGCAGACCGATGCCTACCGCCTGTTCCACGGCAGCGTCGAGGGCCATCCGGGCCTGACCGTCGACCGCTATGGCGACCTGTTGCTGGTGCAGTGCTTCCACAGTCCGCTGGCGCCGGAAGCCCTGGCGGCGCTGCATTCCTTTTATGCCGCCCGACTGCCCGGACTGGTGCTGGTCTTCAACGATCGCAGCCAGGCCAATTCGCGCATAGTCAATCCGCTGCCGGCCGATCAGTTGGTGGCGGCGACACTGCCGCGAGAGATGCACGAGATGGGGATCGCCTACCGCATTGCCGGGCGCCACGCAGGGCAGGACCCCTGGCTCTTCCTCGACCTGCGTGCGGCGCGGCGGCGAGTGATGCAGGAGGCGGCGGGCAAATCCCTGCTGAACCTGTTCGCCTACACCTGCGGCGTCGGCATCGCGGCGGCAAAGGCGGGGGCGCGCTTCGTGGTCAATGTCGATTTCGCCGAATCGGCCATTCAGGTCGGCAAGGAAAGCGCGCGCCTGAACGAGTTGCCGGTGCGCCCGCGCTTCGTCAAGTCCGATGCCTTCGCCGCGATGCGCCAGTACGCAGGGCTAGGCCAGCCGGAGCGGGTGCGCGGCAAACGCATGCCGCCGTTTCCGAAGCTGGAGCCGCAGCGTTTCGACATGGTGTTCCTCGATCCGCCGCGTTACGCCAAGAGCCCCTTCGGCGTGGTGGACCTGGTCAACGATTACGCCTCGGTGTTCAAGCCGGCCCTGCTCTGCGCCGCCGAGAGCGGCACGCTGATCTGTACCAATAACGTCGCCGAGGTGCAACGCGATGCCTGGCTGGACCAGTTGCAGCGCAGCGCGGCCAAGGCCGGGCGACCGATCCGCGAGATGGAGTGGATCATGCCGGAGGCAGACTTTCCCAGCAGCGACGGCCAGCCACCGCTGAAGATTGCCCTGCTGCGGGTCTGAGGGCGGAAGGATCGTGATGCACCTGAAGCAAGCCGGCACGGCCACGATTTTCGACGTCACGGAGGAGGATTTCGACGCGGCGGTGGTGGCCCGCTCGCGCCAGACCCCGGTGCTGGTCGACATCGGAGCCGACTGGTGTGCGCCCTGCCGCGTGCTGAGTCCCTTGCTGGAACGCCTGACGCGCAGCTACGACGGCGCCTTCCTGCTCGCCAACGTCGATGCCGACGAGAACATGCGCATCGCCGGAAGGCACAAGGTGCGCGGCTTCCCGACCGTGATCGCCTACAGTCACGGCGTAGAAATCGATCGCTTCCACAGCGCGCAGACCGAAGGTTTCCTGCGCAAATTCATCGACAGCGTAATCGAACGCCACGCCGCTGGAGAATAAAAGCGGGCTTTTTGGCCCCGACTCTGGGATAATGCGCGGTTCTCCGGCCGCTTGATGTATTCCGGCCCGCCTTTCCCTCGAAATTCCCTGCTCCACGCGGGTACGCCATGACCACCTCCCCAGACCTTAATGCCGCCGGGTTCGACACCCTCGGGCTTGCCCAGCCATTGCTGCAGGCACTTGCCGACGTCGGCTACGAAACGCCTTCCCCGATCCAGGCGGCCTGCATCCCCGTGCTGCTGGCCGGCCACGACCTGCTCGGCGAAGCCCAGACCGGCACCGGCAAGACTGCCGCTTTCGCCCTGCCGCTGCTGCAGAAGATCGACCTCAAGCGCGCCGTACCGCAGGCGCTGATCCTGACGCCGACGCGCGAACTGGCGATCCAGGTCGCCGAGGCCTTGCAGAAGTACGCCCACCACATGCCCGGCTTCCACGTCCTGCCGATCTACGGCGGCCAGAGCATGGTGGTGCAGTTGCGTGCGCTGTCGCGCGGTACCCACGTCATCGTCGGCACCCCCGGCCGCGTCATGGACCACCTTGAGCGCAAGAGCCTGGTGCTCAACAACCTGCAAACGCTGGTGCTCGACGAAGCCGACGAGATGCTGCGCATGGGCTTCATCGACGATGTCAAGTGGATCCTCGAACACACGCCGGCCGAGCGCCAGACCGCGCTGTTCTCGGCCACCATGCCGGACGTAATCCGCCGCGTCGCCCACGAGCACCTGCGCGAGCCGAAGGAAATCAAGATCCGCTCGGCCACCTCGACCGTGGTCACCACCAGCCAGTCCTACTGCCAGACGCATACCGGGCAGAAGCTCGAAGCGCTGACGCGCATCCTCGAAGTCGAGGACGACTTCGACGCCGCCATCATCTTCGTGCGTACCAAGACCGCCACCGTGGAACTGGCCGACAAGCTCGAAGCGCGCGGCTATTCGGTTGCGGCGCTGAACGGCGACCTGACCCAGGGCCTGCGCGAGCAGGTGATCGAGCGCCTAAAGGCCGGCACCATCGACATCGTGGTCGCCACCGACGTCGCCGCGCGCGGTCTCGACGTCGCCCGCATCAGCCACGTCATCAACTACGACGTGCCCTACGACACCGAAGCCTACGTGCATCGCATCGGCCGCACCGGTCGCGCCGGGCGCACCGGCCGCGCCATCCTGTTCCTGGCGCCGCGCGAAATGTACATGCTGAAGCTGATCGAGCGCGCCACCAAGCAGAAGATCACGGCGCTGACCATGCCGACCCCGGGCGAGGTGGCCAACCGCCGCGTCGCCCAGTTCACGCAGCAGGTGGTGGACATCATCAAGACCGAAAAACTGGATTTCTTCTTCGACGTGGTGCGCCGCATGGAAGGCGAGCAGGACATCGCCGCGCGCGAGATTGCCGCCGCGCTGGCCTGGCTGGCGACGCGCGAGCGCCCCTTGCAGATGCCCGGCGCCAACGACCATGCGCCGCGCGAGGCTGCGCCGGCACCGGTCGCCGCCGCAGCGCCAGCGCCGACTTTCGAACGCAAGCCGGCCCGAGCCAAGGCCGACGAGAGCACCCCGGCCGCCGAGCCACGCCGCGAGCGCCCGGTCAAGGAAGGCCGCAGCGACACGCCGGTCAAGCAGCGTACGTTTGCGCCTGGAACACTGGCGCGCTACCGCATCGAGATCGGCCGCAACCAGGGCGTGCTGCCCAAGGAGATCGTCGGCGCCATCGCTAACGAGGCGGGCATCGCCGGCAAGGACATCGGCCAGATCAATCTGTTCGACGACTACAGTTCGGTGGAACTGCCGGCAGGCCTGTCGTCGGACCTGATGGATATCCTGCGCCGCATCCGCGTGCGCCAGTTCGCGCTCAAGACGCGCGTCATGGAGCCCGGCGAATTCGTCGACACCCGCCCGCCGCGGCGCGCGCCAGCAGCCCGCGACGGCAAGAAGCCGGACTGGAAGAAACCCGCCGGCACCAAGCCGGAGTGGAAGAAGCGCGAACGCTGAGCTCCGGAGGAAGAGGGACCCATGGCCATCTACAGCCTCGGCGACCGGCGGCCCGTCCTCGGGCACGATGCCTGGGTCGCCCCCAATGCCACGCTCATCGGCGACGTGCGGCTCGGCGACCGTGCCAGCGTCTGGTGGAACGCGGTACTGCGCGGCGACAATGCCACGATCGCGATCGGCGCCGAAAGCAACATCCAGGACGGCTCGGTGCTGCATGCGGACGAAGGCATACCGCTGACGCTGGGCGAGCGAGTCACCGTCGGCCACCTGGTGATGCTGCATGGCTGCAGCATCGGCGACGAGTCGCTGATCGGCATCAAGTCGGTGATCCTCAACAAGGCCCGGATCGGCCGCCATTGCATCATCGGCGCCAATTCGCTGATCCCCGAAGGCAAGGAAATTCCGGACCGCTCGCTGGTAATGGGTTCGCCGGGCAAGGTGGTACGCCAATTGACCGACGAGGAAGTCGCGCGGCTGGCGCTTGCCGCGCAAGGCTACGTCGACAATGCCCGGCGCTACCGGGCGTTGCTTCAGCAGACCGGCTGAGCTATTGTTGTGGGGCAGACTTCAGTCTGCCATGGCCGGCTGAAGCCGGCCCTACAGGGAGTGCGGGCCGCACCGGCGCGGGCGATGCCCGTTGCGGCACCTGGACGAAGATCTCGCCTTCCTTGATCATGCCCAGCTCGTAACGGGCACGCTCTTCAATGGCCTCGGTGCCGGACTTGAGATCGCGCACTTCCGCGTCCAGCCCGGCGTTGCGCTGTTCCAGCGCTTGGTTGTGTTCGCGCTGCGCCTGCAACTGCCGTTCGTATTCCCAGACGCGGACCCAGCCGCCCTTGCCCAACCACAAGGGGTACTGCAGCAGGGCGATGAGTGCAAGCAGCAGCAGCGTCGGCCAGTTCATGCCGGGCGCGCGCCGAGGTCGCTACTTCCTGATGTTGTAGAAGGCGTCGAGTCCGGGGTAGGTCACGGTATCGCCGAGGTCTTCCTCGATGCGCAGCAACTGGTTGTACTTGGCGATGCGGTCCGAGCGGCTGAGCGAACCCGTTTTGATCTGGCCCGCGTTCAAGCCCACGGCGATATCGGCGATGGTCGAATCCTCGGTTTCGCCGGAGCGATGCGAGATGACATTGGTGTAACCGGCGCGCTTGGCCATCTCGACCGCGGCGAAGGTTTCGCTCAGCGTCCCGATCTGGTTGATCTTGATCAGGATGGAATTGGCGATGCCCTTCTGGATGCCTTCCTTGAGGATCTTCGGGTTGGTGACGAAAAGGT
>ORJL010716734.1_pt1 | contig 17815 bp, 12 predicted proteins | sample 1779941 | NCBI WGS metagenome assembly ORJL01 (sample SAMEA104232317, study PRJEB22302) | groundwater metagenome | biome: forest; feature: aquifer; material: groundwater | place: USA | collected 2011-08-07 | depth 5.8 m | reverse complement strand
CGCTGCGCCCTCCCGCCACCGTGGCCCCGCAGTTGTCCGCCGCCGTGGCCATCCCGACCATCACCGCCGCCTCGCACTTGCCCGCGTCGGTGCTTTGGGCGATGTCCGCCGGACAGGTGATCACCGGCTTCTCGTTGTCGTTGACCGTGATGGTCTGGACGCAGCTAGCGCTGTTGCCTGCGGCGTCGGTCGCCGTCCAGGTGATGGTCGTCACTCCCTTCGGATAGGGCGCACTCAGGGCCAGCGCATCGCTGCGCACGCCGCTGACCGTCGCCCCGCAGTTGTCAGTGGCCGTCGCCGTGCCGACCGCTACCGTTGCCTCGCATTTGCCAAGGTCGGTGTCCTGCGTGATCCCTGCCGGGCAGGTGATCACCGGGTTCTCGGTGTCCTTGACCGTGACGGTCTGGACGCAGCTCACGCTGTTGCCTGCGGCGTCGGTCCCCGTCCAGGTGATGGTCGTCACTCCCTTCGGATAGGGCGCACTCAGCGGCTTGGCGTCGCTGCGCACTCCGGCCACCGTGGCCCCGCAGTTGTCCGTCGCCGTGGCCGTGCCAACCGTCACCGCCGCCTCACACTTGCCCGCGTCGGTGCTCTGGGCGATGTCTGTCGGACAAGTGATGATTGGCTTCTCGCTATCCTCGATGGTGAAGGTCGTCGAGGCCGTCACGGGACCGGATTTTCCATCGGTCACGGAAATCGCGACGGTATGAGTGCCAAAGCCAAAGGTGCTGGAAATGCTGTCGCTGCTGGTGCCGGCAGGCAGGTTGTGTGTCGCGAACACCACGCCGTCCACCGTCCAGATCACCGTCAACGGGTCGTTGTCGGGATCATTCAGCGTGGCCGTCAGGGTGAGTGTGTTGTTGCACGCGATCGGTCCAACGGCCGGCAAGGAGGCGGTCGGCGGTTGGTTGGCCACGTTGACGTTCGCGGTGTTGTTCACCTCATTGTATTCAGGGACGGCGTTGTTGGCGTCCACGAATGCCCACAGCAAAGGGGCGCCGTTGAGTACCAGACCGGGAACGTTCAGGACCACCGAGCCACCGGCCGGGATATTCACCAGATAATTGCCGCCGAGTTGGACGCCACCCGCGAGCGGATCGCCGTTGTAGAAGCGGACCAACACGTTGTTGAACGCCGCACTTCCTGCGGCGCTGCTCAGCGTGGCGCTGATGTCCGCCGAGACGGTCGGGTTCAAATTTGCGGCGGCCAGGGATGACACGTAGAGGTCGTTGGGCGAACTGTAAACGTCCACAGTGGTCTGGTTGGCGCTGCAAACAGGATTCCCCACGGGGTTGCCATTGATGTCCCTGGGCTGGCTGCACACTTTCAGGCCGATCTGGCCGTTGTAGGCGGTGTTGTAGATCACCGAGGCCGTGGAACCGACGGCATTGTTTCCTGACGTATCCAAGGCGATGTCGGCCGCAGTTCCGTAGGTTCCGTTACCATCCAGGTCCCACGCGTAACTGACGATCGGGTCACCGTCCACGTCATACGAGAAGGTTCCGTCGAGGATGATGGTGTCGCCAATGTTACCCGTGTAGATCGGTGGAACGTAGCTCGGCGGGATGGGCACTGCGACCGGCGGCACATCATTCAGGGTCACATTGATGTTGATCTTCGCAGTGGCGTAGTTGGCGGGATTCTGGTTGTCCTTGACCCGCAGCGTCGCGGTGTGAACGCCGGGCGAGTTCCAGCCTGGGTTGACGCTGGCGGTCTGGCCGCTGGCCGTCGGGCTGTTCCAGTCCGGATTGGCACCCGCATCTAGAATCCATAACCATTCCACGATGGCGTTGTTTGGATCCAAGTGATACGAGCCGGTGCCGTCCAAGGTGAAGGGCGCCGGGTTTCTTGCTGATTGGTCGCCCACAGGGGCAATGACGGGAACCGGCAGTGCGACCGTCACCGACTTCGTTAAAATCAGGATGGCGTGCGCGGTTGAGAGTGGCCCATTCGGAATCCACCCGCTGTTGTTCCAACTCCCATCGGAGTTCTGCCCGTAACCGTAGCCACTACTCCTGTAGCCGGTATTAAAATTCACGTCCAAAAGGGAGGCGTTGCCGAGAAGCCAGGCGGACTCGTCCTGGTACCAGTCGCGAACTCCGCTTGGAGTGGAAACGGTGGTCACACCTTGCAGTTGAAGTCCCTTTTTCGCGCCATACATCGCATAGAATTCGCCCGCCCAACCTGCCATGTCAGCCCCAGTATTGGGCGCGTTATTCCAAATGTTGCCAAGAAACGTACGGCCCAGATCTGCGTCGGTGTCGCCGACTAATTTGCCGGCGACGGAATACCCGACCAACATGCCCCCAGTTTTGGCAGTGTTTCGCCAACTACAGCAACCAGCGTAGCCTGCCCCTCCAGTTCCATCCTGAAGAGTTTTATAGCCAAAAACGGCATTATCGATGACCCATTGCTGGGGAGAAAGCCCCCAGCGATCGATGGCAGCCTTAAAGGTCAGGGCCGGCCACTGTTGGGCGGAGCCGTCGTAACGACCGTTATCAGGAGTGTTGAAATAATAGACCCATCCACCTCGGTTTCCGCCGTCCCCCTGGGCATAACTGTATTGGTCGATAATGTCGGTGACCAGATCGTAATAGGACATCCCCTTGAAGGGTCCACTTCCACCAATGATGTCACTCTGGGCTTCTTGCGCAGAACTGTGGGCGATGATCAAGGCCATTGCTCCGAAAGCATTGGCATAAGTGTGTGGAGTCAAAAAGGCGCCCACGCCATCGCCGTTTGAGTCGGAGTCTCGCACCGCGATGCCGTCACTGTGAGGGGAAAGAGCGTACAAACCACCTTTACCGTGGTCCAGAAGGTAATCGAGGCCTTTTTGCACCGTTTCGGCGTAGATTTCATCCTCATAGTCGTATTTGGCCAAGTGCCCATTTTCTTCGAAGGCCATGAGGGGCGCACCAGTGGCGGCTACAGAGTAATCATGATTCCACCCATAAACGTCCCAATAGATCCTTTTCTGATCCAGAGCCGTCTGGGTCTGGTACAGATTAATCAATCCTTTTTCGATGGCCATATTCACCCGGTCGTCGTGCGTTGGCGAGAGCAGGACACGAATGACCGTTTGGCGAGTATATGTTCTATTCGCGGCATCGGTAACCGTCAGGCTGGCGGTTTTCGAGCCGCCTGACGAGTAGGTGTGAGTCGCCCCGATAAAAGTCGCACTGGCTGCGGAAACCCCCGAGCCAGTGACATGAGTTGAGCCATCGCCAAAATCGAGGTCGTAACTATAGGGTGGCGTACCATTCCATGCCCGACCCCACACCATGATGGGCTCATCTATGGCGGCGTTCGCGTAGGTCTGGCTCCGAGTGTAGCTGGGCATCGCGGCAACCCAAAGATCGCTCGGAAGTTTCTTCACGATGTTCACCGTGCGAGTGGCGGAGCCTACGCGACCACCGGAGTCGGTCGCGGTGTAGGTAAGGTAATACGTCCCGAGCGCATTCACGTTCACGGTGCCCGTCGTGGTCACCGCCAGGCTGTTACCCAAATCGTCTTGCGCGGTGGCGCCGGGATCGGTGAAGGTCCCGCCCAGCAGCACGGACATCTCCGCTTCACCGTTGAGCGTCACGATGACAAGATCTTTCTTGATCGCGAAAGCTGTATAACTGCCGGCTGCAATTTTGGTATAAACACTCCCTGCCCCCGGGTCCGGCACGTTCAATTGGCCATAGCCATTATGTCCCCAAGCCACAATCTTGCCGTCCGTTCTAAGCGCCATACTCCACGAAGAACCAGCGGCGACCTGCGTATAGGTAACTTGCGTCGGGAGGGCGGGCACGTTACATTGGCCATTGCCATTATCCCCCCAGGCTGCAACCGTCCCGTCGGACCTTAAGGCCAACCGATGCGTTTCCCCGGCGGCAACCTGCGTGTAGGTAACACCCACGGGCAAAGCCGGTACGCTTGTCTCGCCCCACCAATTGGGACCCCATGACGCCACGTCTCCGTTTGACATCAACGCCGCGCCTCCGTAACCAGCGGCCGAGAGTTGAGTATAGGTGACACCTGCAGGAAGGGCAGGTACGTTAAGCTCGCCATACCAGTTGGGCCCCCAACCCACCACCTGGCCGTCTGACCGAAGTGCCAGTCCGTTATACCACGTCGCCGCGACTCCTGTATAAGTAACTCCATCAGGCAAAGCGGCGACATTTCCTTCGCCCCAACAATTGCAGCCAAAAGCAACAACTTGCCCATCGGATCTCAATGCGAGACTCGTAGCATAATAAATCGCGAACTGCTTGTAGGTGACGCCCGCCGGCAAGGTCGGAACGTTTTCTTGACCGTACCAATCGGCACCCCAGCCGACACCGGTGCCGTCAGATCTCACCGCGAGAGCGCCGTAATAACCTGCGCCGACATCAGTGTAGGTGAGTCCGGTCGGCAACGTCTGGACATTGGCCTGGCCATAGTCGTTCCAGCCCCAAGCCACCAGATTATCGCTCGCGCGAACTGTTTTAGGCAGCACTAGTGCCATCAAGGGAGTGAGCAACGCCGCGAGAAACAAGCACGGACTGACGCGGGATACTGGTCCGAAAAATCTGGTCAAAGTTTGTTGTTTCATAGGTTCTCGTTGGGTAATCCTTAAAAGTTGGGTGCGTAATGAGTGTCAGAGTTCGGTTTCGGCTTTCGCTTCATGGCCTCTTCAGTTCCCATCCGGAACCCGAGGGGTCCAAGCTCCTGCCCTGTTGCGTGATCACGCGGCCCGTGCCTGCGAGGTAATACTCGTACTGAACTTCGACCGGACTCGTCTCAATTTTCAGCTTGAGGAGTTCGGTATAATCACCGGCCGAGGCATTGAGGGCCTCAACGGTTATGGTCTTGTCGAGGACACTCCAAGTCTGGCCCGCCGCGATGCTGGCGGGCATGAGAATGGGTGGTGCGTTCGTCGCAGAAGCCTGGAAGCTCATGAGGCCTGCTGTAACCACCTTCAGCACCCTCAAATTGCCCTGAGTGTCCATGGCCAGCCACCAATCCTCGGCTGGAGCAGCCGGGGTCGCTTTCGGAGCGCCCGCGCCCGCACTGGGCGGCGGACTGCCGACCATCGTACTGCGTTTCAATGCCTTGACTCCGGCGACCGACTCGTAACGGTGATACACCTCGGTTCTAGTGAAGCCTGCTTTGTCTCCGTATCCTGTGTAAATCTTGACCGCATCCGTGGTCACTGCGGAGTAACTGAAGGTAGGAACCTGGTCGCTGGTGGCATCAAAGGTGGCACCACCCAGAGTGACAACCTGAGCATGGGTGGGGCAGGCGCTGCCGATGATGAGCAGCAATGCGGCGCCGACGATGGTGGTTGTTTTCATACGAGTTCTTCTTTGCGGTTTCGTTGCGGTGTTGTTTCGAGCAGGTTCCTCAGGACAGTGACGGGTCTGCTGCTGAATGATCGGCGTGGCGGGAGGCGTGAATCCCCCGTTCAGCCTCCGGGTCTGTCCCACAGAGCTGACATCTGCGTCGGTTCGGAATCGGGTCACGGCGGTGTGATAGCACGAGTGGGGGCGCGCCGCTATTACATCTTTGTGTAGTCGGCGGCGGTGGCGCCCGGCAGAGGCCCCAGCGCCTTTTGAACAGGGATTTATCGGAAACAGCTCAGACGGGCGGTCCTGCCCATGAAGGCTGTAGAGCTGGCATCCCTGACGTCCGAGAGCAACATGGCAAGGTGGATGTGGTAGGGCATCGTCTCCGTCCGCAGAATGCTCTCATGCACTTTGCCATAAGTGGTCACCAGGAAATACTCCATGGGGCCTTGGTCGATGTTGAGGACAGCCGGAAAGCTGACGGAGCGCTGCGACTCACCGGATGGTGGGCGGATCGTCGTCCTGGCCTGTGCCGGAAAACAGGTGGTTGTTGGCCCCGCCGCCGTCGGCGGCAAAACTACCGTCCGGGTTCACATGGTAGCCCATTTGCCGCGGGGTCAACCGTTCCGCATGGGCATCCGCGAACAAAACGACGCTTTTGCCATTATGACAGGCATCCGGTCCGCCACGATGTTGCGGTTCACGGTTCGCGTCGTCACAGAAATCGGATGTGCCGGGGATCAGGCGGGGCGGATCGAGCGCCCAGCCATGGTTGCCGAGAGCGAAGAGGTCGGCGGAGCCATCGACGCGATAGCCCGTGCGGTCGCGAGCCGGTTTTCCTGCGGCCGTGCCAAGGGAGTCGGCTGAGATGATCGTCCCCGCTGGCTGAAGGCTGCTGTATCGAACCGGGAAGTTGATGAAACCTCCGCTGGATTTGGTCCGGGCGTTGCCCAGGAATTGGAAGTTGTAGCCGTAGCCAAAATTCCGATTGTTGATCCACCCGGGTCGTTGCGGGCAAATGAAGACCCGGTTGTCCACGGATTTGGAATTGTCTTCGGCAGGGTCGGCGCTGGGCTTGGAATAAGCATGGAGGCCGGTCTGCGCGCCCAAAGTCACGAACCAACGCGGGCGAAACTGCAGTCCATTGCCCACGTTGTAAACGTTTGCGGGATCGCTATTTCCGCCAATCTTCGCCGGACGTCCGGGCGCACACTCATCGCCGTGCGAATCCGCGTACATCACAAAGCCAAAACTGATTTGCCGGAGGTTGGATAGACAGAATGCCGCCCGAGCCGCCTGTTTGGCCTTGCTGAGAGCCGCCAGCAGCATCGAAGAGAGCACACCGATGATCGCAACAACGACCAGCAATTCGACCAGCGTGAATCCTCGCTGGTGGCCCGCGCTCACAACGAGGTTGGGCGTTGCCGTATTTCGTTTCAGGCTCACTGGCTTGTGATTCTCGCGGACACTCAGGTTATCGGTCCATGCCAGCCGCGTCTATGACATCGGCCAGCCCGGGGGCCGCCGCTAAAGACCTTGATAGACGGTTTCCATCGTCAGGACGGCGTAGGCGGTGACGAGCGCCGGATCTTTCTCCCACCAGCGCCCATTTTCGTTGCTCCACGAACCGTCTTTCTGCTGAAGGTCGAGCAGGCGTTGGCTGAGTTCCTTTCGCCAGGCGATCCTGCGACCGTCGGCCAATTCCAGTTGATCGACGCCGAAGACGCTGAGTGCCTTGGCCATGGTGTGGTAGTAATAGTAAAGGCCTTGCTGTCCCAATCCCGGATTCTCTTCGAGACTATAGTTCCTGCGCAGCCACTCAAACACGGCATTGACCCGCGGATCATCTCGTTTCAGATCGGCATAGACGAGGCTGAGGAGGCCACCGTAGCTGATGCTGCCGTAGGAACGGAGCGCCACGCGGCCGGTGACGGAATTGGTGATGGTGCCCGCCATGCTGTAGCCGGGGTAATAAACGAAACCGCCCTTGTTCTGGGGATCGTCGGAAGCCCAGGTTTCCGGGTTGTGGCTGGGGAGGTTCTGGCAGCGCTGCAGGAAATGGATCGCCGCGGCCATGTTCAACTCGGCAGCACCCGCCAGGTTCTTGTCTGCCACCAGTTGTTTGCTATAGTAGAGAGCTTCAAGGGCCTGCAACGTATTGCCCATGTCCGAATGCTCGTACTTGGTTCCGTAGCCAATCCCGCCATCGAACGGACTGTCCAGCTTGCCCTTCTCGCCAAAATCACCTTGCAGGCCGATCAAGAACCGCCGGGCATTCAGGACGACTGGGCTGTAGGCGGGGTTGGCGGCGAACTGAAGCGCCAGCAGGCAGATCGAGGTGTTATAGGTGACAAGGTTGGTTCTGTGAATTCCGCCGTCCGGCTGGACGCAATCGAGAAGATAACTGTAGCTACGATCGAGCCAGGCCGGCTTGGTTTTGTGATAACGCCCCCGAGGATCCCCTTCGAATGCTATCAGGGCCAGAGCCGTCAGCGCCGGAGTATCCGCCATAGACCACCAACCGTTGGTATTCTGATTCGACTGCAGCCAAGCCAGACCCCGGTCAATCGAGTGCTGCAACTCGTTGCGGAGGGAGATGTCCCGTGCCCCGGGCTGGCTGGAGGATAAGGTTTCAGCTCCGACAGCCGAGAACACGAAACCGCCGGCGACGACGAGGGACGGAGCGAAGCGGCACCGCCGCCGCAGGGCGCCGAATAGACGGGGCACCGGGGAGGGCGGGAACTTCCAGAGGCGCGAGAAGGTGGAATTCATTTTGGTTTGGGGGGTGGCGGTCATTTTAGAGTTCATCATGGAGGTTGGCTTCGTTGTTGAGTTGGCGGGCGCTGCCAACTCACTGCCTGGGCTGGGGGTCTTCCAGTTTGATTGTCACTTCCAGAACTGTGTTGGGAGGTGGCAAGTTGTTGGTGTTGGCAGTCCAGATGTCATCGTTGTCGTGACCCGGGCCGGTGTTATTGATCAAGGCGCCCGGATCGGTGATGAGGGTCACCAGGGAGCCGTCCTTTTGCGCAAAGAAACTGCCCTGCCAGACTTGCGATCCGTTATAGACCCACTGACCTTTGCCCAACACCGACTTGGCCTGGGTATTGAAAACGAGGTCCTGGGCCGGACGTGTCGTCTCCTTCCCGTCCACACGCCAGTGCACGGCGATGGTCACCCGGTCGCCCGCGATGGTTTCCTTTGAGGGATTCTTCAGAGGGCCTCCAGGGTTTTGCGCGGCGTTTCCGGGAAAGGCGTTCGTTCCAGCGCCCTTGGCGTCCAGGAGCAGCATGGCGAGGTGGATGTGGTAGGGCTGCACCTCCGTACGCAAAATGCTTTCGTGGGTCTTGCCGTAGGTGGTGACCAGGAAGTACTCCATGGGCCCATGATCCCGGTTGAGAACGGCGGGAAAGCTGACCGTGCGTTGCTGCTTGTCCATCCGCACGCCGCCCAGTTCAAAGACCCCAGGCCCAACCGCCCGGATCTGCATCATAGGTTGATCGGGGGAACCGAGTGCGGGCGTGGGCGGGAACGCTCGCGCGGGTGGAGCTGGATTCGGTGGGGCTGGAGCTGCTTGTGCGCGCCCGTGGGGCGGTGTGCCTGGTCCTGGTGGGCTGGAGGTTTCCGGCTGTGCTGCCAAGCAGGAGCAGGTCAGACACAGTCCTAGCCCCCCCGCCACGATGTTTCGTGGCAGCTCAGGTTTGATTCGCTTCATGATAACATCGCGTATGGAATTGAGGTAAGGCTTTAGAACGCTTGGGCTGTTTTGTCAAGTTACCTCTGTGAATGTTACCTCTGTGAATGTTGCCTCTGTGAATGAGTGAATGAACCACTCACGCCATTCACGCCTTCACGCTGGGTGGACACCATGCCGCCCGGCGCGAAGAGAGACGGGGTCGGTGAGCGGAGCAACGGCGTCTGGAGCGCCAGCCCCCGGACTCCTGGGTCCTATTTCTGGAGGTACTTGACCACCGCTTCGGTGCGGGAGTGAACGTGCAGCTTGTGGTAAACGCTGTTGAGGTGTTTGCGCACGGTGTCGATGGTGATTCCGAGCCGGTCGGCGATTTCCTTGTAGAGGCAGCCTTGCGCCAGCCACTCCAACACCTCCTGCTCGCGCTGCGACAACTGCTCCATCGGCTTGGGCGACGGGCGTTCCCGGAAATACCGGACCACCTTCCGGGCGATGTGGCTCGACATGGGCGAGCCTCCCTCGACCACCTGCTGGATGGCCTGCAACAGTTCGGCATGCGAAGTGCGCTTTAACAAGTAACCCGAAGCGCCCGCGGTCAGAGATTGAAAGATTTTCTCCGTCTCCTCGTAAACGGTGAGCATGAGCACCAGCAGGTCTGGCCGCTGGGCGGTCAGTTGGCGCACGCACTCGATGCCGCTCATCGCGGGGAGATTGATGTCCATCAAAACGACATCTGGGTTGTCGTCAGGGATGCCTGCCAGCGCCGCTTCCGCGGTGGCATAGCGGCTGGCGCAACGAAATCCGGGGGCCTGGTCCATAAGAAACGCCAAGCTCTCGAGTATTTCTGCGTCATCTTCGACGATGGAAACTGTGAGTGGCACGGGTTGAATGTGGCTGAAAATGGCTTAAGCCACAATCATAAACAGGTGGCACGAGTACACGAGGCTCATCGGCGCCCGTTGGTTTCCAAGCCAATCCGCAAGGTGATGCGTGTCCCCGCTCCCGGCTCGCTGCTCAACTCCATCAGACCGCCCACGGTTTTGATCCGCTGCCGCATGTTGCCCAGTCCATTACCCGCCTGAGACCGTTGGTCCACATCGAAACCCCGGCCATCGTCGGCGATCACCACGGTCAAGGTGTCGGATTCGATCTGCATGCTCAGGGTGGCCTGTGAGGCCCCCGAGTGTTTGACGAGGTTATTCAGGGCCTCCTTGACAACGAGAAACAGATGGTGCCGCACTTCCGCCCCCAGCACTTTCGGCGGCATCACGGAGGGCACCTCCATCCGGCATTGCACGGGCGAGAGTTTCAACAGTTCCTCTGCGAAATGGCAGACGTAGTCGGCAAAATCCTCCAGGGTGTCATTGCGTGGATTCGCTGCCCAGACGATCTCATCCATGCTCTCCACGGCCTGCCGGGCCAGGGCCGTGATGCGCTGGAGAAGGGCGTTGCCCTTCCCCGTCGCCGCCTGATTTTCGTTGGCCATTTCCACTCCTATCATCTCCCCCAGCAACGTGATTCTCGTCAGGGCGGCCCCCAGTTCATCATGCATGTCGCGCGCGATGCGCGCCCGCTCGGCTTCCAGCGCTGTTTGTTGCTCCAGCATCTGGAGCTTCTTCTGGGCTTCTTTGCGCGCCGTGATGTCTTGGAAGACCTTCAGCATGGCTTTTCGACCTTGAAAAATCATGCCGGTATGGCTGATCAAGAAGACTCTTCCGCCCAACGCACCCCTGGTTTCGACGGTTCGGGTCACCCCAACTTCCACGGGCTCGCGCAAAGGACAGTGGGCGCACTGCTGGCGATCATCCTTGTACACCTGCCAGCAGGTCTTGCCCAACTGGCCGGGGCCAATCAGCTTTTCCGTCGGCTCGTTGAGAAATAAAATGCGCCCTTGCTCGTCCACGATCTCAACTCCGTAGGGAATGGTCCTGAGCAACGATTCGATAAGCAGGTGGTTTTCTCGCAACGCCTCCGTCGCCCGCTCGTGCTCCCGGCGGACGATCCGGCGCCGAACCCAGAACAGGATACTCCCGGCCAAACCCAACGCCGCCGTGCCGCGGAACCACCATGTCTGCCAGAAGTAAGGCATCACGGCGAGTGGCAGCGAGGCGCCCACTTCGTTCCAGATGCCGTCGTTGTTGGCGGCGAGTACCCGGAATCGATACCGGCCCGGCGGCAGCCCGTCGTAATACGCCACCCGGCGCGGACCGACGTCGCGCCAGCCGTCGTCAAACCCCTCCATCCGAATGCGAAAGCGGGCCTGTGACGGACTTGTGAGGCTCAGGCCCGTGTAGGCAATCTCGACGTGGCGTCCCCCGGGCGGGACGCTGAGGGCGCGGGGCGGGCCTCCTCTTTTGCTTGCGGCGTCCGCACGTCGATTCGACAAAACCACGGCGCCGTTGATCAGAACCTCTTCGATGACCACCGGCGGTGGCACCGGGTTGGGCCGAATCTGGCGCGGATCCACCTCGCTAACGCCGCGCAGCGTCGCAAACCAAAGCCGGCCGTCCTGTGTCAGGATTCCGGGTGGGTTGCCTTCGGAGCATTGGATGGAAGCCAAGCCGTCCGTCTTGAGGTAGGTCGTGCAGCCAATAGGGTTGCGCGTGCCTTGCGCGAACTTTTCCAACTCCGCGCGCGCCACCCGGCATATGCCGCGCGTGGTCCCAAGCCAAAGGAAACCCAGTCCATCGTCGACGATGGTCGTGATAGAGTTGTCCGGCAGCCCATCATTGACCGAATAGTTGACGAAACGTCCTTCGCTGAACCGGCTCAGACCGCCGTCCAGCGTTCCAACCCATAATATGCCGCTGGTATCCGCCAACAACGCACGCACGTAATCACTGGCCAGCCCATCCCGACGGAAAAAGGAAGTGAATTTGCCGTCGTGAAGCCGATTCAACCCCGCCGTCGTACCAACCCAGAGGTTGCCGGCGGGATCTTGGGTGATCGCGTGGACATGGTTGTCCGAGAGGCCTTCACCGGTCGCGTAGTTAGTGAAGCGCTGTCCGTCGAAGTGGCTCAGGCCCGATTCCGTTCCAATCCAAAGCGCGCCCGCACGGTCTTCATACAACGACATGATTCTCAGATCAATCAGGCCATCGCGCGTCGTCCACTGCCGGGAATTCTGACCGTGAAGTCTGAGCAGACCGCCGCCCTGGGTGCCGACCCAGAGGGCCCCCGACCGCCCCTTCCGGAGAGCCCCGATCGTAAGGGGCACTCCTGACAAGGCCAGGGGGCCGAAGATCCGCTGATTTTCCATGACGAACATTCCCCCACCGCGCGTGCCCAGCATGAGACGCCCGAACGAATCCTCTGCCAGGCAAAGCACCGCTTGTGGCGGTAGGCCCTGTGCGGAACCAAGCGTCTGAAAGGCGGCGCGCTTCAGTCGGACCAAACCTCCCTCGCTGCTGGCCAGCCAGAAATTCCCCTCCCGATCCTCACAGATGTCAACAATGCCGCCCTGCGGCAAGCCGTTCTGGGGTGAGAATGCTTGCCGGGAACCGTCCGGCGCGAGACGGAACAGTTGCGATTTCGATGTCCCCACCCACAGGTAACCTGACGCATCCTCCTTGAAGCACAAGACCGACCCTGGCGCCAACTCTGACATCACATCGTAGTCGCGGATCCAGCGACCGTTTTCGAGCAGGCGGACACGATGCTCGCCAAGAATCCACAAGCCGCCCTGCTGGCGCGCAGCCAATTTCTCGACTGTCGGTGGCGATGAGTCGCCCACGGGCACGAACAATTCCCAGAGATTCCCGCGCCGCAGGCTCAGCTTCCGATCCACATTCAGCGCCCATTGGTCGCCGGCGGCGTCTTGCGTCCACGCCTTGTGACGTTCGTGAGGCCCCGCCGGAGACGGGACCAACTCACTGAAGCGCCCGTCATGGAACCTGTGAACGGCACCCGTGGCATCCGCCGCCAAAACGTCCCCGTTCCGACATTGAACAAAAGACAGAGGTTCGTTCATGGACCACCCATCAGCCGCATGAAAGACAGTGAACTTCTCCTCAAAAAAACGGGCCAATTGTCCCGGCAGCATTGCCACCCACAATCCACCTTCCCGATCTGCGAAGAGCTTGGTGATTTGGCGATTCCCCAAGCCAGGCGTCCTGGCGTCAAATACATGGAACCTGACCCCGTCGAAGCGGGCCAAACCGCCGTCCGTGCCCACCCAAAGATACCCGTCTGTTGTCTGGGCCACGGAGGTTACGGTGTTGGCTGGCAGCCCATTTTCCACCTGCCACACCTCGGCGATGAAGTGATCCTCCGCCGGCTCTGGCGCAGCCGCGAGCCCAAAGGGACCGCCCACCGGGAACAGGAGCACCCCAGCGAGGAATCCAACATGGAACCTTGGGGCCATGCGGCTGACGGCGGACATCACCCAGAACCGCCTCTGGCCTGGTTCACGTTTCTGGTCGAATCCATGAGTTAGTCCTGAGACACCCGTCATTGTCCGCGGCCAGGCGTCGAATTCAAGTCTTTTTGGCTCACCCACAAGGTTTGGAATGGCGAGCCGCGAATGACGAGTTGACACCTATAACGCTTGGCGTTATGGCCCTCCTCGGATGAGTTCTATGAAGACAGGTTTCCGCGCCCGTCGAGCTGATTCCAGAACTTCGCCTTCGCGTCTTCGCGTGAACCAGAACGGCGGGGCTCGACAAATCCGTCGCCGTCCGGCAATGTCGCTGGATGAAAAAACGGCCGACAGCCAAATCGAGACCGAAGAAGGCCAACGACAAAGACCCATACCTGTCCGCCCTGTACAAAAACTGGCCGTGCATCCTGACAGCCTATGACGATTTCAAGGACGAAAAGCCCATCCTTGAGTACCGAATTCCAGAGGAGCTCGTTTATGTCTATCCGGCCATGGATTACATCAACGACCTGACCGAGCGCACTCGGGAGCAGGCGCGGCAATCGTACCTGGACGCCACAGCGGCGGGCGAGTTTCTGATCTTCGTCCGCGACAGTACGGAACGAGTGCTCAGGTCTTATCAGTTTCCCATCGAAGAACCCACTGAGGACTGTTCGGAAAGCCGAATAGTATGAGCGAGGAATATGAGGATCAGGAATTGGATGCGATCCACAAGCAGGTTGGCGAGTGGTTCGACTGCTTCGTCAAGAGCTCTCAGTTTGAGGCCTTGACCGAGACTCAAAGGAACGAGGCGTCGGAGATTATCCGGTTCTTTGCCGAATACAGTTTTCGCTATATCGGGATGGCACCCGCGAACTGGAACCGTGGCGGCCTCACGGAGTGCTGTGTCGATGTTCTGCCCAGAAAAGTGACAGCCGAACTCGCCTTTTTCGAGGCGATGGCCCCGGTGCTCTCGGCCTTCTTCACCTTCCTTGCGGAGAAGAGCCTGTTGAAAAATGCCCGCGCGCTGGCCAAAACCGTGGCCGAACTGCACGAGGCGATCGTTGCGGCATCCCAGGATCGCCGCTATTGGGGGCCAGCCAAGACCTTCATGATGGCCGCCCAGGAAGCCGGGGTTGATCTCTGCGACCAGAAGGCCCTGGACCGGTTCATGGTCACGTACAATCTCCAGCACCTAGCCCGCCAGCAAGAAGCCCCGCGGATGCCTGCTCCTCCCGCGACTTCCCTCCTCGGGCCGGCGGTGCCTATTCGACGTTCCGAACCCAAAGTCGGACGCAACGACCCCTGCCCGTGCGGCAGCGGCAAGAAATTCAAGAAGTGCTGTGGCGGTTGATCGGGCCCTGCTTCGCACCGTCCGCACTTGGCGATTGCCAACAAGCCCATGCCGTCCTTACCCTTCCCCCTATCATGGCAGCACTTGAGCAGACAAAACCGGTGGAACTGTCCGTGCTCATGCCCTGCCTCAATGAGGCTGATACCATCCAGGCTTGCGTCCGCAAGGCACTGAAAAGCCTGGTTGATCTGGGCATAGAGGGCGAGGTCCTGGTCGCCGACAATGGCAGCGTTGACGGCTCGCGGGAGTTGGCGGCGGCTGCCGGCGCTCGAGTGGTCCATGTCAGCCACGTGGGCTATGGCAGCGCGCTCATGGGCGGTGTCGAAGCGGCGCGCGGGAAGTTCATCCTTATGGGTGACGCCGATAACAGCTATGACTTCTCCGACATCGGCACCTTCATTGAGAAGCTCCGGGCGGGCTACGACCTGGTCCAAGGCTGCCGGCTGCCGTCGGGAGGTGGCACGATCAAGCCTGGCGCGATGCCGTTCCTGCACCGATGGGTGGGCAACCCTCTCTTTACCGGTCTCGCTCGCTGGTGGTTTGGCTCGCCCGTGCATGATACCAACTGCGGCCTGCGCGGCTTCACGAAAGAGCTCTACAAGCGCCTGGACCAGCGGTGCACCGGCATGGAGTTTGCCAACGAGATGCTCATCAAGGCGAGCCTTTGCGGCGCGCGGATCACCGAGGTGCCGATCACCCTTTACCAGGACGGGCGTAAAGCCCATAGCCCCCACCTGCGCACCTTTCGGGATGGCTGGCGAACGCTGCGCTTTTACCTCCTCTGCTGCCCGCGCTGGCTCTTTCTGGCCCCCGGCGCCGCTCTGATCATCGTGGGCCTGGCCGGTTACGCCCTTGCCCTCCCCAGGGTCACGCTGTTCGGCGCCACGCTGGATGTCCACACGCTCCTGGTGGCGAGTGCCGCGCTCATGTGCGGATGCCAGTCGATTGCCTTTGCCATCTTCACCAAGATCTTTGCGATCCAGGAAGGTTTAATGCCCCCAGACCCTCGCATGGATCGGTTTTACAGACTCGCAAACCTCGAGCGGGGGCTGGTCGTTGGAGTCGTGGCGTTTTGCGTGGGCCTGCTGTTGATCGGCATCGTCGTGAACGAGTGGCGCACGGTCCACTTCGGACCACTCAACTACTCGAAGACCATGCGGTTGGTGATTCCGGGAGCCACTGCGGCGACCCTCGGCCTTCAGACCATCCTCTCCAGCTTCTTCCTCAGCATCCTGGGGATGCACCGCCGATGAACCCACCGCCGGGGCACAAGTCGGACTTTGACGAGTTCGCCGGGGATTACGACGCGGTCCTGGCCAAGGGTCTGGCAGTCACTGGCGAAAACAAGGATTACTACGCGCGCGGCCGCATCGAATGGCTGGCCAAGCGCATGCGCGAGCAGCACTACTCGGCGCGCAGCGCCCTGGACTTCGGCACCGGCACCGGCGCCTCCACTCCGCTGTTACTCGATCTGCCGGGCATCGAATCGGTCGTGGGCGTCGATGTCTCCGCCCAATCGATCCACGTCGCGCGCGACCTCCATCCATCCCCTCGCATTCGCTTCGTTCTCCGTGGCGATTTTAAGCCGGGCGCCCAGATGGACCTCGCGCTCTGCAACGGGGTCTTCCACCACATCGCCCCCGCCGAACGTCTTGCGTCCGTGCGCCTTGTGTTTGAGTCACTCCGCCCGGGCGGCTGGTTCTCGCTCTGGGAGAATAATCCGTGGAACCCGGGCACGCGCTATGTCATGAGTCGGGTTCCCTTCGACCGCGACGCCATCCTGCTTTCCCCGCAAGAGACGCGCCGGATGCTGCGGGAAGTTGGGTTCGAGGTTTTGGGGACGGATTTCCTCTTCTTCTTTCCCCGTCGCCTGAGTTGGTTCCGCTGGCTCGAACCCGCCCTGCGCTGTGTGCCGCTGGGCGGGCAGTACCAGGTCATGGCCCGACGGCCGACGTAATCACGGGCTGCGGCGACCGGCAAGCGGTCTGCGAATGGGCTTGAGTCGAAGGCGAAAGGTGATATCATAGGAAGCATGAAAGCCACCGAACAGACGCGCGCTTCGTCGCGGACTTGGACCGGCTTCACGTTGATCGAGCTGTTGGTGGTGATCGCCATCATCGCGATCCTGGCCTCCATGCTTCTGCCGGCCCTCGCCCGGGCTAAGTACACCGGGATGCGAGCCACCTGTGTCAGCAACATCCGCCAACAGTCCCTGAGCCAGCTCATGTACGCCGACGATTTCCGCGGCAACTTCCCTCCTCATGCCGACGTCAGTCCCGACTACCATCGCACCGGCGGCAACCCCCAGAGCATCGTTAACTCGATGCGCGGCACCTACGTCAAAAACACCCAAATCCTCATCTGCCCGGTCACTCGACGGTCGTTCGGGCAACTCTGGCTGAACTACGCGAGCATGGCCAACTTCGCGGACAAGACGACCCGTGACTACGGAGGGTGGGACACGACGGCGGCAAACGTTTATACGCCCTATATGTGGTTCGCCAACTTCACCGCCTCGCCGGACATGAAATTTCTCGGGCCCGACGGGAAGGTCAATGCCGACCCCGAGGCCAACGAGCCTGCTTGGCCCCTGAAGTCCTCGGATTGCGACAGTCGCAGGGCATTCGTCACGCACCGCGTCAGCGATACGCCTGGGACGGCCTTGTGGGATGTTGGCCACTTGGGGCATTTCAGCGGCGGCTCGCAGAGCAAGCCCCTTTGGGCCTGGTCCGTCACCCCGGATCAACCCGTCGGCCAGGCCGATGGCAGTGTGATTATCCGTCCCAAGGCCCTCATCCGCGCCCGCGCGCAGGGCGGCCCCAGCCCGGACACGCGTTACTACTACTAACCAGGCGGGGCCTCAGACCGGCAAGGCAGGGTGAGTCTCGAGACATTCGGAGGGCTTGCGGCTGCCTTGCCGGTCTGAGGTCCCGTGTCGGCGTTCGATAACGTCGTGGCTATAGACATGGCGCCTATGTTAAGCTTAACATAGGCGCCACTATGTTAAGCTCGCAACTATGTGAAGCCTGTTGGAGAACACCCTGATTCTATTGGTTTTGTGGCCTTTGGGTCTTAACATAGTTTTAGAGGTCCTTCAGGAACTT
>ORJL010110544.1_pt1 | contig 17823 bp, 10 predicted proteins | sample 1779941 | NCBI WGS metagenome assembly ORJL01 (sample SAMEA104232317, study PRJEB22302) | groundwater metagenome | biome: forest; feature: aquifer; material: groundwater | place: USA | collected 2011-08-07 | depth 5.8 m | reverse complement strand
CCCCCCGTCTGGGGGGGCAACACAAACCCCCCCACCGCCCCCCGGGGGGCCCGCCTCCTCTCGCCCCCGCCCCGCCACTTCCTGCTCATGACGGCCACACCGCACAACGGCAAGGAGGAGGATTTCCAGCTCTTCATGGCGCTTTTGGATGGCGACCGTTTCGAGGGGCGGTTCCGCGATGGCGTGCATACCGCGGATGTTTCCGACTTGATGCGGCGCATGGTCAAAGAGGGACTCCTCAAGTTCGATGCGACGCCTCTCTTCCCAGAGCGGATAGCCTATACGGTCCCCTACAAGCTTTCAGACGATGAGGCGCAGCTCTACAAGTCCGTCACCGAATACGTGCGCAACGAGTTCAACCGCGCCGATGCGCTCCAGAATGACAAACGTGCAGGCACAGTTGGCTTCGCCCTTACCATTCTTCAACGACGCCTGGCATCATCTCCCGAGGCCATCTACCAGTCGCTACGCCGTCGCCGGGAGCGGCTGGAGGCGCGGCTTCGTGAGATGGAACTGCTCCAACGCGGCACCCATGAGGCACCGTCTCCCGCTGCAATGGCGCCCGTGCTGGATGCTGAAGACGTCGAGGACATGGAAGACGCTCCCGATAGCGAGGTGGAAGCCGCCGAGGAAGAGATTCTTGACCAGGCCACCGCAGCCCGCACCATAGCTGAGCTGAAGGTCGAGATTGAGACTCTCAAGCGACTGGAATCCCTGGCGATGGGGGTCCGACGGGGCGGCCTGGATAAGAAGTGGAGCGAGCTCTCTGCTCTCCTCGGGACGATCTTCACCCCTGCAACCACCGTCGGTCAAATTGCCGAAGGACGAGTTCCTTATGGCTCTGGCCCCATCCCTCCGCCTATTCCATCACCCCGCCAGAAGCTGGTCATCTTCACTGAGCACCGCGACACCCTGAATTATCTCAGGGAGCGCATAACGACCCTTCTTGGTCGTGAGGATGCGATGGTAATCATCCACGGCGGGGTTGGCCGTGAGGAGCGCATGAAAGCTCAGGAATCCTTCAGGCACGATCCAGAGGTGCAGGTGCTACTGGCCACCGACGCCGCTGGTGAAGGCATCAACCTGCAGCGGGCCCATTTGATGGTGAACTACGATCTGCCGTGGAATCCCAACCGCATCGAACAGCGTTTTGGACGTATCCACCGCATCGGCCAGACCGAGGTATGCCATCTCTGGAACCTGGTGGCCGAGGAGACTCGAGAAGGCGAGGTATATTTGACGCTCCTCAAAAAACTCGAAGACGCCCGCAAGGCCCTGGGAGGTAAGGTTTTCGACGCTCTAGGCAAGGTGCAGTTCGAAGGCAAGCCCTTGCGGGACCTGTTGATCAATGCCATCCGCTATGGCGAGCAACCCGAGGTGCGTGCCCGCCTGACACGGGTGGTGTCCGACGCTTTCGACCCGAGTCATCTGCAGAACCTGCTGGAAGAGCGGGGCTTGGCGCATGACGCCATGGATTCGAGCCGCGTGAATCGCGTACGTGAGGAAATGGAGCGTGCTGAGGCCCGCCGTTTGCAGCCGCACTACGTCGAGTCTTTCTTCCTGGAGGCTTTCCAAAGGCTGGGCGGGGGGGTGAAGCAGCGAGAGCCTCGCCGCTACGAAGTCACCCACGTCCCGGCACCGGTCCGCCAGCGTGATCGACTTATCGGCGTCGGCGACCCGGTGTTGACCCGATACGAGCGCATTGCCTTCGAGAAGCCGTTGGTAGCGCCACCGGGCCAGCCGCTGGCAGCGTTCCTCTGCCCCGGCCATCCACTCCTGGATGCCACCATCGATCTCACCCTAGAACGTCACCGTGACCTCTTACGAAGGGGTTCAGTCCTTGTGGACGAGCGCGATCCGGGTGATCAGACTCGAGTGCTATTTTATCTTGAGCACGGTATTCAGGACGCGGGCATTACAAGGTCAGGTGAGCGTCGGATTATCTCCAGGCGCATGCTGTATATCGAAGTCGATGCTACTGGAGGCACTAGAGACCTCCACTACGCTCCATATTTGGACTACAGGCCACTAGACGTCAAAGAGCCCAGTATCGATACGATCCTTGCCAGGCCCGAGTGCAAATGGATCAGTCGAGAGCTTGAGCAGAAATCTCAGGGACACGCCATCATTCACGTGGTTCCTGAGCATGTCGCCGAAGTCCGTTCACGCAAGTTAGACCTGATAGCAAAGACCGAGGCGGCGGTGAAGGACCGCCTCACCAAAGAGATCACCTACTGGGACCACCGCGCCCAGGAATTAAAGAGCCAGGAACAGGCGGGAAAGGTCAATGCACGGCTCAACTCTGGAGAGGCTCGCAAACGTGCCGATGCCTTGCAGGGGCGTTTAGAGAAGCGATTAGATGAGCTGAAGCTCGAGCGGCAAATTTCACCCCTGCCGCCAGTTGTGCTGGGTGGTGTCGTGGTTATTCCCCTTGGGCTGTTGTCCAAGATCGCAGGGCGCCCGGCACCGGTGAAAACATCTGCTGACACCCAAGCCGCATCTGTAGAAGCGCGGCGTATCATTATGGAAATCGAGCGCCAGTTGGGCTACGAGCCGACGGATCGAGAAGCCGAGAAGCTCGGGTATGACATCGAAAGCCGGATACCTGGGACAGGCCGGCTGCGCTTCGTCGAGGTAAAGGGTCGTATTGCAGGAGCCGATGTTCTCACGGTGACACGAAACGAAATCTTATATTCCCTCAACAAGCCAGAGGACTTCATCCTCGCAATGGTTGAGTTCAAGGACGGTACAAACAAAGTGCACTATTTGCGCTGTCCCTTCCAGCGCGAACCGGACTTTGGTGTAACCAGTGTGAATTACAACTTCGCAGAACTACTGGCCCGCGCGGAGGCCCCTAGGTGATGGAGCAACCTGAATTCTTCCAAAGGATTCGCTCCCGGGCACATGGCCGATGGGATCAACTCGAAGGCGATCCAGAACTCGCCGGGCCTTGGCATCAGCTTTTCAAGCAGGTCCAGAGCCCTCGGCACGTTGTGTCAGAGCTCTTGCAAAACGCAGACGACGCGGGCGCGACGGAAGCAGCCGTGGATGTCAAAGGCAATGAGTTCGTCTTCTCGCACAACGGAGAGGATTTCGCCGAAGAACATTTCGCCTCGCTGTGCCGCTTTGGATATTCTAACAAGCGCGCCTTGCACACGATCGGCTTCCGGGGAGTAGGGTTCAAGAGCACCTTCAGTCTTGGCGATGAAGTGCGGCTTCTTACCCCAACGCTTTCCGTAGGTTTCCATCGGCAGCGCTTTACGGAGCCCTTATGGATTGATGGGCCTCACCCTACACGGACCGAAGTCAGAGTCTCGATCAAGGATGAGCACCGGGAACGCGAACTGCGGAAGAACCTGCAAGAATGGCTCAAGAGCCCTACATCACTCCTCTTTTTCAGACATATCCGAAGCCTGAGTATCGAAGACCAAGAAGTCCGTTGGGTATCGCACGGACAGGGACCACTTCTGGAGTCCGAGTGGATGACACTTTCAATGGAGCCAGACACCAGACACCTGCTATTGCGCTCACCGGCTGAGGAATTCCCGGAGGAAGCGTTGGAGGAAATCCGTCAGGAACGCATGATCTCCTTGGAAGAAGAGAGTGACTTCCCCCCCTGCCGAGTTGAAATCGTCTTGGGCATCGAGGGACGTCTCTTCGTTATTCTACCGACGGGCGTTAAGGCGGATCTCCCATTTGCTTGCAACGCTCCATTCGTGCAAGACCCCGCCCGGGTCAAAATCAAAGACCCCGATATATCGCCTACCAACCGCTGGCTGTTGAAACGAGTCGGAGAGCTTACTGCCAAGGGAATGCTTGCGTGGCTAAATCGGACGGACTTGACCGCCGAGGAACGTTGCGCTGCCTATGACTTACTTACCGATGTTGATCAATCCGACGTATCGCTCGAAGAGACCTGCGCTTCACTTATTGAGGAGTCATTCGAAGTAACCATCGAGCACAAAGACTGGGTTCTTAATGAAAGTGGTGAGTTGGAGCAGTCTGGGGAATGTGTAGCTGTTCCTTCGGTTTTACTAGATGTCTGGTCGTCACAACAGGTTGGCGCCTTCTTCGTAGGTGAGGACTGCAAGATTCTGTGTGATTTGATCACTCCTGATAATAGGGAGAAGCTGATTCGTTGGGGAGCGGCACAACAACTCGGAAAAACGAAAATCCTTGAGGTCCTTAGGTCTGAGCACTTGCCGAAGCCAGCAAGCTGGCGACAGCTTCTAGCCCTTTGGGCATATGTTTCACCAGACATCAGTGCCTATCACTACTACTCTCCAAAGGCGGCTCGCATCGTCCCTGTCCAGGGCAAGGATGTATTGTACGCTGCCAGCGAAATAGCAAAGCTCGGCGACAAGAAACTCCTGGAGTCAGAGGCCGACTGGGAATTCTTGTCCGGTTACCTCTTGGTACTAAATCCTAACTGGCCGCGTTTCTTGGCAGAGCAGCGCCTACGGGCAGCCGAGCAGAAAGATGGAGAACTTGGGAGAATTGTGAAGGCCGCCTATGATGTCCTCACGGCTCTAAAGCTGGATGATGCCAGTGACGTGAGTAAGGTAATTGATCGGGTCGCCGCTGATTTCTTCAAGCAGGAGAAGCTTCCGCTTGGTGACTGCGTCCGTCTGGCACGACTATCGGCGGCGTTGAATGTAACGACATCGCAAGGATTCCGCTTTGCCACGACTGATTTCCATCTTAGAGCAACCGATTATCAGGTGCTTGTAGACATAGATGGGCACCTGGCCGATTTTGTGGATGAGGAGTGGTACAAGACGCATGTTCTTCATCCGGACTACTCGGTTCCACACACAAGTTGCACAGAAGCTGAGTGGAAGGCCTGGCTTTTCTCCGGACGTAGCGGTCTTCTAACGTTTCTACCATTGCAGCAGACCCAGCGGCACCTATGGTACCGGGGTGATTTTCGTAAAGTCCTGCAAGAACGTGGTTTCAATGGCGAGCCTTCTTTCCACTATAAAACTGACAACTTTATTATTGAAGATTGGGACTTCGACCCAAGCCACTGGGAACAGTGGCGCTCACGGGCAGAGAAGTTCCCTGTCTTTTGGTCTCGACTTCTAGAATGCATCGTCAGACAGCCGCAAAGTTACTGGTCAAAAGTGTTGTCAGCGAAGGCCTATCACGTTGCTACTACAGGCAACCGGCAGCAGGTTACCTACTCGAGTCTACTCCCGACCTGGATTATAAAACTCAGGGGGTTACCTTGTATTGAAGACACTTGGGGAGGGCACCACCTGCCGGCCGAGGTCCTTCGCCGCACTGCGGAAACTGAGGCCCTGCTCGGCGTAGAGCCTTTTGTACGCTCGGAGTTAGACACTGAATCCACTAGGCCGCTTTTGGTGGCACTCGGGGTGAGAGATACACCCACGGGCCCGGCCCGGCTACTTGAGAGACTCGGCGTGCTGGCGAAGGTAGACAATCCACCAATCCATGAAGTGGAGAAGTGGTATCATCGTCTAGACCAAATGCTGGAGAAAGCCTCCACCGACGACCTCGGACGAGTTAAGGCAGCCTTCGCAAGCGAAAAACTTATCCTCACTGATGCCAGCAGCTGGGCACGGACGAAAGAGGTCTTCCTTGCCGAGGACGAGGCAGTTCCTAATGCTGCCGTCATCCGGTCTTCAGTAAGGTATTTGTCACTCTGGCACCGGATTGGAGTGGCTGAACGACCAACCGCAGATCTGGCAATCGAGTGGCTGAAGAGCCTACCGTCCGGTCAGCACCTTTCCGCAGATGAGGCCCGGCGCGTGAGTTCGCTGTTGCCCCGGTACCCAGACCGCGTTTGGAGCGAGTGCGGGCATTGGCTCAATCTGGAAGGCGAGTGGGTGCCGGCAGCGAACCTCAGCTTCGCGCTCACTATGCAGTCGTTGGTCCCCTGGAAGCACTTGTTCCCCGCATTCAAGCAGAAGACCGCCGATTTGCAAAAGCTATCTGCCGATGTCTGCCAGAGGTCGCCCTTTGCTAATCTAGGGCTGCTTAGTAGTGCCATTGATGAGCGGTTCCAGGATACCCTCTACGGTCTGCCAAAACCCGAGAATAAACAATGGGTCATCGCCCTTGCCTCCGGTCTTCAGAGAGTTATCGTTGACAACCAGGATGAGACCCGGCGCGTACGTGGTCTCGCAACCCGGCTGCGTCAAACGGAATGGCAGCCCGCGACAAAGCTAGAGACAATTCCTTACATAAACGGGACTCCCGCCGGGATTGCTCGCAGTATCGAAGTGCTCTGGAAAGACTCGAAGTTGTACGTGGAAGATCGGTCAGCGCCAAAAATGGCCAAGGCAGTAGCTGCTGAAGTTGGTCGCGTGTTTGCCCGCCCGGATATAACCGACGCGGTCAAGCTCTGCTATGACCGTTTGCCTGAGTTTGTAGTCGAATACCTTGAAGAAAATTTCGAGTTGGCACCTGAGGATGCCGTCGCGCCGGAAACAGCAACGGTAGCAAACCCGGCTGAGATGCAGCAAGCCCCCACCAACGGCATCAGTGATCACGACGCTATTCCCGGTACCGATGATAACCTGGTTGAAGGGGTGGAACCAGAACCACAAGGTGCAATAGGAGAACTCGAGACCGAAGAGGATACGGACAGCGAAGGAGAAGTCCAGCAACCTAACCAGACCAGAGTCAGACCTGGAAAATTGGCTAAACCTAGCTTGATGGAACGGTTTGCGCTCGCCAAAGGCTACTCGAAAGACGGCACTGACCGGTTCTATCACCCCGATGGAAGTTGGATAGTACGAGTTCCCGGCAACGCCTTCCCCTGGGAGCGGCATTCCAAGTCAGGCGATTTACTTCAATACTACTGGCCAAAGGAGCACTGCATTAAACGCGAGCCTCTTGAGTTAGAGGCCGAAGTGTGGGCCATGTGCCAGGAGTTTTCCGACGACTACACACTCATCCTCACCGAAGCAGACGAATCACCAATTGAGATCTCTGGGCATCTCTTACAACAAATGTCCGAGAGAGGCGAACTAACCCTTTATCCCTCCACTTATAGGTTGGTGTACAAGAATGAACATTAAACCGAAAAAGAAACTCATCGAAGTTGCCCTGCCGCTGGAGGCGATCAACGTGGCCAGCGCGCGCGAGAAATCCATCCGACACGGGCACCCCAGCACGTTGCACCTTTGGTGGGCGCGGCGGCCGCTGGCGACGGCGCGCGCTGTTATCTTTGCCCAGATGGTGGATGACCCGTCGGCGCATCCGGACTTTGGTGTCACCAGCGTCAACTACGATTTCGGGGAACTGCTGGCCCGGTCGGAGGTGCAGTCATAATCCTTGACAACCAGCAGTCAATTCCTTACAATACAGGTAAGGAATAATAATCCTTACTGCGAGGTCAATCCTATGATTACGGCGAAAGAAACATCCAAGGGACAGGTCACTATTCCCAAAGAGGTACGGGAACGGCTGGGAGTCCATCCCGGTGAGAATGTGGGCTTTGAGGAAAGAGAGGGGGTGCTGGTCATCAGCAAAGTGGTTACCAGGTCGCCTTTCGACAAATGGGTGGGCAGGTTGGAGCATCTGGAAGGGCAACGAAGTGACGACCTGGTCAGGGAGGCTCGTGGTCATGATAACCGCCGTTGACACCAACATCATCCTGGATATTCTGATCCCGGGCGAACCCTTCAGTGACTCCTCAAAGCACCTTCTGGACTACCATCTATCAAGAGGGAAGCTCATCGTATGCGAGGTCGTCTTGGCCGAACTTGCCTCCTGTTTCCCCTCCGAGAAAGAGCTTAAGTTGTTTCTCTCCGACACGGGCATGGGACTTGTCCATTCCAACGAGAGGTCGCTGTACGTGGCTGGCGAGAGATGGGCGGAATATACCAGAAAGGGCGGCAAGAACAGGTTTGCGTGCGGTAAGTGCGGTGATTCTTTTGAAGTGACCTGCCCGCGGTGCGCGACGGCAGTCGCCAAACGGCTCCATGTACTGGGCGATTTCCTGATCGGCGCTCATGCCCTGGTGCAGGCCGACTGCATACTTTCACGGGATCTGGGCGTCTATAAGACCTATTTCCAAGACCTCAATCTGGTCGGTCCAAAATGAGTGCTCCTGATATGCACAGCATCCATTACCCCACACCGACGCCAATATACCGTTTGCTACATGTGGACAATCTTCATATATATCTGCAGCGGCGAGCGCTTCATGCGCCTAACCACACCCCCAACGACGGTCTGCCTTACAAACCCATCCATAATTTGGATATCCAGCAGCAACGTCAAGTCAAGAGGTTACCATGTGGACCAGGCGGCGCCATTCACGACTATGTGGCGTTCTACTTCGGCTACCTTTCTCCGATGTTGCTTCAACTCAAGACGGGTCAAGTTCCAGGATATAACGAAGGGCAAGAACCTCTCGTCTATCTCGTGTCCTCAGTTCAAACTATCGCACAACGACAAATCGGATTCGCATTTTCGGATGGTCACGGTATCGCTTTCGATACGCACTGGTATGCCGATATTGAAGATCTGGATAAAGTGGATTGGAATATGGTTTACCAAAGATATTGGGCGGCTGATTACGAGAAAGACATGGACCGCCAACGGCGCAAACAGGCGGAGTTCCTAGTGCATCAGCGGTGCGATTGGAGTCTGATTCACGAGATCGGCGTCCTCAACGACGACATGAAAATGAAGGTCGAGCAGATACTGGCCGGATTTGTCCCGACGATGAAACGGCCCGTGACCCTTCGACCACAATGGTATTACTGAAGGAGATAGCCAACATGATTACCCTGACGAAAGGAAATCTGATCGCGACCGACGCCGAAGTTTTGGTCAACACCGTGAACTGTCAAGGCTTCATGGGCAAAGGGATTGCCCTGCAGTTCAAAAAGGCCTATCCGGAGAACTTCGAGGCCTATGAGCGGGCCTGCCGTGCGGGCGAGGTTCAGCCTGGCCGGATGCTGGTCTTCGCCACCGGCTCTATGATGAACCCCAAATACATCATCAACTTTCCCACGAAGCGGAATTGGCGGGAGAAGTCTCGTATCGAGGATATCGAATCCGGCCTGAAGACTCTTATCGCGGAGGTTCGCCGGTTGAAGGTGTCGACCATTGCGGTGCCACCGCTCGGGTGCGGACTCGGCGGACTGGAATGGGGGAAAGTGAAGCCGCTGATCGAGCGTGCATTCGCCGAACTCCCTGATGTGCGGGTCATTCTTTTCGGGCCGACCGGCACGCCCGACGCCGAAGCAATGCCTGTGGGAACCAAGCGGCCGAGGCTGACGCTTGCTCGTGCATTATTCATCGGCTTGATGAAGCAGTATTCGCAAACGGCCTATCGTCTCACGTTGCTGGAGATTCAGAAGCTGGCGTATCTCCTCCAAGAGTCTGGAGAGCCTTTGAAACTTCAATACGTGGCCCATGTTTATGGTCCCTATGCCCATAACCTGAACAAGGTTCTGGAGATGCTTGAGGGGCATTTCATTCGTGGCTACGGCGACAGCCAGAAACCGGATGTGGAGATCGAACTGCTCTCCGGCGCTGCTGAAGAATCAGAGCGGTTCCTTGCGGGCAGCGAAAGCTCAGTCAGCCGTCTGAAGCGCGTTGCCGATGTCATTGAGGGCTTCGAAACGCCCTACGGCATGGAACTCCTCGCCTCGGTTCACTGGGTTGCTGTTCACCAGAAGCCAGAAGTCACCAACGCGGATGATGCGGTGAAGTCGGTGCAGGAATGGAGCGACCGCAAGCGGAGTATGTTCAAGCCTGACCATATTCGCATCGCTTGGGCACGCTTGGAAGAACAGGGTTGGCTGCCAGGCGGCGGTGTCGCATAATGCCGACAATACGCAAGAAACTCATCGAAGTTGCCCTGCCGTTGGAGGCGATTAATATAGCCTCCGCCCGTGAAAAGTCTATCCGACACGGGCACCCCAGCACGTTGCACCTTTGGTGGGCACGGCGGCCGCTGGCGACGGCGCGCGCTGTTATCTTTGCCCAGATGGTGGATGACCCGTCGGCACACCCCGACATCTTCAAGGACGAAAAGGCCCAGGAGAAAGAGCGCCAGCGCCTCTTCCGTATTATTGAGGAACTGGTGAAGTGGGAGAACACTACCAACGAGAAAGTGCTCCAGCAGACACGGGACGAGATCTGGCAAAGCTGGCGCTACACCTGTGCGGAGAATGCCGATCACCCGCGCGCCAGGGAACTGTTCGACCGACACAAGCTCCCCGCTTTTCACGACCCATTCGCCGGTGGCGGGTCATTACCGTTGGAGGCCCAACGGCTGGGACTCGAGGCTCATGCCAGCGACCTCAATCCGGTAGCGGTGCTCATCTGCAAGGCAATGATAGAAATCCCCCCGAAATTTGCGGGCAAGCCACCGGTGAATCCAGAGGCTCGGAAAGACATGGGACACTCTGGTTCATGGAAGGGTGCGGCCGGCTTGGCCGAGGACGTGCGCCACTACGGAAAGTGGATGCGCGACGAGGCCGAGAAGCGCATTGGCCACCTCTACCCCAAGATCGAGGTCACGAAGGAGATGTTGGGAGATCGCGCCGACATCAAGCCCTATGTTGGAAAGATAACCGCAATTACGGAAGCAATGGCACGAGGCAGGACTGACCTTGAGCCTCACGTCGGTAATAAATTGCTGGTGACGGATACGATGTCAATGGATAGACCCGACCTGAAGCCGCTCCTGGGTCAGAAGCTCACCGTGATTGCGTGGCTCTGGGCACGCACAGTGAAGAGCCCGAACCCGGCATTTGCCCAGGTGGATGTGCCGCTCGCCTCCACCTTCATGCTCTCCACCAAGCCGGGCAAGGAGGCCTACGTTGAGCCTGTGATAGAAGGCAACCGCTACAGCTTTACGGTAAAGGTGGGCAAGCCGAAAGGCGCTGGCACTGAGAACGGCACGAAGCTGTCACGAGGCAGCTTCCGCTGCCTCCTTTCGGGCGTGCCGATCCCATATGGGTACATAGATGACGAAGCCAATGCGGGTCGCATGAGTCAACGGCTCATGGCGATAGTCGCTGAGGGCGACCGCGGACGGATATATCTCCCGCCAACCGAGGCGATGCGAGACATTTCGCTCGAAGCGAAGCCCACGTGGAAGCCCGATGCCCCAAGCCGCGGTACTTGGGCAAGTAACGCCCAGGGCCGGCGCTACGGCTTTCGGACGTTTGGTGACTACTTCACGCCGCGCCAGCTTGTTGCGCTGACGACCTTCTCCGACCTGGTGCAGCAAGCACGCGAGAGGGTGAAACGCGATGCTATCGCTGCTGGCATGCCTGACGACGGCAAGCCCTTTGCCGCCGGTGGCATCGGCGCCACCGCCTACGCCGACGCGGCAGCGGTGTACATGGCGTTCGCGGTGGACAAGTGTAGCGATTACTGGTCGAGTATCTGTAGTTGGCACAATTCGGGCGAGAAAATGCGTAATACATTCGGCCGTCAAGCCATACCGATGGTTTGGGATTACGCGGAAGCTAATCCAATGTGTGGTTCATCGGGAAACTGGATGGCGATGGTTGATTGGACGTGGCAAGCACTTGAAACAACACCAGCCAAGGTCGATGGCCGAGCTTCGCAAGAAGACGCGCAAACGCAATCTATGTCTGCTGGGAAGATACTCTCTACCGATCCGCCCTATTACGACAACATCGGCTATGCCGACCTGTCGGACTTCTTCTACGTCTGGCTGCGCCGCGCGTTGAAACCCATCTTTCCAGACCTCTTCGCTACGCTCGCCGTGCCCAAAGCTGAGGAACTGGTTGCTTGCTCCTATCGCCACGGCAGCAAGGAGAAGGCAGAGACATTCTTCCTCAAAGGGATGACGCAGGTGATGCACCGGCTGGCAGAGCAGGCTCACCCAGCTTTCCCGGTCACTATCTATTACGCCTTCAAACAGGCGGAGAGTGGCAATGCCGACGGCACGATCAATACCGGCTGGGACACCTTCCTGGCTGCCATCATCGAAGCAGGTTTTGCCATTACCGGTACGTGGCCGATGCGGACCGAGCTTGCAAACAAGTTAATCGGCGTTGGAGCGAATATGCTCGCCTCAAGCATAGTGCTTGTCTGCCGTCAGCGCTCGGCTAATGCACCCACCGCTACCCGCCGCGAGTTCGTCGCCGCGCTCAAGGCTGAGTTGCCTGTCGCGCTTGCCAACATGCAGCGGGGTAACATTGCTCCGGTGGACCTGGCGCAGGCGGCCATCGGCCCGGGCATGGCGGTTTACACTCGGTATGCGCGGGTACTCGACGCCGAAGGCAAACCGCTATCGGTGCGCGCGGCGCTGGCGCTTATCAACCAGACCCTTGATGAGGCGCTGATGGAGCAGGAGGGCGACTTCGACGCGGATAGCCGCTGGGCGCTGGCCTGGTTCGAGCAATATGGCTTCACTGAGGGCGAGTTCGGCGTGGCCGAAACGCTCTCCAAGGCCAAGAATACCAGCGTCTCCGGCATGGTAGCAGCAGGCATCGTCACCTCGAAAGGCGGCAGGGTGCGATTGCTGCGTCCCGCGGAGCTGCCCGCTGACTGGGACCCGGCGAAAGACCGGCGGCTCACGGCGTGGGAAATGGTGCATCAGCTCATTCGCTCGCTTGAGTCAGGTGGCGAACCTGCGGCAGCGGAGCTTGTTTCCAAGCTGGGGTCGCAAGCCGAGATCTCTCGGGAACTGGCCTATCGGCTCTACATGATGTGTGACCGCAAGAAGCGCGCCGCCGAGGCGCTATCCTATAACAGTCTGGTGCAAAGCTGGCCGGAAATTTCACGACTCGCCACCGAGAGTATTAAATCTAGACCACAGCAAACGACTCTGTTCAAAGAGGAGTAGTCTATGGCGGTTACAAACTACGAACGCGTCGGCAAGGCACTGGAGCTTCTAAAGGCTGGGATCTACCCCTTCGTTGAGCGCGAATTTGTCAATACATTCAAAGAACGCGCCGCCGCCGAGGCAGTCCGGTTCATCGGTGATGACCGCCTGAACGCCAAGAAGCCCTTGGCGGAATGGGACGCGGCTGCGTTGTTGAAGGTGATCTGGGAATCATGGCACGACGTTTTCCGCCAGATCCTGGGGCACACAGAACGCAGCTTGGTTAGCGAACTGCGCGAGGTGCGCAATAAGTGGGCGCACCAGGAAGCGTTCTCTGGCGACGACGCCTACCGCGCCTTCGACTCGGCTGCACGACTGCTGACCGCAATATCAGCGCCCCAGGCGGACGAAATCGAAAAGATGAAGATGGAGCTCTTGCGTTTGCGTTTCGACGAGCAAGTGCGGGGTGAAAAGCGCAAGAGCGCCGGCACTGCTATCGAAAGCGCCGCCACGGGAAGCCTCAAGCCCTGGCGGGAAGTGGTGACACCGCATAAGGACGTGGCCAGCGGCCGCTATCAGCAGGCCGAATTCGCCGCAGATCTGTGGCAGGTGCATCTTGGCGAAGGGACGGACGAGTATAGGGACCCGGTCGAGTTCTTCCGCCGCACATACCTCACCGAGAGTTTGAAACGGTTGCTGGTCGGGGCGGTACAGCGCCTGGGAGGCGAGGGCGGCGACCCGGTGGTGCAACTCCAGACCAACTTCGGCGGCGGCAAGACGCACTCGATGCTGGCGCTGTATCACCTATTCTCGGGTATTGCGCCAACGGAATTGGCGGGCATTGACGCCGTGATGCAGCAGGCCGCGGCCACGAAGCTGCCGCCGGCCAGGCGCGTGGTGCTGGTGGGAAACAAGATTTCTCCCGGCAACCCGGTCACCAAGCCTGACGGTACCGTGGTGCGCACGCTGTGGGGCGAGATGGCCTGGCAACTGGGAGGCAAAAAAGCCTTTGCCCGCGTCAAGGCCGATGACGAGAAGGCCACCAGCCCCGGAGACGTGCTGCGGGAGCTGTTCAAGGAATACGGGCCGTGCCTGGTACTGGTTGACGAGTGGGTAGCCTACGCGCGCCAGCTTCACGACCAGGGCGACCTGCCGGCAGGCTGCTTCGAGACGCAGTTTACTTTTGCCCAGGTGCTGACGGAGTCGGCGAAGCTGGCGAAGAATTGCCTCCTGGTGATCAGCCTCCCTGCTTCGGACACTACCGGCTCGCCGCACACACAGTCCGACGATGTGGAAGTGGGCGGCCAGCGCGGGCGTGAGGCGCTCGACCGGTTGCGCAATGTCGTTGGCCGGGTGGAAGCCTCGTGGCGTCCTGCCAGCGCGGAGGAAGGCTTCGAGATCGTGCGGCGGCGGCTGTTCGAGCCGCTTAACGAGCCCGGACAGTTTAGGGACCGTGATGTGGTGGCCCGGGGCTTCGCCGATCTATACCGGACGCAGCAGGCGGAGTTCCCGCCCGAGTGCCACGATGCCGATTACGAGAAGCGTATCAAAGCGGCCTACCCTATCCACCCCGAGATTTTCGACCGGCTTTATAACGACTGGTCCACCCTGGTGAAGTTCCAGCGCACCCGCGGCGTGTTGCGCCTTATGGCGGCAGTGATCCACAGCCTGTGGGAAAAGGGCGACAAAAGCCCGCTTATCCTGCCGGCGAACATCTCTATAGATGACCCCCGCGTGCAGTTCGAGTTAACCCGTTATCTCTCCGACAACTGGGTGCCGGTCATCGAGAAGGACGTGGATGGCCCGAATTCGCTGCCGTTGCGGCTGGACAGCGAGTTGCCCAACCTGGGCAAATTCTCCGCTTGCCGCCGCGTGGCGCGGGCTATCTATCTGGGGTCGGCACCCACGGTAACCGCCGCCCATCGTGGCCTGGAGGACCGGCGGGTGAAGCTCGGCTGTGTAATGCCCGGGGAGTCGCCGGCGGTATTCGGCGATGCGCTCCGGCGGCTGGCTGCCGCCGCCACCTACCTTTACCAGGACGGCCCTCGCTACTGGTACTCGACGCAGCCCACGGTGACCAAGCTGGCCGAGGACCGGGCCGAACAGCTCAAGCGCGAGCCGGACAAGATCGTGCGCGAGCTGGACAGGCGACTGCGGGCCGATTTACAGAAGAAGGGCGACTTCAGCCGCGTCCATGCTTTGCCGCAGTCGGGCCAGGACGTCCCCGATGATCTTGACGCCCGCCTGGTAGTACTCAGTATTGATTGCGCCTACAGCAAGGAGCCGGGGAGCGCGGCCGAGGCGGCGGCCAAGGCCATCCTTGATTCGCGCGGCAACTCGCCTCGCCTCTACCGCAACACGCTCGTCTTCTTGGCGGCCGATAAGACACGGCTGCAGGAACTCGATGAGGCGGCGCGCCGCTACCTCGCCTGGGAATCGGTAATAGTCACTGAAGCCGACAAACTTACGCCCCACCAGATGAAGCAGGCCGACACGCAGAAGGGGGCGGCCGATGGCGCTGTGACGGCGCGCCTGCCGGAGACGTACCAGTGGCTGTTGGTGCCCGTGCAGCCGACGCCGCAGGCGGCGGTGCAGTGGCATGCCTTCCGTTTGTCGGGTCAGGATGCTCTGGCGGCGCGGGTGAGCAAGAAGCTGAAGAACGATGAGCTTCTGGTGACCGGTCTGGCCGGCACGCGCCTGAGGATGGAGCTTGACCGCGTGCCGCTCTGGCGCGGAGATCACGTCGTTATCAAACAGCTCGTGGAGGACTTCGCGCGGTTCCTGTACTTGCCCCGGCTCAAAGAGCCTTCGGTGCTCCTGAATGCAGTCCAGGACGGGATCGGCCTGATGATGTGGCGCCAGGATTCCTTCGCTTATGCCGACAGCTTTGACGAGGCGGCTAAGCGCTATCGAGGACTTCGGGCTGGGCAGCGCATGGATATCTCCGAGAACAACCTATCGGGCCTGCTGGTGAAGCCCGAAGTTGCGGAGAAGCAAATGGCGGCTGACGCCCCGTCGGCGCTTCCCGGTGCCGCAGGGGATGGCGTTGCAGTCGAGCCGCCCCCGGCCAAACTTGGCGGAGGCACTGGCGGGGGACCGGGATACACGACCACCCCACAGCCCACTCCCACACCCGCACCAAAGCGCTTTCATGGCAGCGTCTCCCTCGATCCCACGCGGATGGGTCGGGATGCTGGCAAGATTGCAGAAGAGATCGTCGCGCATCTTGCTGGCCTTGCTGGCTCCAACGTCAAAGTCACCCTTGAAATAGAGGCGGATATCCCGTCCGGCGCCCCCGACCAGGTAGTGCGCACTGTCACTGAGAACAGCCGGACACTCAAATTCACGAGCCAGGGGTTCGAGAAGGAGTAGAAGAAAGGGCCGATGAAAACGTATGCAAGGGCCGTCATATGTAGGAGGGGTCAACCCTCAGTCGAGTAGGAGGCGTACATGCCAGCAATCCAGAAGGTTGTCAAGTTCTTGGAGGACAACAAAGCTCTCAAGAAGGGTGGCTCACCGTGGCCGACCTATAGCGATGAGCATGGTGAACAACAACGCTACCAGATTGACTGGAGCAAACTATTCCCCCCGGAGCGCCGCAACAGGTATCAAGACAGAGAGCCATGGCCGACAGATGATGATTACGAACTCCGGAAACTTGCAAGCGACATCGATGAGGCCAGTTACCGCGGTTACCCGAGCGACGAGGAACTAAGAACAATGGCTTCGGCCCAGTCGTGGGACACTTGCGCCTGGTACCAGCCAATTCACTACTCCGGATTTGACTGGGGTATATTCATTCGAGAGGGCTGCATCATCAATCAGGTGCGTCATATCTCGCGGTTTCTTAGCCGACCCGTACCAGGCGGTCTGCTGCCTAGGCTTATTCGTGCCTCGGTCTACGCCTACTTCCTCCACGAGCAGTATCATCACAAAGTAGAGTGTCTTGGGCTGCGACTGCACGTCGTTGACAGGAAGTCGCGTTATCTCCCCTACGATGCGATGGTCTACACACCGAGTAAAAACTCCGATCTATTACTGGAGGAGGCGTTGGCCAATGCGGATGCCTTCCAACGGCTATGGAACGAACCATATCGTTCCTTAATAGGGGACCCCGTGGTTAGGGCAACTCAAGAGTACTTAGCAGCGACCTTCCCTTATAACCCGGAAGGCTATCGTATGGCCCGCTACTACCTTACCAAGGACGCATTCGAAGCAGGGGAGAACCTTCTCCACGGACAAATGCATGAGGCCACACTCACGCCATCCCAGCCAACGGACGAATGGGAAATTGCCACCTGGTTGATGCGGAGCATGTTTAGAGTGACCGATAATATCTGGACAATAGTGCCCGCTGGCCGCCGGAGTATTTTGCCAACAATAAAAGATGCTCTGAGGCCGTAGCAAAGGGGACCGTGGGACAATATAAGAGGTGGACAGTCGCAGGCTCCATATGACTGAATGTGGATTCGCGATGGGGGCTAAGGTATCGTTACCCAATACGACCCTCACGTTTATGGGATACTTTCCCAAACCAGCAGGTAGTGGATCAGGAGTCACATTCCGTCAGAAAGTTAAGCAGACCGAACACACGCAAATTTGTACGAGGGTTTCTTAGATATGGTAGAATTTTCGGTAACATGGAATGCTAATTGGTTCTTATCAATCAGGGTTGGGCGTTCCATAAACTTCAACCACCTTTCGTATCGGTGTCCTTGCTTGCCAACTGCTTAAGCATGACAGTATAAGCCTCTAATAGCTTTATGGCTTGGTCGGGTTGCAGCTTAGTTATATCTGGAAGTTCAGGCATGGGAGGCGTTCTCTGACCCCGTTTCTCTCGATACCGCAAGACATCTTGGACTAACGCGACAACGAACCAGATACCAAATCCGACCAAAGCTAAAAATGAAGCTAGGCCCAGTAATCCAAACACAACTGCGATAATAGGATGTTCTGTCGGTGAAAGAAAGTTCATGCCGACACTCTCCGAATATGGATAGAACAGAGCAAAGAGAGCAATAAACAAGGAT
>ORJL011864181.1_pt1 | contig 17827 bp, 19 predicted proteins | sample 1779941 | NCBI WGS metagenome assembly ORJL01 (sample SAMEA104232317, study PRJEB22302) | groundwater metagenome | biome: forest; feature: aquifer; material: groundwater | place: USA | collected 2011-08-07 | depth 5.8 m | reverse complement strand
GGGCCAAATCGAACAATTCAATCTCAGTTATTTCGGCAAAGCTCGAAGCGTGCCTTTTGGGAAAGATCCATGTAAGAAACGGAAGCGCTCCTGCGTAAGGCAAAAATGACACAAAATTTTCCGTTTCAAGCACGACCCTTTTTCTTGTTTTAAGTTCTTCTTCCAGGGTTTTACAATAAACACAGGTTCCTGCAACATCAAAAAAACCTATCGCGCCCTGCATGCGGCTTCTCATCTGCGGAGGCACAATAGGCATTGCTATAAGCTGCGAGTGCGGATGCTCAAGCGAGGTCCCTGCGCCTGAGCCGTGATTTTTAAAAATAATTATGCATTCTATGCCGGGTAAATCCTGAAAAAAAGTATAACGGCTTTTATATGCACGAATAATATTTACAACTTCATCATCGCTCATAAGCGCTATACAGGTATTGTGGCGCGAATTTTCTATAATAACTTCATGTTTGCCGAATCCGCCCATGGATATATTTATGCCGTCAATTTTTCTATGCGGGTTTTCACTCTCTGAAAGTGCGCTAAACGCATTGAGCACGCTGCGGACCTGCCAATTTTTTCCGTTTCCTATACGCAATACCTCACCTGGAGTCATCTTTTCGTTACCCGGACAAAACGGACAGTTTTCCTTGTATTCAGGCAACTGTACCTGGTCTTTTTTTGCTTTAATAAAATCTTTCGGCCGCTTGGCCCTTTCTGTCGCTACTATAACCCAATCCCTGTTAGCTACGTTATATCTTAATTCAGGCATTTAATTCTCCTTTCGCGGATTTGATTTATATATAATACCTTTTAATTCATTATATATAGCACAATCCTTGTTTATCTTAAAAAAACGGGCATTCGCCTTGTATTCACTCAGCAGAATGCCCTCTTTTTCCAGATCGTTTAATGCCCGTTGGTATACGCCGGCCTTTTTTCCCAAAAGCCCGCTTATCTCCTGCATATAGTAGTCTTTTTCAGGATGCGAATAAAAAATTTTAAGTAGTTTAAATCTATTCTTAGATATAAGCATAATATGCTTTTTGCATACAATTATATATTTTTATATACATTTGTATATTATTATATATCATTATATGCATTTTGCATATTTTGTCAAGGCTTTTTATCTAATTACGGCAGGACTTTTTCGAAATGCTGATAATCTTTTAAAGTTTCCCAGTTGCCTCCCCATGTCCATCCCAAACGTATAAAAGTTTTTACAACAGGGGAATCAAAACTAAGCGTCCCGGGCTTGCTTGTATCATATACTGCATCAGAAGGCAATACAATATCTCCCTTAATATAAGGATTTAGCACAGGATTAATATCAATGGCAAACCCATAGGCATGATTAGAGAGATAATTTCCTCCTGTTACCTTTCTATAATTAAATGCGGAGGTGTTGTTGGAAAGCATGGATTGGTTATCCTCATTCCATTTTCCATTTTTAAAAAAACGGTCTGAAGAAATAGGAATTACTGATGTGATGGGAAATCTGTTTTCTAAAGCAACCCGAAACACCTCTTGGATATCTCCTATGAGCCTTTCATCAATAACAAGCTGGCCTTTGTGGATTTTATTATCAAATGAATAATACAGCACCTCTATAAGCCTTTGCCTTTTTTTAAATTCAGGCGGTGCATACTTTTTAAGCGCTTCAGATAATGAAATATTGCTGTCTACAATCGGATTCTTGAGAGAACCAACCGGCATTTTACTTGCACCAATAGGCCCTGTGGCGCACCCGGACAAAATTGCAATTAGGAATAAAATAAAAAAGAATAAATATTTCTTTGGCATATTTAAATTAGATTTTAGCGATGGGCTATTTTACCTATCTTTTCCTGAAGTGTTCCCATAGGGCATATTACGCACCAGGCTCTATGTTTAGTTAGAATTCCTAAAATTATAGAGATAACTGTTGTCAGTATGCACATCAATACGAAAACTGCGCCTATTGCAATTAGATTTCCGCCTGTGCCAATAATACGAAATGTCAGAAAGATCATGAATAAAACAAATATCAGCCAACGAAACCATTGTTTGATAAAACTTTTAGGCATAGGTTTTTTCAAGCTTGCTTTTGACAATACAATGTCTAAAAAAGCCCCTCTTGGGCATAAGTTCCAACACCAATATCTGCCTTTAAAAACCGACAGAGTCAGAAAAATCGCCATCATTGCTACAACTAGATAGCCCAAAAGCGGATAAAATAGTCCTCCTATTACAATAAGCGGCAAAAACCAAACCATAATCATTTGTGTCTTTTTCATCAAAGTTACTCCCTAATAATTATTGTTTTGTTCGTTCTAAAAAATAATTATATCCTAGATTAACCATCAATTCAAGATAATAAGAAGAGCCGAAATAAAAAAACGGCTATGATCGAAACATCAATCATAGCCGTCAAACTCTTTTACCTCTTTTACTTTCGAACTAAACCTAAAAATCCAACTATACCTGCGGCAAATCCACCTATTAGAAGCCATAGCGCTTTATCTGTAGGCGCGCCTGTGAAAAAGCGCGAGACATCGGAACTGGCCGAGTGGTAAGCTGCCAACCCAAAAAATAACAAAATAATTCCTACAACCAAAAAAACAACCGACATACTTTTATCCATATATCCTCCATTTTTTGGTTTTAAGCCTTTTGTTTCACATTTAAAACAATACGATTATTTTTTATTTCCGGCAAAACCCTGGCAAAATGCATCATCATATCATCGATAGACCTTAGCCTGGAAACTTTAATATTATCTTTATCCAGCCTCACCGTACAACCGGTTTCTTCTTTAATGATTTTTTCAATAGTCGCATTGTTGTAATGCCTTGGATCAAATTTTACCTGTTTTAGATTCTTTATATCCAAAGAACTTCTGGAGGTTCCTGGCAGATAAATTGTGCCATTATTAAAATCTATGGCGTAGGCAATGATGCCCGGGATAATAAACAATAGTAACCCGACCCCATCCAGCACAGCAACACCAGCATCAATCCTCCCGGCTTTTTGCCCTTTACGTTCAGGATACATAAGGGTCCCGCACCCTGTCAACTGAACAACTAAAACAGCGCAGACTAAGACATACAACGTTTTCTTTAGTTTTTTAACCATGGTTCTCTCCTTAATTATACGTTTCTTACAACAAAGCGCGTCAGGCCCACTAAAATCACTGCACCAGCAAGAGCCACTAAGAATGCGCCTGCCGAACTACTGGCATATAACCCCATTATCCCGGCAATCCATCCGCCAAGCATAGCTCCAACAATACCAATAACGATGTCTCCGATAATCCCAAAACCACGGCCCCTGATGATTATCCCTGCCAACCACCCTATTACCCCACCGATAAATAAAAACCATATCCAATATCCTAAAGTATTATGTTCCATGTTTATTCCTCCTTTCTATTGCTGCCAGTTACTTTTATTTCTCAATAAGGGTTTTTTGTTTTCTTTTTCATTGCGCTACACTCTCCCAGAAATTTCAGGTGCTTTATATATAAAAATAGCCATGATCGAGCTCAACGATCATGGCTATTCGCCTTTCTCATTTATTTGATAAAAAGCATTTCCCTGTATTTCGGCAGGTTCCAGTGTTCGTCGGAAACAACGCATTCAAGTGCATCAGCATGCTTACGTATATGCTCCATGAGCGGCTTCAACTCCTCAAAATAAACCTTTGCGCGTTCCTCATGATGGAGATCCTTTGCCTTCTCAAGCAGCTTCGTCATCTCGTTTGCATTACGCCTTACATAGTAAATCTTCGATACCACATCGCTTAAATGTTCTTTCTGATTATTTAATGCGGGCGTTTCCAATTTTATCTGTGATTCTTTTTCAAGAAAAGAAAGCTTTGATAAAATTTCAGAGAGAAGCTTTTCATACTCAAACCCTGCAGGGACTATGCTGGCGTTGGCCATCTCATTTAAAGTATTGGCCTCTATCTCAAGGGTTGTGTTGTATGTATGCACCCAGATATGGTAACGAGCTATAAGCTCTTCCTTTGAGAATACTTTGTATCTTTCAAATAACGCGATATTCTTCTCTTTGGTTAACGCTTTTAATGCTTCTGCTGTTGAGGCGACATTCGGTAAACCTCTCTTTTTTGCCTCCGCTACCCATTCCGGCGCATAATTGTTGCCTTCAAAACGTACATTCTTGGTTTCTTTTACAATCTGGGCGATAGTTTTTAAGACCGCGGCATTGAAATCTTTACCACCATCGGCTTTCTTTATCTTGTCAGAAACATAATCCAATGATTCAGCTATTATGGTATTAAGAACAGCTATTGGCGTTGATATGTTTTGTGAAGAACCTACTGCCCTAAACTCAAATTTTGTTCCGGTAAATGCAAAAGGCGATGTTCTGTTTCTATCTGTTGTGTCTTTATTAAACCTTGGCAGCCTTGCAATACCTAAATCCATTATATCTCTTTTTGATACTTTTGATTTTGTACCTTTTTCTATTGTATCCAGAATCAGGTTAAGCTGATCTCCGAGAAAAACGCTTATTATAGCCGGAGGCGCCTCATTAGCTCCCAATCTGTGCTCGTTGCCTGCCATGGCAACACTCGCACGCAAAAGATCCGCATGCACATAAACCGCTCTTAATACTGCTACAAGAACAGCCAAAAATTGCAGATTGTCTTCAGGCGTATCGCCGGGATTCAATAAGTTATTTCCTTTATCATCAGCCAATGACCAATTAAGATGCTTGCCGCTTCCGTTTATTCCGGCAAATGGTTTTTCATGCAAAAGGCACACCAGATTATGCCGTAAAGCGACTTTCTTCATCAATTCCATCAATAGCTGGTTATGATCTGCTGCTATGTTTGATTCCTCAAAAATAGGCGCAAATTCATATTGATGAGGAGCAACCTCATTATGCCTGGTCATAATCGGTATTCCAAGTTTATAAGCTTCCTCAGCTACCTCAAACATATAATTAACAACACGCTCTTTAATAGTGCCAAAATATTGATCTTCAAGCTGCTGGCCTTTTGGCGACGGCGCGCCAACCAGGGTACGGCCGGTTAATAAAAGATCCTGCCTGAGGTTATAATAATTCTTGTCGATCAGGAAATATTCCTGTTCAGGTCCGCAGGTTGAAAACACCTTTTTTACATTTTTATGGCCAAAGAGCTTCAGAAGATTTATTGCTGCTTTATTTAGCGCTTCATCTGAACGCAGTAATGGCAGCTTCTTATCCAACGCCTCTCCATGATAAGAAACAAAGATAGTTGGGATGCATAACGTTTTTCCCAGCTTGCTTTCTATTATAAAAGCCGGGCTTGAAGGATCCCATGCTGTATAACCACGCGCTTCAAAAGTACTACGTATCCCGCCTGAAGGAAAACTGCTGGCATCAGGTTCTCCCTGTATAAGTTTATTGCCGGAGAATTTTTCAATAACTTTGCCCGGGCCTACTATCGAAATAAAACTGTCATGTTTTTCCGCTGTAAGTCCGGTCATAGGCTGAAACCAATGCGTAAAATATGTGGCGCCCCTTGAAATGGCCCATTCCTTCATGGCATCAGCTATCTCGTCTGCCTGCGTAATAGTTATAATCACCCCTTCGGTCATCCAACGCTTAAATGCATCAAACGTTTTCTTTGAAATATGTTTCTGCATGGTTGACATGCTGAAAGTATTTTCTCCGAAATAGCTGGATACTTTCTTAGGCACAGTTGCCTTGTCTAAATCAACGTTTTTGATTTTAAATATTATCTGCTGTCTGGTTTTCATTGTTAGTTCTCCTGCTTTAAAAGGGTTATTGACAGAAATTCCAGGTATTCATCTTTGAAGTGATTTCTTTTCTTTAAGAGGGTAGCTTCATCGCTATGTGTTTAGTATATCATATCTGATTTAATGCGCAAGATAATTTAAAAAAATAAGCCAAAAAAAACGGCGCTGATTATTTGTTGTAATCAGCGCCATTCTCTCTCGCTTGCTAAATCTTAAACGTTACTGTTGCAACATAGAAATTTGTAAACTGGCTGTATTCTCCCCGGATATCGGCTCCGCTTATTCCGCCAACATTATTATCTATATCCCTCTTTCTAAAAAACATCGCGCCATATGCAAGATCAAAGGTGGTATTCTTATTGAAGTTATATCCTACGCCTAAGGTCCCGGAATTAGATGTTGAATCCGGCAACGCTGTATCAAAAGTCCCCTGCGGTATGGGGGTCTGATGATAGAAATATCCTGCGCGAAGTTTCCATTTATCATTAACCTTATATTCCGTACCAAGAGCATAAGACATTGACTGATGCCAATCCCTGGGATTCGGATTACCGGAATCCAGTATATTACGCCGCGCATCTCCTTGCGCAATTGCCGGATAATAAATCATATCCTCTCTGACTGAATGCCAATCCATCCACTCTGCATCAGCTTCAAATTTCCACTTGTCATTTGGTTTAAAACAATAGCCGAATACCGCACTCTGCGGCAATCTTGTATTTGAGACAAGATCTGTTTCAAAAGTAGAACTACCAAATAGCGCCAGGTAAGTGGCATTATTCATATTATCAAGATAGGCATGGCCTTTATATTCAACATTAACAGGGCTGCGATACATCAAACCAAAAGAATGGCGTTCATTCAGCGTATAGAGGGTTGAAACTCTGTAACCCCAGGAATTATTATCAACTCCTGTGAGTCGAAAATCTGCGTCCGCGCCGCCGGTTTGTTTCATCTTTTTTCTTTTGTCAATCTGCGCCCTCACTAAATCAGCGCTTAAGCCTATTGAAAGGTTATTATTAATTTTATAGGCGCCTGCAAACATAACATCCTGCGTAGACAAAGTTGATTTTGTAGCTGCGTATTTTGAGAAACTGTCAGTAGCCCATTCAGTTCCTAATCCCCAAAAAGAAGTTTCGCCTATACCAAAAACAAATTTTTCAAGGCCAAAATCAGTGACTACATAACCATGCGGTATACCAAATACCAGATTCCGCGCCTTAGTTTCTTCTTGGCCGTCGCTAGATTCGTGGCTGATAAAAGGTTGGACAACGCCAACGCCAAGGGATATATAACTGTTTCCTTTTAATTGCGTAAGTCCTGCCGGGTTGTAGTAAACTGCCGAGGGATTATCCGCCTGCGCAACAAAAGCAGAACCCATAGCAGACGCTGCTGCATCAGGAAGTTCAAGGCGGTATGCACCTGAACCAACGCAATAACCATTACTGGCCAAAACAACTAAAAGCAAAAATAATACCATTAAACCTGTTATTCTTGGCATATCTTTTTCTCCTTTCTATTGATTGAGTATTAAACCGCTATATTAATTTGCATTATATCACATTTATTTAAATAGTATACAACAAAATTATATTTGCCATCATATATATACATAGTGACATCTATTCCCTGCGTAAAAAATAATATTCATTATAAGGCCTGTCATCAGTAATGACTATTTTTTTGTCACTATTAAGAATGGTTTCTAAAGGTATTTCACATCCCAAAACAAATCGTATTAACCCTTTTAAATCCTTGTTCTTATACCATTCCATCATGTCGTCTTTAGCCGTATCGGGCATTCTGGAGATTATCTCTTGAACTGATGGAACATCTATAGGGCTCATTGAAGCAAGAAAATGATATCCCCAGCCTTCTACAGATCTGTATACCTTGACATAAGGAAAAGAATTGGATAAGGATCGCGCTACTGCCTGCAGAATTTTAACCTCGCCTCCGGGAAACCATTGCTGCATGATACCATTTTCCTTAAGCCGTTTTTTAATCAAGCCGTAGAATTCCTCTGAATACAATAAACTTGAACCAGCGGCTTCTATGGGCGGAGGCGGATCTATCGTAATTACATCAAAGGCCTGGTCTGTTCTATTCAAAAATCGCCTGCCATCATCAATTATAATTCTGCCGTTTGGATTTTTAAGCATTGCTTCGGCATCAGCAAAATAATACCCCAAAGCATCTTTAACGCTTGGCACAAGCTCTACAGCCGTTACTTTAATATTCCAACTTAATGCAGAACGATACGTAGTTCCCATGCCCAGGCATATCACTAATGCAGATCTTGGTTTGTTTTGGCAAAAAGCAAGAGGCAAATGAATCATCATTTTAGTTACCGGCAACAGCTTCGTTGCCCCGATTCCGTTAACAAGAAGCCTTTTCTGCATTCCGTCTCCCACTGATATAACAGTAGCAGTGTGATCCCTGCGTACGACGCTGCCCTTTTGTAGCGCATACAGCTCCTCGAAACTGATATTTATAAAAATTGATATTAAAAGCATTGCTGCGGTAGAAACTATCGCAATAATAGGCAGCCTGCTCTTAAATATATTGCTCTTATAGTACATTACAAAAAATGCCAAAAAAGGTACCCCTAATATTATGAGCGACAATTTCACTCCTAAATTAGGCAATAAAATATATGAGGCAAAAAGAGGGCCAACTATACATCCCGCTATATTAACAGCGTAGGCCCTACCTGCCTCATAAGGACGCCCGGAAGAATATTCATCTATTAATTTGGGGGTTAAATAACCCAGGGCAGCGCAAAAAGGAAATATGCTTATCAGGATTGCAGGGATGCTGACTATCAACCTGGGATCATTTATTACTATGGGCAAAAAAGCAAAAACAGAAAGATAGGGTAAAATATCTCCGGTAGCTAAGACGCTTTTCCGATAAAGCTGATTTCGGTATATGGAAGAACCTACCCACGTGGCAAAAAGATAAACGGTCAAGAGCGCGGCGAAAGAATATATTGTAGTTTTAAGAACAGGTGTAAAAGCCCTTACCCACACTACCTCCATTGCCATGGATGCAAATCCTGTCAGAAAAAGCAAAAAAAAGGTAAAAACCGAATTTTTTATTATTATATATTTTTTGGACTTAAACTTATTGGTTTCTGTTTCAAGGTTTTTTATAATTGTATTATCATAAGAATAACGGGTACTTATGGCAATGCTGATAATGAAGATAAAAAAATTCAAAGAGGCCGCAATAAGCAATGAATTGTGTAAGCCAATGAGTTCAATCAAAACCACAGCTGTAAGCAATGTCCCGCACATCGCTCCTATCACATTGGCTAAATAAAGATAACTGAAGCTTGTATTATTTTCTTTGCAGCATCCTTTTAAAAACGACATCATAAAAGGATACGTAAATCCCATCAGTATACACCACGGGATTATGGAAACAGCTATGATAACGTCAGAAAAAAGAAGATATTTAAAAGAATTCATTTCTCCGGCTGAAAGAAGTAAGTGCCCTCCCAGAGAAAAAAGTTTAGGAACAACGAAAGCGCCCAATCCGATAAAAAGTTCAACTAAAGCATAAAATATAATGGGCGATGCTTTACAACGACGAACCAGTCCAGCAATAGATCTACCGCCGATAAATGAGCCCAGCGAAAGCCCTAACATAAAAACTGAAATAACCACAGACAATACGGGTGTTATAACCCCAAATAAAGCATAGGCCATCCTCAGCCAGACTACTTGATACAGCAATCCGCAGAAACCTGAAATGAAAAACAAGAAAAATATTATTTTATTTAGGTATTTTTTTAAAGGCATAAAAATGGGGTGGGTGACGGGATTCGAACCCGCGACCACTAGATCCACAATCTAGTGCTCTAACCAGCTGAGCTACACCCACCAAATTTGGTGCGCCTGGCCCGACTCGAACGGGCGACCACCTGCTTAGAAGGCAGATGCTCTATCCTACTGAGCTACAGGCGCAATATGTCAATTAAACTATAAAACCACTAAAGAGTTACATTATATATCGGTAAAGGCCGCAGGATATCTTTTTGATTCAGATATTTTATTGCCTTTGGCACAAACTTCATAATGATTATATTATCTATATCAAGCCCGGAAAACCTTGAGATAAGAAAACTCTTTTTATTGCTGAATTCTTTCTCATTTTCAGGATTAAGGAAGCCTGCCGTACCGTCTAAATTGGCAACTTCATTCAAATCTTTGCTTGTTACAATAACCTCTATATTCTGATTGCTTTTAATCTGGCCTACCTTTTCGGTATTAACAAATGTGGCAAAATACAGCGCTAAACCATTCTTGTCTTTTGTGCAATCCATATACCTGCCATGCGGCTTGCAATTGCTATCAGTTGATAACACCATAACAACATTTTTAGAATCTTTTAACAACCTCTCTACCCTTTTTACTATCTCACTTTTATCCATATGGCCTCCGGAATATTGGTCGGGGCGAGAGGATTTGAACCTCCGACGTCTTGCTCCCAAAGCAAGCGCTCTAAGCCAGGCTGAGCCACGCCCCGTTGCAATAAAACAATTATATAATATAACATACTTCTTTGACGCTGTATAGGAAAATTTATTTGTATAATTTTGCTTGCATAAGCATAGCAAATCTTATAAAATAATACACTACATGAAAAAACTCTTTTTCAAAATACTGATAGGTTTATTAATAATTTGCTGCCTGGCAGCTGCCTTTGGCCTGTGGTATGCCCAGCATGAATTCTTTCCGAAGAAATTAAAACCTTTACTTATAGACGCGGTACAGAAGTCCGCAAATATGAAAATAGACCTCAAGGATATACATTTCAGCTTTCCCGGAGGCCTGGCATTGACAAATCTGACTATATATGAAAAAGATATACCTGCGCAAAAACTGCTTACCGTAGAAAAAACAATAATACATTTCAGGCTGTCCAAACTTTTATTCAAAAAACAGATCACTGTCAATAAGATTGAATTAAATACCCTTCGGATATATCCGGGGCCTGGGCATACATTTATATCAAAAGGCGATATAACGCTGGAAGGGGAATTTTCCTACAACTTTAATGACCCAAAAAATATAATTTATAACGGCATACTTACCCTGAAAAATCAGGATATAAAAGACATGCCTTTTGTAAAAAATATCTCCGGCTTAAACGGCCGCATAAAAATAGAACCGGATAAAATTTCAATACTTGAATTAAAAGGCACCTCTTACGGATGCCCGGTGGAATTTGCAGGCTGGTTTGAAAATTTTAAAGATCCGTATATGGATCTTACTGAAACAATAGACCTTGATCTTTCAAAAATAAACAGTTTTCTATCCGCGAAAGTAAGAAACACGATAAAACAAATGGCCTTTTCAGGAAAAAGCGCTGTCAGCCTCCATACATACGGAAAATTCAGCGAATGGCCTTTAAAATTTAACGGCCATGCTAATGTCTTTGATGCAGAAATAAAATTTAAGCTCCTAAAAAACCCGATAAAATCCATGAACGGGGCTGTGGACTTTAATGAAAATTCAGTGTCTATTACGGAATTAAAAGCAATATACAATGAAGATGCCTACACATTTAAGGCAAATTTAAATGATTTTAATACACCCTCTGTTTATGCAGTATTAAGCTCGCAGGAAATGCTTCTTGAGATCAAGCTAAGGGCATTGGAAGATTGCCTGTATTTTGACTCCATAGACGGAACATGGTTTAATTCCAATATAAATCTTATAGGCCAGATAGAAAATTATCAGAACCCTGAATTAAAACTTTCCGGCGAAGCCAAAATCGATCTTGAGGATATACAAAAAATAACATTGATGATATTAGGCCAAAATGAAAAGATATCAGGTATTTTTGCCGGTTTAAAACCAAAAGGTGTATGCCTTATGTCTCTTTTTATGGACGGCCTGATAAAAGATTTTGTAAATTCTGAATTTGGCATAAAAGCAAACTCTGAAAATATAAACATTTATGGCCTGAATTTGGGCAGTATGGATGCAAGCGTACAGCTTAAGGAAAAGATATTAAATATCCCGAAAATGGATTTTATGCCATATGACGGAAGTTTAAAGATCCAGACACAGGTTAATTTTAATCATAAGAAAGATATTGCTGCGCCGATTTACAACATAGCCGTTGATTTAGCTGATATTAATCTCGAAAAAATGGTCAAGGATACTGCCTTTAAAGACAAAAATATATGGGGAACTCTATCGGGAAAAACTACATTAAGAGGCGCAGGTTATGATATTAAAAATATAAACGGCCAGGGCTGGATTATGGTGGCAAACGGGCATTTGTGGGAATTGCCTCTCTTGGGCGGCCTGGCAAATACCTTACGCATGCCCGGGCTTAAAAAGATAGAAATAAAAGAGGCCCACGGTGATTTTATAATAGAGGATAAAAATATATCAACTGATAATCTGCAATTTTTAAGCCCACAGTTAAATATGCAGGCAAAAGGCAGATTAGGCCTGACAGGGGAGCTTGATTTTAATGTGGGTATAAGCTTTGCCCCGGCGTTTGCTGATGAAAATCAAGTGACAAAGATAGCAAAATTTTTAGCAGATGAAACCGGAAGGCTTATAGGAGAGCTGGCTGTAACAGGTACGATTAAAGAACCAAAATATAATTTTGTAACACTGCATCTTAACAAAATTGTAGACAGCATAAAAAAGATGTTCGGAAAAAAAGATACTGCAAATTAATTTTTTCAGCCTTTGGCAACATGCCTTATTATTATGCGCCGCGCCTGATGCATGGCCTTGGCGCGATGGCTTAACTTATCTTTTACCCGCGGCCCTAACTCAGCCACTGTTTTTGCAAACTTCGGCACTATAAAAAGAGGATCATAACCAAATCCGGTTTTGCCTTTTGGTGAAATGCCTATAATCCCAAAGAACTCTCCTCTTGTAATCTTTACATTCCCGTCCGGCTCAGCTAATGCTACGGTACACTTATAACGCGCCCTTCTTTTTGTCAGAGGCAGACCTTTTAAATCTTCCAGCAATTTGCGGTTATTCATTTCATCGTTTGCGCCAATACCCGCATACCTTGCGGAATAAATACCGGGTGCGCCGCCAAGCGCCTCTACTTCTAAACCTGAATCATCAGCCAAAGCAAGCATGCCGGTCTGCGCTGCAACTACCGTTGCTTTCTTTATCGCATTTTCATCAAAATTTGAACCATCTTCCTCTATCGGCGGGATATTGCGGAAATCCGCCAATGACCAGATCTTCATGCCTGTGTTGCCCAACAGCCTTACTATCTCTTCCTTCTTCTTCTGGTTTCTTGTTGCAATCACAAGGTCTTTGTATTTTTTATTCATTTACTACCGCCAAATCTTCCAGCTCCTTTTTTTGAATGGCTACAAGGTCTTTAATGCCTTTCTTTGCCAGATCCAAAAGCTCATCTAATTGGTGTTTCGAAAACGGGTTCTTTTCTGCAGTGCCCTGCACCTCTATAAATCTTCCGTTTGCGGTCATGACAATGTTCATATCAACCTCTGCGGAAGAATCCTCTTCATATGTTAAATCAAGGATAGGCGTACCTTGAAAGATACCAACGCTGGTAGCTGCAACAAAATCCTTTATTACTGATTTAGATTTTATTAAAGACTCTTTTTGAAGTTTTTTTATTGCATCTGCCAAAGCAATAAAACTGCCTGTTATACTTGCTGTGCGCGTGCCGCCGTCTGCCTGCAGGACATCGCAATCAAGATAAATAGTGCGCTCGCCCATATTTCCCATATCAACAACACTTCTAAGGCTTCTGCCTATAAGCCGTTGTATCTCATGCGTACGGCCCGGGGTCTTGCCGCGCTGTTCATCTCTAGGGATACGCGTTTTGCAGGAACGCGGCAGCATGCCGTACTCGGCGGTAATCCAGCCTGTGCCTGTATCTTTTAGCCACATAGGCACCCTGTTTTCTACAGAGGCTGTACAGATAACCCTTGTATTACCCAATTCAATAAGACATGAACCCTCTGCATATTTATTATAATCTCTTGTTATCTTTACTTTTCTTATCTTGTCAAATGCGCGCTGATCTGAACGAATCATATTAAAACCCTTTCTTGGCAAAAATATCATTGCCCCTGCTATCTGCTCCTACAATAACAGGAAAATTAACAATCTCTAATTTGTAAATTGCCTCCGGGCCTAAATCCTTGTATGCAGCCGGCTTTGCATTTTTAACATACTTGGCAAGTAATGCCCCACATCCGGCATATGCCAGAAAATAAACCGCTTTATTTTTTCTTATAGCTTTTATTACATCCCTGGAGCGCTGGCCCTTGCCGATCATGCCTTTTAAACCGATCTTAAGCAAACCCGGAGTAAAAATATCCATTCTTGAACTTGTTGTCGGACCTGCAGAGCCGATAATCTTGCCTTTTGGGGTTTTTGTAGGCCCGCAATAATAAATAACCTGGCCTTTTAAATCAACCGGAAGTTTTTTGCCTTCTGCAATAACCTGCGCTAATCTTTTATGCGCCTGGTCTCTTGCAGTATAAATTGTGCCGGTCAAAAAAACTTCATCACCAACATGCAAATTTTTTATAACACTTTCGGTTAATGGTAAGTTTATATTTTTCATTATAGCACCACGCTTGCGCTTCTTAACGCATGACAGCTTATATTTACTGCCACAGGCATGCCTGCAATATGTGTCGGATAAGTTTCAATATTTACCCCAAGGCATGTTGTCTTACCGCCTAAACCCATAGGACCGATATTTAATTTATTTATTTCAATCAACAATTCTTTCTCTAGTGACGAATTTTTACTCCCTACTTTTTTCAATAGAGCCTTTTTAGCCAACAGACATGCGTAATCCTGCGTGCCGCCGACACCTACACCAACTATAAAAGGCGGACATGCGTCAGGGCCTGCCTGGTTAACAACATCAATAATAAACTGCTTTATCTGCGCCAGGCCTGTTGTAGGTTTAAACATTTTAACCTGGGATTTATTTTCACTGCCAAAACCTTTTGGCAGAATAGTTAATTTTATTTTTTCACCAGGCACTATTTCAGTATGTATTACTGCTGGGCCGAATTCAGGCTTACCGCGACCAACAGGATCCATTACAATTGAATTTCTTAAGTAACCTTTTTTATAGCCTGAAACTACTGCGTCATTTACAACCTTTTCTAAAGGGCCGCCTATAATATGCACATCCTGGCCTATCTCGATAAAAACAACAGGCAGGCCTGTATCCTGGCAAATTGCAAGCTTTGATCTTTCTGCTATGGCGGCATTTTCTATAATTGCCTTCAGGATTTTTTTTGCGCGAATATTTTTTTCAATCCTAAGGGCTGTTTTCAGCTGCTTTAAAATATCATGCCTCAGGCGAATATTTGCCTGAATGCAAAGGCCGATTACCGCATTTTTTATTAAATCTATTTTTATCTGTCTCATCTTTTATATTCAGCAGTTACTGTTGTGGTTATGCCTCCCCGCGGATTAAATATGCCTGTGATTTTCATAAATCGCGGGCTGCATGCATTTACCAAATCTCCCAACATCTTATTAATCAGATGTTCATGGAAAATACCTATATTACGGAAAAATATTGTATACATCTTAAAAGATTTAAGCTCTATACAGTATTTATCCGGAGAGTATTCTATCTTTATACAGGCAAAATCCGGCAGGCCTGTTTTGGGGCAGATACACGTAAATTCAGGCACATCAAGATTAACAATATACTCCTTATCAAAATATTTATTTTTCCAAACATCTATCTTTGGAGTTTTAAGATTCCTTATATTTTCCTGTCTGCCTTCGTAAGATGTTTTTTTCATTTTATCCCGAATACTTTATGCATTTGCGGTATAATTTTGACTTTATGTATATATTCGCTTGCTATATTTTTAAACTTGTTCAGCACTTCGCTGTCTACGGCATTGACGCCAAATTGCGGGCTAACCGGCTGCAGGATAAATGCTATATGCGGGTCAGCCTTTCTAACAAGAATAACCGCCTTGTAAAAATCCTCATACGTTGTTTTGTCTGTGATAACCGCTTTTACAAAAACTATTTTTTTCATCGCTATCTTTAAAAATTCAGAATGCTCTTTCCAAAAATCATGCATGCCGGTTGAACTGGGCAGTTTTATATCCATAGCCACTATGTCTACAAAATCAATAATACTTTCTAAGGATTTAGGCATTGTGCCGTTGGTATCAATATATATACGGTAATCACTTTGTTTCAATTTAGGCAGAATATTTTTTAAAAATTCTGCCTGCATCAGAGGCTCCCCCCCTGTAAAAGAAATAGAATGAATATCATAAGGCGCGGCCTTTTGGCTGATTTTAAGGAACAAATCATCTATAGTACAATCAACTGCCTCATTTGGCTGTTGAGGCGTATCGCAATATGCGCAGTTTAAATTGCATCCAAAAAATCTTACAAATAACTGCCTTTTACCGGAAAAAATACCTTCGCCTTGTACGGAAATAAATATTTCGTGTATCTTTGCAAGATCCTGCATGAACAAACCTCTATAATGAATCTTTAAATCCTGCCTCTTTAAAACCCTTTAGCCTGAATAAACAACTATCACATTTACCGCAGGGTTCTTTATTGCCTTCATAGCATGACCAGGTTAATTCATAAGGCACCTTTAATTTAAAACCCAGCCGCACAATATCAGCTTTGGACATATTTATAAGCGGTGTAATTATGCCTATATTTCTTCCTGTTGCGCCTGTCTTTGTGCCTGTCTTTACCGCCTTACGAAATGCTTCATAAAATTTTGGCCTGCAATCCGGATAACCCGAGAAATCCCTTGCGTTTGCGCCTATAAATATTGCGTTTGCGCCGATAGCTTCAGCATAAGAAACAGCAAAACTCAAGAATATAATATTCCTTCCCGGAACATAAGTTGAAGGAATGGCACTATTGTCTGTCTTTTTAAACAGGGGTTGACGGGTTATTACAGTGCTGCGATTTGGAATTTTTTTGTTTTTATCCAAAAGGCTTGAACCCTGCCATGGAAACCCTATTTTTACAATCTGCCGTTTACTATGCGCTGCCTTGGCTATTAAAATTGCGCTTTTTATTTCTTTTCGATGGCGCTGTCCATAATCAAATATCAGGCAGTAACATTTGTAACCCCGTTTTTTTGCAAAATATAATACAGTGCTGGAATCCAACCCTCCGGACAATAAAATTATGGCTTTTTTAATGTGTTTGGAACTCATTTACAAATCAGAATGATGCCTTAGATGTATAATATGTTGCGCAGGAATTTTCTGTTTCCCAGACGCAAACCCTTAAATATGCGGTTTGGGCTATATCCAGCCTCTTTAATAACTCATCATAGATATACTTTGCTATATTTTCAGAAGTGGGGTTATTTTTTTTAAAGTATGGTATGTCATTTAAAAATTTATGGTCAAAGCTCGATAAGATCTTGCACAATATTTTTTTTAAATCCGTGAAATCCACCACCATGCCCTGTTTATTCAATCCCTCTTTGGAAACAAAAACCTGCACCTTCCAGTTATGGCCGTGTATATTTTCACATTTACCTTTATAGTTCCTTAACATATGGGCAGCGCTGAAAAACTGCTGTACGCTTACTTCAAACATCATCGCTCCTTTTAATGCATGTTATATTACTGCCTAAAAAATTCCTGCCGGAAACTGCAAATTTTTCAGGCGCGTCGCTTACAAAAAATTTGAGTTTACCCTGATTTTTTCTGTTATTTAGCAGGCCCTGGCTGTACAAAACCCTTTCTGTTTCTATCGCGCACTGTTTTGCCGAATCAACAAGACATACGCTTTTTCCGACAACTCTATTTATAACTTTTTTAATTAAGGGATAGTGCGTACACCCCAGTATTAATGTATCTATCCTGTTTTTTTTAAAAGCCGCCAGATACCTTTGCGCCACCTGTTCTGTAACAGAATTATCTAACCAGCCCTCTTCAACCAATGAAACAAATAAAGGGCAGCTCTGTGAAAACATTTTTATCCTGTTTTTCTTCTCCAGGTATTCTGAATCTGCCAGCCTGCGTATCTCTTTTTCATAAGCCCTGCTTGAAATGGTTGCCTGCGTGCCTATTATACCTATACG
>ORJL011427844.1_pt1 | contig 17827 bp, 18 predicted proteins | sample 1779941 | NCBI WGS metagenome assembly ORJL01 (sample SAMEA104232317, study PRJEB22302) | groundwater metagenome | biome: forest; feature: aquifer; material: groundwater | place: USA | collected 2011-08-07 | depth 5.8 m | reverse complement strand
CGCAGGTTGATGCCATCGGCGCACGCGGCCGAGATGACCTCGCCGGCACGGCCCGGCACACGCACGAGGACTGTGTCGAACCAGGTGTCCGCCGGCACCTCCACACCTCCATCGCGCAGCCCTGCCACAAGAATGGACGTGAGGCGCGTGGTGCGCTCCGCGATGCGGCGCAGGCCCTCCGGGCCGTGCCACGACGCATACATGGCGGCGATGATCGCCAGCAGCGCCTGCGCGGTGCACACGTTGCTGGTGGCCTTCTCCCGGCGGATGTGCTGCTCGCGTGTCTGCAGGGCGAGCCGCAGCGCGGGGCGCCCTGCCGAGTCGAGCGACACGCCCACCAGGCGCCCGGGCAGTGAGCGGGCGAACTCGTCGCGCGTGGCGATGAAGCCGGCGTGCGGCCCACCGAAGGCCATCGGCACCCCGTATCGCTGCATGGATCCCACCGCGATGTCGGCACCCATGTCGCCCGGGGGTGTCACCAGCACCATTGCGAGAGGATCAGACACCACCACTGCCAGTGCGCCCGCGGCGTGTACCCGGTCGATGATCGGGGCGAGGTCGCGCAGCGTCCCGGATGACCCGGGCACCGCGAGCAGCGCACCGAACATGTGGGTCGGAAGGTCGACCTGGGGGTCGCCCACGAGCACATCGATGCCGATGGGCTCCGCGCGCCCCACGACCACGGCGATCGTCTGCGGGTGGCAGTCGGCATCCACGAAGAACACGGGCGAGGTCGCCTTGCCGGCGCGCCGCGCCATGGTCATGGCCTCGGCTGCGGCGGTGCCCTCGTCGAGCAGCGATGCGTTGGCCAGAGGCAGGCCGGTCAGGTCGGCCACCAGGGTCTGAAAGGTGAGCAGGGCCTCCAGACGCCCCTGCGAGATCTCGGGCTGATAGGGGGTGTACGACGTGTACCAGGCCGGGTTCTCGAGCAGATTGCGCTGAATCACGGGCGGGGTGACGGTGTCGTGGTAGCCCATGCCGATCAGGGAGGTCATCACGGTATTGCCGGCGGCGATCTCACGCAGACGCGCGATCGCGCCATGCTCGGTCACCGGCCCGGGAAGGTCGAGCGGGGCGTCCAGCAGAATCGACGCGGGCACGGTCTCCTGGATGAGCGCATCGAGAGACGGCACGCCCACCACGGTGAGCATGGCGGCCACCTCCTGAGCGGACGGTCCGATGTGGCGACTCGCGAACTCGGCGGTGCCTTCGAGGTCGGTCAGTGAGGTGCGCTGTGTGGGCATGTGGATGAGACTCTCCCGCGATCGCGTGCGAACGGTGAGCCCCCGCTGTCCGTGTGCCTGAGAGATGCACCCGCGACTCGCGAGCTTTCCCCGTCGGCGGGGTGGTCGAGCCACCCTCTCTCCAGCGTTACCGCGCCCGCCACGGTTCGGGTGCCTGAGAGATTCCGGGGCGGTTGCTCCTTCGGCGCCGGCTCGAAGCCGGGCTCTCCCACAGCGGGCGATCGGTGTCGGCAACGTAGCAGTGCGCACCGGACGGACCGGTGCGCATCTGATCCCGCATGACCGGCGATCACCGTCGAGCGCAGATGACGGAGTACGCAACGGCGACCCCCGGCTGACCAGCGAGGGGAGTGCGTACGGCAGCTGAGGTGACGGCCCCGGGACCGGTTGCCGCATGATGGTGCACAGAGCACCTGGGCCGTGCCGTTCGTGGCCGCAGCGACGTCGACGACCTGATCGCCGCGATTGCCTGCGGCGAGGGCTCAGGAGGGCGAATGGATGCGACTTCTTCGTCGAATGCCTCGCCTGGCAGTCGTTGTGGGAACCGCCGCCGTCGTGGTGGGAGCTGTCCGGCACCGCCGGGAGGGTCGCTGGGTCGAGTAGGAGAGCGCACGGCAGCAGGCACCACTCGCTGCCGCCGCAGCCAGGGGCGCGGATGACGAGTTGGGCAGGCGGCATCAACTGGCAGAGCTGAACCAGTGGGTGTGCTCACCGACGAGCAGTTCGCAGCCGCTGCCCGCATCCAACTGCTGGGGGCCGAGACCCCGATCTGCACCCCCTCGGACCGGGACGGTACGGGTTCGTCGGCCCGGTCCGAGGGGGCACGGCCAGAGGGCGTCAGCCCGCGGCCAACTCCACGTCGTCGCGGTAGGCCTCATATGCCGCCGTGTACTCCATGACGCGCGCGACCTCGGCCACCCGCTCCTCGGTCCAGCCTGCGCGTCGCAGCAGGTGAAATCCCATCTCCATGCCCGACGCGATTCCGCCTGCGGTCACGATTCGGCCGCTATCCACCACGCGGGCGCGGCTGATGGTGCACGCCGGGGCCACCTTCGCGAGCCGGTCGATCGGCACCATGCCCTTCGGACCGGCCTCCACACCGTCCGGCTCCTTGCGGTTGGTGGCGGTCACGCCGTCCAGCAGGCCCATGACGCCGTAGATCCACGACCCGGTGCACACGCTGGTGATCAGCGTGTCGGCGGGCAGCGCGCGGATGAACTCATGCAGGCGTCCATTGCGCATCTCCTGGCGTGTGCCGAATCCCCCGGGGATGAGGAAGGCGTCCATGGCCGGACGGTCGGAGAAGCAGTAGTTCGGCATTACCGTGAAGCCCGCCTGGGCCTGAACCGGGCGCATCGCGTCGGCGATGAGGAATGCCTCGAGCTCGGGGTCGAAGCGGCGGGCAACGGAGAAGACGCCGTGGGGGGCGGCGAAGTCGATGATCTCAGCATCCTTGAAGACATAGATGCCGAGTCGGAAGCCGGGGATACTCGTATCCATCGGGGAACCTCCGGTATGTGGCGCCATCGGGGCTCGGCGCGTGCCAGAAGCCTATCCCCCAGATGCGGTGCCGGGGTGGGCGCCGTCCTTTGCCGCGCCGCCCACCCCCATTCGGTGCGGTCGCTAGCTCACGGTGAAGTTCGCGTACATCCCGCCCACGTAGTGGCCGGGCAGGTTGCAGATCAGCGCGTAGTGACCGGGCGTGAGAGTGAGTACGACGTCCTTCGTGGCCCCGGCTTCCATGTCGCCGGTCTCGCCGAGGTTTCCGGTCTCATCGGCTTCCCCGGTCTTGGTGGGCAGCTTGCCGGCGTCGATCTTTGTCTTGATGACCACGAGTTCGTGAACCATGGTGCCGTCGTTCTTCACCTTGAAGGTCACCTTGCCGGCGGGCACGCTGCCCGGCGACGGCACGAGGGAGAATTCCTTGGGCTTGCCGAGGGTCACGTTCACCGTGGTGGCCACCACGCTCGTCGACGTTGATGCCGTGGCGGTTGTGTCCGCGGTCGTGGCTGCCGTGCTCGTGGCGGCCGTGGTTGACGTGGCCGCTGCGGTGGTGGTGTCGCTGCTACCACCACAGGCGGCAACGCCGATACCCAACGCGCCGAGCGCGAGGACGGCGGCGGCTGGACGAAGAATGCGTGTACTCATCTTCATGAAGCGTCCTTTCGAGACAGGTTCAAGGGAACCGGCACGCACGTCAATGCTAGATGATTGATTTCACGGACATCGCCGTGGCGCCGGGGTCGTGGGCATGGGGATCGAGGCCAGCGGTGTCTGAGACACCGTCTGCCGAAAGGCCACGATGGCCACCGATCTCAACACCCTCGACGCCGCGATGTATCGCACGATTGACGATCTCCTGCCTCATCGGGCCGCCAATGCCCGCCGCCGCCTTGGATCCGAGGGACTGGTTGCCGCTGATCGACTCCATCCCGCGGGAGTGCGTCCGCTCCGTCACGACCACCCGCCGTTCGGTGCGCGCCCCAGCTGCCCCCGATCCGTCGGCGGGTCGGGTCGACCCCCTGAACCCGCACGGACATCCCCACCCGAAAGCGCCATAGCGCGCGCACCCGTACCGGCCTTGGCGAGCGGATCGCCCAGTGTCTCCCCTGCCTGGCGGCCTGCATTCAGCTCAAACCACTCGCCCGCCCGCCCGAGCCGCTTGCTCGTGGCCCATGTGGCCCGAGCGCATGGTGTCAATCATCGAGGCCCCTCGTCGACGTCTGGCGAGAGGCGCATGCACGGGTGCCATCGAGCACCGGCCCGCGGCGGCGGCCCTGCCGGTGGTCGGTGCTGAGCAGTTCGAGCGGTCCATACGCCGCTCGCAGGGATGCGCCGGTGCGCGGTGCCCGCTGGTGGGAAAGGCGCCGTGCCCCCGGGGTTCCCCTCGGAAAGGTGGCGGGCGGGCGGCGTCCCCCTGGCGCGCCGCCCGCCCAGGCGGCGTCCGCTACTTCACTGTGAAGTTCGCGTACATGCCACCCTGGTAGTGCCCGGCCAGATTGCACACCAGTACGTAATGGCCCGGCACGAAATCCACCGTCACGTCCTTGGAAGCCCCGGCCTTCAGATCGCCGGACTCGCCGATCGTGCCGGCCTCACTGGCCTGGCCATTGGTTACCGGCAACTTCGAGGCGTCCGCGTTGGTCTTGAGCACCGTGAACTCGTGGACCATCGTGCCCTCGTTCTTCACCCTGAAGGTGACCTTCCCGGCGGGTGCGGTACCCGCCTGCGGCACGAGGGAGTATTCCTTGGGCTTGCCCAACACCACGGTGACCGTCTTGACAACGGGCCCGGCAGACGTCGACGTCGGGGATGCGCTATCCGCGTCGGCAGCCGGGGCGGTCGTTGACACCGTGGCGGCCGTGCTGGCCCCGTCCTTGTCGGCGGCTGTTGAGGCCCCGGCGGAGGTGGCAGCGGCCGTGCTGGTTGATGCCGTGCTACCACCGCAGGCGGTGACCCCCATGCCAACTGCGCCGAGCGCGAGGACCGCGGCGGCGGAGCCGAGAATGCGTGCGTTCAATGTCATAGAGCGCCCTTTCGAGATGAGCCCACGGGAACGTGCGCGGATGGTGACCCCATGGCGCTGAACAGCGCCTGAACGCGCGTCGGAGCCGCGCCCATCCGCGATGAGACATCACGCCCGGGGTAGGCGAACCTCGAAGCGCCCGCCGGGGCCCGGAAGTGCGCGCACGTCGCCGGAGGCTGCGCGCGCCAGCCGCCGAGACAGCGCCAGACCGAGTCCGGCTCCACCGGGTACGGCCCCGGCTCCGCGTCCCCCCGGCTCGAAGATCTCCTCGCGCTCCGCCTGCGGCACGCCTGCGCCATGGTCGCTCACCAGGATGCGGACGCTGGACCCGGACGTCGCCACCTCGATTTCGACAGGAGCCGTACCGTGGCGAAGCGCATTCTCAACAAGTGGCCCGAGAATCCGCTCGAGGACCACGGCCTCGATCCCCGCGCGAACGGGACCCTGCGGCGCCATTACTTCGACGGGCTCCCCGGTTGGGTGGGGCGGCAGCGCATGCACCGCCACCCGGCGGGCGGCTTCCGCGGCATCGCAGGTTCCGAGGCCACCCCCGGCCTCCTTCCGTGCGGCTGCGAGGAGGGCTTCGACCGAGCGATTCATACGCAGGGCCCCCGCGCGCATCCCCGCGATCGCCTCGCGGTAGTCATGTGCGTCGCGCTCGCGCGCGAGCGCGACGTCTGCCTCGGCAGTCATCCGGGCGAGCGGTGTGCGCAGTTCGTGGGATACCTCCGCCGTCAGCCGTCGCTCACGGCGCAGGCTCGCCTGCACTCGATCCAGCATCTGATTGAGCATCGTCGCGAGGCCACCCACCTCGCCGCTGCCGCCCTCCGGAAAGCGCCTGTCGGACCCCTCCGCACTCCATGATGCGGCAGCGTGTGCCATCTCGTCGATCGGACGCAGTGCCGCGCGCAGCGCCCAGTAGGCGATCAGGACAGCCAGGGCGAGGATCGCGAGGGCCAGCCCGATGGAGCCGACCAGCGCCAGCCGCTCGGTGTGCTCGTATGGCCGGAGCGCCACTGACGCGACGGCCGTGCCCGCCCGGCGATCATCCACGCGGATCTCGGCGCTCGCGAGCATGGATCGCTCACCCGATGCCTCGAGGATGCGGGCGGAGCCCGCCACCAGCGCGCGCGCGGCGGCATCCAGCGCGGCCGACGTGCCGGCCGGTCTGGTGAGCAGACCGCCATAGGAGATCCAGATGTCTCCCCGTGCGGACTCCGCGACCGCCGTGTCGTGAGCGGGGTCCTCCGCAACCCTGAGCGCCGCCGCCTCCGCGTGCTCCCGGGCGGCGTTGCCGGCATCCCCGAGAAGCGACTGCCGCAGGTAGATGTTGAACGCCACCACGCCGACGGCGAGCGCCGCGAGCGTGGTCCCCGCCACGATGGCCAGCAGGCGACCACGCAGCGTTCGCGCGCGCGGCATCTTCATCCGATTCGATAGCCGACGCCGACCACCGTGGTGATGGTGGGCGCGCTCGGGAGCGGTCGCAGCTTGCGGCGGATGCGCGCGATGTAGGCGTCGATGCTGTTCTCGCTCACCATCGCGCCCGCGGGCCATCCGGCGCGGGCGAGTTCGTGCCGTCGAACAGCTTCGCCGGGTCGCGCCATGAGGGCACCCAGCAGGCGGAACTCGGTGGGCGTCAGCGTCACCCGCACGTCGTCGGCCTCCACTCCGTGCCCCGCGGCATCGAGCCTGAGGCCGCCGACCGACGGCGACGTCGGGTCGCCGACCCGACGAATGGCGGCGCGCAGACGCGCGACGAGTTCCTGCACGGCGAAGGGCTTCGTCAGGTAGTCGTCGGCCCCCGCATCGAAGCCCGAGAGCCGATCCACCAGGGCATCGCGGGCGGTGAGAAAGATGACCGGTGCCGTAATGCCCCGTGCCCGCAGGGCCTGGCAGACATCGCGGCCGTCGGCATCGGGCAGTCCGATATCCAGCACGAGGGCATGGGCATCGTCCGCCACGCCATCCGCGAGCACCTCGGCCCCTCGTGATGCCGGGCGCACGCGAAACCCCTCCTCGTCGAGAGCCCGGGCGAGGAGACGAAGCAGGTCGACGTCATCCTCGAGCACCACTACGAGAGGTCCGGGCATGGGGCCGAGTAAAGCACCGCGCGGAGGGCGATCGGGGAGGGTGCGCCCCGTCGCCCATCCCATCCGAGCGCGGTGCGAGGATTCAGACCTTCCTGTCCCTCATCACAGAAGGTCCGATGCAAGTCGTCATCAGCGTCATCAGCGTCGTCGTGTACATCGCGCTGATCGCGATCACGGTGACCATCGCCCGGGGCAAGGGCCGCAGCGCTCTGGGCTTTGGCATCTTCGCCATCTTCCTGCCGCTTATCGCCCTTATCGTGGCGCTCATCATCGGGCCGCCGAACAGTCCCGCACCGCCCGCACGGTCCTGATGCGACGCGTGGCTCCCTAACCGCGGTAGGCGGCCACCGGCGGCGTGAGCGTGCAGTTGTCGGTGGCCGGCTGGCCCGCGAAGCGCTGGGTCATCCAGCCGATGGCGGTCGGCGCGGCCACCCATGCGGTGGTCTGGTGTGGCGTGTCACCCAGCCACATGGTGGTGATGCGCGCTCCCGCCGTGCACCACTTGCGCAGCAGCAGGGAGGTCGTGTTCGGAAGGACCACCTGATCGTCGAGGCCCTGGATGAGCAGCAGGGGGATGCTGGCGGGCATCGGCCGCGGTGTGTTCTGGCGGAATCGGGAGCGCCAGGGTGGCGAGTCCCAGGGGTCCATGCGGAAGAAGTCCTGGCCCAGCAGGTCCTGCCGCACGAGAGCAGTGGTGAGGGAGCCCTTCAGGCAGGCTGAGGCCTCGCGTGCGTAGTGATTGGCGCCATTGGCCGTGACCACGTCGCTCGGCGCAAGGCTCGGGTAGGACGTGGGCCAGGTCGCCACGATGTCCGAGCCGATCACCCAGGCCGCCGTGGTGTTCCACTGCTGCGCGAGCAGTGCCCGCAGTTCCGCGGCTGGTGCCGCGGCCGCGACGGCCACCAGATGGAGGTCGGGGGCATACCCGGGGGCGATGTCGCCTGCTCCGAGCACCGCATGGCCACCCTGGGAATGCCCCCAGGCGATCCATCGGTTGCCGGCATGTGCGCCGGCGATGCCCTGCGCGGCGCGCACCGAGTTGGCCACGTCGCGCGCCTCGTCCTGAAGGATGAGATACCCCGGCGTGCCCGGTGTGCCCACGCCTGCATAGTCGGTGGCGGTGACCACCCATCCCTGCTGCAGCATCTGCTCCAGCCACGGCAGGTCGGAGAGAGGGTTCTGGCTGCGGGATGGCGCGCACGGCGCACCCAGGCCAATGGTGCCGTGCGCCCACGCGACCACGGGGCGTCCCGCGGCGGGCGCCGGGCCGGGGGGCACGAAGACCATGCCCGACGACACCGTGGGGCGGCCTCGGGAATCCTCGGACCGGTAGAGGATTCGATACCCGGTACCACCTGGCACGTCCACGTGCAGCACCTCAACACGCAGTACCTCGCCGGGGTGTCCCGCGGGAAGGGGGGACGGCGGCGTGTAGAACGGCTGCAGGGAATCCTGGAAGTCCCCGGCCCGCACATCGGCGGTGGCGGTGAGCACCACCCACGCGAGGATGGCCGTGAGCACGGTGACAAGCGCGATCCACACCACCGGATGCCGGATGCGGTCGGGCATCCGGGTGGGTCCATCTGGTGGCCGATCGCTCATCAGGGTCGTCTTTCGTCATCGGCGTGATTGCTGCCGGGCCGGCGCTGACTCGCGGTGCACAGTATCGGTGGTCGCCGGTCGATTCTCGTGTGCCACACCCACGCACATGGCCGGCGCCGTGGGTGTGCGCGAGATGCGGCAGAACCTCTCCAGGTACCTGGACCGGGTGACGGAGCGCGAGTCGCTGGTGGTGACCGAGCGGGGGCGTGAGGTGGCGCGGCTGGTGCCCTCGGGTGCCACGAGCCTCTCGCCGCACAGACTCATCGAGATGGGGGCGACGGTGCCCATTGGTCGCATGTTTATTCCCGGGCCCACCGGGTGGTCGTGCGGCGACAGGTGTCGAGATTCAGGACGTGCTCGATGAAACGCGCGCGGATCGCATCTGACCATGGTCATCGCCTATCTCGATGCACCCGCCTACGTCACGTCGCCTCGTGGTGAGGCCGAGATGCCGCCCTCCGCCGGGCGCTTGACCACCACGACGTCGCGGCCTCCAGCGTGATTCTTGCTGTCGAGGCCGTTCGCGCCTGCCCACGCGCGGGTCGGGACCACGTGGCGCAGGCGGAGCAGGGGCTCGCCCTCGTGTCCCTCATTCCGCTGACTGACGCCATCATCGCCCGTGCGCAGCAGGTTGGCTTACCGATGCTGAGGTCCCTTGACGCGCCATTCATCTGGCATCGGCCGCCAGCGTGGGGGATTCCCTTGGGGTGATCCTCACATATGACCAGCGGCTGGCCGATGTTGCCCGCGCCCGGGGGTTGCCGGTTGCCAGCCCCGCGTGACGCACTACCATCCGGCCTCGTGAGTTCACATGCGGAACCCGACATCCCGGCGGTTGACCCGGATGCCTTCAAGGCGGCGCTGGGCCAGTGGGCCAGCGGCATCACCGTGGTCACCGCCGAGGGCCCCGATGGCCCGGTGGGCCTTACGGCCTCGGCGTTCTCGTCGGTGTCGCTGCACCCGCCCCTGGTGCTGGTGTGTATCGGCATGGCCTCATGGACCCACGACGTCGTGGTGGCCGCGCCGGGCTTCGGGGTGCACGTGCTCGAGGCGTCGCAGCAGGATGTGTCCGACACCTTCGCGTTCTCGAGAGAGGACCGCTTCAAGGATCTGACGGTGACCTCGGGACATCACGGGGTGCCGATGCTGGATGGAGTCTTGGCACGCCTGGTGTGCGAGCGGCATGAGGTCGTGGAGGCCGGCGACCACTCGATCCTGATCGGCCGGGTGCTGGAGGCCGAGGTGGTGGATGGTGACCCGCTGGTGTGGTGGCGCGGCGCATACCGGCGCCTGACCGATCCGAGCTGACGCGGTTCCCGAAGCGGCTCGGACGCATCGTGCCCCACGTGGATATCGAGGAAAGGAGTCTTGAGATTCCTGCCGCCGCGGGCAGGCCCACCTCGCCGGGGAGTTCCTAGGGGGCGGTGGTGTCGGAGGCCACGGGCTCGGGCGCCGTGGGTGGCATGGGGCGCGAGCGCGGGATGATGAGGGCTGCGGCGAAGGCGCCCAGGGCGACCACGCCGCCGATGGCGATGGCCCGGCCGTAGCCGTCGGCAACTGCGGCGGGCAGTGCTTCACCTCCGGCCAGTGACTGCGTGCGGTGAACGGCAACCGTGGCCAGCACCGCGAGGCCGATGGCGCCCCCCAACTGCCGGGTGGTGTTGATCAGCCCGGCCGCCAGCCCGGCCTCTGAGCGCGGCACGCCGGTGGTGGCGGCGTAGGTGCCGGGCGGGAAGCTCATCCCCAAGCCGAACGACACGAGGATGATGGGCCCCAGGATATCGGCGGCATATGAGCCGTTGGCGGAGAGGTGCGACATCCAGAACAGACCTCCCGAACAGATGAGCGCCGCGGATGCCAGCACCGGCCGGGCGCCGAAGCGGGGCAGGATGCGGCCGGCGACTTGAGCGCCCACGATGACGGCCAGGGCGGCGGGCACGAAGCAGATCCCTGCGCCCAGAGGGCTGAAGCCCAGGATGCCCTGCAGGTAGAGCGACACGAAGTACCACATGGCGAACATCGATCCGCCCACGCACACCATGGCCAGGTTGGCCCCGGCCAGCGCACGCGATCGCAGCATGCCCAGCGGGGCGATGGGGGCACTGGCGACGCGGGTCTCGATGAGGACGAACGTGGCCAGCAGTACGGCTGAGGCCATGATCGGCAGGAGGGTCCACGGTGACGTCCATCCATGGTCGGCGGTCTGCACCACACCGAACACGAGGGCGGTGATGGATGCAGTGATCGCGAGCGCGCCCGCGATATCCAGCGACCGGGTCTTCACCTCGCCGCGGCTCTCGCGCAGCACGGCGCGCCCCGCGATGATCGCCCCGATGCCGATGGGCAGGTTGATGAGGAAGATCCACCGCCACGAAAGCAGGTCGGTGAGCAGGCCGCCGATGAACGCCCCGGTGGCACCGCCGCCTGCCAGCGCCGCGCTCCACATGCCGAGTGCCCGGGCGCGCTCTCGGGGCTCGGTGAAGGTGGTGGTCACGATCGTGAGGGTGACGGGCGACAGGATCGCGGCGCCGAAGCCCTGCACCGCGCGCGCGGCGATGAGCAGCCCCGAGGTGGGGGCCAGGCCACCCACCAGGCTCGCCGCGGTGAAGAGCGCGAGCCCCACGAGGAACATGCGTCGTCGGCCGTAGAGGTCGGCGGCGCGGCCACCCAGCAGCAGGAAGCCCGCGAAGGTGAGCGTGTAGGCGTTGACCACCCACTGAAGGCCCGTGGGGCCGAAGCCCAGGTCGTTGCGCATGGCCGGCAGGGCTACGTTCACGATGGCCACGTCCAGAACCACCATGAACTGCCCCAGGCACGCGAGCGCGAGGATCAGGTTGCGGCGCACGGCGGGGTCGGTTGGGATGGCGGCGGTCGGGGCGGGCACGGCGCGCGATGCTAAACCCTATGCGTGGGGGCGTGGTGAACTGCGGCCCGCCCCGGATCATTCGACCCTCGGGGAGCGTCCGTGGACCGCCTTGCCTACATCGTGTTGCCGCTCGCCGGTGGCGCACTCATCGCCGCGCAGGCGCCCATCAACGCGCGCCTGCGCGGAATCGTGGGATCACCCATGGCCAGCGCCGCGCTGTCGTTCGTCGTGGGCACGGTCGTCCTGGTGGTGGCAACCCTCGTGGTGGGGCAGGGATCGTCGCTCGTGAGTGCGGGGGGTGGGCCGTGGTGGGCGTACCTGGGTGGGTTCTGCGGCGCGGTGCTGGTGGTGAGCACGCTGGTCTCGGCTCCCCGGCTGGGCGTGACCACCACATTCGTGGCGGTCATCCTGGGTCAGGTGGTGCTGGCTGCGCTGATCGACCGCTTCGGCTGGCTGGGGCAGGTCAGCATTCCGTTCACGGCCGAGCGCGCGATTGCGATTGTCCTGCTGCTGGTGAGCCTGGTACTGCTGACCCGCCGGGCCTGACCGGCTTCGGGCACGCCAATGATGGGGCGGGACGCGTGGTCCCTCGTGGTGCGACGACCCTCGCGCGAGCACGGGCATGTCACCGCGACGCGCACGGCATCTAAGGTAGGTCGGCACGTGCGGCCCCCGAGGAGGCATCACTGAACATCAGCGCGGACAGACCCATCGGCGTGTTCGATTCCGGAGTCGGCGGGTTGACGGTGCTGGACGAGTGCCTGGCCATCCTGCCGTCGGAGGACTTCGTGTACTTCGGCGACACCGCGTGGTTCCCGTATGGTGAGCGCACGGCCGACGAGCTGCGGGGCAGGGCCCAGGCCATCGCCGGGTGGTTGCTGGCGCACGACGCCAAGCTGATCGTGGTGGCGTGCAACACCGCCACGGCCGCGGCATTGGCGCACCTGCAGACGCATCTCGAGGTTCCGGTGATCGGCGTGATGACCGCCGAGTCGCATGCGGCCGTGCAGTCGAGCCTGACGCGCCGCATCGGCCTGCTGGCCACCGAGGCCACCGTGCAGTCGGGGTCGTACCAGCGCATGATCGCCGCGCACGACGCCGGTGCCGAGGTGACCGCCGTGGCGTGCCCGCGTCTGGCACCCGCAATCCAGTCGGGCGATCCGTTCGATGAGTCCGTGGTGGAGATGGTGCGTGAGTACACGCAACCGCTGCGCGACGCGCAGGTCGACACGGTGATCCTGGGATGCACTCACTACCCCATGGTGGCGCGCCTCATACGGCGTCAGGTGCCGGGCGCCACGCTCATCTCGTCGGGCGAGGAGATCGCCCGCGAGATCGAGGAGACGCTCGGGCGCAAGGGGATTCTGCGCGCACCCGGGCGCGAGGGCGAGTACGCATTCGCCTGCTCGGGAGACCCGGATACATTCCGCGAGATGGGCATGCGATTCATGCAGATGCCGCTGGGCGACGTGCGGCGTGTTGACCCCGGCGTGGCCCGGACGCCCTGATCGGTGGCGGTCGAGCGCGATCTGGTGACGCTCACCGCAGAGGACGGCGAGTCGCACGACGCCCTTCTGCACATCGATGACCGCCCCACGCGTGTGCGCGAGCGTGCGACCGGGCGGCACACGGCGGTCATCCACGTGCACGGGATCATGGGCAACTTCCTGGTGGGAACCCTGCGGTTCCTTCCGGTGCCGCTGGCCCGGTCGGGGTTTCCCACGCTCGTGGTGGAGACCCGTATGGGAAACGTGGGGCAGCTGTTCGGCCAGGCGATCTTCGAGGATGCCGCGCTGGACATCGCGGCGGCGTGGAAATGGCTGCAGTCGCAGGGCTACGACAGCGTGGTGGTGTGCGGCTACTCCAGCGGCGCCACGCTGGCCGCGCGGTATGTCGCCACGCACCCATCCGATGCCATCCGTGGGCTGGTCTCCATCTCCGGTCCGTGGGGGCTCCCGGAGTCGCTCGAGGAGCGCAGCCGAAGGTGGGGTGCCACGCCGTCATACGAGCAGATCGTGGCGCTGCTTGCCGATGTGGTGGGGGAGGGCACGCCGGACAGCCCGGCGGACGACCGTCTGTTCGTGATTCAGCGCAGTCGTGGCCCGACACTCAGGCCGAGGGACAGCGAGGTCTACACCTACCGCACCTGGTGGCATTCCCGCGGCCCCGAGGCCTACGCGGCCATGGCCCATGTGCAGATGCGGGACGTGCACGTTCCCACCCTGCTGCTGCAGGGGGATGCCGACGACGTGGTGAACCCGCGCGAGGCCGACGACCTGGCGGCCGTGCTGCGTGAGGCCGGCAACCAGGATGTGCGTCAGGTTTCAGTGCCCGGCGCGGGCCACTTCTACGCCGGGCAGGAGATCCTGCTGATCGATGCCGTGACGGCCTTTCTGAAGGACGTGGCGTGAGTTCCCGATCGGGCAGACCGGCTCCCGCGCCGAGTGGGCGCCTGCACCGGCGTCCGGCGTTCGGACGTGATGACCGCGAGATCCACACGCGCCTGGTGACCCTCAACACCGAGGATGGCCACGCCTGGGACGGCATGCTTCTGCGCCCTCGTCGGGGTGACCCCGCCCGCCGCCGTCTTCTGGTGATCGTGGTGCATGGATCGGTGGGCAACTACCTGTCGGGCGTGCCCCGGCGTGTGTCGTTCGACCTGGCGACCCAGGGATTCAGCGTCATGTCCATCAACACGCGTATGGCCAACTACGGGGTCTTCTTCGGCAGCGGGCTCTTCCACCGCACACCCCTCGACCTCGACGCGGCCATGGATGTGGCCCGGGGTCACGGGTTCTCGGACGTTGTCCTCTTGGGCTACAGCATGGGGTGCACCATCGCCACCAACTACCTGGCCGCACGCAATCCGCCAGAGGTTCGTGGGCTGTGCACCATCGCCCATCCGCTGTCGCTCCCCGGGTCGCTGCGTCGCCGCTGGGAGCGCTTCGATGCAACACCCACGTACGACGAGGTGGCCACGATCGCGCGTCCCATCGTGGCGGAGCATTCCGACGAGCCGCCCGACGACCGCATCTTCACGGTGATGCGCGCCAATGGTCCGCGCGATGCGCCGGACAACGGCGAGATCTGGACCTACGCCACGTGGTGGTCGTCGCGCGGGCCGGAGTCGCCCCATGCGGAGTCGCGCGAGAGCATCGGCCGCGTCAGCGTTCCCATTGCGATCCTGCAGGCGGGCAATGACCATCTGATACCCAAGACCGATGGGCAGGACCTGGCGGCCATCGCACGCGGCGCCGGCAATTCCACCGTGACCCTGGCCGCGGTGGAAGGGGCCGACCACGTGTTCACGCGCACGACCGGCTGGGTATCGCACATCGCGGGCACCTGGCTGGGCGGGCTGATGTGAACACCGCCACCCGGGCCGTGCGCAGGCTGTGGGACGACGCCGCCGTGATCTACGACCAGGCGATTGTTCCGGCGCTTGCCGACACCCACCGCGCGGTGCGCTCTCTGTTGGGTGACGTCGACGGGGCGCGGGCGCTCGACCTGGGGTGCGGTACCGGCGTCCTTGCCCAGATGCTGGCCGAGGGCGGCGCCACCGTGACGGCAGTGGACCTGGCCCCCCACATGGTGGAACTCGCGCAGCGTCGCCTGGCGGCATTCCCATCGGTGGAGCGCGTGGCCGTGATGGACGCCCAGGCGCTGCAACTGCCCGACGCCGCATTCGACGTGGTGGGTGCATCGCTCAGCCTGATGTTCTGCCCGGATCATGCGGCGGCGTTCGCGCAGGCACGTCGCGTGCTTCGCCCGGGTGGTCGCTTTGCCATGGCCTGTTGGGCGACGCCGGACGAGTGCGAGACGGTCACCGTGGGTCGTGTGACGGCCGCGTTCGCGACCGGGCCCGCCCCCACGGGGACCCCGACCGGCCAGTCGCTGGGCGACGGAGCCGTGCTGCGGGGTCTGCTCGAGGGAGCCGGCTTCCTCGATATCGACATGATGAAGCGCGGCGTGCGACTGCGCTACCCCGGGGCCGATGCTCTGTGGCAGGCGATGCTGCACGTGAACGGAGAGCGCATTCCCGCCGACCGCGTGGAAGACGCCCGCCGGGCCACGATGGCCGAGATCGCACGCGTGGGGCTTCCTCTTCGCAATTCGTGCTGGCTGGTGGCTGCCCGCGCATGAGTGCCATCTCGCGGGACCGCCGGCGTCTGGGATGCCTGACCGAGCGCTCGTTCGCGCTGCTCTTCGTGTCGCAACTCATCTCAACGGCAGGCGACGTCATCGCGTCGGTGGCCGTTCCCTTCGCCATCATCCAGTTGGGGGGCGGGGCCAAGGACATCGGCTTCGTGCTGGGTGCCCGGGCGGTGCCCCTGGTCATCTTCCTACTCGTCGGCGGGGTGTGGTCGGACCGCCTGCCCCGGCGCCTGGTGATGATGGGTAGCGACATGGTGCGCGGCGTGTGCCAGGCCGTGTTCGCGCTCATCCTGGTGCTGGGGGTGGGTGGCCTCCCCGCGATCGTGGCGATCATGTTCGTGTACGGATCGGCCGAGGCATTCTTCCGGCCGGCCCTGGCGGGGATCGTGCCGCAGGCGGTGTCGGCCGAGCGGATACAGGAGGCCTACGGGCTGATCGCCACCACGCCCGCAATCGGAATGGTGCTGGGCGGCGTGTTGGGCGGCGCGGCCGTGGCGCTCATCTCCCCAGCCGGCGCCATCGCCATCGACGCCGCCTCCTTTGGCGTTGGCACCCTGTTGCTGGGGTTCGCCCGTATGCGTGCTCGTGCAACCGCCCCCCGCGGCAACACGTTCCTGGCCGACCTGCGTGCAGGGTGGGATGCCTTCCGCTCACGATCGTGGCTGGTGGTCGTGGTGGTGGGTGAGTCGTTCTACGCGCTGCTGGTGATGCCGGCCATCTTCGTGGGCGTCCCGCTGATCGCCGATCAGAGCCTGGACGGCGCCACGGCATGGGCCGTCATCATCACGTGCTTCGGCCTGGGCTTTCTGACCGGTGGGCTCACGGGCATGCACCTGCATCCGCGGCGCCCCCTGGTGATGTCGTATCTGGCCAGCATTCCGTTCGCGGCCTTCTTCGTGCTGCTGGCGATTCCCGCACCGGTGGTGATCCTCGGCGCCGGGGCCCTGATGGGGGGAACGGTCATCGCGGTGTCGGGCACCCTGCTCGAGACCACCATCACGCGCAACGTGCCGGGCGAACTGCGCTCGCGCGTCGGTTCGTTCCGCACGTTGGGAAGCCAGGTGTGCCAGCCCATAGGGTTCGCCCTCATCGGTGCCGTCATCGCCGGGGTGGGCCTGGGTACCGTGATGTGGATCGCGGTCGCTGCGATCCTGGCCAACGTGGCGCTGGTGCTGGGCACCCCCAGCGTGCGTGCATTGGACGACTCGGCCCCGGCGATGGCGGACGTCTCGGCACCCACCTGACGCGCATCGACACGGTGTGGTGAGAGCGTCGAGACCGTGCACACACCCCGCTCTTCTTGGCTTCAATCGGGCGCGTGGACAGAACCTTGCTCATTCGACGCATTCGGCCGGGGCCTCTCTGATGATGGCGAGGCAGGGCGGAAGCCACGAGATGTGGAACGGCGGCGGCATGCGGGTGATGATCCCCCGACATTCCCGACTCCGGCCCGGGACCGGCCTTTCGATCCTCACGATCTGCAGTCGGTCTTCGGCAGGGGGTGGTGGCGATGATGCCCCGTCCGAGTTATCGCTGCGTGGCCGCGTGGGGAGACAGATAGTGGTGGGGCCTCAGGACCCCGGAGATCCGAGGTGTCCACTCGCAGGCGCGCACCGTGGAGGAGATCGACCCCACGGTGCGCGACGCCCTGGCGTTGTGGTTCGAGGTGCCCGAGGACTCGTTCGATGTGGTCATCGAGTCCACCGTGGTGAGCGAGCAGGCCGACGACGAGCACGATCTGGGCCCTGCCGCGGCATGAGCACCGCGCGCCCGGCCCGCGCGTGATGCGCGGGCCGGGCGGTTGTCAGATCACGCTCACATGCCTCTGCCGGGGGTGGACAGCACAGGCACGGCTGCGGCGCCGTGGCGCGGTGCGCCAGCATCACCGTGGCCTGGCACATGGGCTGCTCATGAGATGATTCCCCGGCCGGTACCCACCGCCGCAGGAGGCCGCCATGCCGTCCGTCATCGAGTTCACCATGAAGGCCCGTCCCGGGCACTACGACGATGTCGTCCGTATGTACGAGGGCTTCGCCGACGCGATCATCGACGGCAGCCCGGATGCCGAGTTCGCGCTGATCACGGGTGACCCCGCATCGGGAACGGTGCGTGGAATCGGCGTGTGGGACGACGCCACCACCGCCGCCACGGCGCTGGGCCTGCCGGTGTTCGAGGACTTCATGAAGGCCGTCAGCCCGCATCTGGAGGAGGCGCCGGAGCGCCTGGAGTTGCAGTTGCTGCACGTGCACGCCCGACACTGACCGCGCGGGTCGCCGCAACGACACGACTCGGGGTGATGGCGCCATCACCCCGAGTCGTGTCGTTGCGGCGACCCGCGCGG
>ORJL010529228.1_pt1 | contig 17827 bp, 15 predicted proteins | sample 1779941 | NCBI WGS metagenome assembly ORJL01 (sample SAMEA104232317, study PRJEB22302) | groundwater metagenome | biome: forest; feature: aquifer; material: groundwater | place: USA | collected 2011-08-07 | depth 5.8 m | reverse complement strand
TTTCCACCAGGAATTCGATTGTTTCCGGACCTATGCCGAAGTAATTGAGAAGCGTGTTGCCCTTCACTGGCGCGCCCATCCCGAAAATGCGCTTGCCCTGCCGCTTCTTTTCCGCCAAATAGGCAAGGTTCCTTTCCTTTAGCTTTTTTATTTCGCCGGCAAAGGCAATGTAGGATGCGAATTCGTTGCACCCTGACTGTTTCTCCTCTTCAAGCATCGCAAGCAGCCTCTGTGACTTTTGCTTTTTTCCAGCATGGGCAGCAAACCCCATTATCGAGCCGCCGTGGATGGGGGAAAGATAGGCGTCGAACATCGAAAGGCCGTGCAGGCTGAGCAGCTTCTCGATTGTTTCGAGATTGTAATAGAGCAGATGCTCGTGGTATATCTGGTCGAAGGCAAGGTTCTCCATGATGCGCTTCATGTACAGGAATTGCACCACGAACACGCCGTCGTCGGCAAGCAAAAACTTGATGCCATCCGTTACCGAGTGCAGTTCCTCCAGATGGAAAAACACGCCCGAGGCATTGATGATGGAGAATTTGCGGTTGATTTCCTGCGCGAGAGGGAGGTTGAAAAAACGGTTGATGGTGGCGATGCCGCGGGAAGCGGCAAGCTCGGCTATTGCCTTTGAGGATTCCACGCCCAGGATCTCGTAGCCGAGCGCCTTGTAATGCTGGAGCTGCGTGCCGTCGTTGGAGCCTATGTCCAGGATGGATTTGTTTTGGGTGTGTGAAAAAAACATCAAATCCACCTCATCCGCAAGCGACTTGAAGTGGCCGTCTAAAGTTTTTGTTGTGCCCGAAAGGTAGGTGTGGTTGCCGAACATTATTTCCTTTTTTACCGTGTAGTCAAGCTGCGCCGTGCTGCAATCGTGGCAGAAAACCACGCGAAGGGGGTAGAAGGGCTCGGTGCCGACCTCCTCCTTCTTGAGAAAGTGGTTGCCCCATGGGTGGAGCCCGAGGTCAATGGCAAGCTCTAGATTTCCGGAACTGCACACCCTGCACTGCATAAAAATTACCTGCAAAAATTTGGCAGGAATGGTATTTATAGGGATGGCTTTTGCATATAGCGCTTTATTAATTTTTCAAAGCCCAAGACAGCCATGGAAGACACGGTAATCAAGGCACGGGCGCCCTCAAGGATAGGCATAGGCGGGGGGGGCACGGATTTGCCCGCGTTTTTTGAAAAGCACGGGGGCGCGGTGCTGAACGTTGCAATAAACCTGTTTTCCTACACCAAGATGGTGAGGATACCGGAAAAATGCGTGGAAGTGGTGTCGCACGACTGGGGCATAGAGCGCAAAATAACCGATTTTAACATTGAATCCGATGCGAATAAGACCGACAATGTGGACGTGGTGAAGGCGGCGATGTCGGTTGCAGGGCTTGAACCGGATGGGGGATATAGGCTCACGATACATTCCACAAGCCCCCGCAACTCCGGGCTTGCGGGTTCGTCGGCGCTTGTTGCCTCGATTCTGGCCGCATCGTATACGATGGCTGGCAGACCGCTTTTGGACCGGGACGAATTTGCCAAGGCGGCATACAGGGTGGAGAGGGAAATGCTGAAGAGGCCGGGCGGCTACCAGGACCAGTATGCGGCAGTATTTGGCGGCTTCAACTTCATCGAACTGAACAAGGATGGGATAAGGATATCACCGCTTCGCCTTGAGGAGGACGTTGTCTCGGAATGGCATTCGTCAATGATGCTTTTTGACACCCCCTACCTGAGGCCGGATTTCGCGCACGACGTGGAAAGGAAAAAGTCCGAAGACATCGAGCGGGGCGGGGAGAGCGTGGAATACCTGAAGAAAATGAAGGGCTACGCTGAAAGCATGAGAAACTGCCTCATAAAGGGCGAAGTGAAGAAATTGGGAGAGCTGCTGCGCCTGTCGTGGGAGGAAAAGAAGAGGCTGCCCGGAGTCACCACCCCTGAAATCGACGCCCTGAATGCGGCGTGCATGTCAGGCGGCGCATATGGCGGCAAGCTTTGCGGGGCGGGCGGCGGCGGGTTCATGTTTGTGGTGTGCGACGTTGCGGATAGGATGAAGGTCATGAAAGCGATGGCATCAAAGGGCTCGCACATGGTCAACTTCGATTTCGATTTTGAAGGGATGGTTTCATGGAGGACAAAACTCTAGACAATGCCATTGAAGAGCACATGCGGGCAGCATCAGCGCTTGCCAAGGACAAGGAAACGCTGCAGAAAGTGAGGCTTGTTGCGCAAAAGCTCGCGCAGGCCTACAAGCAGGGCGGCAAGCTCATTATTTTCGGCAATGGGGGCAGCGCTGCAGATGCGCAGCACACCGCAGCAGAGCTTTCCGGAAAATTCCTCAAGGTGCGGCAAGCGCTGCCGGCAATAGCGCTTACTGCCAACACTTCAGATATCACCGCAATAGGCAACGACCTGGGCTACGGCAAAATTTTCCGCCGCCCCCTGGAAGCATGGGCAGGAAAAAATGATGTCGTAATAGGGCTTAGCACCAGCGGCAATTCCGCAAATGTGATAGAGGCGATAAAATACTCGAAGGAAAGGGGCATTTTTTGCGCATCGTTCGTTGGCTCAAAAAAATGCAAGCTTGATGATATTGCAGATGCCACGATAAAAGTCCCGAGCGAAAGCACCCCCCGCATACAGGAGATGCATATGCTGCTTCTCCACACGATTTGCGAAATAGTGGAGAACTCGCTTTAGGTGGGCAATGTGCGCTGCTTCCTGATTTCCGGAGGGCTTGGCACAAGGCTTCGGCCTTTTACCGATGCACTGCCGAAAAACCTGGTCCCCATACTTGGAAAGCCCCTGCTCGAGTGGCAGGTCGGATGGCTTGGAAAAAATGGCATTGACGAAATAGTTTTCTGCATTGGGCACAAGGCGGATGCAATACAACGGTTTGCTCTGGAAAACCTTGCCAAAAAGCACAAAAAAATCAAATTTTATTTTTCAATCGAGGAAGAAATGCTCGGCACCGGAGGGGCGCTCCGAAAGGCGGTGGGCGAATTCGGATGCGGAAACAGAGGCATGTTCGCAGTAACATATGGAGACATATTCCTCCGGAATAATATTCCGAAGATTGCGGAATTCCACCGCAAATCCGGATTCCTTGCAACTGCGATGGTGAGGCTCTCCGACCACCCCCATGACAGCGACATAGTGAGGGTGGAGGGTGGCGCCGTGGTGGAAATAATCCGCAAAGGCGGATACGACGGGAAGATGGAGCCGCTTGCAATAGCGTCGTTTTACATTTTTTCCCCTTCTGCAAAGCCTGAAATAGAGCGCATGGGCAAGAAATATTCCATTGAGCATGATTTGTTCGAGAGGCTTGCAAAAGAGGGGCGGCTTGGGGCGTATGCAAGCAAGGAGTTCGTACGCGATGTCGGCACGTGGGAGAGGCTGAAGATGGTGGAAAGCATGCTCGCTAAGCTTTAAGTTATGTTAAGGGCATTTGGTATGAGTGGGAAAATGGCAGAGTTCGACAACAAGACCGAAGAGAAAATACGGAAGCTTGCGTCATCTGGGGAAAAGGTCCTGATAACCGGGGGGGCGGGATACCTAGGATGCGTGCTTTCAGAAATGCTGCTGTCGTACGGCTTTGACGTCACTGTGGTTGACAACCTCGGCTATTCGCAAAACGCATTGTTCAACTTATTCCATTCGAAAAAATTCCGCTTCATTCATGGCGACGTCACAAACGAGGCATTCATGGCGGGCCTTCTTGCCAAGGGGGAGTTTGGATTCGTCATCCCTTTAGCAGCCATAGTTGGCTTCCCGGTGTCGGAGCAAAAGCCTGAAATAACCTGGATGGTGAACCACGGCGCGATAGTGACGATTCTCAAGAACCGGAAGAAAGGCGCGAAAATAATCTTTCCGACCACCAATTCAGGCTATGGGGCGACAGATGGAAAAAGCGAGTGCACCGAGGATAGCCCGCTTAAGCCGCTATCCACATATGGCAAAAGCAAGGCGGCTGCGGAAAAAGCCATTCTCGATGCAGGCGATTCGGTATGCTTTAGGCTGGCGACCTTATTCGGCTTTTCCCAGAGGATGAGGACTGACCTGCTGGTCAACAGCTTCGCATACAAGGCAGTAACGGATAAAACAATCGTGCTGTTTGAGAGGCATTTCAAGAGGAATTACCTCCACGTGCGGGATGCTGCCCGGGCATTCATTTGGGCAATGGCGAACTGGGAGGGCATGAAAAACAAGGTGTACAATGTGGGCCATCCGGACTACAATTTGTCAAAAGAGGAGCTTTGCAGCCTGGTCAAGAAATGCGTGCCGGAGCTGAACATATTTTTTGCTGAAATAGGCGCCGACCCCGACAAGAGGAATTACATCGTGTCGAACAAACGAATTTTATCGGCAGGATTCACGTTCAAATACGGCCTTGAGGAAGGGATTGCCGAACTCGTGCGCGGGTACCAGGCATTCAGGGACTTCAGGTTCAAGAATTACTAGGATGCAAAGGCTACCTGTCGCTGTTATAGTAGTCGTCCTTCATCCTGTAAATTCGAATTTGGGGCGTGTTGTAAACAAGGTCAAACCCTTCAAGCTCGTTTAGGAAGAAAGCCGAATACAGGTTTGAATTGTAGTACGCCGCAGTGCGGTCCGCCCATCCATCCGTCAGGGTTCCAGTGGCATCGGGCCATATTTTATCCTTCGTATAGAATGCAGTGAGGATTGCAGCCTTGCCATCGTTTGCACTGACTTGCCATAGCGCCCTCTGAAGCTTCAAATCCCCGTTTTCGTCCCTTTCGGAAATCTTATACCCGACGGCCCTGCGCTGGCCTGCAACCACGCCGTCACTCATGCAATAGACTGGAACCGCGGTTGGAGGCTGGCCTGGCGCGGCCTGCCGGTTCACATATGCCTCGATGCCGGAGATGCCATTAGCTTCTGAAATAACGCAACGCTTCTGCATTTGCGGCTGCACCGGAACGTAGACCTGCTCCCAGATGTTGCTTTGCTCGCATTGCGATTGGCCGGGCCAGTTTAGATAAGACGTTTTATTTATCCAGGAGCAGCCAAGGTAATTGAGGGCCCCGAATTTTCCGCCCAATAATATATTGTCTTTGCTTGAGCCGCTGCCGACTATTTCTATGTCAAACAGCGCAGTCTTGGAGCCGAAATGCCTCATTGCATCCCTAAGCTCCTTGGCTGTGCCATGGACATACACGTATGCCGTCCTTTCAATCATTGGAGGGCTCGCGTGCTCGTTTCGAAGGACGGTGTTCTTTTCGGCAAAGAAGTTGGTCCAGTGGCCGTAATCCCACCATGAGATGACACGGTCATCCTCATCGACATTTTTTCGCATCCATTCCATGGAATCAAGCCAGTAATCGCTGACAAATGAGCACCGGTACCCAAACACCGCGCCCATGTCGGCCGGAGGCTGCTTGTCAGGGTAAGGCCACAATGAGCGCAGGCATAACTGCGATGAATAAAATTGGACCGGGTTGTTGGCTGTAGTGTTCCAGTTAGCCGCCAGCGAGCAAACAGCTGTATCCTGGGGGACGGCTAAGCAGTAATCCTTTAGTTTTGGCAGCACGGCGCTTGGATTGTCCTGGACACGCGGGGTAAGCGAATTCATGAGGAGAGGCAGGGCCAAATTCCCATAATTGGCTGAAAGGGCAGTTTGCAGCGGCCCTGCTGGAGAACCTGGGATTTGCGGAGTAAGCAGAGCCGGCCCGCCAAGTTGGATGAGCACCAAAATGATGGCTATGGCTGAAAGAATAATATTCCAGCGGCTTCTTTTTCCAAGCAATGCCGGAGCGCGTGAAAGGAGTTTGAACTTTCGAAGCGCCAGCTCACCGAATTTCTCTGCTTCCCCCCAGAATGCGGCTGCGGCGAATAGGCCGGCAAATGCTAGGTACATGCCAAGCTTCTGCTTGCCGAATCCCACGATGGCAACTGGAACAATATACGGCAGGAGCAGCAGGGCGGAAATGGCCCAGGGCTGTTTTTTCACATAAGAGAGTATCCATGATGCTGCAAGAAGGAGCGCACTGGAAAAAAGAAAGAACATCATGAGGCTGTTTCCCTTCTGGACATTGGCGAATTGGGAGGAGGTGAATGTGTTCATGAAAAGAGTGAAAATGGAATATGAAAGATTCACTAAAAATGTGGGTATGAAATTCAGAAAGCCCAGAATGGACAGTGCAAGCGAGGCTGCAGAAATTCCAATATCGCCAGTTGGGTTTTCAAGAGGCGCAAGTGGAGCTACAACAGGGCCAAACTGCTGATGATAAAACTCTGACCCCGGAGCCTGTTCTGCAATAGTCCGCTCAAGAGGGCGGACATAAGCGCCGAAGGAGATGTATCCGTCCATCTGTGCTTTTATTCCAGGCACGAAGAATCCAAGCCCTCCCAATAGAAGGCAGAGAAAAAATATTGACGCCAGCTTCTGCAAGGGAGACAGATTCCATTTCACATATTTGAGCCCTTTATCAAAAGCCCAGGGCAGGCCCATGGCACCAAGTGGAATGAGGAGTGTTACTGCCAAATGCCCAATAACTGGCACCGGGCTGAAAGATCCCCCTTGTGAATAAAGTTCGGCGATTAGCTGCACCACGAAGACAAGCGCGAACATGCGGAATAGGAGAGCCCGGCGTGCCTCATGCTCCGGGGAAGGCTGCAGAGTCGCTGAAAGGCTAATAAGGAAAATAAATATTGCAAAGCTGAATGTTATAAGGCTTGAAAGATTTGATGCAAGTATTACGATTGAATATGAAACCCCAAAAAATAAAAGCGCCTCCTTGGACCGAAGGTGCTTGAATGCATATACTACTGCTGCAAAGAAGAAAAACAAGGAAAATACATTATACGGCTCTATTTGGAAGTCCCCGCCTTGGAATTTTATCAGCATAATCGGCATAAAACCCAGAATGCCCGCAGCTAAAATTCCGGAGCGGGGGCCGTAAAGCTGCCGGAATAGGAGATATACGAAAAAAACGGAAAGCGCGCCGATTATTGGCGGATAGATACTGGCAATGCCTGCCAGCGCATACGGGCTGTAGGGAGTTGGCCCATTATAAAGCGAAAACCATGAAGCCATTGCATATTTCCATAATGGCTGCCCCATGTGGGATGACGCGCCATCCGGATACCAGGCAGTACCATCATTTGCGAGATTTTTCCCGATGGAAACAACCTGGCGCACGCCCTCCATGTAATAATACGGGTCAAGCTCGAAAATGATTGCCCCGGCACTTGACAGGCCGATAAGAAGCACGGCAAGCATTATTGCAAGCACGCCAAGAGAGGGAAGCCAGCCCGTGCTTGGCAGGAATTTTTCAATGGATGGGGGCTTGAGCGCCTTGTCTTTGACTAAGAGAAAACAGCCGAGGGCGAATATCGCTATCCAATTTATGGGTATAAGTGGGGCGGAGTAAAGGACGCCTACAAAAGATTCCAGCAGGAAAAGAGCCGGAACCAGCACAAAACCGAGGACATAACCGACTACGAGCTTGTCGAAAAGCTTTATTTCATCGTCGTCCCGGAAAAGCCAGAAGGAAAGAGGAAGGCCGGCAAGCCCGAATGCAAATGCAATGGATAAGCCTAGCACCTTGTCAAAAACAAGCACACGTTCACCGTCCCATTATTTTATATCATTATGAGCCAATTCATTAAAAACCGTGCATAAACCCATCAGTGAATGTGAAAACATGGCTGAACGTGAAAAAGAACGCAAACTGCCGGAGATATCCGTGCTGATGCCATTCTATGATGACGGCTCCGAAGATGCTCGCAGGCACTTCATCGAGGCGCTCGATGGCATCCTCTCCCAGACGTGGCAGGATTTCGAAATAGTGCTCGTGTATTCCGGGCACGATGAATTCGTGCAGAAACAGGCAAAGCGGTCTGGCAAGATACGGCTGGTGCATTTCGAGCAAAAGCTATATTCCGGAACCCTTCCGCTTCCTGAAAAAATTTACGGGCTTGTGACCTCAAGGAACATGTGCATCGAGAATGCGCAAGGCAAATTCATAGCATATGCGGATTGCGATGACATCTCTCTGCCGCAGCGGCTTGAGGTGCAGCACGCCTTTCTTGCAAGCCATCCGGGCATAGGGGTGGTGGGCTCGGCCATGCTGCTCATTGATGCGGAGGGAAGGCAGGTTGGCCAGAGGCAGGCGGTGGAGGATGACGCACAGATAAGGCGCCGCATGCTGCAGTTCAACCCGGTGCCCCAGCCCACGGTAATGACTTACCTGTCCCTTGTGAAGCAGGCCGGGGCATACAAGCCTGGCGAGCTGTCCGAGGACTTCAACCTATGGGTGAGGCTTGCCAAAATCACAAAATTCCACAACCTCCAGGAAAGGCTCATAAAATACCGGGTGCATCCTGGCGGAGGGGCGTCGAAATACAAGCTGCCGGTCTATTTCGCCTCAATGCGCACCAAATTGTTTGCCGCAAAAACCCTCGGCCTGCTGCCAGGTCCGACAGATATTGCGGTAAACCTGGCGCAATTCGCCTCGCTTTTCTTCCCGGAAAGCATGAGAAGGACGGTGCTTGAGAGGGCGCGGGCGAAAGTCGTGCTCAAGAAGTGAGCGCCCGGCATTGCTTTAAATTTGCCTTAGAGCACAATTTTCCCATTGGTTTGCATGGTAACAATCTGCGTAATCGGCATGTGGCACCTTGGGTGCGTGACTTGCGCCTGCCTGGCGCGCCGCCACAAGGTGGTGGGCTGCGACTTCGACCATGGCACAATTGCAGGCCTGCAAAATGGCGTGGCGCCAATTTTCGAGCCGGGCCTTGCAGAAGCGCTGGCGCAATCCGCCAAATCTGGAAAGCTGGAGTTTAGCACCGGCATTAAAGCTGCCGCATCTTCTTCAGAGGTGATTTACATCGCCTTCGATACCCCGGTGGATTCCAATGACCTCGTAGACATTTCGCCCATAGAGCGCGCAGTGGATGCCATCCTGCCCGCGTTGCATGACGGCCAGCTCGTCATCATCTCAAGCCAGGTGCCGGTCGGCACAACACGCCGGCTGCTTGGAAAGCTCGCGCAGTCCGGGAAGAAAATTGCGCTGTGCTATTCGCCTGAAAACCTGCGGCTTGGCAGCGCCATAGAGACATTCCTCCATCCTGAGCGCATCGTGCTTGGCATGTCGGATGCAGGCGCCACTGCGCTGGTGGAGGAAGTTTTCTCAGGGGTAGGCGGCAGGCGGATTTACATGGATTTGGAAAGCGCGGAAATGGCAAAGCATGCCATGAATGCGTATCTTGCCGCCATGATTTCGCTATCCGGGGAAATTTGCAACTTGTGCGAAATTACCGGGGCAGATGCCAATCTGGTAATGGAAGCGCTGTTCTCAGAAAGGAGGGTGAGCCCGTACGCTCCGCTTCTCCCGGGACTTGGATTTGGAGGCGGCACGCTTGCGCGGGACGTGCAGGTGCTGCGGGGGGTTGGGAGGGATGGCGGGGTGAGAACTCACGTGCTTGACGCGGCGTATGATGCAAACCAGGAGCGCATGCACTACGTGCGCCTGCGCCTCGAGAAAATACTGGGGGGCTTATCGGGGAAGAAAATAGCCTTTTTCGGGCTTACTTACAAACCTGGCACGAACACGCTCCGCCGCTCGCTTGCCCTGGATATAATTGCCGGCATCTCCAGCACTGGCTGCCAAATCAGCGCGTACGACCCTGAAGTAAAATCCGCCCTGCAAGGCACGGCAGCATCAGTGTGCCAATCCGCACTCGAAGCGGCAACTGGCGCGGATGCCATAGTCATCGCCACGGCATGGGAAGAGTTCAAGACGCTAGGCTGGGGGAAGGTGTGCAAGGCAATGAAGCGGCCGGTGATATTGGATGCGCGCAACTGCCTGCAGAGGGGGAGCCTGGATGGGTTTATAGAATACTATGGGGTAGGTTTTGGCCATGGCGGAAAATAGGAAAGTGGCGTTCATAACAGGCGGCAGCCAGGGGATAGGCAGGGCGATTGCCGAGGAATTTGCCCGCAACGGCTATGCAACCGCAATCTGCGCGCGCACCCAAGAGGACGTTGAGAAAGCGGCTGGGGAAATTGCTTCCAGAGGATTTGGATGCGAGGGGATTGCTCTTGATGTGACTGACCAGAAGGCAGTTGCATCCGCGATGAATTCGGTGGCAAAAAAATATGGCGGCCTTGACGTGCTGGTCACTTGCGCCGGAGTATACGGCCCCATTGGCAGGCTTGAGGAAAACGATTGGCAAAAATGGCAGGAGGCCATCAGCATCAACCTTATCGGGACAATGCTCGCAATCCGCGCCGCACTGCCGATAATGAAAAAACAGGGAAAGGGATGCATAATCACCATGGCAGGAGGAGGGGTGGGCGGCAAGGGAGTGAAGCCGAATTTCTCATCCTACGTCACTTCAAAGTTTGCAGTCTGCGGCTTCACCGAGGCGATGGCAGCCGAGCTTGAGGGCAGCGGAGTGAGGATAAATTCAATCTCCCCCGGCGCTGTGAACACCAGGCTCCTTGACCAGGCCCTTGCATCTGGGAAAAATGCCGGGGAGGAATTCCTCAAGGCATCAGCAAAGCAGAAGGAAACCGGGGGCACGCCGCCCAAGCAGGCTGCCCGCCTTGCGCTGTTCCTTGCAAGCGATGAGGCAAGGAGCGTGGACGGGAAAATGCTCAGTGCAGTATGGGACGACACTGCGGAGATAGCAAGGATGGGGGATAAAATCCGCGGCCCGCTCTTTACCCTAAAAAGGATAGACAACGCTCTTTTCCAGGAGAAAAAAAGGGATTGAGATGGGCAAGGTGCTGGTAGTCACTGGGGCGGGAGGCGGACTTGGCTCGCTTGCAGCAACGAATGAGGCCGTTAATTTTTCTGAAATAATTCTCATTGACCGGAATCCCGTTAAGCTTGCAGCCGCTGCAGCGCAAATATCCTCAAAGGGCCAGGCAGAGGCGCACTGCATAGCAGGCGACGTATCATCGCGCAAGCAAATGGAAGACGCACTCTCGCCGCTCTCCAAGATGGACGGGCTGGTGAATGCCGCAGGCGTGCTTGGGCCGGTGGAAATGCTAGGCAATGAAAACTGGCAGGAATGGGAAGATGCAGTCAGGGTAAATCTCGTTGGCACGGCATCCATGTGCAGCCTTGCAATCGGGCGGCTGGCCAAATCAGGGCGCGGAAAAATAGTGAATTTCGCAGGCGGAGGGTCCGCAACCCCGAGGCCTTACCACAGCGCATACGCATCCTCAAAGGCAGGGGTGGTGAGGCTCACGGAAATAATCGCTTCAGAGTACCCGCAGGTGGACGCAAATGTCATCGCGCCAGGGGCGCACAAAACCGGCATATGGAACACGGAGACGCACGACAAGCCGCCTGAAAAGTGGTCGGATGAGGGAAGGTTCTGCGCGCTTGTCTCGTTTTTGCTTTCTGAAAAGTCGGACGGCATTTCGGGTAAATTCATCCACATAAACGACAAATGGGAAGACTTCACGCCGGACATAACGAAGTCGGACATGTTCAGCCTGAGGCGGATTGAACCCAAGAGAAGCTGATGCCATGAGATGGGGAATAATCGGAGCAGGGTTGATTGGCAAGAAGCGAGCCAGCGCGCTTGCCACACTTGGGGAAAAAATTGCCGCGGTGGCAGACATCGACGTATCCAAGGCTGCCGAGCTTGCGGATGCGCATGCGGCAAAATCATCCAATGACTGGAAAAAAATAACGCGAGCACCCGGCATCGACGCAGTTGTTGTTGCCACCACGCATGATTTCCTCTCGCAAATTTCCGTTGATGCGCTTATGCATGGAAAGCACGTGCTTGTGGAAAAACCCGCGGGCAGAAATGCGAAGGAAGTGAAAGAGATAATTGATGCTGAAAAGAAAAGCGGCAAACTTGTTTGCGTGGGCTTCAACCACCGCTTTCACCCTGCAATAATGGGGGCAAAGCGCATATGCTCGGAGTTGCCATATGGCAGGCTGCTTTACATGCGCGCAAGGTACGGCCATGGAGGCAGGCCTGGCTACGAAAAGGAATGGCGCTTCAAGCCGGAAATATCAGGCGGCGGGCAGCTTATCGACCAGGGCAGCCACCTGATTGATTTGGCGCGCTTTTTTGCAGGAGAGGAATTTTCCCTTGGCTTTGCGCTTTGCAGGAATTATTTCTGGAAAGCGGCGGCGGAGGACACTGCGGTGCTTGTGCTTGAATCCAAATCCGGAATTTCGGCAGTGCTGCAGACTTCGTGCGTGCAGTGGAAAAACCTGTTTTCGTTTGAGCTTTATTTCGAGAGGGCGCAGGTTAACATTGACGGATTGGGCAAAAGCTACGGCATCGAAACCCTTACAATATACAAAATGAAGCCGGAATTGGGCCCACCCGTTGCCGAAGTCAGGAAATTCGAGGGGGAAGACGGGAGCTGGGTTGCCGAAATACGCGATTTTTTGGGGAAAATTGGCGCCAAGCCAGGGCTTGGGGCAGGGGCAAATGATGCCCGTTCCTCGATTTCAATCATCCAACAAGCATACAAGAAGTGAAGGCAATGAAAATTCCACTTACCCCGCACATTGCGTATATTATCGGCCTCTGGAAGCACCGGCGCACCAAGGAAGGCATCGGAGTAGAAGGCAGCAGGGAAGCCTGCCAGGTATTTGCATCCGAACTTGTGGCAAACGGAATGGCAAAGCCCGAGGAAATCAGGGTGGAAGAAGGGAAAGTGTTTACCTACCATTCGGCCTACCGCGCATTTTTTGATGAAGTTTTGAAAGATGAGGGCGGACGGTTCAGATATAAAAATGATTTTTCTGCGAATTTTTTTGCCGGCATGTTCGATTCGGTGGGCGGGGAAAAGGAAGGCAAAACGTATTTTGCTTTTGCCGACAATGCGGACGAGATGGCACTGCTCCGGTTGAACTGGAGGGCGATACGCACTGGAAAAACTTTGTGGGTGGGGCCATCAGATGAATTCAAGGCATGGATGCAGCCTTTCCGGAAAATCGAAGTGGAGGCAAAAACCGCAAATGCAACAAAAAGAAGCTCGGGCAGGAAAATAGAGCGGCGGCCGAACCGGGTTTATCCGAAGCCGCCGGCATGAATTGGAAGCGGCGCTATTTTGTTATCGTGATATAGCCTTTTTTCCCAAGCAGGAACACAAGCTCGTTTGTGCCCACGAAAAAGTCAACTTTGGAATCGTGCAGGGAAAGATGGTCACCTATTGCAATTGATGCTGCGCGGGCGGGCTCAAGGTAAAGCGGCACGGTGTGCTTGCCATCGGTGAGCGCAACCCGCGACATGGGCGCCGATTTTTTGTCCTGCAGCACTGCAGCTTCCCTCTTTTCAGAGACAAGAAGCGGGAAAGTGGTGATTTTTTTCATGCCCGGCTTGAGCCCGGAAAGCGATTCGATGCCATTCACGCGCGCACGCATGACCGCAAGCCGAAAGGCAAGCTGGACATCTTTCTTGAGCTGTGAAATCAGCCTTTTTTCCTCTGAGCGGATTTTTGCTGCAGTCATCTTCGGGTCTACTGCAAGCGCATACGCCCATTTGTAGAAGTCGATGCGCGAGGGATGGAGCTTCACCGCTTCATCCTCTTCTTCAAATTCTTTTTGCGTTTCAGGCATTATTGCTTCTATTTCCGAAACAGGAGATGCTGTTTTGAGCTTCAGGCTTTCAGGAAGAGGGAAATCCGCAGCCGCTTCCCCCTGCTCTGCAGGCGTGAGGCTGGAGGGCGGCTTTTGCACGTGGGCCTGCACGGGCACTTCCTCATCTGCAATATGCTCTATCTCAAGCTCGCGCGGCTGAGGCGGAGTGGCCGCCTGCTTGACTTGCTGCTGGCCGGATTGCGAAGCCCGCGCCAGCGCAAAAGCAGAAGAAGGAAAGTATTTTTCCAAAATCGACCGCATCATCCGTTCTTTGAGCGCTGGATCCTTGTTTGAGAAAAGCTTTTCGAGCGAGGGGATGAGCTTGGAGCGGGCTGCGGCAAGCCCTTCGGGCATTTGCTGGATTTCCTTTCTTGCCTCGAATATTTTCTCAAGGTTGATGATTGCCTCTTTTTCCCCGGCCTTGCCGAAACGGTCGAGGCAGGAAAGCGCGATTTCCTTGATTTCTTGCTCTTTGTCAGAGGAAAGCTCAAGGAGCGCGAAAATGGAGCGCGGGTCGTCGATTTCGCCAAGCGCCTGGGCCGCATTTTTCCGCACTTGCGCATTCGAATCATAAGTGAGCGAAACGAGCCTGTCGATTTTTGCCGAAACCTCGGCCTCCTCGTTCTTGAGCTCAAGGTGGGTCTGTTTTTGGGGGGCGGCAGGCTGGGCTTGGGCGGCCTTGTGCTTGCCCTTTTCCGGCGACATAGGCATCGGTGGAAGAATGCAGGAAAGCAATATAAGGGAAGCGGGGCTGCGTGGCAGGCGCAGGGATTAAAATATCATTTACCCTTATTTTTCATATTGGGCTCGTGGCGCAGCGGTAGCGCGCCTGATTTGCATGAATGAAATGCATTCCAAAAAATCAGGAGGCCGTGGGTTCGAATCCCGCCGAGTCCACTATGAAACGGAATCCACAAATACGTGATGTAATCGGATGCCTTGCCATCGCGCTGGTTATATTTTCCATGGTCGGTTGCTTGGCGGGCGGAACCAGAGGGGACAAAATACTCCAAGTATCTCCAACTGCGGGCAACGGAGGATCTGAGTTGACAGCGCAGGCCCAAAGCCAGGGAAAAAATATTTCGTTCCAATTGAATTATCCCCAGTTTGGCAAAGTCAACATTACAAAACTCAACGTGAGCGTGGAAAAATGCAATATGGGCTTGGTGGAATCTTATGGATCGAGAATTGCTAATGGAAAATCACTTGAATGCATCCAGATTTCATGCAAAATGATAGAAACCACGATTGGACGGGGGTATATCAAGGCTGACCTGGCATGCGACCAGGAAATACCTTCTGGCAAAGAATACAAAATTGGTGTCGAACTGACCGGCACCATTCCAAAAAATGACGTGGTGGAATCAGTTGGCGGATTCTGCATGGCTGCGGATGGCGGCAAAGAAATTGGGGAAAGCTACATTTGCACCCCCAAATACAGGATTGTTGCGGAGAAGAACTAAGCTCTTCTGGCGGGCACTAAAATTATGCCCCTGATGCTATCATCCCCATATTCAAACCCTACCCCCTTAAGCAAGATGGCAAGATTTCGTTTGCTAATTTTATTTCTCTCAAAATATTTTGCAGGATGATAATCATTCACCAGCGCGTTTGTTATCAAAAGTAAACCGTTCGGCTTCAATATGCGTTTGCATTCTCCAAGCAGTGCCTGCGGCTTTGCCGAGTATGCGAGAATGGAATTAAGCATGACTGTGCCGAATGAATTTGAAGCGAATGGCAGCCTTGATTTTTTGTTCAGGTCGAAGGCGATTTTTATTTTTGCATTTTTGTTTTTCCTTAATGCGGCAGAAGATGCGTCAAGTGCAACATCGACCGGAATATAGGAGTACTCACCAGCGCCAATGTCTAGGAGTTTGCCTTTGGCATGCTTTCCAAGCCACCCGGCAATTTCCATCCTTCTTGGCTGGAATTCCTCGAAATTATCCCAGAAAGCATTGGCTGCAGGACGGAGTGGAAGGTGGTATTTTTTGCGGAAGTAAATCCAGAATGAATGTGGGTTTTTGCCATGGTAAAGAAGCTTTAGGAAAGCAGACAGGACGTTTTTTTCCGGGAAGTTCGAATTCGGGAAGAGGTTTTTTGCGTTTATGAATGCAGTTATGAATTCGAAATAACGCGAAAGCCTGCCCGCGGATTCCATCTTGCCTTGCTGCGCATATTTTTTCGCTGCTGCGGCAACTTCATTTGCCAGTGCCTGCCGCTCTTTTTTCGAATAGAACGCGACGGGATATTTTTTGCCCCCAAAAATGCCGTGCCAAAACAGGCAGATTGCGCGTGAAAAAGGCTGCATGCCCTTCATAGTGCAGGCGTGGTTTATTTATCCGCCGGACATGGCCCGGTCGGCTGCCTGACCCAGGCGCTCGGGCGGCTGGTTGCCTTCAATTATGAGCCCGCCCATGGCGAAAGACGGCGTTGCCTTGATGCCGCGCGAAAGCCCGTCTGCCAAATCCTGGTCCACAGCATCGGATGCGGAAGGGTCATCAAGACATGAGGCAAATGAGGCGGACAGGCCAAGCGATGCGGCATAGGAAACAATGTCAGTTCTTGAGAACTTTGGGCTGTTCTTGAACAGCAAGTCATGGTATTCCCAGAATTTTCCCTCCCTGCCGGCGCACACCGCTGCAACTGCCGCAGCGCGCGAATTCGGGTGGATTTGCTCAAGCGGGAAATTTTTGTAGACAAGCCGCACACCCTTGCTTTGGTATTGGGAGAGGAATTTCTCGATGTTGGGCTGCGCACTCTTGCAGTTCGGGCATTCGAAATCGGAGTATTCGTAAACCGTAAGAAGGGGCTTGCCTGAGCCGCGCCAATAGGTGCCATCCGCATCCCGCCCTTGCTTGACTGGCTCGGATGGGAAAATGCAGCCAAGGAGCAAAATCGACAGGGCCATGAAAGCTAGCACGAGTGCTGTTTTGTTCATGGCACTGATTGGAAGTTTGAGATTAAAAGCCTATTCTGCCACAAGTTTCAGATGAGCGGAAATTTTGCGGGGTTTGTTGCGAGGGCAGAAGAGGCACTGGAAGAAATATCCCGCATGAAAAGCCCGCTTTTGGTAAACCACTATGACTGCGATGGGATTACTTCAGGCTCCATAGTGTGCGCTGGCTTGCGCAAGATGGGCAAGGAATTTTCAGTGAAGACCGTGCGCAAGGTGGACGGGGAGCTCATAGAAGAGCTTCGGGGGGAAAGGGAGATAATTTTCTCTGATTTGGGAGGCGGAAGCCCGGCAGTAGGCGAGCTTTCTGGAAACGTGGTGGTTATTGACCACCATCAGACTGCGGGCTTGCCGCACCTGCAGATAAACCCGCACCTGTTCGGATTTGACGGGGGCACGGAAATTTCGGCATCGGGCACCGCATATTTCGTTTTCCATGAGCTTCTTGAAATCGCAATAGTCGGCGCGGTTGGCGACATGCAATACCCGCTTGCAAGCCTGAATGGGAAAATAGTGGATGAAGGGGCGGCGCGGGGGAGCGTGGTTGCAGAAATCGACCTTAGGATGTATGGAAGGCATACCCGCCCGCTGCCGCAGCTTCTTGCATACGCAGACGACCCGTTCTTGCCCGGCCTTGGCGGGCATGAAGACCGGTGCGCGCAATTTTTGGACGGCGTGGGGATTGGGAAAGGCGCGGATGGAAAATGGCCGGCTTATGCCGGGCTTTCGAAAGCAGACAGGAAAAAGCTTGTCGGCGCGCTTGCAGTGTACATGGCGGAGCTTTCATATGCGAAAGCAAAGGGCGGCAGGACTGGCGGTGAAATTGCCGGGAAGACTGATTTTTTGGTGGGCGAAACTTACTGCTTCCCCGCATATGAAAAATTTCCCGAACTTTATGATGCGGGAGAATTTTCCACCATGCTGAATGCGTGCGGAAGGCACGGGCAGCCCGGGCTTGGCATGGACATTTGCCAAGGCAAGGAAGGCGCATATGAAAAAGGGCGCGAACTTCTTGCACTTCACCGCAAGCAGCTTCGTGAAGGGATTGAATACGCATACCGTGGCGTGCGCGATTTCGGGCCGCTGCTTTTCCTTGATGGCAGGGGCGTTATCGAGGATGGGATAATTGGAGTGGTGGCGGGCATGCTGTTCCCGGGCGGAAGGCTAAAGCCCATCGTTGCAGTGGCGCTTGACGAGAAAGGCATGGTGAAAATAAGCACGCGGGGCACAAAAAAGCTCGTTGCATCCGGCCTGAATTTGGGGCTGGCGCTCAAGGAATCCTGCGCGATGGTGGGCG
>ORJL010527164.1_pt1 | contig 17833 bp, 15 predicted proteins | sample 1779941 | NCBI WGS metagenome assembly ORJL01 (sample SAMEA104232317, study PRJEB22302) | groundwater metagenome | biome: forest; feature: aquifer; material: groundwater | place: USA | collected 2011-08-07 | depth 5.8 m | reverse complement strand
CAGCCGTGTGCCACTGCTCTGTGAGCAGCGCGATGGGCGACGCGCGCTCTAGTCCGGATGATGCCAATCCCACAAATCGACGACGCGTTGGCCGCGGAGCGAAAACCACGGCTCACAGAGCCGTGCCACACAACGCCATCCTGAAGCGGACCCCGTTCACGGTCGATAATCTGCCGATGTCCACCGACTGGAACCATCGGTTGAGCGACCGTCTCCTTGCCAACGTCGCAACCGGCGGCGGGTGGGGCTATCGGTCCAGCGGATCCGCGTACGCCGAGCCGACGGCGCTCGCACTCCTCGCGCTGTCCGCGGGGCACGCCGGCGGTGGCGAATGCGTCGCCGCCTGCGATTGGCTGGCGCGGATTCAGCGCACCGATGGAAGCGTTCCGGTCTCCGGCGAGATTCCGTCGCCCGGTTGGGCGACCGCTCTCTCCGTTCTCGCCTGGCGACGTACGTCCGAGAACTCATCCGACACACACCAGCCCAACATCGACCGAGCGGTCAGATGGTTGCTCGCTCAAGAAGGTCGCCCGCTTCCCAGCAATCCAACCGTCTTCGGTCACGACACCACGCTCCTCGGCTGGCCTTGGGTCGAGGGTACGCACACCTGGGCCGAGCCCACGGCGTACGCCGTGCTCGCTCTGCGTACTCTCGGATTCGCGGATCATGCCCGCGTCCGTGAAGGCATTCGCGTATTGCTCGATCGCGCCTTGCCCAGCGGTGGTTGGAACTACGGCAATACCCGCGTCTTCCAGAACGTACTCCGCCCTTTCCCCGCCACAACGGGCGTTGTGCTCGCCTCGCTCGCCGGAGAACCGCGTGACTCACGCATCGACGCGGCCATCGCGTATCTCCGGGAAACCCTTCCGCGCGTCCGCGCCCCCTTGTCGCTTGGTTGGGGACTGCTGGGACTCTCCGCCTGGGACGCGCGTCCGACCGAATCACAAACTTGGCTCGAAGAAGCAGCCGACCACGCCCTCAAACGCGAAGCGGACCCCATGAGCGATGCTCTGCTTCTCTTGGCGGAGGCGGGTGCTCTGCTGTCAGTGACATCGAGTGGCACTCATGGCTGATGCTCAAATATCGCAGCAACTCGGAACGGAAATACGGAAGCCCACCCGACGCGACGTGGTGAAAGCGGGCGGCGCCCTGCTCCTCGGCGGCGGCGTACTCGCCGGCGTGCGACAATGGTCGCTCCACGAAGGCGGACTACGGGCCGACGTGGCCGTGCTTCACGCCCCGAGCTACACCGCCGACCTCGCATCGATCCTCATGGACGGATTCAAGACCCTCGGAATCGATCGCTCCTGGATTCGCGGAAAGCGCGTCCTGCTCAAACCCAACCTCGTCGAAACCGCCGTCGGACAGGGACACATCAACACCCACCCGTCCGTCATCGTCGCCGCCGCCGAAGTCTTCCGCCGACTCGACGCCCGCGACGTGATCGTGGCCGAGGGGCAGGGACACAGTCGTGACACTCTTCTCGTGCTTGACGAATCCGGAATGGGGGCGGCGCTGCGCGAGGCGAAGCTCCCTTTCGTCGACCTAAACCACGACGACTTCGCGGCCGTCGAAAACGTCGGCGGGCGAACCACACTGCGAACGCTCTATCTCCCGAAGACCTTGCTGAACGCGGACTTCGTCGTCTCCGTCCCCAAGCTCAAGACGCACCACTGGACCGGCGTGACCTGCGCAATGAAGAACCTCTTCGGCGTGATGCCCGGGGTGGTCTACGGCTGGCCCAAGAACGTGCTCCACGTCCAAGGGATCCCCGAATCGATCCTCGACATCAACGCCACCGTGAAACCCGCGCTCGCCATCGTCGACGGCATCATCGGCATGGAGGGCGACGGACCGATCATGGGCACGCCGAAACCCGTCGGCTGCCTCATCGTCGGCCGCAACCCCGCCGCCGTCGACGCCACCGCCGTCCGCATCATGGGCCTCAACCCCGCCGGCGTCCCCTACCTCCCCGCCGCCTCCGGCGTCCTAGGCCCCATCCGAGAGCGCAATATCACGCAACGCGCTGAACCCATCTCTGCCCTCCAAACCACCTTCGCCCTCCTCAACGCCCCGCACTTGGCCAACGTCGCGGCGGGGTGATGGGGCGATTCAACCGACGACGGTTACCGTTGTCAGAGGCCATGAACGTCGATATACTCCCTGAAATGGAGAATCGTGCGCAGCGGGCAGCGTAAGGCCCGCGTGCGATCGAGGGAGCAGGGACGATGACCGATCAGGTGGGCAAGAACTCGGTCACACGCATTTCGGAAGCCGACCACGGTAACGACGAGTACCTCCTTCATCCAGAGAGCAACGACCTGTTCGTTCGCACCGGACGACAGATCATTGCTGGATGTCAACTCGGGATCAGCGTTGAATTGTGGTTGAACGAGTTGTCTTCCGTCATGAAAAGGGTGCACGAGTGGTCCGACAAGTATCACGACCGAATCAGAACCTGCTACTGCGCTCCGTCGGCGGGCAGCGTCGTTTTCTTTTTCGCTCCGCCGTCCGATCGATTTGATTTCGATTTGGCGGATTCGCTCGTGGAATTGAACCTGGAGGTTCGTCGTTCATTCAACGTCGGAATGGTGGAAATGCGGCAAGTCCCCTGGGCCGAATTCGATCGCTTCGTTGACCTAGAGGCGGGAAAGCGAGTCTATGGCGACCACTTCCGACCATCTCCGACAGTGGAGGCATAATCGAGAACTCGTTTCCCGTATCCCGCCGACTCATCCAGATTGGATCGTCACGGTCTCGTTTTACACCGCCCTTCACGCCATCGACGCCCTCCTCGCCGCCGACAAGGTCTCCCGGATTGTCTCCCACGCCGCGCGTAACAGCGTCCTGACTCAAACCAACAAGTACGCCCATCTGGCCAAAACTTTCCTTCCTCTATACGACTTGTCCCAAACGGTCAGGTACTTGGCCGACCCAGCGGCCTGGATATCGTTCGACAGTGTCGAGCGTGAGGTGTTCCGGCGCTACCTCTACCCGATCGAGAACTCTGTGATGCGGCTCTTAAAGACCTCGGAAATGTCTGCCGATCCGATCCAGTTCGCCTCCTGAGACCAACCCGCCACAGCGTGCCCTGGACCACTCGCGGGAACCTGGGATGCCCGCTACAATCTCGACTTTTCCGCTGAGGCCATGGCGCTCCGGACCTTTGGCACGCCGTTTGCTTGGATTATGGGAGCAGACCTGCCGGTGGGCGGGCGAAGGGAGCGCATCGAGAGGCTGGCCTGTTGATCCTCGGAAAGTCGATCCAGGGACGAAGCATCCCCGTTGGAACACGGAACTTGAAGGACGAAACACGAAGGAGATGACCCATGCCGCAAGTGAACCCGTTTGCGATCGCGCAGCAGCAGTTGGACGAATGTGTCGAGCGCCTCGGTCTGGACAAAGCGACGCATGAACTCTTGCGCTGGCCCATGCGCGAGTATCACTTCACCCTGCCCGTGAAAATGGACAACGGACAGACCAAGATCTTCAAGGGTTTCCGCGTCCAATACAACAACGCCCGAGGTCCGTGCAAGGGCGGCATCCGCTGGCACCCCGAGGAAACGATCGACACGGTTCGCGCCCTCGCGGCCTGGATGACTTGGAAGACGGCCGTCGTCGACATCCCCCTCGGCGGCGGAAAGGGCGGGATCATTTGCAGCCCGAAAGAGCTTTCCGACGGTGAGAAGGAGCGGCTTGCGCGCATGTATATCCGCTGCGTCGGGCGAGAACTCGGCGTACACCGCGACGTCCCCGCGCCGGACGTGTACACCACGCCGCAGATCATGGCTTGGATGATGGACGAATACGAAACCATCATGGGTCAATCGCATCCCGGCGTCATCACCGGAAAACCGCTCGAAGTCGGCGGTTCGCAGGGTCGCGGCGATGCGACCGCTCGCGGCGGCATCTACTGCGTCCGCGAAGCGGGCAAGACGCTCAATCTCAACCCCGCGAAAGCGTCCTTTGCGATTCAGGGTTTCGGCAACGCCGGTCAATACGCAGCCACGCTCCATTCGGAGATTCTCGGCGGCGGCACGATGATCGCGGCCAGTGATTCCCGCGGCGGCGTGATTAGTAGCTCGGGCATCGATCCCAAGGCGCTCGTGCGACACAAGCTCGAGACCGGCTCCGTCGTCGGATTCCCCGGCACGAAGCCGATCTCAAACGAAGATCTCCTGGAGCTTCAGTGCGACGTGTTGTATCCCGCCGCGTTGGAAGGCGTCATCACCGGAAAGAACGCAGCCAACATCAAAGCGAAGATCGTGTGTGAACTGGCGAACGGTCCGACGACGCCGGAAGCAGACAAGATTCTCTTCGAGAAGAACATCTTCGTCCTGCCGGACTTCATGGCCAACGCCGGCGGCGTGACCGTCTCCTACTTCGAGCAGGTGCAGAACACATACAACTACTACTGGTCGTTGGAGGACGTACAAAAACAGCTCGATCGGCGCATGACCGACGCCTACAAGGCCGTTCACGATATGTCGAAGAAGTCGCGCGTACACAACCGCCTCGCCGCGTACATGGTGGCGGTTTCCCGCGTCGCGGAGGCATGCAAGATTCGCGGTTGGGTGTAGACGAAATCGCTAGTGGAGTGACAGGCGCTGACATCCTCTTGAAGAGAGTGTGGCACGGGTTTTCAACCCGTGCGCACCGGTTGAAAACCGGTGCCACAGCGCTTTTCGGCGGGTCACTATGCCCGCGCTGCGTTGAGGTTCACCGGCTTGCCGCAATGCGGACAGTTCGCGGTGCGCATTCGAGTGAGTCGCTGGGCGGTGGCGTTCTCTCTGCTCTGCACTTCCTGAAGTCGCCGGGCTAGGTCCGCCTCCTTCACCGCGAACTCGCGCTGGGCGACGGCGAGGGCGTCCCGCTCCTCTTGCAGACGAGCCGTCTCCGCGGCCACATCCTTCTCGCGCTCGACGATCTGTTCGTGGAAGCGAGTCACATCGTGGAGACGTCCGCGAATGGCGGCCTCCTTCGCTTCTAGCTCCGCGTTCAGCGCGCTGAGATCGGCGGAGTTGGACGCCGCTTGCGCCGGCTCGGTGGACGCGGGTGTCGGAGGCTGCGTCGACTGTGTAGGCGCCGGTTGCGTGGGCGATGATTGCGCGGGCGTCAATGTCGTCGCGGTCGCGCCGGCATCGGCGGGCATGTCCCAGTTGTTCAGTTGCTCCCAGGCGTCGGTGAGATTCCGCTCCAGATCGGAGAGCGCGGCATCGAGATCGCTCAAGCGTCCACTTGTCGCGGTGGACGGCGGGGTCGCGCCCGGTGGATTCGCGCCGTCCGAACCTGCCAAAGAAGAACCGCCGCCGAGCGTCGCCGACGCGGGCGGAATCGCGGCGGCGACGGACATCGGCGACGGAAAATTGTACGCCACCGTGACGCCGAATGGACCGATGGTCAGACCGTCACCGTCTTTCACCATCGCCAGCGAAGCACGCTGACCGTTCATCCAAATCCCGCTCTTCATCGAAATGTCGAACACAGCCGGTCGATTCTGGAACTTGAACAGGACCGCGTGGCGCGGACTGATGTCATCGTGATCCAAACATACCGCGGCGTTCTGGTGCGAACCCAGCAGCGCGACCGCGTCCTCGATCGGCCATTCCGTCGTCGTGCCAAGGAGGCGGAGCACCACGCGCCCGCCGAACTTGCACGGATCCAGATATTTCATTCCGCACGCGGAATCGTCGGACGGATTCTGCGGCACTTGAATGGCGACCTGCAAACTCGTTCCGCCGATCGTCAACACGTCCCCGTCTTTCAGGACGATGAGATCGATCACCTCGCGTTGCCGCTTGGTGCCTGCGGAGGTGTGCAAATCCTTCAAGAGAACTTCGTGACCCGTATTGACGATCACGCAATGGGCGCTGCTTACGTCCTTGTCGTGGAGCACGATGTGAGCGGGTCGCCGCGATCCGATCAGGGTGATCGGCCTGCGGAGGTTCCACGTCTTCTGACCGGCGGACCCGACCCCCGCCGACAAACGCACCAACGGCGCGTACGAAGGCAGCGATAGAGTGGGTTCACGTAGCTGTACGGCGTCCTTCATCCGACTTCCCCTCTGCGTGTGAGACCGTTCCCGTCGCCCACGAATCAGCGACGCCGAACCGGACGAACACCGCGTGGTCGCGCTGGAGAACGCAGACCGCGTGTGTTCGTAAAGCCCGCGGATTCCTGCGACTCGAATCGCTTGGGGAATCTGGGGACGATCTCCAGAATGAGAATACGATATGAAACGCAAACTTCGGCAAATCCTGCCCGATTTCGCGCGCCATAACGCGGAATGATACGCTTCCCAATAAACATCTGTGCGCCCGCCGTGTGCCACTGCTCTGTGAGCAGTGCGGCGCGCGCAACCACGGCGGTGGGTGCCCCATCCTCGCTACGGCGAGGGTGGGGGACGGTCCACGCGCATTCAATGCATGGAACCGCTATGATTCTCGGACATGAACATCCTCATCACCAACGACGACGGCCACGATGCCCAAGGCCTCCGCGCCGCCTACGAGGCCGTGAAGGATCTGGGGACCGTCTTCGTCGTCGCGCCGAAACAGGAACGCTCTGCCTGTAGCCATCAGATAACACTCTCTCGTTCCATCGCCGTGGAGCGACGACACGATCCGCTTTTCGGTCGTAGCTTCGCGGTCGACGGTACGCCCGCGGACTGCGTCCGTCTCGCGTCAGCCGCGTTGGTGGAAAGGCCGATCCACCTCGTCGTTTCCGGGATCAACCACGGGGCCAACGCGGGCGTGGACACGTTCTACTCCGGCACCGTCGCCGGCGCACGGGAGGGATCCATCCTCGGCATCCGTGCCATCGCGGTGTCACAATCCCGACGCATGGACACTCCGCCGGATTGGCCCGCCGCATCGCGAATCACCGCAACGCTCATCCGACAGTTGCTGGAAGAGGAACTCCCCGCCCCCGGATTCTGGAGTATCAACCTGCCCGCCCCCATTCCCGCCGACGCGGAAAAGCACGTGCACCGCGTGCCCCTGGCCGTTCATCCCATGCCCATGACCTTCGACCGCAACGACAGCGACGACGGAAAGTCCATGGAATTCGGATACGGCGCGTCCTACTGGCTGCGCGACGTGACAGGCCCCAGCGACTACAGCGTCATCCGCGACGGCGGAATCGCCGTAACCCCCGTCCCGCTGTTCGGAAGGTTCTAGATCGTCTCTCGACCGTCATGTAGCGTCGCCCTTCATGGGCGGCGGCGTGTCTTCCTTCCCCCCTTACCAAGGGGGGACCGAGGGGGGTCGATCTACCGCGCAGAGCCAAAACCGGCGCGAGCGCCGTCCCCCGGTCAGGCGCAACGTCGAAACCTGTTCCGGCCATCACCCCCGACCCCGGCCGGAGAAAACGTTTCCTTATGGACTCCTTTTTCCTTTATAAGGGTATCGCCGAAACCTTATAATGGTCCCCGTGGTTCATAAGAAAACTTCTGTCGCGACCGCCGCCCACGACCAGAACCGTCGTTCCGGAGTCTTTGTTGCGCAGCCCACCGGCTACCGCGCGTTCATCCCAAACCGTTCCCGCGCGATCCCCCCTTGGTCGTCGATGAGAGCATGCAATCCAGACTCGCCGAGGCCGAGCGAAATCGTGAGCGGTGCCCACCCTACGGACCTTGACGATGACGGCTGCCGGCTGTAACGGAACGAGCACCGATGGCCACGCAGCAATACAACGTTGTCTCCCTCTTCTCCGGCGGCATGGGTCTGGATCTCGGCCTTGAAGGCACCGGCAGGTTTCGGACGCGCACCTGCATTGAGAAGGAACCGCCTTTCTGTCGCACCATCCGCCTGAATCGTGATGCGGGACGGCTTCCCGGCGACCTGCATGTGTTCGAGGCCGACATCACGCATGTGAACCCAGGCGAAATAATGACCCTCCTCGGGATGGTGCCGGGCGACGTCGATCTCCTCGTTGGTGGGCCGCCGTGTCAGAGCTTCAGCACTGCGGGACGCAGAGGGACCGTTCAGGATCCTCGTGGGACGCTGCTTTGGCAATTCCTTCGCTTCATCGAAGCGCTTCGGCCAAAGTTCTTTCTGATGGAAAACGTGCGTGGTCTGCTATCGGCGGCTCTCCGGCACCGCCCCATTTCTCAGCGACCCGAGAAAGGTGGGCCCCCGTTGGAGCCCGACGAGGAGCCGGGTTCCGTGGTCCGCCTCTTCTCGCAAGATCTGCAAGCCATTCCGGGCGCTGCCTATCACATGGACATATTCGAGGTGAATTCGGTCAACTACGGCGCACCGCAGATCCGAGAACGAGCCCTTTTCATCGGCAATCGCTTCAATGTCCGAGTCGAGTTTCCAGACCCCACGCACGGCGCACCGCACGCGCCCGACGAACCTCGAACATTGTTTGACACAACTGAAGACGTGAAGCGTCCCTGGTCAACCCTTCGCCATGCCATCGGGGAGCTTTCTGAAAGGAACCCCAGCGTGTTGGATTTCAGCCCACGCAAGAAGAAGTTCCTGAGCATGGTTCCGCCAGGCTCGAACTGGCGCAGCCTCCCAGAGGATGTGCAACGAGCGTCGATGGGAAAGGCATGGTTCGCAAAGGGCGGACGATCAGGTTGGTGGCGCCGCCTAACCTTCGATCTGCCTTGCCCCACGCTCGTGACGATGCCCAACCATGCCAGCACGTCGCTTTGCCATCCGACGGAAACGAGAGCGTTGTCAATACGGGAGTATGCGCGAATTCAGGAGTTTCCCGATACCTGGGAGTTTGTAGGAACGACTGCGGAGCAATATGCTCAAGTTGGCAACGCTGTCCCAACACGGCTTGGCAAGGTAGCAGGTGAAGTGATCGCCGAGGCACTCGACGCGCTGCAAGAGCGACAGTGGGAGCCATGCGCCCAGGCACCTTCGGCCTATAGTATCGTCTACGTGCAGTCCCACGTTCGAACTAGGCAGTGGTACAAGGCAGGCGAGACTCTCGTGTGGGGTGATGGAAACGATAACGGACACGCAACCTACGCCCCGCCCAAGACCAGGCGGAAGGTGACGAACGTCGATCAATGAGGAGCCGCCATGGCACGAGGTCACGCGGGCCTTCCAAGACCATCCAATTGCGTTTTCAAGAAGTGCGATATTCTCGACACACTCGCATCGGTCGATGCAGATCAGACCGCACGAGATCGCGTTCTTCGATTGGAGACCGAATTCCGAAGACGTGTTCAAGGTCACGTTGAATCGCTGCCGCTGAACGACGCGAAGTTCGAGAAATTCCACACCAGTCCGTTCGTGCTCTTGATCCACTCCTTTCATCGCGGCTACGCGACGATTCGTGAGATCGAAGCCGACATCCTTCCCGCGAAGCTATTTTCGTCGATGGAGACCTCGGCCGGGCGAATGGTTGAGGCCGTCATGCTTTCTGGGTACGGCTGGGAATGTGTTGAGAGCGAAATGCACAGCGCCAACTCCGCGTTGGACGGGCGGCTCTTAGACGGTGATGTATTGAAGCTCGCAACGCTCAAGAGCGGACCGAGATGCCTGAATGACGAGATGAGCGAAAACTTCGCCGACGCCATCCTTGGCAACGCTACCACCTGGGCCGCCGAGAGGAACGTGCGGAAGATCGCCTTTACCTACGGCGTCTTGTATGGAACTCAAAGGCAGTCAAACAAGAAGGACTGGCATATCCTCAGGAAACTTCGGGAGAAACTACCCGACACTGAAGTCACGCGCCAGCCAGACGGTCGGTGGGATTGCGCCTTTAGAAAAGGCGAGGTCGATGTCGACGTGAGTGTCCGCGTCGGGGCCGATTGGTGGAATTATCTCGGCGGCCAGAACTGCCTCGTCGAAATGTGTGTAGCACTTATCCGTGCTTGCGTTCGCCCTGGGGATTCGGATCCTCGTGACCACGGCTACACGATCGCAGATTTGTCCGGGATCGTGTCCACGGACATCGTTCCGGGCGACTACAACGTAGGCCTGTTGCAGCGTAGTCAGCTCGAATGGTTGTTTTTCATCGTGCGGCACTTCTGCGATGTGCTCGTGAATGAATAGGGTGCAGTTCGTAAGGACGCAGGGTGGGTTCTACTGAACCCACCCGCAGTTGTGACGCCGGAGCCGCGCGTTGCGGCACAGAGCGTGTCACTCCACCCGCACGCCGAGTTGTTCCGCGATTCGGTCGAAGTCATCGAGCGAGTAGTATTCGATGACGATGCGGCCTGTGCCCTTCTTCTTTCCTTCTTGGATTGACACCTTGGTGCGTACGGCCTGTTCGAACGCCCTTTCCATTTCGCGCAGGTGCGCCGCCCGCGGCGCGCGCATCGGCGCTCCCGCTGTGATGTCGGCCGTGGGTTTCGTTTTCTCGCGCCGGACGATATCTTCCAGAGCGCGCACGGAGAGTTGATTCTGCAAAGCGGCCTCCGCCAACCGCGCCTGTCGCAGTGCGTCCTCGATCCCTAACAAACACCGAGCGTGCCCCATGGAGAGCGTTCGCCCCGCGACCATGGAGCGTACGGCTTCCGGTAGGTCGAGGAGTCGAAGGTAGTTGGTGACCGTCGATCGGTCCTCGCCCACGCGCTGGGCGACGTCGTCGGGCTTGAGGCCGAAGCGGGAGCAGAAGTCCTGATACGCTCGCGCTCGGTCGATGGGGTTGAGATCCTCGCGCTGGATGTTCTCGACCAGGGCGAGTTCGAGCATCTGCTCATCGGACGCATCTCGTACGATGACAGGTACAGTTGACATACCGATGGACCTGGCCGCTCGCCAGCGACGTTCCCCGGCGATGATCTGGTATTCACCGTCGCGCAGCCGGACAGCGATGGGCTGTAAGATGCCGCTCTGGCGGATCGAGTTGGCGAGCGACTCGACCGACCGATCGTCCATGGTTTGCCGAGGCTGGTGCGGGTTCGGCTTGAGGCTTGCGACCGGAAGCATCATCGCCATCGGCTTCGAGTCGTCGGGATCCGGCGGAAAGGAAGCGGTTGGCTTCACCGGTTCGGTGGCTTGCTCTCCCGCAGGGGGCATGGCTGGTTCTTGACGAACGATGTCAGGTTTTCCGGCGACAAGCGGCGGGGGTGGTCGACGCTCGACCGGCACTGGTTGCGGTGCGGGTGTCGGCGGCGGGGGTTCCTGAACGGTTCGTGTCGGCGTCAGGAGCGAATCAAGCCCTCGCCCCAGCCGTTTCGTTGGACGCTGCATCGTTGGACTCCTTCCCAGGAAAGTTGGATTCTGCCCTTCATGTGGGTCAGCGAAAACAAGTTGTACCGCCGTTGGCGTGAGTCGCAACCGGATCAGATCTGCGAGGGTCCGCAGGTCACGGGGTTGGATGCGGGGCCCCGCAGGCTGTTTCACGTGAAACGGACCCAACGGGGCGGGCGATACACTTTCGCTGGTGCCGAACGCCGTTTCGCATTCACTCCGGAACGGCCCGGCGGTGTTCGGGGTCTGCACATTTCCGACGCGTCGCGAAAGGTTCGCGCCGCCACGGTTACCGCCAAGCGGTCGACGGAGGCCAAGAGAAGAGACCGTTGATTCTTCAGCCGCCGCATCCCCGACGCCCAGGATCGCGACAACGTGCCGCCCGGCACCCGCGAGACGACCCCCGGGCGGACGATCTTGGAAACGCGGTGAGGCGGCAAGGGCCGGCTAAGGAGGATGATCCGAAGCGGGCGACAGCACTTCAGGGATGGCGCATTGGATAATACTAACATGTGAACGTGCATACCTTGATGACGCGGCGGTGCGATCCGCATCCCATCATTCAAGTGCGCTCTTGGCGCACGCGCTCCATCCACGGCTCACAGAGCAGTAGCACACAGCGGGAGCGCAGGTATTTAGTGGGTTGCGTGTGAGAAGGGGAGGAACGCCGTGCGCCGTCGGTAGGTAGGTGTATGTTCGGGCGGCGCCGGAGATGGACCCACGGGCGAACCGCGCGGACCGACAAAGTCGCAGAGGACGAATCGCGCCGTCGAAACCATTACGAGCACAAAGGTCGCCGCCGACGCGAGCGCACTAACTCGTGAGGGTCGCTTCCGCTTCTTGCAATTGTTCAGGGAGCATGGCGCGGACTTCCTCGTATTGTTCGCGGGTGATGCCGAGGAGTCCGAACATTTCGTCGGTGATCGTCTCGTTTTGCGCGGATAGGTAGAAGCCGTGCTTGTCCGCACACGACATGACATCCGCCATATGGATCAGCACGGCCATATTGCGCAGTTCCGGACTGAGGGCTTCCGGATTGTGATGAAAGCCGACGGCGGCGCGAAGGTGTCTTGGGAATTTCCACTTGGTGGTAAGCGCGACGCCGAATGCTTGATGATCGGCGCCGATGATGTCGCGTTCACAGTCGAGGAAGCTCTCGCTGGGGTCCATACACCGATCGACGACTTCGGCGAATTTCTCGGGGAACGCCTGCCGTTCGACCAATGTGCCAATGTCATGAATGAGGCCGGCGACGAAGATCTCATCCGGCATATGCGGGTGCGGCGAGCATTTCGCCAGACTGCGCGCCCCGACGGCGACGGCCACACTGTGTCGCCAGAGGTCTGTGGCACTAAAGTGCTCGGAAACCTTCTTGCCCTTGAAGAGTTTGGCAATGGACGCTGCTATGGCAATGTTCTTGACGGCCGAAAGTCCGAGGAGAATGATTGCCCGATCGACGCTGGCCACTTGTCCCGGCAAACCATAGAAGGCCGAGTTCACAACCTTCAAGACTTTCACGGAGAGGGCGGGATCATTTTTGATGACTTCGTGCAAGTCGCGCGCGGTGCTCTTGGGGTCTTCGACGATCTCGATGATCTTGATCGTAACTTCGGGGAGCGTGGCGAGATCGCCAATGGAGGCGACGGCCTTGTCGACGAGCTGTTTCGCCTGATCGGCGGTCTCGGTTGCCATAGAATGCTCTCGGGCCGATTGATACGCGCGGAACGAGGTCCGCTTCCGGTCCACCCGGTGGGTTATCGACGGGGGTGCAGGCGTGCATTAGCGCGCGATTTGGAGGCCCGCAGGATTACCGCTGCCCATCGAATGCAAACGAACGCTATTCTCGGACGTGGGTGAAGTTATGCTCGCCCCTAGATGGCGAGCGTCCGGGCGAGAGACGTCGTCGTTCGGAAACGGCCTTCGGGCAACCTCCGAGAACCGGGTGACGGCGACGGCTGGAGACTCTGAACGTCGAACGATGGAAACTCAACGGGCGGAACCCGGCGCTCAGGGATCATACGTATCCCATCCTTTGAGTGCGCTCTGGCGCGTCCGAGCCATCCACTGCTCACAGAGCGGTGGCACACGGGGGGAGCGCATTGAGAACCTATCCCAGAACCGCGTGGGATTGGCATCCTTGCGGTGCAGACACGGGCTGGAAGCCCGTGCCACACCAGGAATTGGGCTAGGTTCTCACGGACACGGCTGTCCGAACGGATACGCCAGTCCCTTGAACGCTCCCACCGCCGCGTTGATGTCCAGGAAATTCACTAGGCCATCAGGGACTGCCGGATAGATATCCGCCAACGCGGTCGGAACCGCGCAGTGATCGCCCTTGAACCGTTGTACGATGGCCCCTATGTCTTGGAAGTTTACGACGTTATCCGGTGCGACGACATTGCCCCAGCGCCCCGTTGTGGCGCGGGCGACGGTGGAGACGACGCCGTCGCCAAGCTCGGCGGCGACATCGTACATGGCCGCCGGCGTGATCTCGGCTCCGGTCACGAGGATTCGTCCCCATTCCTGCGGAGTCCGGTAGTCTGGTGTGCTCGACAGTCGACCCACGCCGCCCATGATCGTGACATACTTCGACAGACAAGCGTGGTTCGGCGAGGTCACGCGGAGCGCTACCGCCTGTGTTCCCGCGGCGGGCTCAATCTCCACGTGGCGACCGCCCTTCGCCAGCGCGTGGGGCGCTTCGCTCTCGCATTCGTCCGGTACGCCGTTGCCGTTGGCGTCCTCGCTCGTCGCATCCGCAAGATCGCAGAAGTCCCGGGTGCCATTTTGGTTGCAGTCGGCCTGCGACTCGCAACCGTCATACACGCCGTTGTTGTTGCAATCGGGATGGGGCGCCAAAGTCATGTCGCATTCGTCGGGGAATCCGTTCCCGTCACAGTCCTGACTCGCCCCGCCGGAGATATCCGTTTGATCCGGCGTGCCATTAGCGTTGCAGTCGTCGACGATGGTGATCGTCGCGGGCAACATCGCACCGATGGGAGGGTATACGATCCACCCCCAATTCTGCGGCTCGAAAGCCATGAGGAACGTGCCGTCGGTGTCCGGCTCCGGTTCAGGCTGGAATCCGATGGTGAACGTTCCGGTTGCACTTGTGCTCGCGTCGAGAATCAGCGTCGCGGCGTACTTCGTTCGTCCATCATCCGCCGCCGCGCCCGGTCCGCTGGTCGCTACGCCCATCCGAAAATTGGGCTGCGAAACATCGACGACCGCGATGGGGCCATGACCCGAAAGAGGAAAATCCGCTCGCGAAATGTCAATGAAGGCGATGGCGCGATTGTCACAGATACCGGAGATGCAAAGCGAGGAGTCACGACAGTCATCGTCGGACGTGCAAGCCAGTTGGGCCGGCCCGAGGGAACCTGAACTGCCGCTCGTGAAACCGGAAGACTCCAGAATTAATTGGTACCCGATCAGCAGCGGATTTCCGTTCCGGTCCAAGTCCCATCCGGTGATGCTCGCATCCAGAGTGATGCGGGCACCGCCCGCGGGCAGAACGATGGAGCGACCGTTGATGTAATACCCCCGCGACGCGTGGACGGGAGTCCACGCCACGGTCGTCACGCATTCGTCCGGTACGCCGTTGCCGTTGACGTCGAGCGATGTCCCCGCGCTGATGTCGCATGCGTCCGGCGTGCCGTTGGCGTTGCAATCAGATTCACACCCGTCCGGTATGCCGTTGTGGTTGCAGTCTCCCGCGCCGCGACCCGCTTCGCACTCGTCCGGAATTCCGTTGAAGTTGCAGTCGTTGCTCGCCCCGCCGCCGATGTCGATCCAATCGGGCACTCCGTTGTCGTTGCAGTCGCCGGGGGGACCTTGCTGGCATTCGTCCGGAACGCCGTCGCCGTTGGCATCCGCACTCGCTCCGCCGGCGATGTCGCAAGCATCCGCGGCGCCGTTGTGGTTGCAGTCCTCCTCGCACTCGTCCGGCGTTCCGTTGCCGTTGCAGTCGTCTGAGCAACCTGCGGAGAGGTCGCACGAGTCCTCCCAGCCGTTTCCGTTGCAATCATTCTCACATTCGTCGGGAACGCCGCTGCCGTTGCAGTCGCGGCTTGTGCCACCGGAAATGTCCAGGGCGTCGTGTACGCCGTTGACGTTGCAGTCGTCGTGGACGATGGTGATCAACGCAGGAACGAGCGGTGCGGCAAATTCGACGATGCCGGGGCCGAGCATCACGAAGGACCCATCTCCGTTCTCGAACCCTATGAAGCCGACGGTGAACGTTCCGCGGGCGTCGGGGGATACGTCCAGTCGGAGCGTTCCGACGTACTTCGCGGCGCCGGTGTCGAGCACCGCGCCCGCAGGCGGGTCGACCACCGCGCCGTAACGAACATTCGCGATACTGAAATCCACGGCGTGTACCTCGTTCACCCCGGAAAACACATAGTTAGGATGCGACGCATCGATGAAGACATGGTTGGACATGTCGCAGACGCCGAACGGAAGGCAATTGTGACCGGCCGGGCAATCAGCATTCGTAACGCAGAGCTGACGCCCCGCGGAGAGAGAACCGCTCGTTCCGCTGGTGTATCCGGCGGAGTGAATCTGGGCCTGACAGGCGTAAAGGGTCGGGTTGCCGTCATGATTCGGATCCCAATCGAAAATGCGAATTTCGAGTGTCAACGTCGCGGCACCCGCGGGAAGGCGAATCTCTTGACCGGTGATGGCGTGCGGTCCGGTCGATCCGACAGGCACCAGCGAGAAACCGGCGCCGAGCGCCAGGCTACATGTGCCAAAAACGCAAGGCGCCATCGCAACTGCCCCAACGTGATTCGCTGCCATGAGATGTCTCCCGATGCGACGCCGAACCATGGATGCGTTCCATCTCTCGGAACAGGGTGGCCGTGCGGCGCCCGCTGTCCGTCGTATGGAACGCTCGACACTTGAAGGGGAGCGTGGGAGCGAAGAACACCTTGAGGGACATCGCCCCTAGGTTCCCATAACTCATACGCTACCGTCCCCCAACCCCGCAGTCAAGAAAAATCACAGCAGTGCCGCTACGGGATCCGCGACACTTCCGGCGGAATCGTCCTCGACCCCTCCCGGGGTCGAAAACCAAACGCCGGAAGTGTCACGCACCCCCCGCCACGGGGCGCGCGCCATCGCGGGGTATCGTTTGTAAGGTCCGCCCTCACCCCTGCCCCTCTCCGCAGGCGGGAGAGGGGTGAATGGGATGGGTTCTAAAGCGCAATGGCGCGAAAAGGCGACCGGCTGTTGCCCTCTTCGTTGAGGAGCGTCACCGTTTAGTTCTCCGCGATTGCGGGTGCCGTCTTCGCAAAGAAGAGCACAGCCGCCCCTGCGACCGCTACGAGGGCGCCGAGCGCGGCGCGAGACGTGATGCGCTCTTTGTAGACGATCGCGGTCGCCGGAAGAATGAAAACCGGAGACAGCGTGAGCAGCGTTTGCGCAACCCCCAGAGAGGCTCGATCACACGCGATGAGCGACAGCCACACGCCGAGATACGGTCCGGTCACGGCGCCGCAGAGGGAGAACGTGATTCCCCAACGGAGCGCGGATGCACACGTCCGGCGAGCGACGCCGTCATCCAAGCGCGAAGCCGCGCGGTCCGACGGCGCGATCGCGATCGTCGATTCCCTGCGGAACCAGAGCTGCGCGGCGAGCGCGGGGACGATGGTCGCCGACGCGAAGACCATGCGCAGCAGCGTCGCGGTCTGGGCTTCGACGGGATGACCGCCGTCGATGTGCCCCATTCCGATCTTGCTCAGGAGATATCCGCCCGATTGGCACAGCGCCGCGAGCAGCGACAAGAGCACGCCGCGAACGAGCTTGCTTCGCGGAAGCGTGACGGGACCGTCACGTCGCTCGCGCACGACCCAGAGGATTCCGCCGACGGTCAAGAACAGACCCACCCACGCCGACCCCGGCAGGTGTTCGCCGAGAAAGACACGTCCGAAGAAGGCGGCCCAGAGCGGCGACGTGGTCGTGACCAAGAGCGCCAATCGCGGACCGATCTCGACGAAGGCGGTGATGATCGCTTGATCGCCGATGGTGAGACCCAGAATGCCGGACGCGCCCAGACAGAGAACCTGCATCGCGGGAACATCCGGAATCCACACGCCCTGCAAGCACCGATGCGTGATGGCCAGCAAGCCGCACGCAAACGTGATCCGCGTGGCGTTCACCACCGTCGCACCCACGCGCTTCCCAGCCGCGGTGAAGAACAGCGTGGTGACCGTCCAAAGCAGCGACGTTCCCACGCCGGCAAGCGGTCCGACGTAAGGAGCGAGCAGAGCGGATTCCATTAGGGGATTGTAAGGAGCGGCGGCGTCCTCGCAAGGCGGTGCGAATCATGACGGCTCCCTAGATGGGTGCCCCATCCTCGCTCCAGCGAGGGTGGGGGACTAATCGGCAAAATGGTAGAAACGTCAAAACGTCGAAATGAAGACTCGCATCCGTACGAGCCACAGGCGCAAGCACGTGGTTCTTCCGACCCGCGAGCACCCGGCGGGTGGCGCGCCCGTTTCCTTAGCGCCCCTGTTTTCGATCGCGTTCAACATGTCCGCCCTACGGGCGGACATGCCACCCGGCGTCGCACCCCTCCAACCACGCGCTTGCGCTTGTGGCTCGTCCGTTGGGCAAGTGCGTGGCTCGTCCGGCGCGCGTTACGGCGCGAAGCGGCGCCCGCCCCGGCCGAT
>ORJL011760083.1_pt1 | contig 17843 bp, 15 predicted proteins | sample 1779941 | NCBI WGS metagenome assembly ORJL01 (sample SAMEA104232317, study PRJEB22302) | groundwater metagenome | biome: forest; feature: aquifer; material: groundwater | place: USA | collected 2011-08-07 | depth 5.8 m | reverse complement strand
AAAATCATTAATGATTTTTCGGCTTACCGAAAGCCCCAAACCCGTGCCTTTACCATCTAACTTGGTTGTAAAGAATGGTTCATAGACGTGTAAACTATTTTTCTTATCAATTCCCATTCCAGAATCACGCATGGATAAAGTATAAATTCCGGGAGACGCACCATTAAACCTTTTTCGTGAAACAATTGTGAGCTTTCCACCCTGTGGCATCGCATCGGCAGCATTAATAAGAAGATTTAAAATAACCTGCTTTAATCTCTCTTTTGAAATGTAACAATAAAAATCATGCCTAAAAAGTGACACATTTATTTCAATATTTTTAAAACGGGCATCAATGGATATAAGATCTAACATCTCACGCACAACTTCATCGGGGTTAACTAAGTGCCTCTCTTCGTCGTCAGGGCTTGGCCGTGCATAGCTTTTCATATCTTTCAAAATCCGACTCACACGTTGGATTTCATTTTCAATTTTCTGTGAAAATTCTTTTGTTCTATGCTCTGAATGGCTATTCCCGTTTCTCATCATAAGTTGGCAATAACTGGAAATAGAAGCGAGTGGATTCATCACTTCATGTGCAACACCGGCCGCTAATTCTGCTACTGAGGCTAATTTACCAGCACGGATCAGTTGATTTTCAGTGCTTTTTAAATCTGCATGTAGTGATGTGATTTGATTTTGGTATTTTTGTCTTTCAATATCTCTTCTTCTGGAATACAAAACAAGAAAGACGGCTCCTAATACGGCTAGCAATCCAGCATGCAGTAAATGATAAATGAAATGGTTTGCATTAGAATGAAAGGGAAATATCTCCTCAGAATATGCAAATAAAACATGCCCAACGATACAGCTTACACCCAAAAGACTGCTATAAAATATAAGATAGAAATTGGTTTTTAACTTCCTGTGTATCATTTTTACAACCTAAAAGACTAAAACGTGCCCTATTTATAGCACAAAAAATGATCAAACTCAATAAAGTTATACTTACAATATTTAGTATAAGTGCTTATTTTTACTTGTTTTTACTAGTTATTATTTCATGAACCTGTGCAGGCGAGGAAGAGAGAGGAAGATCAATATAAAAAACTGTTCCCAGGTTTTTCTCTGATTTAAAATAGAGTTTTCCCTTAAAACCATCAATAATTCTACGGCTCACAGCCAGGCCTAAACCCGTCCCCTTTCCATGTGGTTTTGTCGTAAAAAATGGCTCATAAATTTTTTGAGCTAAACTCTCATCTATGCCTGTACCTGTATCTTGAATAGATAAAGTATAATAGCGAGAAGAACTTCCAACATATGTCAGCGCAGAAGCTACCGTTAATGTTCCTCCATTGGGCATGGCATCAGCAGCATTAATAAATAGATTTAAAAGAACTTGTTTAAACTTCTCCTTTGAGATCTGACACTGCACATTTTTTTGCAATAAATCTATAACTACTTCAATATTTTTAAATCGTGGATCAATGTGTAATAAATCTAGCGTTTCACTAACAGCATCATCTGGATGTGTGAGTTTAGAAATCAAATCTTCAGCGTTTGGCCGTGCATAATCTTTTATTTCCCTAACAATTCGACTCACACGAAAGATTTCACCAGAGATTTTATCAGCATACTCTAAAAGCTGCGCTGGCGAGAGCTCCTCTCTTTTTCTCTGAATGAGCTGACAATAACTGGAAATAGAAGCTAATGGATTCATCACTTCATGAGCCACCCCTGCCGCAAGTTCCCCAATTGTTGCAAGTTTTCCAGCACGTATTAATTGGTTTTCCGTATCAGCCAAATTTTCATGAAGGTTATAAATCTTTTTCTCAAGCTCAAGTCGTTCTTTTTCTCTCAAGTAGGAATAGATAACAAAGAAAATACCAAGAAGAAAAACAACAAATATAGTTAAATGGAGAAGTGCATAGTAGAGCCCATTTTCTTGACCTAGATTTCCACGCACGTATGAGAGCCATAACTGTGCACCAATAAAACCCGCAATGAGAAAGCTTAGGATTAAAAACAAATATTTTCTTTGTGCAATTTTTTTAGATCGAAGTTTTTTGGACATAAATAATGCTCTCTTTCTTTGTATTGTGGAGAAAATTCCAATTATTGGATGAATTTCTATAAACTTCATACTCTTCACTATTCGGATAGGGAATGGCTTCTAATGTTACTTCAGGCTCAACCTCAACCCTGTGATAGGCTAAATTATTTCGCCCGTGGTTGAACACATGTCGAGTAGGCTCTTCTTTATATTGGAATCCTGTATAAACATCTAACACAATACTTTCGCCTTTTTTAAGCTTTGTTTCAAAATAGTATTTATTTATTTTCTCGTCTAATATCATAGGTTCAGTTAGTTCTTGCGCCGTGTTTTCCACCCCTTTAGATATACGGATGTTACTCTCTAATTCATTCCTCGTTAAAACTGTTGCGGGCCTTGGCTCTGGTTCGAGAAGGTTTGTGTCTACATAATGACTTTCTAACTTATAAAACACGTGAAACTCTGGATATACCTTAAGATAAGTATCTGTCTCAAGAGGAGAAGAAATTTTATATCGCTTAATAATAAGTGGATCATCCACTTGTAATAGCTTGCCAGGAGTAAAAACACTTTTTAGATCCATATTCCACAATGATTTTATTTTTAAGTTTTTCTGGGACTGAAAGTTTGAATCTACATCCATTGTAATGGGCGCTTTCAAGTTTTCCACACGGAATGGAATAGTAACTATACTGGAAGCGTGACTACTTGAATCCACTGCCTGCAATTGTAGTTCATATTCATATGTTCCTGCTTTTGAAATTGAATACCCTAATGTTTTTGACGAGAGCAGTACTTTAGAATGATAGGCCTTATAAGGCACATCAATGAGAGGGGCTTTTTGCCAGGGTGATATCCATTGAGTATGCCCCTTCCGCTCAACTCGAAAATTTAATTTTATCTCGCCAGCGTTACTATCGCTATCTTGAACAAGTATATTAAAAATAGGTAAATTATTTATCACATCCTTTGTAATAGGGTGCCGAAACCGCGCCTCTTCATGCCAATGATGAAAATATTTTCTAAAAGTTATAGTCTCACTTTGTGCTGATGAAAAAATATGACCTAACCCTTCTCGATCATCTTCATAAACCGTAGGCTCTGACTCAAAACCAACTATAACCGGGGCGTCTTTATCTGAACGAACATTACTTTGTACATCTTGTGTTTCTTCGCTCTTCCCGTGGTTGAAATACTGGCTACACTGTAAGCATGAAAAGACGATAGCTACCATAATAAATATTTTTTTCATCTCTTTTCCATCCAAAAATCTTTAGGTTTTGCTACTGTAAAATCTACTTCGTGAGTGCCCTGCCATAGTATATTCTCCGTATCACCCATAGCTTCAATTGTTACTGTAAGGATTTGATCTTGTGGTAAGTTGCGAAACAACTCAGAGATGTGATCCTTGCTTGAAATGTGCCCTATTTCCTTTCCATCAACACTCACAACATACTCAACAATTTCTCTCTTAATAGAATGAGTTTCTTCTTCAGTTGATACAGGAAATTTCACATTAAGTAATAATTCTTGTGTACCAGCATCTGTTTGCTCGGAACCGCAGCTAGCAAGCACAAAACAATATAAAGCTAAAAAAGTTTTCACAATCAAAACCCCTCTGTATTCATGGTACCATTGTGCCCAGGTTCACCAGATTTATTAGTACTCGTCACTGTAGTATTAACTTGACCTGGCTGCCCTAAAAACTCCCCCTGATAAGGAGTAGTATAATTATTTTGTGATTGTATGAGCAGTAGCTGAAATTCTACTTTACCGGCTTCGCCTGCTATCCCTGGACTCCCAGCTTCCCCTACGTCACCACCCCGACCTCCCACAACATCATAAATAAAATTAACCCCAGCTATCACAGATTCGCTTCTCTCTGCATTAATGCTGATATAACCACCATCACCACCAAAACCTCCATCTCCACCAGCACCTGGAGCACCACCATTAGCTCCGTACAAAATATGAATGTCATCAGGAAAATGATCAGCCATTGAATTATTGGGAAAAAAGCCAACCAGCGGCGGAAATCTATAACCGCTACCACCGGGGCCACCAGCCTCACCAGGGGCGCCTTTTTGTCCCTCTCCTCCCCGGGCTAGAAATAAACCTCCATAAAAAATCTTAGATTCGATATGAATATTTCCGGCATGCGCACCCTTATCACCTGGTTCACCCTTTCTACCATCGACACCTGGTCGTGCAACAGACCAGTTATTAGAATTTGAAAACTGCGCATCGATTCTTTCCTGTGCAGGTGGTGGAAATGAAGATATTTTTTGCGAAGGATTAAAAATGTCTGGGTGCTGTTCTACACTTACAATACCAAGAGAATCTCTCCCCACCCTTTTATATCCGCCATCAAAAATATCAGTCTCAATTTTTAAAGTGCCTCCGTTAAGCATGTGAATTTTTGCCTGTCTTTGCAGTTGAATGTCATGCGCTTTCAAAACAGATGATTGAGTTATATAAAGACTAGACTCATTATTTAAAATGAGACTTCCCATGTCGTAAGAATGTTGAAGCTCTTCATTATCATTGAGCGATGCAGAAACAAGATGACTTAAATAAGTACTGACGCCTTCATCAAGAATAATATCGACACGAGCCCATACGGAGCTCGCAAAAATCTGGAACAAAATAAGCAGTAAAAGCCTTCTCATAAATTTGAACTTGCCCGATTTTTAAACAACACACCACCGAAAGTGAGGAAGCTAAATTCATAGGCATTCCATTGTCAAGTTGTCTCAAAAATGTATATTAAAAAAACAAAAAGTCTCGGGAGGAGTATGATCATAAAAAAAGTGTTTACGGCTTTCATAGTATTCTATCCTATTGTCGTTTTTTCGAATCCTGAAATTATCACCAAAACGTTTGACTCGCATTCGATAAAACTTCTTAGATACAAAAATGGCGCTGGAAATGCCAAGATTGTGGGAACAAATGAAGAAAAACTCAAAATCGTGGCTGAAAAAAAACAATTTGGTAAAAATTGTGAATTAATAATCGAGCAGAGAGAAAACGAGCTTTTTATTGAAGCCAAAAATATTTCCACAACAAGTATTTTTTTGAAGGGAAATCACTGTGAGGTGGATTTCGATATAACTGTTCCTAAAATAGTGTCTCTTGATTTATCTGCGGGATCTGGAAACATTGATCTCAAAAAAGTTGTGGCAAAAATTGATGCAAAACTTGGAAGTGGCAATTTTAAGGGCGATTTAGATGAGTCTAACAACTTCACGCTGAAAATAGGTAGCGGAAATGCAACGGTAAAGGGGCTTACAGGGGATGCACATATCAAAACAGGAAGTGGGGACATGAACCTCATGTGGTCGAAGATTCCTGTGAAGGGGTATGTTGATATCAAGTCTGGCAGTGGTGATATTAAAATTACAGGACCGAAGGATGCTAAAATTACAACAGATTTTAAGTCGGGAAGTGGTAAGCTTCAGAATTATATTGGAGATAGCAAAGAGGCTCAATTTTTAATTTCTGTTTTTACCGGAAGTGGAGATTTAGAAATCGATAAACTTTGAAATTTATTGAAATATTTTAAGGCTGCTCGTCTCATTAGATTACATTCTGGTGGTGATAAATGGTCTTTCAATGTCATCTGTCAGAATATATACTTACATATTTTTATGATGTAGATCACATTTTTATTATTCTGATCTTTACAACAATGTTGTAAGCAGTCATGCTTCGGACCATCCATGAAATATATTACTAAAACAGGCCTTTTGTTTATTCTAATTTTGTCCGTTGTGTTCCCTGCCTGTTCCAAAAAAGAGAAAATCAACAAAGGAATTGGGCCGGTGAGCAGCGTAACACTCGGCACACTCGATTCTCAAAAAGCAGCACAGGGACAGCAGATTTTCCAATCAAAATGCAGTGCCTGTCATAAAATCGATGAAAAATATGTGGGTCCAGCATTGAAGGGAGTTACTCAAAGACGTACCCCTGAATGGATTATGAACATGGTCCTCAACCCAGAGGAAATGACGCAAAAAGATCCCGTCGCACAAGATCTATTGGCTACCTATTTAACCCAGATGACATTCCAAAATGTCACACAAGATGAAGTCAGGAATATTTTAGAATATTTCAGGCAACTCGACTCTCAAGGAGATACAAAATGAAACAGTTTTCAATGCTACTTATCGCCTCTCTTCTCTTCATCACTCACTGCAGTAAAGGAAAACCGGGGAGTGATCACGTGCTGGATAGTGATGCAGCAGAAAAAGTTTATGTAGCTCCTGGAAAAAAAGATGCTTTTTACTGGTTTATGTCGGGTGGATTCAGTGGACAGGTTGGTGTTTACGGCATCCCTTCGGGGCGCCTATTAAAAATCATTCCAGTTTTTTCAGTTAATCCTGAAAATGGCTATGGTTTTGATGCCGAAACAAAAAATATGCTGATGACTTCTTACGGTTTTATTCACTGGGACGATTCACATCACCCTCAGATGTCTTTAACACAAGGAAAGCAGGATGGACGGTGGCTTTTTATCAATGGCAACAATACACCACGCATTGCAAGAATTAACCTACAAGATTTTGAAACAGAAGAGATCATCGAGATTCCCAACAGTGCTGGTAATCACGGCTCTCCCTTTTTGACGGAAAACACAGAATACCTCATGGCCGCCACCCGATTTTCTGTTCCCATTCCACAGAAGGCAGTTGTCTTAAATGACTCCAACAAAGATGCTCTGAAAGGAACTATCAGCATGGTCAAGGTTGATCCAAAAACAGGACGCATGGGAGTTGAACTGCAGGTGTTGGTCCCCGGTTATAATTACGATATTGTTCATTGCGGTAAACAAGCTTCACATGACTGGTGTTTTTTCAGTACCTACAACACGGAGCAGGCTCAAAAAATGCAGGAAATCGAAGCCTCAAGAAATGACAAAGATTATGTGTTAGCATTCAACTGGGCACGAGCAAAACAATGTGCCGATGAGGGAAAAGCTAAAGATTTCGGCGGCACTTATTACAACAATTACCATCCCGAGAGTAAGCCCACCCTTTCTGAAAAACGCTCCGGGGTAAAATTGCTTGATCCTAAGAATTGCCCAGGTGTTATGTATTACCTCCCGACCCCCAAGAGTCCGCATGGTGTCGATGTTGATCCAACTGGGGAATATATTGTGGCCGGAGGAAAACTAGCAGCCGTTATCCCTGTTCATGCTTTTTCAAAACTCCAAAAGGCTATTCAGGACAAATCGAATATCATTAAGGAAGTCGATGGCATTCCTGTACTGAAATATGAATCAACCATCGCAGGTGAAGTTCAAAAACCCTGTCTCGGACCCTTGCATACAGAATTTGATGGAAAAGGCTATGCCTACACTTCTTGTTTTGTCAGTTCCGAGGCAATCAAATGGAAATTAGGAACATGGGAAGTTGTCGATCGTGTCCCCTCTTATTACAGCATTGGTCACTTAAGCATTGCCGGTGGAGATTCGGCACAACCGTCGCCGGAATATTTGATACTCCTGAACAAAATTACAAAAGACCGCTATCTCCCCGTGGGACCTGCTGTGGCTCAGAGCGCACAACTCTATGACATCCGAGGTTCCAAAATGAAACTGTTACTTGAATTTCCAACGGTGGGAGAACCTCATTATGCCCAGGGAGTGCCAGCCTCGTTGCTGGAAGAAAAGGCCAAGAAAATCTATAAACTCGATGAAAATTTACATCCTTATGCCACAAAGAAAGAGGAAGACGCCAAAGTGGTGCGCGAAGGAAAGAATGTACATGTCTATATGACTGCGATCCGTTCTCATTTCAAACCCGATATTGTTGAAGCCAAGGTGGGAGACACTGTTTATTTTCATGTCACCAACCTGGAACAGGACTATGACATTGATCATGGATTTGCCGTGTTAGGAGCTGAACAACCCAATATTCTCTTAATGCCCGGAGAGACAAAAACTCTTCGATTTGAGGCCACGAAAGAGGGAGTATATCCATTTTATTGCACCGATTTCTGCTCTGCATTACACCAAGAGATGCAGCAGTATTTAAGGATAACGCAATAGAATGATCCATCAAAGATGTTATTGAAAAAACTTTCTTCAAGGAGCCGATGGCTGGTTTTATTGGTCGGAGTGCTCCTGGCGATGCTTTATTTTGTACCACTTTGGTCGATAGGCCTTGTGGCTCCTCAGTATCCGGAAGGGATGGGGATGTATATCTGGGTACAAAAAATCACGGGTCATTCGGAATTTGATCTGAAGAATATCAATCTGCTCAACCATTACATCGGGATGTCCCCCATCATCGAAAAATCTATTCCCGAGCTACAATTCATGCCCTGGGTGCTCGCTTACATGATTTGTGGGGCTCTTGTGACATTTTTTTTCAGCCGACTTTTCATGGTTTTTCTCGGCATAGGCAATTTTTTTCTTCTGGGACTGGCAGGATTCTACGATTTTTGGAAATGGGAATACAACTATGGACATAACTTAAACCCTGATGCCCCCATCAGCATTCCCGGTATGAGTTATCAGCCTCCTCTCATCGGCTGCAAAACATTGCTAAACATCGAAGCCTGTAGTTGGCCTCATGTGGGAACTATTTTTCTCTTTGCTGCTGGAGCCATTCTACTTTATATTATCTTCCGTGAAATTCGCGGTGTACATGATTAAAACTATCTTTCGTTTTTTTCTTCTTTCATTTTTTTTTATCTTTCTTTCTTGTAACAACAACAAACCAGTTGATTTTGGACCTGGGGAATTCTCTTGCGATGTTTGCCACATGCAGATTGTCGATATGCGATTCAAGGCAGAAGCACTTACTAAAAAAGGGAAAGTTTATCATTTCGACTCCATCGAATGTCTTGTGAAATGGCAGAACACAAACAAAAACCTCTCCATTGGGTCGTCTTGGGTAACTCCATTTTTCTCTCCTGAAAAATGGATTGCCTTGAATAAGGCTTATCTTCTACAAAGTTCCGCCCTCCCATCTCCCATGGGGGGCAATCTTTCCGCCTATTCGTCACAAGAAGAATTGGAAAAAGCTCTAAAAACTTTTGGCGGGAAAGAGATCTCTGTGAAAGAGGTGCCATGAAACTCGCTTTTCTTTTTAGAAGTGCAATTGTCTTTGCATTATTCCCTCTTATTTTGAAAGCTGAAATACTTCAGGTTTGTCCCAACTGTACAATGCATTCGATCAGGGAAGCTGTCATCCAAGCCAAGGCCGGAGACACCATTGAAGTAGCACAAGGCCATTATAGAGAAGGACTCACCGAGATAGACAAACCATTAACACTACATGGAAAAGGAACAACAATCGTTGATGGTCTTAACAAAGAACATGTCTTTTATGTTCGTGCGGACAATGTCACCCTAGATGGATTTGTGATTCAAAACAGCGGTGTGAGTTACATTGCTGAATACGCAGGCGTCAGGGTGGAAGAGTCAAAGCATTGCAAAATATCCAATAATCGTTTTGTGAATAACACCTACTCTATTTATCTAGCTAAAGTAACTGATTGCCTTGTGGAAAATAACGTTATGTCGGGAAATGCAAAAAATGAGGTGCTCGGGGGAAATGGGCTTCATTTATGGTATTCCAGCCATATTCAAGCGCAAAAAAATAGAATAAGTGGGCACCGAGATGGATTCTACATTGAGTTCAGCAGCGACTCGTCCCTGGAAGACAACACAAGTGAAAAAAACTTACGATATGGCATGCATTTTATGTATTCCCACAGAAATAAATATTATAGAAATATTTTCACCCACAATCAGTCAGGTGTTGCAGTCATGTATTCCCGCAACATTGAGATGAAGAGAAATCACTTTGAAAAAAGCTGGGGACGTACCGCTTACGGATTGCTGCTCAAAGACATCACAGACAGTCTGATTGAAGAAAATGAATTTGTTGGCAACACAGTCGGCATTTTTGCCGATGCAGCCAACCGCATTTTGTTTCTCCATAATAATTTCAAGAGCAATGGCTGGGGTGTTGATATTTTGGGAAATTCCGATAGCAATATTTTTGAGGAGAATAATTTCATTCACAACTATTTTAATATTACAACCAATACACAAAGCCCGCTTAATACATTCCGCTCCAATTACTGGAGTGATTATCAAGGATATGATTTGAATCATGATGGTTTAGGGGATATTCCCTTTCGACCCATGAAGATTTTCAGCCTGTGGATAAATCACTACCCAGAATTGGTAGCCATGCTCAACTCTCCGGTGATTGAATTTCTGGAAGTAGCTGAAAAAGTATTTCCCGTCCTCACTCCAAAGGCTTTGCAGGATGAAAAACCGCGTATGAAACCCTTTTTAATTCTCCCATGATTATCATCAAAAATTTGAGCAAATCTTATCGCCGTCAAACTGTTTTGGACAACGTGTCCTTACATATTCCACGAGGGAATATTTTTGCTCTGCTAGGACCCAATGGTTCCGGTAAGACAACACTGCTTAAATCGATTTTGGGATTGGTGCATCCTCTTGTAGGAGCTGATATTGTGCTGGACGGAGAATCGATCATTGCAAAACGAGAATACAAAAATAAAATTGGATACATGCCGCAAATACCAAAATTTCCACCCAACCTCAGAGTCAAAGAGTTGATTTCTCTTTTTGAAAAACTGCGGCAGAAAAAAAGTGTGTACAAAGAACACTTGGTGCGTGATTTGAAAATCGACCTTTTCTGGGAAAAAACTTTCGGAGAGCTCTCCGGGGGAATGACACAAAAAATCAACCTGCTCCAGTGCTTCATGTTTGAAACACAACTTTTCGTACTTGATGAACCTACCCTAGGACTAGATCCCCACGTTGCATTTTATTTGAAAAACCTCATCCGTAGCAAAAAAAAGGAGGGGCGCACAGTTCTCTTTACCTCGCACATCATGTCAGAGGTTGACGAGCTGGCCGACCAGATGGCTCTCCTGGTGGAGGGGAAAATTTACACAGTTACCACGCCTGAAAAAGTGAAACTCGAGAAGAAAACTACTTCTTTAGAGGGTGCACTGCATCAGTTCTGGGACCAACTCATTCATACCAAAAATCATGTTCAATAACCCCATTGTCACCATCGCCATTTTTGAATTTCGGGAAAATATCCGCAACAGGTGGCTTCTGGTCTATTGTTTTTCTTTTCTACTTTTCAGCGGCATCATTACCTATATTGGTCTTGCCGACCCTCTAGCCGCCAGTGCTTCTCTTCTCAACCTGGTGTTGCTTTTGGTACCACTTTTTTCACTGGTCTTCGGAAGCATCTCTTTTTCCGAATCTATCTCTTTTCATGAAATTCTAGTGGCATTACCCATTTAACGTCGAGACATTTTTCTCGGAAAATGGCTGGGGCTTGGCGCCCGTCTCCATGTGAGCTTCTTGATCGGCATGGGACTCGGCTCCCTTGTGCAGATGAATATCCAGAGCCAGGGATTTGGCAGTTATTTTCTTCTGCTACTCTTAGGTGTTTTGCTAACATTTGTTTTTTCAAGCATCGCCTTCTTTGTTGCAAACCTTGCACGAAAAAAGGAACTAATTTTCGGATGGATGCTTCTACTTTGGTTTTTCTTTTTTATTCTTTACGATGTTTTAGTAATGGGAATGGTTCTGGTCTTCGGAGACTACCCTCTTGAGGTACCCATGCTGGTTTTTGTTTTCCTAAATCCCATCGATTTGGCACGAGTCCTTTTGCTTTTGAAAATAGATTTGGCTGCCATGATGGGCTACTCCGGGGCCATTTTTCAGAAATATTTGGGGAATATTGGCGGAATTGGTTTGGGAAGCGCGGCCCTTCTTGTGTGGATTGCACTTCCTGCCTGGCTTGGGCTCCGTTCTTTTGAAAAACGAGATTTATAACTATGGAAAAATAAAAAGGGACGGTATTTCTACCGTCCCGAAATCAAAGCGGGCAGTCACCCCCCTGAAAAATAACTGCCCACCTCTCTATGAGCCACATTCCTCCCGGAACATGACTCTTGCTTTAGGTATTACCCCAAAGCAACCGCCAACTTTCTTACAAGTCAAAACTCACAACTCCAAGGAACTCAACAAACTCACCGTTGTTTTTCAAATCTGCTGGGTCTGCATAACTTCTATAGTTGTAAACATTGTTGTATGGATATCGATTGTTCTGACTGCTGTCTGATAAGGTTGAATAGGCTTTAACCATTCCACCAATTCGCATGCCACCAAAATTTAACTCTAATCCACCCGTGATATTAGCAGCCATTTGTGCTTCTAAACCTGAACTCATAGCTGACGTTCCGATTGTTTGATTATTGCTTAATGTTGAGTTGTTCTTCATGAGAGAAAGTCCTGCACCGACAACAGGTGTAATAAAACTTTTCTCCCAGAGTCTGTATTTAAAACCGGCGCCACCTCTATATTGTGTTGAAATATTAAATGCAGCTGGTCTTATTGAAGTCCAGTAAGGATCGCTACTAATAACATGTCCGTAACGTCCTTTAGGCAAATCATATTGCGCATACATGAAGGAACTTTCTAAAGAAAGTTTCTCTGTGAGATGAAAATCAAGAGCAATACCGCCTGAAAACTGAGATTCAATATAATTTGTTTGTGATGCAAACTCAGAAGTACCACCCATGAGTGAAATACCAAATAGTGATTTTTTCTTTTTTGCTTTGGTTACAACACTTGGTTGTTCAACTTGGCTCACTTCTTTAGTTATTTCGACTTTTTCACTTTGAACCTCACTGACTTGAAGTTCTTCTTTTTCAATTTTCTCAATTGCTGTGAGAACATCATCAACCCCGGCATGAACTGAAAATGATAAAAAAACAGCGCCGGTTACGAAGATCACAGATTTTACAAGACGGTGATAAAATCTTTCTTTCTTACGATACATAGCTTTCCCCCTTAAAACTCTTACTCCTTCTCTCTATGTATTATGATGTCCCAACCCCTTTGTTGCGTGGCTCTTTAGAGCAAGACTCGTACCAAATGGGATAGATCATCCTATCTCATTGATTTTACTTATATTTTTAAAGTTGTTCGATAAAGAAGTTTCAGTGAATGGCACAAGAAATTGTATAAAAAAAAAGCACTTACTGAGCTGTAAAATAAAAACACAAATAAATTTAAAGAGTTAAAGAAGGGGTCAATAGGCTAACAGGACTTGTAGACACATTGACCAAATTACCGTTACCCTGCGCCTCGCCCTTGATTTTTTCGGTTAGGGGAAGAAATGTTATAATGAGGTGTTTGAACTGGGCTTTCTTGATTTTCGGCGCCCGTCCTACCTGCCTCCTCACGTGTAGGCTTATCGTGGTAAGCTCCACTCACAATAGCTTTTTTAAATTCTATTTTTACGACTTCAAAAAACTTTCCTATTTTTTCTTCAAAAATCATACCTGCAGCTATAAGAACTCCTAAAATAACCGCAATCATCATGACATATTCTGTCATGGCCTGGCCCTTCTCTTTGCGAATAAGCTTTTTCATTCTCATGTTTTTATTATAGCATAGGCAGGAAGGCTGCTCTAAAAAATGAATAAAAAACTAATTGCACAACTACTTTTGATAAGTGCCACGGTTATTTGGGGATCAACTTTCTTTCTTATTAAAGATACCTTAAATACAACCCACACCCTTTCAATTATGAGTTGGCGTTTTCTCTTATCGGCCCTTTTTATGCTGCCAGCTGTTTGGATTTATAAATCTGAAATAAAGTCATGCCTTCTTTACGGTACTCTTTTAGGTTTTTTATTATGGCTAGGTTATCTCGCTCAAACATGGGGCATGTTGTGGACAAAAGCAGCAAACTCCGGGTTCATAACAGGACTTCTCATTGTTTTCATTCCCATTTTCCAAATTATCTTTTTTAAAACCTGGCCGCGTTGGCGCCAAACATTTTCCATTATGACCGCCACAGCTGGTCTATGGTTTCTTACGGGGGGCACTTCCGGCTTCAATAGGGGCGACTCTCTCACTCTTATGTGCGCAGTAAGTTTTGCGCTTCATATTCTTGTTATTGATCAAAGTAGAAAAAAATCTTTGAATCCAATTCTTCTTAATTTCATTCAATGCTTGGTCACAGGGATTTTAAGCTTTGCATTAGGCATTGGGCTAAAACTACCCATGATGCCGCTCGCCTTAAAACCGTGGATCGTTATTATGTATCTCTCGCTCGCAGCTACTGTATTTTGTCTTATTGCTCAAATATGGGCACAAAAATTTCTCTCCCCTATTCAATGTTCTTTGATCTTAATCTTAGAACCCATATTTGGAGCCCTCTTTGCGTGGAAATTTGGACACGAAACCTTTACTAGTTTTAATATTTTTGGTGCCGTACTTATTGTTGCAGCACTCGTACTAGCCAATCTCAACTATTCTTCGCTGGATAAAAGATAGGCTTTCATAAAAGGCGTGACATCACCATCCATAACACGATCAACATCGCCCACTTCAAAATCTGTGCGATGATCTTTCACTAATCTATAAGGTTGCATCACATAAGATCGAATTTGACTCCCCCACTCTATTTTTTTCTTCTGTTTTGCTAGTTCTGTTTTTTCGGCTTGTTTTTCTTCGAGCATTTTTTCATACAGTCGTGATCGCAAAACCTTCATAGCTTTTTCTTTATTCTTGTGTTGTGACCGCTCACTCTGACATTGTACAACAATTCCGGAAGGTAAATGTGTCAGTCGCACGGCAGAATCGGTTTTATTAACATGCTGTCCACCAGCACCACCAGCCCTGTAAGTATCAACTCTTAAATCCTGAGCATTGATTTCAACTTCTACATCATCTTCAATTTCTGGATAAACAAACACGGCTGCAAAAGATGTATGCCTTCTTTTATTGGCATCATAAGGAGAAATTCGAACAAGTCTGTGAATTCCAACTTCAGCTTTGAGATACCCATAGGCATATTCTCCTTGGACTTCCAATGTTGCAGATTTTATACCGGCCTCATCACCCGGGGTAATATGCATAACGTCAGTCTTAAAACCCATCGTTTCCGCCCAGCGTAAGTACATGCGCAAAATCATACTGGCCCAGTCATCAGCCTCTGTACCACCAGCACCCGAATTAACAGATAGAATGGCTGAACATATGTCCCGCTCCCCAGAAAGCATGCGGTAAAATTCAAGTTCTTCAATTTTTTTATGGAGATGTGGAAGCTTTGATTCCACATCAGTCAAAGTTGCTTCATCCCCTTCTTCTTTGGCTAAATCTGCTAAGACAGAAGCATCTTCATACTCTTGAAAGGTATTTTTAAAAGGACGAATAGCTTTTTCTAAACCACTCTTCTCTTTAAGTAGAGTTTGAGCTTGATCTTTATTGCTCCAAAAATTGGGCTCAGCAGATTCTATTTGTATTTCTTGGATTCTTTTTTCTTGTGACGGAACGTCAAAGATAACCTCGAAGTTTTTCGAGTTTTTCTTTCATTGAATCTAATTCGAATTTAACTTCTTTAAATGCCATATTAATCTCCTCACGAGCAGATTCAGTTTATACGATTTTAATCTAAAACAAAAAACCTTGTTTTTGCAAGAATTTTTAACTCTAACTTTTTCATGGGATCAGGCTTAATTTTATGTTCATACCCTAAAAGATGAAGCACGCCATGTACGAGGAGGTGTTTCAACTCTTCACCTAAACTATGTGAACGATCATCGGCCTGTTCCTGAGCTTTCTCCAGAGAAATAACGAGATCCCCAAGTGTTAGAATTGGAAAATCGTCAGTCACTTTATCCATAGGAAATGATAAAATATCCGTAGCAGCATCGATATTCCGATGCTTTTTATTGATCGCTTGCATGTCCTTATTTGTTACAAAAGATATGTTTAACTCAATGGGGCGTTTAGTTGCGCTTTCGATCGATAGCTCTCGTGCCAAGAGCTGTAAGAACTTTTTTACCTTTATCGTTGGGATCTTTCTTGTCGACTTCCTCTTTTGAATATTGATTTTCATCTTTTTTGGCCTCAGGATATTTAATTCGCTGATGATACACTCCCATCAACACCCGAGTAAAGCACTGAATAATGAGATTTAAATCCTTCAATGTGAGTTCATTTTCATCCAGCTGCCCATCTTGAAAGAACCCAAAAATTACTTTTTCACAGGCAGCTTGAATCCGTTCCGGATTGGGCTTTTCAATAACCCTCGACGCAGCCTCGCAGGCATCGGCAAGCATCACCAAGGCCACCTCTCGAGTTTGTGGTTTGGGACCGGGGTAGCGATAATCATTAGGGTCCACCTCCCCCATTGCTGGATCATTCTTCTCAAGTGCCTTTTGATAAAAATACCGAATTACCGTTTTACCATGGTGTTGCTCAATAGCATCTTTAACTGGCTGTCCTAATTTATATTCATCAGCGAGCTCTAACCCTTCTTTCACGTGAGATGTGATAATAAGAGAACTCATTCGAGGATTAATTTCATCGTGCGGATTACCAGCGCTCATTTGATTTTCAATATAATATGAAGGTTTAATAACCTTTCCAACATCATGATAATAAGCGCCAACTCGGGCAGCCAAAGGATTGGCACCAATATCTACAGCTGCAGCATCGCACAATGTTCCAACAAGAATACTGTGATTGAATGTGCCTGGCGTCTCAAGACTTAAGCGCCTTAAAAGCGGATGATTAAGATTAGCAAGCTCTAAAAGTTTTAAATCTGTTGTGTAATTAAAAACAACTTCAAAAAGTGGTACCAGTGCTGAAACAATAACTGCAGAAAAAGGCCCACTTATAAAAGCACCAATCACGTCATAGGGTATTTCTGTGAGATTAAAAATCGGCTCAGTACTCTTCATGGCAAGAATGGCCGTCACAGTTAAAGCATTAACAATTCCAATTTTAAAACCAGCCTTATAAAGATCTGTTCGGGCTTTAACTTGAGAAACACCCATGACTGCAACCAGACTGCCTATGAAAACATAAATGCTGTAGAGAAAATTTTGCTCTAAAATAAAACCAAATGTGATAGCAAGTGCCAGAGAAAACATGAGAGCTACGCGGCCATTCATGAGAAGACGAACAAGCATGGCTGTCACCCCAATAGGAATAGCAAATTGATAGGCAGACTCAGGAATATTTTGAAAATGATCTCTCAGCGCATCAACAACAAATAGAGAAACCTTAGTGAAGCCCGTCGCTGAAATAAGCAAGAGCACAAGAACACCAAAATCTTTTGCACTCATATGTCTCATCCCAAAAAACTCATAGCTGTAGGCAAATAGAACGTGAATGAGAATAAACAATATAAAAGCAATAGAAAGAATAAGTTGAACCATTCTTTCTTTTTGCCGCTGCTGACGAAGGGTATTTAAAATAAGTAGATGTTTATTATTTATCGTTTCACCACGGCTTACGATGCTATCACCCTTTAAAAGCTGGATAACAATAGGTTTAACACTTTCGCTTGCCTGTTTGTGCTTTAATTCAGATTTTTCAGGATTGAAACTTAAATTGGCCGCAACCATAGATTGTATAAATTTAGTAAATTCTTCTCTGACGCTTAATCTATAACCCTCAAAATACTGATCCCTATTCCACTCAATGTTATTTTGAATATCTTTTATAAGTTTAATTTTATCTAGTTCATTCAGTGGTGATTCAGCATTGTTTTTAATATTCCGAATAACGATTGGTTTTTTAGGCAAAGTTTCAATAGAGGCAACAACCATGTCCTGGTCAAATTTTTTGAGAACTTCACTCAAACGAGTACCTAACGCATCATTAAATTTCATGACTCTTAAAAAGTGAAATAATGGGTCACTCACTTTGACGCCTGATTTATTTTCAAAAAATACCTTGGCATCCATCGCATCCTTATTAGAAACGACTGATTTT
>ORJL011843015.1_pt1 | contig 17850 bp, 6 predicted proteins | sample 1779941 | NCBI WGS metagenome assembly ORJL01 (sample SAMEA104232317, study PRJEB22302) | groundwater metagenome | biome: forest; feature: aquifer; material: groundwater | place: USA | collected 2011-08-07 | depth 5.8 m | reverse complement strand
GTGATGCTGGCCGTCACCGCAACCGGGACGCCGCCGCCAAGCTACCAATGGTTGCGGAAACGCGTCGTCGTGCCACACGCCAGTCACGTGGCATGCATGCTTACCAACGCGCAACCGAAGAATTCCGGAACGTATTGGGTTGTGGTGTCCAACTCCGTCGGCCATGTCACCAGCGCCCGGGCGCGGATCATGGTCAACTCCCAATCGACGGCTGCGTTGCCGATCACCTTGACCGGTTGGAGCCGCGACATTGTGGCCGAGGACGCAGCGACACCCGTGGCTCAGTTCTTTGACACGGCGCAGATCGGTGATGTCTGGCGCGAGGCCGGTCTTGGCGGAGAGGAAGCCGGACTGCCCCAAGACCGCCGTTTCACCAGCGCGGCCAATACGAACGTGACCTTCGAACTCCAGTCCTACACCACGAATAACGTGTTGTGGCTCAGTCCGGCGAGCGGCCTCAAGTCCGGCACTCTGGAACTGGCTGTTCCCCAGGCTTACACAACGCTGGCCATCGCGGCGGCGAGCGCGTTCGGAGCGACCGCCACAAACCAGGCCTATGCTTACGGCCACATGGTCCTGCATTTCGCGGACGGGACGAATTCGGCGCCGCTGAAGTACCTGACCCTGGATTGGTTCGACTACTCTCAGCAACGGAATGCTCCTCTCATGGCGCTGGGCGGGATGGATTACGCCTACTTGAACTCCCCGCCCGGCTGGCTGTTCGGCGCGGGCTACGGCGTGGCAATGTACGAAACCGACCTCGACCTGGCAGCGATGGGATTGGCTACGAACCAGTTGACGTCGATTACCTTCACCGGGGTGACCAACAACCCCACCACCGACCTGGAGACCACAGCTATCTTTGCCATCAGCGGACAGCCGACTCCGCCGCCGATCGCCGCGCCCCCACAAATCACAAGAGAGCCGGCTATCCAGTTCGTGTTGCCCGGCGGCACTGCGACCTTCAGCGTCACGGCAACGGGCACGACACCACTCCGCTACCAGTGGCTGCGCAACGGTACCGACCTCACCGATAACACACGCCTTAACGGCTCACAGAGTAACGTTCTCACCATCGCCAACGTACAGCTCAGCGACGCGGGCAGCTACCAGATCACTGTTGGCAACGAATACGGCTCCGTCACCAGCACGGCGGCCACCTTGGCCTGCACCGGCACCTACGTGCCGGGGACGTCCGATCCCTGGCTGGCGGGAATGCCCCCCGGGTCCCTTTCCGGATGGAGCGCGGCGTACGACACGGCGCCCGCCGAGTCGCCGGTGGAGGTTCTGGGCTTTCCGGTCACCGGCGACGCCGTCTTCACCTTTTCGGCCGTGGGCGGTGAAGCCAACGACCCAACGGTTCGGGGCGACGGTCCGGACGGCAATCTGACCAGTAACGTATCGCACTATCCGAGTGCGGAGGACGGCATCGCAAATGTCACCATTCCCATTAATGCGCTTGTGGGCGTGTTTCTCGAGGCCGATGTTCCCAACAACCATCCCGCACCCGCGTCGTTGGATTTCAGCACACCAGCCGCGCGTGATTTCTCGATTCTTTGGCCGACCTTGCGGCAGCCGTTCTTTATCGGTGACGGACTGACCTCCGCGGGTTTCATCCAACAGTTTGTCGCGCCTACCGGAGCGGCGCGACTGTTCTTGGGAGTCATGGATGCCTATCAGTGGTCCAACAACGTGGGTGGATTCGTTGTGACCGTGGCCACCAACTCGAATCTGGGGCTGCTGCCGATCATCACGGGGCCACCGCGGAGTCTGGCGAATCCATCCGGGAGCGCCGCCAGGTTCCGAGTGCAGGCAACCGGAACGGAGCCGCTTGGCTATCAATGGTGGTTGAACGGCACCCGTCTGAGCGATAGCGGACGAATCAGCGGCTCCCAGAGCAATGCCCTGACTATCTCCAGCATACAGCTCAGCGATGCGGGGAATTATGAGGCCATCGTTACTAACGCCTACGGCGCGGCGACCAGCGCGGCGGCCACCCTAAGCTTGGCGGACTTGACGCCCTTGGTCGTGACCCTGGCCGCCAGTGGTGTTTCCGCCGGCACGGCGGCGTTCAACGCTACGGTCGATCCCAACGGCCTGGCAACCTGGGCCTATTTCCGCTACGGGCCCGGCACGAACTACGGATACACGTCCACCACGGTCCCGGTGACCTCTAGCAGCACGGTGAGCCAGTCGATCACCGGCTTGAGTCCGTCCACCACGTATCATTTCCAGGTCGTGGCAAACAGTGCGGCCGGCGCCAGTGCCGGTGCCGACCAGGCTTTCACAACGTTGCCGGGCGAGGGGCCCATCGCCTATTGGGAGGCGATCGGTCCTAGGGCAATCCCGCAGCGTTCGGATCCACCGGGAGCCGGGAAGCTACAGGCGTTCGCGGTCAATTGGGCTCACCCTCAAATCATGTATGCGGGGGGCGGGATGGGCCCGGGCAACTCGGGACCCGCCAGTGGCGCGGGCATCCTCAAGTCCTTGGATGGTGGGGGCACGTGGACGAGCATCAACGAAGGCCTTACCGATCCGATGGTCGATGCGCTTTGGCTCGACCAGGCAAGTCCGAATGTCCTCCTGGCCGGCACGTGGCTTGGCGGGATCTTCCGCAGCACAGACGCCGGCGCGCAATGGACTCAAGTTAGTCCTGGCTCGACAACGGCTTTTGTTCAGGCGGGAGAGACTCTATACGCCGCCACGGCAAGCGGTGTCGCGGCCTCCAGTGACGCGGGCGCCACTTGGTCCCTAGTCAAACCCACCTCCGTACCCGCGCGCGCCCTGGCCACGAGCGGTGATGCTCTCTATGCGGGCCTCAATAACGGGGATGTGCTGGTTCAGGCGTCGCCCACCTCATCTTGGCAACTCATCCTGAGCCAGCCAGGCCGGACTGTGTGGTCCATCGCCGTGGATCCAACTTCGCCCCAGACGATCTATGTGGTCGAGTGGGGCGGCTCCAGTCCCTCGCTGTTTGTCACGCATAATGCCGGCGGGAAGTGGTCGCTGCTCTCTCCGTCTTCAACGGGCCTTCCACCCCAGTTCGTCGCGGTCGCTGATTCAGGCGCGGTGTATCTGGGTTTCAACGGCGCGTTCGGCGTCTCGACCAACCAGGGCGCAAGCTGGGCCGTTACGAGCCTGCCGGGGCGGGATGTGCGCGTGCTCCTGCCTTGGCCGGGTCAACCAGGAAAGCTCGTCGCCGGAAGTGATCAGGGTCTGTATTTGACGAGCGACGGAGGCGGCTCTTGGGCGGGCCTCAACGGGCAGATCGCCTCGACCCTCCTGACCGGACTGGCAGTCAGCCGCTCCACTCTGCTCACCGCGGTTCAGGACTACAGCCCTCTTGCGAGTTTCGACGGCGGAGCGAGCTGGCAGCAGTTCTGGGGTTCCACGCCGCCCATCGGGGAAGACGGGATCGTGCGTTTCAATCCGGCCAACCCGAGTTATGCCTACGCATTTACCACGGCAGGCCTTCAGTACTCGAGCGATGGCGGCCACACATTCCAGTTTGCCCCCGCACTCTCTTCCGCCAGCTTCACCTCCGCCGCCGGACACAACATGATCAGCGTGGACGCGATGAATCCAAGCACCGTGTACGCAGTCGCCAAGAGTGGGGTGTTCAGGAGCAGCGACTGGGGGGTCACTTGGGCCCATTTATCCTGGCCCTTCACCAACCCGTCCCTCGTGGTCGTGAGCCCCGCTGACAGTCAGACTCTCTTCGTAGGCACTCAAGGCCGCGCGCTTTACGTAACTCATGACGCAGGAAGGACATGGACTACGAACAACCTTGGTGGCGCCGCCGGTTATCCCTTTGCGTTGGATATCGATCCCGCCAACCCCTCCAATGTTCTCGTTGGCATGACCGGAACACCCGCCGCTGGCGGAGGCGTGCTGCTCAGCACGAACGGGGGCATTACCTTTGCCGCCGACAACAGAGGTCTGGCCCCGGCCTCCGCCTCGGTTTCTGGAACCTACGTCTGGGCTATCAGCTTTTACCCCGGTTCAACTAACGGAATCGCGGCGCTGGCGACAGCGAATGGCATTTATCTCTCCGGCCCGCCCGGAGCCCCGTGGACTGACATCAGCGGCAACGCCGTACCCCAACAATTCACGGATCTGGCCTGGGCGGACAGCAACCTCTACACAGCGACCTACGGTGAAGGGGTGCTCCGGTTCGCAGGACTCCCCCGCGTCAGTGGAACCAACGCGGCGGGAAATCTCGTTTGGGGGGAGTCCCGCCCGGTCACTCCGCGCACGCTCTATGAATTCTCGGCACGGTTCCTATGGACTCCCCAGCTTGATTCCCCGAGTGCGCCGACATTCCATTTCGCCATCAACGGCGTTCGGCAAGGGATCCCCTTCACGCTGTCCGCAACGCCGGAGGGGCAACGCCACGGCATTGCTTGGGATTCAGGCGGCTCGACCACGGCGCTTGTGGAAGTCTGGCGGGATGCCGACTCGTACTCCGCCACAGACAGTTTTTCCTTGAGCGACGTGTCGTTCGAAACCGCGCTGGACCAGCGTGCCTTCGTCCCGTCTGGGATTCAGCTTGCCTCCGATCTCAGCCGGCACGAGGTGAATGTTCTCTGGAATCCCGACGCGGCGCGGAGCTATCAACCCGTCTGGGCCACGGACGTGGACTCCCGGGTCTGGTCGAACCTTGGATTGCCGCTGCTCGGTTCGAGGTCAGATTGGGTGACCGACTCCACCCTGAACAACACTCGAAGATTCTACCAAGTGGCCGAGCAACCGCAGCCGGTGATTCTTGATCCCCAGGGCAACCTGACCGGCGATCCTGCCCGAACGTTTATGGATATTCTCGCGGCGACCATGAGGACTGACGGAACGAACTTCACCCTGGATGTGCAGATGGCAGCGCCGTTCCCCACAGCGGCACAGATGGCGGGAGGCAAGCGCTTCGACGTGATCTGGTTTGTCGATATCGACAAGAACCGCGCCACCGGCCAAAGCCTGGACGGCAACGACTACAACATTCACGTCCTCCTCGATCAAAACGGCTGGAACTATCGCTGGTACAAGGTGTCACCCGTCTCATTGGCCGATGGGATAGCGAACCCGGCCTCGGCGTTCAAAATCGGTCACTCAGGAGATCGTGCCACCCTCACCTTCCCGCAGATCTACCTTCCCAGCCGCTCATTCGAGATGTGGGCATTCTGCTTCAGTGGGAACGCTCCAACATGGACACCTGTTACCCAGAATTCAGCCACGCTTCGGGCCGTGTATGACTTCTTGAAATGAAAACGATGATCCTTCCTGGGAGGGCGTCCCGACATCCCGCCATGCTGTTGCCCGTGCTCATACTGCTGCTGGGAGCCGCGACCGCAGTGTCCGCGTTTGGCCAAAGTGCCAACGATGGTTTCGATCCGGATGCGAACGGGCAGGTCAGAACGGTGGCGATCCAGGCTGATGGCCGGATCATCCTGGGCGGCACCTTCACCACCTTGGGCGGAAACGTTCGCACCAACCTCGCGAGGATCAATGTAGATGGGAGTGTTGATCCAACGTTCCATCCCCACCCAAACAACCCGGTGGACTGCCTGGCACTCCAGCCCGACGGAAGGATACTGGTCGGGGGTGGATTCACATTGCTGGGCGGGTTGTCGCGAAGCCGGATTGGTCGCTTGAATCCCGATGGCAGCGTGGACGAGAGCTTCAATCCTGGGGCGAACAGCTTCGTGCAATATCTCGCGCTGCAGCCGGACGGGCGCATCCTGGTCGGGGGCCAATTCGCCATGCTCGGAAACCAGCCACGAAGCTACCTCGGGCGACTCATGGCGGACGGCAGTTTGGACGCGAGCTTCAATCCGGCGCTGAACAACAATGGGAATGTTTATCGCGTCATCGTGCAGCCCAATGGGCGAATTCTGGTCGGTGGCAGTTTCACCCAAATCAACGGGCAGGCACGGAATTATCTCGCACGACTAACCGAGGACGGCACTGTGGAGTCCGGCTTCAACCCCGGCGCGGACTTTCCGGTGCGAGGGCTGGTCTTGCAGCCCGATGGAAAGATTCTGGTGGGCGGGTACTTCACTAGGCTCGGAGGTCAGCCACGATGTTCCCTGGGGCGGCTCAATGCGGACGGCAGCCTGGACCGGACTTTCAATCCGGGAGCGAATAATACGGTCCAGAGTTTCGCCCTGCAATCGGACGGGAGGATTCTCGTTGGCGGCAGCTTGACCACCTTGGGGGGACAGACGCACAACCGGATGGGCCGTTTGAACGCAGATGGCAGCCCCGACACCTCCTTTGCCACACAAGTTGGAGGTACAGCCTCACCTTTCGTTTATGCACTCGCCCTGCAGGCTGACGGCAAGATCGTCGTTGGTGGCATTTTCACAAACTTGAACGGGCTGCCGCGCAACTACATTGGCCGCTTGTATTCCGACGGCACTGTCGAGACCCCCTTCGCGCCCGCCGCCAGCAACTATGCCATGAGCCTGGCGGTGCAACCGGACGGCAAGATTCTCGCCGGAGGACTGTTCACGAACCTGGCTGGGCAGGCCTGCAATCGCCTCGGGCGACTCAACCCCGACGGCAGCCTGGATTCCACGTTTGGTTTTGGTGTTGGAGCGGACAACGTCGTGCGCACCATGGTTGTGCAGCCGGACCGGAAGATCGTCGTGGGTGGCTTTTTCACCTCGCTCGCGGGACAATCGCGCATCCATATCGGTCGGCTCAACGCCGACGGCTCCTTGGACACGGCGTTCAATCCGAGCACCGACGCCGGGCTTCACCCGGTTTACGGCATGGCGTTACAACCGGACGGGAAACTCGTGGTCGCCGGGCAGTTCACAATGCTAGGTGGCCAGCCGCGCAGCGGTATCGGACGTCTAAACCCGGATGGCAGTGTGGATCCCTTGTTCAATCCCGGGGCAAATGGCTACGTCCTTTCTCTCGCCCTGCAAGGAGATGGCAAGATTCTGGTGGGCGGCGTATTCAGCACGCTGGGCGGACAGCCGCACAACCGAATCGGACGCCTAACTGCGGACGGGAGCATCGACAGCACCTTCAGACCAAGCGCTGACAACATGGTAGAAGCCCTGTTGGTACAACCCGATGGAAAGGTGCTCGTCGCTGGTTATTTCAACGCCCTTGCCGGGCAGCCACGCAGCTATATCGGCCGGCTCAACGCCGATGGAACCCTGGATGGACCGTTCAATCCGGGCGCGAATGGCACCGTTTTCTGCGTGGCCTTGCAGCCAGATGGAAGAATCCTGGTGGGAGGGAATTTCACGATGCTCGGCGGAGCGAATCGCAATCACATCGGGCGATTGAACGCCGACGGGACTGTGGATGATTCCTTCAACCCAGGCGCGAACAGTATCGTGTTGAGTCTGGCCGTCCAGGTGGACGGGAGTGTCATCGCCAGTGGTTTCTTCAGCACCTTGGGCGGCCAACCACGCGAGTTTTTCGGCCGCCTGACCAGTGGGGGCGCGGCGCTTCAGGAGCTTGCCATCGACGCGGGAGGCACAACGGCGACGTGGAACAGAAGCGGAACGGGCCCGGAACTCCAACATGTTACTTTCGAGCAATCTCTTGACGGCGCCAACTATGCCGGGTTGGGCACTGCCTCAAGAATCCCCGGGGGCTGGCAATTGTCCGGGCTGGCCCTGCCGGCAGGACAGAACTTCTACCTCCGCGCCCGCGGCTTGGCACCTGTCTCCTACAACAGTTCCAGCGGCCTAATCGAGTCGGTGCGGCAGTTCTACCTGTCGATCCGGCTCAAAGGGATTGCGCAACTCGTTGATGGCAACTTCGCGCTCGATGGTGTTGGCGCAGGTGGACAAGCTTACGTTCTGCTGGCCGCCGGGAACTTGCTATCAACAGTCATGTGGATGCCGGTTGCGACCAACACCGCGGACGGGAATGGGGTCGTCAGTCTCTCCGACTTGCTGGCGACCAACCTCTCGCAACGGTTCTACCGAATCAAACCCCTGTTGCCTTGAATACACCTGTCAACACCAAATGAACACAACTCTTTTTGACCACTCACTCGCACACGATGGCGCCTCGATGCGCCATCTGAAGAGTGCGGCCGGTCGCGCCGGCGGCTTGCTCTCTAGGATCTCTTCCCCCCTTGCGACTCGCACTGTCTTACCCGGCTTGGAACTGCTGACCGGTTCGAGCCTCTTGCTGACGCTCCTTTCTACTCTGGCCGACGGCTGTCCCACGCCCAGCTTCGGGCCGCCGATCGCGTTCGGCCCGAAAACGAACTATCCTATGGACGCTGCAATAGGTGACTTCAACCGCGATGGCAAGCCCGACCTGGTTGTGCCCAACTGGTCAATCCCCGGCAACGTGTTTGTGATGTTGGGTAACGGCGATGGCACCTTCGGCCCAGGCGTCAGCTCCGGCGCTGGAAATCGGCCTGTGCACCTGGCGGTGGGCGACCTCAACGGCGATGGCAAGCTTGACCTTGCCGTGACCACCGAGGCGGCATCAAGTGCCGGAACCGTGTCTATGCTGTTGGTGCTGTTGGGCAACGGGGACGGCAGTTTCCAGACTCCCGTCAGCTACGACACGGGCGGGAGCGCCGAGTCCGTAGCGGTAGGCGACTTCAACGGCGATGCAAAACTCGACTTGGCTGTGGCCAACTCTGGCTACGGCGCTCTCAAGGGCGTCGCGGTGTTGTTGGGGAACGGCGACGGCACGTTCAAGACCGCCGTCAACTACACTGCCGGAGGCGGGCCGTGGGGCGTCGCGGTGGGCGACTTCAATGGCGATGGCAAGCCTGACCTGACCGTGGCCAATACAGATGGCAGTCTATCGGTGCTGCTGGGAAATGGAGATGGCACCTTCCGAGCCGCGGTCAACTACCCCACGGGCTCGTCTTCCGTTTCAGTGGCGGTGGGCGATTTCAACGGCGACAGCAAGCTCGACTTGGCTGTGGCTAACAATGGCTCGTTCCAGACCAACTTCACTGACGCCAGTGTGTCGGTGTTGCTGGGAAATGGGGATGGCAGTTTCCAACCCGCCGTCAACTACCACACAGGCACGGCCTCGGCTTCGGTGGCGGTGGGCGATTTCAACGGCGATGGCAAGCCCGACCTGACTGTGGCTAACAGTGGCTCGGGCCAGAACGGCTTCACTGACGGCGGCGTCTCGGTGCTACTGGGTAACGGCGATGGTACGTTCCAGCCCGCCGCCAACTACGCCGCGGGATGGGTGCCCTCGTCCGTGGCGGTAGGCGAGTTCAATGGGGACGGCGCGCCCGACCTGGTCGTGGCAAATATTGGGCACTTTGCCACCGTGTCTATTCTCATGAATTCCTGCGTCCCCACTGGCCCTGCGCTTTCCATCGTCACCAGCAACTCCACCGTCACCGTTTCCTGGCCGTTCCCATCCACCGGTTTCGCGCTCGAATCCGCGACAAGCCTTAGCCCTCCGAACTGGCAGCCCGCTGTCGAAACGGCGAGCACCAACAATAACCTCCTGCTCGTCACGGTCCGGGCCGAGCGGTGGGAACGTTATTTCCGCTTGCGCAAGCCGTGAACATCCATGGAAACGCGCGCCGAAATCGAACGGGCCACCGAAGCTCACCGCCAAAAGGCGGGACTCCGAACCCGGGGACTGCCGCGCAAAGGCTATCGGAGTCGAGTCTCCAAGCGGTTGTTGGCGCAACCTCCGGCCATGGTGAGAATTGCTGGGGCGTCGAGCCGCCCCGCGCGATCCGTGTTCCCCTGAGCGCCGGATCATGATAGCAATGCAGCCGCATGTTCTACCGCTTCTTTCAGCGAGCGACCGTTGCCTGGCTGGCCTGCGCCAGCCTCGTGGCTCCGCTGACAGCAGCGAACACCCAGCCGGGCGGGCCGTCCGGGGCGTTCAGCTTGCGCCGCTGGACCACTGAGCATGGACTGCCCCAGAACACCGTGAGATCGCTGCTCCAGACTCAAGACGGCTATCTGTGGGTGGGCACGAAGCATGGCCTCGCCCGATTCGACGGCGTGCGGTTCAAGGTCTTCACCGAAGAGATGGCCATCGAAGGAGACGGCGATTTCTCCTGCCATGATTTGAGGGAGGATACGCTCGGACGGCTTTGGGTGCGTCTCTCGGCGGGCCTGGTTTGCTACGACCACGGCCGGTTTCAGAAGTTCTCGATCCGGTCAGGACCGCTCCAGGGCGCGCTCCAGTCTGCCATCGCGAGCCGGAATGGCGGGCTGTGGGTAGGGACACCTGACGCAGGCTTTAAGCGCTTCCAGGACGGTCGTTATACCCGCGAGTACCGGACCACGAACGGGCTGGCGTACAACTCCATTGACGGGCTACGGGAGGACCCTGAAGGGCGTCTGTGGATCGGCTCCGGCCCTCCTGAGAACTCCTTGTGGCAGCGCCTGGATCCGCGTAGCGGTGAGTTCAAGGCGCTAGCGGATCTCGTAGGGGAGCCAATACCCAGCGGGACCGAACTGCACACCGATGGGGCCGAGCGGCTCTGGCTTGGGACTCGCGACGAGTTGATTTGCTGGGACCAGGGCAAGTTGAGCCGGTTTGCCAGCGGTGGCATGTGGAAGAGGGAAAGCGGGACGGGGGACATTATCAGTGCCGGGCGCGACGCCCTGTGGTTTGCGCCACCGTTCACAGAAAAGCTAGTGCGTTTCCAGCGCGGGCATTTCGAGGCATTTGGCGTCGAAGATGGTTTGGCGGATACGGATTTCCGTTCCCTCTTGTGGGACCGGGAGGGCAATCTGTGGGTCGGCATGGGCACCGGTGGGCTGCAACTGATTCGACCCCGCAGCCTCACTTCCTTGCTGACGGCGGACGCCACAGGGGGACGGCAGCAGATCGACTCGGTCTGCTCGGCGTGCGATGGCGCGGTCTGGCTGGGCGCATGGAGCGGTCTGCTCCGCTGGCAGGACGGTGCGTTGCGCCGCTTCACGAATTCCTTTCTCTGGCAGGGCCACCCAACCGTCAACGCGCGCCCTGTCTTGGAGGATCGGAGCGGCCAAGTTTGGTTTGGTTCAAGGGACCGCGGCCTGTTCACGCTGGCGGCGGATCAGGTTGTGCGCGTCCCGGCGGCGGACAACGGCCTCACCAATTGGACGGTACGCGTGCTGCACGAGGACCGCGCGGGCCGGCTCTGGATCGGCTCGGACATGGGGCTTCTTGAGAAGCAGGGCGGACACTTCGTGTGTCACACCACGCGGGACGGACTCTTGGATAACGACATTCTGGGCATCCGGGACGCGCCGGATGGCAGCCTTTGGGTAGGCACGGCGAAAGGCCTGCATTGCCTCCGGGACGGACGCTTTCGCCCGCTCACAACGCGCGATGGGCTGCTGAGCGACGAAGCCAACCCGCTGCTCGTCGAGGAGGACGGCACGGTGTGGGTGGGCACGCCGCTAGGGTTGAACCGGATTCGAGACCGGGAAGTCCGGGCGGTAACCGAACGCCAGGGCCTGCACGACAACGCGCTGTTCTGCCTGCTGGACGACGACGCCGGACAGTACTGGGCGAGCTCGGTACGGGGGATGTTCAGAATGCGCAAAGCAGACCTGCACGCCGTGGCGGATGGGCGCCAACCACGATTGTATTGCATTAGTTACGGCGAAGCCGATGGGGCAGTCAGCGCGGAAGGCAGCGGCGGCTACCAACCCAACGCATGCCGCACGCCCGACGGTCGGATGTGGTTCCCGACGACACGTGGCGTGGTCGTGCTCGACCCGTCCATCCTGGTCGAAAAGGAGATTCCGCCACCCGTCGTGATCGAGGAGGTCCTCGCGAATGACCAACTCGTCTTCGCCGATGGCGGCCTAACGGCGCTTGGCGCCCAAATGCGAGAAACGGCGTCGGAAGTGCGACTGCCGGCCGGGCGGGCGGACGTGATGGAAGTCCGTTATACCGCCAACAGTTTCGTGGCCCCGGAAAAAGTGCAGTTCCGCTACCGCCTGGAGGGGGCGGATGCTGAGTGGCGTGAGGCGGGACCACGTCGAGTCGCCTTCTACACGAACCTGCGGCCCAAGTCCTACCAATTTCGCGTCGAAGCCTCCAACCGGGAAGGCACCTGGAGCGAGCAGCCGGCGGTGTTTCCGTTCTCGATCGCCCCTCATTTCTGGGAAACATGGCTGTTCTATCTGCTGTGCGCCGCAGGCATTGTGGGGTTTGCCACGGGGGTACAGACCTATCGTCTGCGCTGGCAGCGCCGGCTCCTGAAGCTGGAGGAACAGCAGGCCCTGGCGAATGAGCGTGGACGCATCGCGAAGGACCTGCACGATGACCTCGGCGCGAACCTGACCGGCCTCGCCCTGCAATTGGACGTCCTGCAAGGCCAACGCCAGGCTTCGGATGGGCTCCAAACGCAGCTTGAGGCCATCGCGCGAAGCACGCGAGGGCTGGTGGATAGCATGCGCGAGGTGATCTGGGCCGTGAACCCCCAGTATGACGACGTGGAAAGCCTGGCCGGCTTCCTCGGCCAGTACACGGAAACCTACCTCGCGGCTGCGGGGCTCCGCTGCCGGTTGGACCTGCCGGCGAAGATGCCGGCCCATCCACTCACCGCCGACGCTCGCCACCATCTGTTTCTCGTCGTAAAAGAGGGGCTGCATAACATCGTCCGCCATGCTCAGGCGACTGAGGTTCAGTTGAGCATCGAATACGAGGTGGATGAGTTGCGGTTGATCGTCGTGGACAACGGTCGTGGCCTGCCGAAGGGCTGCGCGCAGGTGGCGGGGCACGGACTGGATAACATGCAGAAGCGAGTAACGAGTCTGGGCGGGCGCTTTTCGATCTCCGGCGAGCCGGGTCATGGAACGCGCATTACGGCTGCCATTCCGCTTAGCCCAGCGGACCCACCAACGACGCCACGCCTATGAGCATCCGCGTCGCCATCGTTGAGGACAATGAGGCCATCCGGGAAAGCCTGGCGCTAATCTTAAACGGCTCCCCGGGCTTTCAGTGCGGAGGCGCGTTCCGCAGCGCCGAAGACGCCCTGCGTCAGATCCCGCAACGGCCGCCTGACGTGGTCCTAATGGACATCAATCTGCCGGGTGAATCGGGGATCGAGTGTGTTCGCCAACTCAAGGGGTCACTGCCCAAGATCCAGGTGGTCATGCTGACGATCGAGGATGACAGCCGCAAGGTGTTCGATTCGCTGAAGGCCGGCGCAACGGGTTACCTGGTCAAAAACCTGCCACCGACTCAAATTCTGGCCGCGGTGGAGGAGGTGCATCACGGTGGCTCCCCGATGTCGAGCCAAGTGGCACGGTTGTTGGTGCAGACCTTCCAGCAGGCCGAATCTGACAAGGAAGCGGCGCCGCAACTCACGCCGCGAGAGCAGGACGTGCTGACGTTGGCCACGAAGGGGTACCGCTCAAAGGAGATTGCCGATGCGCTCGCGCTGAGTTCACAGACCGTGCAGACGCATTTCAGGAATATCTACGAGAAGCTTCACGCCCGCTCCCGGGCTGAAGCGGTTGCGAAGTTCCTGCAACGGTAGGGGGTCACAGGATCTCGAAGGGGCGCGCCTGGAGAGCGTTCTTGCCAGTCTTCTGCGCGGGACGAGGTTCGGGTTGGGCGAAGTCGTTGAGGTCCACAGCCCGGGCGCGCACTTCATACGCGCCAGGCTTCAAGCCGTGAATCGTCACGGCATACGAGACCCGGCTGTAACGCAGCGGCCACGAGCGCGGGCGACCCGTGTTCTTTTCAAACCCCAGCACGTCTTCGGGTGACACGCCCGGGGGCAGCACGCTGGACCATTTCGGCGGCGCTTGCAGCTTACATTCCACCCACGGGCCGCGCAGTAACTCGGGCGCGTCGTCGGCGAGCGGCGTGGGTTTGCCTTCGACCCGTCGCACCCAATACTCCACTCTCTTCACGCCGGATGGTCCGCAGACGACTTGCCCGGTTAGGAACACCGGTTCGCCCGCCTGGATCTTCTCCGGTCCTTGATCCACATACGCGGCGGTCTTGAGGAAGGAGTCAGGATCGTTGTTGCCGTTGGCATAGGTGTCGTTGGCCCGAGGATCGTTGGTCACGAAGATCTGCTGGAGCCACTTGATGGATTTGTAGCCATGCGACCAGGGCACGATCATGCGCACCGGACCGCCACGTTCGGGGGAAATAGGTGCGCCGTTGAGTTGGTAGGCGAGGAACACCGGCAGATCGCCCGGTGGCGTTTCCATCGCCTGCGTGTAGCTCACGGAGGACTGGAAGATCTGCTTCGGATCGTTATTGTGATAGCCCCGGTAGTAGATGCGACGCACATTGTTCATGCGGCCGCAGAGCCGCAGCACCGCGCGCAACGGCACGCCGGTCCACAAACCGTGGCCCAGCGGTGTATCAATGTTCAGGCACTGCATGACGTGGAGGCAGTTCACCTCGTGTCGGTGGCCCAGTTCGATAAGCGCGGCCAAATCCATCGCGGTGCCGCCCGTCAGGGTCAGTGGCCTTTCAAGGGTGGCTGGCACCTTGGTGTGCGGTTCCTCCACGAAAGGGTCCGCCTCGATCTCCAGGCGCCACGTCTCCGGTGTGAGCCGAGCCTCCGCCTGCGCCGCCCCCTTGAGCGTGTGGGGCGTTGGCGTCCCGCGCGAGACGTCGCGGAACTCCTTTGCGGGGGTCAGGAAGGGAGGCGGTGCGGGTGTGGTCACCGCAACCCGACGTGCGAATGAAACAACAGCATCGGCGGCGGCAGCCTTGTCTCCCATGATTACCTGCGCCACGCCCATGGATGAGGCACCGACGGCGCCGAGGTGGATGAAGTCTCGGCGGGTGAGATAACGCGTCATGTTCGATTGTTTGTCGTTGGTTTTAAGTGTTTGGTAGAATCATTTCCAGGTTATTACTGTTGATCGTTACGATCAAGCAGAGCCATTGTTTCCGCATTGACTCGACGAAGATTTCCACGGAACCCGCGGTTGGGAACCCCTCGCTTGACAAAGGCCAATTCAAGGGAGAAGCTCTCCCCATAGCCATTATTACCATGCGCCGCCGTGCCTTCACGTTGATCGAACTGCTGGTGGTGATCGCCATCATTGCCATCCTCGCAGCCATGCTCCTGCCTGCCCTAGCCCGGGCGAAGGACAAGGGCAACCAGACCGTCTGCCGCAGCAACCTCCGCCAACTGGGACTCGCCTTCACCCTCTACGTCCAGGACTACAACGACACCTTCCCTGGAACCGCCTCCAAAGGCTCTTTCGTCGCGATGAAGGAGGACTGGATATTCTGGAACCTCACCGCGCGCCCGTCCAACGATCCAGGCGTGCCAGCCTCTTTCTACACCAACGTCCAGAATAGCGCCATCGCACCCTTCATCGGGCGCTTCCACACCAACCTGTTCCGTTGCCCATCGGACTTGGATGCCGTCGAGCGCACGCGGCAGTGGCTCCGAAGTCCGTCGGGTTCAAATCCCTACCTCTACAGTTACACCTTGACCAGCGTGTATGAAAACGATCGGAATCACGGCATGGCCTCCCTCTATGGCCAGGGGGTGCCCCCGCTGCACTTCAAGTCCGCGGCGATCAAGAACCCATCTCGGAAGATCCTCCTGGTCGAGGAAAACGGCGATCCGAAGCACTATTCCGGCGGCTCGGCGGATGACGGACGCTGGGTACCGCCGGATAACGTGATTTCCGGGCGGCACAGCCTCTCCCGCGGACGATCCATCACTCAGCGTGAGTTCATGGCCAAAGGCAAAGGGAACGTCCTCATGCCGGACGGCCACGTGGAAACCGTGGCTCCGCTTTACGGGCAACTGCCTGACAACTACGACCCGACACGGTAAGCCGGCGGCGGCTTTCGGCAATCCCGCCGCCGGGGCAGTTCTTTCCTCCGATCCATAATGTGTAGCATCAACGGCTTGGAGCACGTTCTGAAGATTTGCCAGGTGTCAGCCCCGTCAGGGGCGGAATGATTATAGAACCTACGTCCTGCAAGAGCATCCAGCCCCGTGGGGGCGGCATGGCCGCTGCCACCTGTGCGACCACAACCGGCAACCATGCCGCCCCTACGGGGCTGGGGCCAAAGAAATGCCTCTTTCTAGAACCATGTCGCCCCTAACGGGGCTGGCTGTGGCACGGAGATGCCCCGCGCGTGGGCGCGACGACGATCATGCAAGGGCGATCGTGCCTATCCTGCTCAGGAGCAGAACTCGATCTCGAGCCTCTCTGGGGGGACTTTAGAACAGCCATGGTCCGCCGATGGTTCCGGCGCAATCGGGCTTGCAACTGGCCTGCGGCTCTCCAAAGTTCCTCCATGACGTTTCTCCCAATAGTGGAGCGTGAGTTACGGGTAGCAGCCCGGCACGCCTCCACCTACTGGTCCCGCGTCAGCGCCGCCCTTGTCTGTATTGTCATCTCCGCTTACTTCCTATACTTTTCGGGCGTTGCCGCGAGCCAACTGGGGATAACCCTCTTTCGAGCGCTGGCTTGGTTGTCGCTGCTCTACTGTCTCCTGGCCGGAGCGCGCCTGACCGCCGACTCTGTCAGCGGCGAGCGGCGCGAGGGAACCCTGGGCCTGCTCTTCCTAACGGATCTCAAGGGCTACGATGTCGTGCTGGGCAAACTGGCATCCTCGTCGCTCGGCTGCCTCTATTCGCTTCTGGCCATCTTCCCGATCCTCGGCCTTTCGCTCCTTTTTGGGGGGGTGACGGCCTGGCAGTTTTGGAGCACCTTGCTGGCGCTGCTGAGCGCTCTCTTCTTTTCTCTAGCGGCCGGGATGCTGGCCTCGACTCTGTGCCAGAATCCACGGAGGGCGGCGGCGCTCGCCCTTCTGATCATCCTCCTGGTCACCTTGGGGCCGCTGGTCCCGAGCATAGCGTTGGGGTACTATTGTCGCGGTCCCACGCCCGCATTCTGGATGGTACTATCCACCAGTCCAGTGGCGTCATTCGCCCTCCTGGATCCGCGCGTGACCGTCCCGATGCCGGTGGCGAAAGTGGGTTACTGGATCTGCTTGGGCTCGGGCCAGATCGCTGGCTGGCTGTGCCTGGGGCTATCGAGCTTGCTTGTCACGCGGGTCTGGCAGGATCGCCTGCGCGCCTCGGGCCGAAGGCGGCTGCGCTCGCTCTGGGAGCGTTGGGCGCTGGGTACTCCTGAGCGCCGCAATGCCTACCGACGGAGATTGCTGGAGATGAACCCCTTCTTCTGGCTGGCATCCCGCGACCGCCTCAAGCCCGCCTATGTCTGGGGCGCCCTGGCAATCCCCGCGATTGGCACCGCGGTTGTCTATTTCATCCTGGACCCTCACGCCATCTGGCAGAAGGCGGAAGGGTACGTCATTTTCTCTGTGGCCCTTCAGGGTTGCCTCAAGTTCTGGATCGGGGCGGTGGTCGTACAACGGTTGGCGGATGACCACCATAACAGCGCCCTCGAACTACTCCTCTCCACGCCTCTCTCCACCCGGGACATCCTCCACGGCCAACTGTTGGCGCTCCAGCGCCAATTCGGCGGCCCGATTCTGGCGATGCTCGCGGCGGATATCCTCTTCTGTTACCTCTCCATCCACACCCTGTATGCCGATCGGAACGGCACGATCCTCATCTACGCGGCGCACATGGTGGTTCTGGTGGTGGACGTCTGGACCCTCGTATGGCTTGGCTCCTGGATGGCGGTGAGCACCCGGGACGCCCGGTACGCCGCCGGCCGTACGCTCTTTCGGATCGTTGTCATCCCATGGGCGGTCTTCACAGCTCTGATGCTCTCCTTTAGCGCGCTCGATCTCGAACACCGTTGGCATCTTTACATGACCGAGAGCCGGATGGTGGGGCTCTGGTTCGTCCTCTCTCTAGGAAATGACATCATCCAGCTCGGTTACGCCACCAACAGACTCCGCGAGGACCTTCGGGCGACCGCCGCGCGCCGGTTTGCTCCAGGCGCGCCAAGCCTCCTCGATCGGTTCCTG
>ORJL011541059.1_pt1 | contig 17852 bp, 13 predicted proteins | sample 1779941 | NCBI WGS metagenome assembly ORJL01 (sample SAMEA104232317, study PRJEB22302) | groundwater metagenome | biome: forest; feature: aquifer; material: groundwater | place: USA | collected 2011-08-07 | depth 5.8 m | reverse complement strand
TAACCTGAGAAGGAGTAAGCACCGCCGCCGCCATCAAAAAGGCCGCTAATCCATAATCCGAAGGAATAATAAAATTTTTCAATCCTCTAAAGGTTTGATTGCCCTTAATAAAAAATTCTCTAAGACTTTTTTGTTTGATTTTAACGCCGCTTTGCTTAAGGACTTGCCGCGTCATGGCAATATAATCTAAGGAAACCAAACGATTTCCTGTTAACTTTAAGTAAGTATCTTCTTTGAGCCGCGGACAAGTAATCAGTAAGGCGGAAATAAATTGCGAACTTAAATCACCTCGGACAGCGACCCTCCCTCCTCGAAGAGTTCCTCCCTGAATAGAAATCGGTACGCTTTCTTTTTCTCCGTTACCTTTTATGGTGATACCCATTCTCCGTAAAGTTTCAGTTAAGAATAAATTTGGACGGCCGGCGAGCGTTCCCTCTCCTTGAACAATCACTTTTTTCCCGTGCAGAGAAAGTAAGGGCAAAATAAATCTTAAAACGGTTCCGGATTCTTGAACGTTAATCGTGGAGGGTATGGACACGGATCGCCCCGCGCCCACAACATGGAATACATTTTTTTTAACGCGCGTAACCTTAGCGCCCAACGCCCTGGCGGCTCGTAAGGAAACAAGGGCATCATCACAATCTGAAAAATTAGAAATCTTCGACTTTCCACCGCAGGCGGCAATGAGTGCCGCGCGGATAGAATACGATTTGGAGGCGGGTAATTGAACGTTCCCTTTAAGGCAAAAGGACGGATAAATGGTCAGGATCATTGCTTGACAACAACTCGGTCATTTTTATGGACCATGGCGATCGCTAAAGGCTCAAGGACATCAGCGGCGGACATCTCTGGCTGGACACTGGTGACTTTAATATCTCCTAAATATTCATTGCCTCGATAAAGAGACATAATGTTATCCATCGTGATGCCGTCTTTCTCCCCTAGATTAAAAATAACAAATTCTGAATCGGTATCCACGTTAACGATGCGGCCTTCTAAACCGCTCGGAGGAACTACGACAATTTTATCTAATTCCAGGTCAAGACTCGTTGCCGGGGCTATGTCCGGCGAGGATGGTAACCCTTCTTCATTTGATCCAGCGGGAGCCTGCTGAGAACCTGATTTTGGGGGCTCCTGGGCCGCTTTTTCTAGCCGAGCAATCTTTTCCTGCAGTTGTTTATTTAAAGCCTCTAATTCATTTTTAAGATTAATTTCAGCCTCTAACTGAACTTCCAGGGCCTCCACATTATTCAAATTATCGGCTATCTGCTCTTGGATGGAATCTCTCTGTTGCATGGCCGCGTCTAGCTGTTCTTTTAAAGCCAGATTTTCTTTCTTCACGCCGTCTTTTAATCCCTTTTCCACTTCCAGATCATCCAGAAGGCTGTTAATCTGCTCATCCATTTCTTTATTTTTTTCTTCCAGCAAAAAACTTTGTTTTTTGGCCTCTTTTAATTCCGCTTCCAGCCTTGTCTCATTGGCCTTAAATTTTTCTAACCTGACTTCAGCGTCTTTCCTTCGCTCCGTCTCTTTTTGAAAGAAAAACAGAGAAATGGCCGTCAGAGAAATGAGCAAAATCGCGATAATGACCAAAAATATTGTTAAAACTTTGCCGGATGAATTTTTGCGCATATTTTTCCCCTCAAAAAATTATAGGTTAGAAAATATAATATTATTTTATATTATATGCGGAAAAATCTTGAAGTAAAGAATTCTTTAAACTTTAAAGGTTTCCTTTATTTTCGCGAGAAATTCGGGGGGCGTCCGAGAGGAAAATTCAAGAAAATCATTCCCGTGAGGATGGATAAAGCCAATCGACTGGGCATGCAGAGCCAGACGGGGAAATGTTTCTTTCTTACCGTATTTTTCATCTCCTAGGATGGGATGCCTTAGATAGGCCATGTGAACCCTTAGCTGATGCGTGCGCCCGGTTTGTGGAAAGAGGGCAACAAACGTCGTGTCCTGTGAACGATTAAGAACTCGATAAAAAGTAACCGCCTCCTGCGCGGAATCGCTAAACTGGACATCACGTTTTTCCCGATGATAAAGATGCCGCCCTAAGGGCGCGTCGATTTTCCCTTCATCAAACTCAATTTCCCCTTGAACTAAAGCCAGATACTTTTTTTTAATCGTATGCTCTTCAAACTGCCTGGCCAGGCCCGCATGCGTTTGATTATCTTTAGCGACCAGCATAAGCCCCGAGGTATCTTGATCGAGCCTGTGCACAATTCCGGGACGAAACTCCGTATTGATACTGGATAATTGATCAGAGTGATGCAGAAGAGCATTGACGAGCGTCCCGGTATAACAGCCTTGCGCCGGGTGAACAATCATGCCAACGGGTTTATTAATCACGAGCAAATGTTTGTCTTCGTAAAAAATATCGAGAGGAATATTTTCTGGCTCAATATTGTCAGGCTTTAACAATCCTTTCGGGATTTCAATCTCAATGTCATCGGCCGTCTCAACCTTGTAGTGAGCCTTAACCTTCTTTTTGTTGACTAACACATGGCCCGCCTCAATGAGTTTTTTGACAAAGGTACGGGAAGGAATATCAGCAAGATTCTGGGCTAAGAAAACATCCAGGCGAAGATTTTGGTTTTCTCCTGAAACCTTAAGAGTATGCGTGGGCATTATTTCCTTCTAAGATAAAAATACGCGGGAATGCTGACCGCGATTAATCCCAGGGAAATCCATTGATTAAGACTCAAGCCATAGGCCATCCATAATTGATCAGCACGCGCGAATTCAATAGCAAATCGCAAGAAAGAGGCTAAAACTAAATACAATAGAAAAATTGTACCCTGCCTTTTATTTTTTTTCTGAACCCATTTCAAAATAAAAAAGATCGTAATCAATCCTAAAAATTCATAAAGCTGCGCGGGATGCAAACGCGCCTGATGGACGGGAAAAAATATCCCGTAAGAAACTTCTTTTCCGTAACAGCAGCCATTTAAAAAACAACCCAGGCGTCCAATGGCCTGCCCTAAAGCGATATAGGGAGCAGTAAAATCTAACATCTTAAATAACGGCAATCCTTTTTTTTGGACAAACCCTATCCCCGCGATCCCTCCTAAAATCAATCCTCCCTGCCAGGCGAGCCCTCCTTTTTGAATCATAATGATCTCAAGCGGATGGGACATAAAAAAAGGAAAGTCGAGGAGAATATAAAAAATTCTTGCCCCGAGCAAGCCGAATAAAACGACCCAAAACGTTAAATCGAAAATTAAATCGGATTTAATCCCTAAACGCGGGGCTTCCCGGCTGGCTAAAAAGCTGGCCAGAAAAACAGCGACGGCCAGCATAAGCCCGTAGGAATAAATGGTGAAAGGGCCAATTGTGCAGATGGTGGGGTACATTTATTTTTTTCTTAACGTAAAACATTTCCACGCGATAATAAAAGCCCCGACCGTGATCGCGCTGTCGGCGATATTAAACACCGGCCAGATCCGGCAATCAATAAAATCAATCACATAACCGTACATGGTGCGGTCAATAAGATTGCCAACGGCTCCGGCAAGAATAAGAGAAAACGCTAAAATATAGGTGCGGCTGAGTGCTTCATCATTCTGCCGGTAATAATAAATATTGAAAATAAGCAAAATAATCGCGATAACCGGAATAATAATGAAGACAACGCCCTGATCCTTGAAAAATCCAAAGGCAATGCCAGTGTTATGGACGAGCGTTATGTGAAAGACATTACGAATAATAGGCAGTGATTCGCCAAAGGAGAGCAGGTCAGAAAAGTAGGATTTGGTCAGACGGTCAATGACGACAATCGTAACCGCCGTGACCAAGCATAAGAAAATATCGATCTGAGATTTGAGCGCATCTCTCATTTCTTAGTTTCGAGTTTCTCTTGACACTTCAGACAGGTCTCGGCGTAGGGAATTGCCTTTAAGCGGGCAGCGGCAATCGGCTTTTTGCATTCCACGCAGATTCCAAAACTTTTATCGGTAATTCTTTTTAAGGCAAAATCAATTTGACTGAGGACTTCCCGTTCATTTGAAGCCAGGCCTAAATTAAATTCACGGTCATACATGTCCGTTGCCACATCCGCCATGTGCAGAACATGCCCCGAGACATCGCGGGATTCTCCATCGTCGCCGCGGGGATTCTTCGACATGTTTTTAATGTCCGCGGCGAAATTTTCTTTAAGATCCAAAAGAAGGCCTTTATAAAAGGATAATTTCTTGCTGTCTAATTTTTGTGAACTCATTTAAACCACTCCTTTATTTACGATGGCCGAACAGCGGCCGCACAACGTTGGATGTTCTTTATTTAAACCAACATCCGTTTTATAATTCCAGCAGCGGCTGCATTTATGCCCATCCGCCTTTTGGATTTCGATCGTTGTTTTGGAAAACTCCTCACTTAAACCTTGAATTGTGCCATTAGTCTGCTCAATTTCAGTCTGCGAAACAATAAAAACCGACGACAAAATATCTCTTTGGGCTTTGAGGTATTCTAGATCACGCTCACTGGCTGTTTTAAAAATCGCTTTGGCCTCAAGGGATCCTCCAATTTCTCCCTGCCGGCGTTTCTCCTCGAGAGATTTTAACACGTAAGGCCGCAGAGCCTTAAGAACCGCGAACTTTTCCTCCACCGCCTTATTTTTCCACTCAGCAGGTATTTCCTGCCACGTGAGTAAATGGACGCTACGAACATCTTTCCATGCCTTTTCTTTCGGCGTAAAAGAGTAAATCTCCTCGGCGGTGAAACTAAGCAGCGGCGCTAAAACCCTGACCAGAGAATCAAGAATATGATAAAGAACCGTTTGAGCGGATCGTCTTTCCCTCGATTGAGCGGCAGAAGTATACAGCCGATCTTTTAGGATGTCAAGATAAAAACTGGACAAATCCTCGTTACAAAAATTATAAATCAGTTTATGGCAGTTGGCAAAATCATACTCCGTAAAACTTTTTTCAGTCTCTTCGACAACAGCCGCTAAACGGTTTAAAGCCCATTGGTCTAAATCCAATAATTCCTTGTAAGCCACCTTATCTTCATCCGGATTAAAATCGTAGACATTGCCCAGCAAATACCGGAAGGTATTACGAATTTTTCGATACGCATCCACCAGGCGATCTAATATTTCTTTGGAAATCCGGATATCTTCATTGTAAGAACTTGAAGCCACCCACAGCCGTAGAATATCCGCCCCGCTTGTTTTCATAATATCCTGCGGCGCGACCACATTGCCTAAGGATTTCGACATCTTGCGCCCTTCACCATCAACCACAAACCCGTGCGTTAAGACCGCTTTAAAGGGCGCCTTGCCTTCGATCGCGACTCCCGGAATTAACGAAGACTGAAACCAACCGCGATGCTGATCGGACCCTTCTAAATACATCTCCGCCGGCAAGTCCTGTTTGAGCATTCCTTTTAAGACCGCTTGATGGCTGACCCCTGAATCAAACCAGACATCCAAAATGTCTTTTCCTTTTTCGAATTCTTTGTGGCCGCAATATTTACAGACCATGCCTTTCCCCGCAATGTCTTTCTCAAACCAGGCGTCGCTGCCTTCCTTACGGACAATGTCAGCAAAACGCTCAATAACTTCCGTCTGTAAATCATGCTCTCCACAATTCTTGCAGACTAAGGCGGGAATGGGCACACCCCAAAATCGTTGACGGGATAAACACCAATCGGGGCGTGTCGTGACCATGCTTAAAATTCTTTCCTGACCGGCAGGCGGAATCCACTTAACACTCTTTTGGACTGTTTCAACTAAACGTTGACGTAAGTTGTCGTGATCAATTTTTAGAAACCATTGTTTGGTCGCGCGAAAAATAATGGGCTTCTTGCAACGCCAGCAGTGTGGATAGGAATGAACCTGATCTTCCGTATGAAAAAGAATATTTTTACTTTGCAAATATTCAATAATTTTAGGATTGGCTTTAAAGACATGTTCGCCGGCAAATTCTCCGGCGTCTTTAGTAAAGCAGCCTCGATGATCAACCGGCATCACCACATCTAATTTGTATTTTAATCCCGTCTCAAAATCTTCTTGACCATGGCCAGGCGCGGTATGCACAAGGCCTGTCCCATCTTCTTTGGTGACGTAGTCAGCGGTCACCACCGGACAATGTTTTCTAAATCCAAAAATATGGGTGTACGTTAATTTGGTAAGTTGTTCACCATCTAATTGTGCAAGCACCTTCTTTACTTTCATTTGTTTCTTATTGAGAACAGTTTCAAGAAGTGATTGCTCTAAAATAAGAATCCCCTCTTCTGTGTCCACAACCACGTAAGTATATTTGGGATGAACGGCGACCGCCACGTTGGCTAAAAGCGTCCAGGGGGTGGTTGTCCAAATCAGTAAAAATACTTTTTTACCCTTAGGAAGGCCAGAAATGACTTCGGGGTTTTCCACTTCAAATTTGACATACACCGAAGGCGACGTGTGGTCTTCGTATTCGACTTCAGCCTCGGCCAAAGCGGTTTCGCAGACCGAGCACCAGTTGACCGGTTTTAAACCGCGGTAGACATATCCTTTTTTATTGAGCTCAGCGAGCGATTTTAAAATCCAATATTCATACTCCGGCGTTAGAGTTAAATACGGATGCTCCCAATCGCCGAAAACACCCAGGCGTTTAAATTCTTCGCGCTGGATGCCGACAAATTTCATCGCGTACTCGTGAGCTTTCTTTCTAAAATCCACGCAATCGACGTCCGATTTATGTTTTTTAAGTTCTTTCAAAAGCTGATGTTCGATGGGAAGCCCGTGGCAATCCCAGCCCGGCATGTAGTAACTCTCGTAGCCCTGCATCGTACGGAATTTCACGATAATATCTTTTAAAATTTTATTGAGGGCGTGGCCGATATGGATGTGGCCGTTGGCGTACGGCGGCCCGTCATGGAGAAGAAATCGCTTTTTCCCCTTCGCTTGCGCAAGGATCTTCTGATAAAGGCCTTCTTTTTCCCACTCGGCAAGAAGCGCCGGCTCTTTCTGCGTCAAATTCGCCTTCATCGAGAACTCGGTCTGAGGGAGATTAAGGGTTTTAGAATAATCTGTCATTTAATATATTTACCGATAATAATTCCGAGCTCTTTTTTCTTCTGCTCGGGGATCATTTTAGGATCGGTGATGATGGCGTGTTTGAGCGCGTCCTGCGCGCCAAATTTTTGAATCCGGCCGATTTGGGGAATCGCCAGTTTTAAAATTTTCTTGGAGCTCTCAACATTTTTCATTAAATTCTGGATAATCATCTCCACCGTCACGCTCTCATGCGAGTCGTGCCAGCAGTCGTAATCGGTGACGGCGCACAAGCTCGCGTAAGCGATTTCCGCTTCTCTGGCCAATTTGGCTTCAGCCATATTCGTCATGCCGATAATATCCATGCCCCAGCTGCGGTACAAATTCGATTCCGCGCGGGTCGAAAACTGCGGGCCTTCCATATTAATGTAAGTCCCCTTGTCATGAACGCGCAGCCCTAACTGTTTAGCGGAATCAATCAAAACTTTGGTTAACTCAGGACTCACCGGATCCGCGAAGGAAACGTGGACGACCATCCCTTCAGTGAAAAAACTAGATTCCCTCGCTTTATTCGTGCGGTCGACAAATTGATCAGGCACCACAAAATCGAGCGGCCGCATTTCTTCTTTAAGACTTCCGCACGCGGAAGTGGAAATAATCGCATCCACGCCTAAACGTTTCATTTCATAAATATTGGCCCGATAATTAATTTCACTCGGGGAGATTTTATGCCCGCGGCCGTGACGGGCTAAAAAAACCACTTCGACGCCGTCAAGAACGCCGGTCATAAAATGATCCGATGGCGGGCCAAAAGGGGTATCGAGAATCGTCATATCCTCTTTTATCTGTAACCCTTCAATTTGATAAAGGCCGCTGCCGCCGATGATACCTACTTTTGACATGTTATTCTCCTTTATTTCGCCAATTCCCTCGCCCTATCCCGCGCGGCTGCAAGCGCGCGAGCAAATATTTCCGCGAATTTATTCTGTTCAAGCACGGCCAGCGCCGCTTCGGTCGTGCCGCCTTTGGACGTAACTTTTTTACGTAAAATACCGGCCTCTTCTTTTGACTTCTCTAAAAGTGCTAAACTTCCCTTTAAAGTTTCAATGACCAGCTCTTGACTGGTTTCTTCATTTAATCCTAAACTTAACGCCGCCTGCTGAAAACATTCTAAAAAATAAAAAACGTAGGCCGGGCCGCTGCCAGAGACCGCCGTGACCGCGTCCATCAAACTTTCCTCAACCACAACGGTTTTTCCGATTCGTTTAAAAATTTCCTGCGCAGATTGAATGTCGCTCTCTTGAGCCCAGATTCCCTTACAAAGAGCTGTTACCGCCTTGCCGACTTGCGCCGGCAAATTAGGCATGGTGCGGATCACGCGAATATTGTTGCCCAGCCGTTTCTCTATATATTGGGTGGTGATGCCCGCGGCGATAGAAATCACTAATTGGTTAGAAGTCATTGCTTTAGCCATTTCTTCCCAGATAGGCCTCGCTGTGCTCGGCACTATCTCCCTTCGGGCCGCCTTCGGCGGGGTCACATCGGAATCTTCCTGCCTATCTGGTCCCGCCAGAGGCGGAATCGGAATTTCGTTTTTGAAATTCCGATGTGATAAAATAGAATCAAAATCCTGCGGCTTAACGGCTAAAATAACGATTTTAGACTTTTTGATGACAGCATCTAAATCTTGGGTGGTTATTTTAAATCTTTTCTTTAATTCTTGAGAACGCACGGAATCCTTTTCACAGACGAGCACCTTGTATTGCCGGCGAATGCCCTCGATGATCGCCATTCCCATATTGCCACCGCCAATGATTCCGATTGTTTTCATTTTATGTCTCCTGTGACGCTCCCGACTTTACTAGGGGGCTTCTTGGTCGCTCCGACGCTCCTTCGGAGGTCGGCACTCCGACCCAGTCCCGACTGTAAACGTCGGGGCTGGCGTCGGAGTAAATATCGCTCGTCCAATTCTCACCATATTTGATCCCTCTTCCAGCGCAATCTCAAAATCGTCACTCATTCCCATCGAGAGATATTTCATGGTAATATTGGATGCCCCTGTAAATTTCCTTGAAACGTTTTCAAACAAATTTCTTAAATCTTTAAAGCACTGGCGCACAGCCCGCTGATCTTCGCTGTGAGAAGCCATCGTCATTAATCCTCGAAGTCTCAAATTGGGGAGTTTACTCATCCCTTCGACTAAGCTTAAAGTATCCTGGGGCTTAACCCCAAATTTCTGTTCTTCCGCGGATGTATTGACCTCAATGAGAACCTCAACATTCTTTTGACGCTTTTTAGCCTGTTCGTTAATCTCTTGCGCTAATTTTAAGCTATCGACGGTCTGAATCAGATCAAATAGATCAAAAATATATTTGACTTTATTGGTCTGCAGATGACCAATCATATGCCGTGTGATCGGACGGTTTAGATCCTTTAATTCCGGAAACTTCTTTTGCGCTTCCTGGACTTTATTTTCACCGATATGCGTTAAGCCGGCCAAAATCGCTTCTTTAATGTGCGCGCTATCCGCGTACTTGGTCACGCCAATGAGTGTAATTTCGTCTAGGTTGCGTCCCAGCTTACGGCAAACATCACGGATTTTGGTTTGAACTCGGGCCAAATTCTCGGCAATCATTGCCATAAACTATCATAAAAGAAAAGAATAGTCAATCCATTCGCCCTAGAAATGCCGATCCTTTTTTAGGTAAAAAAAGGGGCTATTTCTTCCACAAACTGCACTTCTGGATTAAGAATCTCGCCAATAATAAAATCCAGGGCCCTTAAAAAGGCTTTATTGATCTGCTCCCGCGGATAAGTCATCCGGTCATCCAGGAAGGCATGAAGCTGTAAAGTGCGTAGATTGTAAAGGGCGGCATTGATCGGCTCATTTTTAAACTGTTGGTTTAAGTAATGAAAATACAAAGGGATCTGAAAAGATTTCACACAATCCCGTATTGTTTCTCGGCTGAGCTCGAGCGATTCGATACGGTCAATCGCCTTAGGCATCTGATCAATAAATCCGGTTTTGTAGTCGATGATCATGATCGTTCCATCTTCTAACCGATCAACCCTGTCCACAATATATTTAAATTTGATCGGCCCCATCGATAGTGGAATGGCCTCCTCAAAACGATGCTCCAAATAAAGGAGCTCTTTGATCTTGCGCCCGGCGTTGTTCTCTTCATTATCAAGGAAGCGGCTCACCCGTTCCTTAAGGACCGACTGCAGCAAAAACGCTTCTGACCCCAGCCCCTTCCCAAAGGTTTCTTCAAATTTTCGGTCAAATAATTTTTGAACACGGGATCGAAAGCCGGCATTAATTTCCGGTTTCTTGCCTAAAAACGGTTTAAAACTTTCCTCTAAGAGCTCGTGTAAAAATGTTCCCACGTGCCTGGCCTCGGGTTCATCCAAAAGATCATCCTTTTCTTTAAGCCCTAACACGTAGCTGTAATAAAATTCCATTGGGTTTTTAAGATAAGTATTAATACTCGACGCGGAATAAGAAAAATTCTTTAAAAATTCAATCATTTGAGGGGTTTTGCGCACAGCCCTTTGCTCTCTGGCGACCTTAACTTCAAATTGCGCACGCTGCAGGGGCACGCCACGTCCCCCTCTTTTTTCTTCTTCCCAAATCAATTCCTCGATAAAACGGCTGCGCTCTTTTTCCTTGCCTTCTTGATACACCAAATGCACATTTCGGGCGCACGAGATCAGCCGCATAAATTGATAGCGCTGGATTTCTTCTTCCAATTCCACGCGGTCTAAGTTAAGACTGACCATGACCTCTCGAGGAATTAACGGCTCAAAGATATTGAGTTTCGGCAGAACCCCTTCGTTGACATCCATCACAATGACATGATCAAAATGAAGAGACCGGGTTTCAAAAAGACCCAAGATCTGCAAGCCTTTTAAGGGCGTGCCTTTAAAGGAAACCAATTCGGACGAAATTTTATTCTCAAAAATTTTAAAGATTTCTTCCTGGGGAAACTCTTCTTTGTGAAAGGCGGCGGTTTCAAATTCCGTCTGAATTTCGTAAAGCCGATCCGCGATATTAATGTTCAAAGGATAATTTTTAAGGAAACTTTTTTCAACGAAAATGTCCAAGAATTCTTTGAGCACTTGAGAAAAGCCCTTAAAATTTTTTATTCCTTCCCAGCGTTTAAAAAGGATGTCATGCAATTCGGAAATGGGCAAAACACGTTTGGGAATCTGTAAACCTAATCTTTTTAAAATCTCGGCCGTTAAAATATAAACATCTTCACACGCGGCCAATTCCTCTAAATCAATAAATGAACTTCCCGAAAGCGAGGTTTTCTCTTGCCCGGTCAATATCTCCTCAATTTTATGAATGAGGACCCGCATGACCGCCGGCTCTTCATGGAGCTTTAAATTTTTCACAAACGGGTGACGTAAGACATTCAAATAATCCTTGGCGTAATATCGTCCATCTTTTTTAGACAACTGGGCCTTAAAAATCAATTGAAACAAGGCGTATAAACTGCTTCGCCTTAAAGGGTATCCCATGGAGACATTAAAATCAGAGACGAGGGACGCCACCTCCGAGATCAAAGGAATCAGATGATCAGTTTGGGGCAGAACAATCACGGTTTTCTCTTTTTCTGGGATATTTTTAAGAATTTCGCGAACCGTGCCGACTTGAGCGTGGACATCAAAGGCAGAATATAACTGCAAATTAAATTGGGGCGGGGCAATCTCCTCCCCTTCCCTGATAGAAAGGTTAAGTTTTTTAGCCGTGCGCTCTAAGACCGGCCATTTACGTTCATCCCCTTGAAAGATCAGCGTGGCCTTCTTCTGAGCCAAGAGCGATTGGATAACCTTTTCTTCGCATTGATTAAAATAAAAAAAATTACAAAAGAGAATCTGGTCAAACTCAGCAAAATCTGTTTCCCCCGATAACTCGGCGGCGCGGCGGTATAACATGCCGCGCGAATACGTAGGGGCTGGCCCCTGTGCCAGCCCATTGGCGGGCGGCCACGGGGGGCCGCCCCTACAATATTTATGATACGCCTGGCGCAAAGAAACGATGGTTTCCAACAATCGATTAATATCTTTAGGCACGGAATACCCAATACGGGCATTGGATTCAATAGCCTTTAACCGCTCATCGGCCACTCCCTCTAAATCCAGTTGATCGATAAAGGATAAAATCTCTTTGGTCCAGGGTAAAAATTCCGCGAATGTTTCCCTTCCCTTTAAAATCTGAGGCGTGATCTCCTGGGCGATTTTATAGATGGTATAACACTGATCGAGGTCCTTAGATGGCGTGAAGGTTTCGTTTTTTTTGACGATATTGCTTATAAATTCATCGATGGTAAAAACGCGGGGCGGATAAAAATTAGTTTTGATGCGCCGGGCTAATTCCCGTTTTAAAAATACCGCCGGCCTCTTGCCGCCAAAAACAATCGCCACCCGGCTTAAATCTTTATTCTTCCGGATAAAATTCTGGTCAACATAGTCAGTGAGCCGCTCTAAAAACGGTTCACCAAAGGGAAAAGTAATCACTTTAGACATGGATGGCTTTCATGGATATTTCTTGTATTCCTAAGTCATCTAAATACACCAAGAACCCCTTTACCTCATGACGGGGGTGCAACTCGGTGATCAGATTCATATATTCTTGGACCTGTTCTTCGTAGGCCCCCTGAGGATCAAGAGCAGCTTTATAATCAACAATCCAGATTTCATCTTTTTTGACAATCAATCGATCAAGGCGTTTGGTGTGGCCTTGCTTATTAATGATTTCCTGTTCGGTAAAAACCTCTCCCTCATCGATATAAAAGAAAGGTTTTAACTCCTTTTTCCTAACCAGCTGTTTAATTTGACGCAGATAATCGTCTAATGCCGAAATTTGAGGAAAAACAAAGCCGATCTCCTTCTCTGCCTTTTGCAAATAATCCTCAACGGGATGATCCTTTAAATTTTTTATGCAGGATAAAATAAAATGCAGGATCTGACCCTGAAGCCGGCTCGGACGATTTCTTAAGGCCTCGTAGTCTAAGAATTCTTCCTTTAAATAATTAATCCAGTCGTAGTAGGCGGCCGGCGGAATCGCAAGAATATTTTCACATCGGAATTTCTCTTCTGAAATTCCGATTCCGCCTCCGGCGGGACCAGATAAGCCTGCCCCGTCATCGGTGGGGCACGAATTCCGATGTGACCCCGCCAAAGGCGGCCCGCAGGGAGATAATGCACGAGCGGAGCGAGTGCTTATCTGGTTTTCTTTTTCCGCTTCCTTCTTCCCCTTCAAATGGTCATAGGTACGTTTTTCGCCTCGTTCAAATTCCTGTTCAGGGATGAGAAATTGAATAAGATTAGAAGCATTTTTTATTTTCTTTGGAATAAACGCGTAAAGCTCGCGCTGCGGCCGCGTTAAAGCAACATACGTAGTATTGAGTTCAGATAGAAATGTTTTCTTATACTCTTTGGCATAAAGCGCGTAAAGCTCTTCAGAGAATCCTAAATATTTGGTCTTAAGCCGCAAAAGGCGCATGGCATCACCTTCACGGTTTAAAATATACGCCTGCGGATGGTCAGGGCTCTGGGAACCGACCTGGATTTCCATCCCCAAGAAGGGCAAAATCACCACCGGGAATTCCAGTCCCTTCGACTTGTGAATCGTTAAAATCTTAATCGCGTCACTTTCGGTGACCGGCACGTAAAGCTTCTCCCCTTCCAAGCTCTCAAAATAATCGAGAAAGGAACCAATCTCCGCGTGATCTTCTTCCTGCGATTTAATAAGTTCTAAAAAGTGCATTAAAAACCCTTGAGAGGAGGAAAAATTGGGCAGTATTGTAAAGCGGTGGTAAATACTGACGACCAATTCATAAAGAGGATATAATCCGACATTACGGAAAAATTCATCGATCGATTGATTCCAAATTTCAGGATAAACACGACGAAATTCCGTGTAGGTGTAAAAATCTTTTTCTTGATGAAGGCGCTCCCGCAGGCTGAAAAGGAATTGATGCATATCCTCTTTCTTCAAGCCGCTTGCCCTTGTAAAAATATCTCCCACGATAAATTGGCTGAAGGCAAGATTATCAATCGGGGAATGAAGAAATTTTAAAAAAAGAATAAGCTCTTTAACCAGGGGGTTTTCTTTAACATTAGAAGTGCGTTCTGATTCAACCAAAATCCCTTCTTCTAAAAGCCACGTGGTTAATTCCTCAATCTCTGAATTACTGCGCGCTAAAATAGCAATGTCCTTAAGCGCGAAACGTGACTTGAGTTCTTGAATAAGAGAAACAACTTTTTCGCGAATGATTTCTCCGCGATTTTCCTTTTTGTCACCATCAATGTATTCGATTTTGACGTACCCTTGCGAATTTTCCGGACGAAAACTCTGCTGCGCGGTCTGAAAGGCTTGTTTTATTTCTTCTAAATCTTCGGGAGTAAATTTAACACACACTTTACGCTTGTTTTTTTCAATCTCAAAATTTTCTTTAACCTGAATAAAACGGCTTAAGTTTTCCCAGGAAAAAATAGCGTTATTAAATTCGACAATCGCCTTTTGACTGCGCCAATTTTTCGTTAAAAAATCTTTCTGCACATTGAAAGCTTGAAACCGTTCTTTAATTTCATCGAAGAGCTCGACATCGCCTCCGCGGAAACTGTAAATAGCCTGCTTGCGGTCGCCGACATAAAAAAGCGTTCCCCCGGTGGATAACGCCTCCTCAACCATTTTCTCTAGATTAAGCCACTGCAAACGGCTGGTGTCTTGAAATTCATCGACCAAATAATGGTGAAAACGCGTCGCCAGCCGATAATACAATTCTTCCACGGTCATGTAATCCTCTTCAAACAAAAGGCCGGCCTTTTTATTAAGCTCTTCCAAAAATAAACAATCATCTTTGGCGCAAAGCCGCAAAAATTCTTCCCGGACAAAATGAAAAATGGAAATGTAAGGGTTAAACAAGGAATGCGATTCCTCAAGGACTAGTTCTTTTAAATCGTGACGGATGTTCTGCCACTGTTTTTCAACGCTTCGAGGCAACTCTCCTCCCTTGCGCAAAGGAAATTCTTCGCGATTGAAATAATCCGAAAGGCTGTCAACATCAAAGCCCTGCGTGTGTTTCTTTAAGAACTCGTCCAGGCTCTGAACAAAACGCTTTTCTGTTTTCTCGGGTAGATTCTCTTTTAATTTCTTAAATTCCTCTAAAATTTTCTTTTTCTTTTTGATGAGGTCTTCGGAATGAAAGGGGCTTTCGGCAAAGAGGCAGCCGTAGTAATTGTACTGCTTAAAAAGGTCCGAAATAATCAGGAGCATGTCCTTTTTGGGAAACCAGCCGGAACGGTTTTCTAAGTACAAATAATGATGCAGGAAATCATTAAAAATTTTTAAGATCCGTTTATCGCCGGACGCCTTATCGATGAGCTCATCAAGGCTGTGTTCAAGGTATTCTTGAGTATTCGTTTTAATGCGAAAATTGGCGGTTAACCCAATTTTGAAGGCGCATCCGGAGAGAAGCGCGTTAATAAATTTATCGATGGTCTGCACCTGGAAGAAGTTGTAATGCCGAATTAAATCTTCCATAATAGCGAAGGCCTTGACCGATGCCTTATCTAAATCCGTACCCATACTTAGGAGGAGTTCTTCCTCTTCAGAAGATGACAATTTTTTAAGCGCGATTTTCTTTAAAAATTCCAGGATGCGGGCCTTCATTTCAATCGAGGCTTTGTTAGTAAAGGTGATAGCGAGGATATTGCGCAGGGGGATTTGTTCCAGAGGCAGGGCGGGATTTAAAATTAATTGGATGTAGCGTTTGGCCAGCGTATATGTCTTACCCGAACCAGCCGAGGCTTCGACAACGCGCACTTCCGGGGATTGAAATTTTGTCTGAATCACACTCATGATGGTTCATTATATCTCAAAACACAAAATGGAAAAAGAAAAAAGGTCCAGCGGTTAAGCTGGACCTTCTCTATATAATAAGGTTAATAACCTTATAATTTTACAACGTTTTGGGCTTGCGCACCTTTGGGTCCCTGGGTGACTTCAAACTCAACAGCTTGACCTTCATCCAAAGTTTTGTAACCATCCCCCTGAATAGCGCTGTGATGAACAAACACATCAACGCCTGAATCTTGAGAGATAAAGCCATAACCTTTTTGGTTGCTAAACCACTTTACTTTTCCTTGAGCCATACTTCGTAATCTCCTTTCTCAAAAAAATTCGAGTAATAATGGAAGATACCGCGCATAAAATAGGCGCTTCCCTGGCCTGACCAGCCCCCAAAGGGGCCTACTCGGCAGGACAGGCGCGCACTATTTTATAACGTGTGGGAATTTTTCTCATGCCTAAGGCAGATCCGCCTCAGGCGGAAAATTCCGATACTATAAAAAAACCGCAAGAAAGAAATTCGCTTGCGGCCCCGCTTTAGATCTCTTTTCTTACTCTGGCTAAATTATGCAATATTATTTAGCATTTGTCAAATAAATTTCTCACATTTCTCTAGCATTTTCTTACATTGTTTTGGCTTGGGAAAGTGCTTGAATGCGCTTGAGCATATTGGGGTGGGTGCTTAAAAGCTCCAGGGCCTTATCTCCGAATCCTAGGTGGACTATTTTATTTCTCAAAGATAAGAGTTCGGTGCTGTCAATGGTGCCGCTGCGATCCAAATCCAACTGGCTTAATTCACGGATTTCGTTGTAAGCGCGTGAAGGATCGTTGATAAAAAAGGCCTTTAATCCTTCCGCTTCTTTCAGAACTTCCTTATTTATTCTTGCCGAACCGTAAACAAGTTTATACAAGGCTGAAGCTAACGCTTCCGGAGGATTTCCCATCTCGATGGATCCCCGATCAGCGAAATATTCTCGAATACGTGAGCCGTAAAGCACCAGAAGATTGGTTATAAAATAAAATAGAAAGGCCGCTAATCCAATCAAGGCCGCGTTATTATTGCGATCCCGCCGGCCGCCGCCGAAAAACATAAAATGCCAGGCAATGCGGTACATAATCATCGGAATGACCGATAGAAGAGTAATCGTTAACACATCGCGATTTTTAATATGGCTCAGTTCGTGCCCTAATACAGCCCGAAGTTCCGCTTCGCTTAAGAGGTTCATAATTCCTTCGGTCACGCAGACACGCCCGTCGCGCACGCCGCGGCCAAAGGCAAAGGCGTTAGGGATGGGCATGCTCGAGACACAAATTTTAGGCATGGGAAGATTCGCCCGGCGGGCTAAATCCTCAACCATCGCGTACAAGTGGGGATATTGATCGCGGCTGACATACTTGATCCGCATGGTCCATTCAACGATTTTAGGGCCGATCATGTACTGGATAAACATCATCAAAAGGGATATCCCTAGATAAAAATAAAAGTTAGTGATTCCCATCTGAGTACCAATCATAACAACAATCGCGTAAATAATCCCAAATAACGCGGCCACCAGTAAAAGCATTCTCATTTGTAACGAAAACATCTTTTTGCCTCCTTGAGGCCAGCGATCATTTTTTACGCTGGCCGAAACCCTTGAGGCAGAAGTCTCAAGGGTAATTAATTAGTAGTCCATTCCCTTTCCAGATAAGCACTCGCTTCGCTCGCGCACTATCTCCCTTCGGGCCGCCGTTGGCGGGGTCACATCGGAATTTATGCTTATCTGGTCCCGCCAGAGGCGGAATCGGAATTTCGTTTTTGAAATTCCGATGTGATGAATATATTATACCCATCTTTTATCAGCAAGCAACATAAAAAACCCCCGCCGTTGGGAATGATACCATTGATTGTTACCCCCTAGAGACAGAGGGAATTAAAAAGATTTTAGTTGTCAGTGAGCAAACGTTTAAAGAGATTCAAAAAGAGTTTAAGTTATTTTTTAAAGGCCTTAAGAGTCGAGCCAGCCAAAG
>ORJL010987956.1_pt1 | contig 17862 bp, 29 predicted proteins | sample 1779941 | NCBI WGS metagenome assembly ORJL01 (sample SAMEA104232317, study PRJEB22302) | groundwater metagenome | biome: forest; feature: aquifer; material: groundwater | place: USA | collected 2011-08-07 | depth 5.8 m | reverse complement strand
TGGCTTCATCAACAATAATTCCCACCAGCTTTACCAGATCGGTAATTTCAGGAACAACGGCCAGCGTTTCCTGTTCTATGCGGGAAACGTTTAAAAGCATATTTACGATTTCGATAACTCGCTCTACTGAAGACAAAATGTCGTCCATGAAAGCTCTCTGAGCTTTATTTAGTTCACCAATATCACCGTGTGACATCATTTCAGCAAACCATTTAATTGTAGAAAGCGGAGTTCGCAACTGGTGCGAAGCAGTAGCCACGAATTCAGATTTTATTCTGTCGGCCTTAAATTCTCTTGTTTCATCGCTAACTACAATAACAGCACCAAAAAGAGCTCCATCGACGTGAAACAAAGGCGAAGCTGATATTTCAATAGCTATACGCGTATCATTCTTATCAAGTAAAAAATATCCGTCAACAAAAGAAAGATTAATTATTTTCTTTTGAGTGAAAACTTTAGATAAAATCTCTTCGTGCACATCAACCGCAAGACGAGATTTATCAACCATACGAAGCCCTTCTCTCAAGGGCTTTCCTACAATTTCCTCCGACGAAAAACCTGTTAGCTTAACCAACGCGGCATTCCACAAATTGATCTTTCCGTCTTTATCTACAGACAAAATGCCTTCACCGGCGGCTTCAACCAGGGCGGAGCCATGTCGTGTTGCTTCAACTTCGGCCCTCGAACTTGCTTCTACTTCCTGAAGTTTTTTAATTTCCGTTAAATCCTGAAGCGTCACAACATTTCCTTTTATTCCTGTTGATATATCTGCAATGCGCTGTAACAACACGCGCACGGGAATTTTCTCTTTTTTCTGATTAATAAAAACGCTTTCCGCGTTAAAAAATTTATAAAAAGCGTCTGCGGGCAATTCCGGCAAAAAATCTCTTATCGGTTTTGTTAAAATCGCGTTTTCTTCTGCCTTAGCTATTTTTTGCGCGGAAATATTTGCATAAACAATAAAGCCATCTTCGTTTACTATAAAAACGCCGTCTGCTAAAGTTCCCAAAACAAACGGTGCGGCTATTTCTATGCCGATACCCAAAAAACCGAACCTCACTATAGCTACAGCAATAAATAGAGTATTTAAAGTTGTGGCCAGAGTGCCAAATTCAATATTTGGATGACCAAAAAATAGCGGCAAAATACCGTCGGTATATAAACCTATGGTTACCGGCAACAATGCACCGATAAATAAAGTTATGGCCTGTTTCTTTTTTGTAACTTCCTTTGTAGTTATTGCGGTTTTTAAATATACGAAAGCCACCAAGCCCAGCTCGATAAACAACAAAGCCGTTAAAAATATAAAAAGATCCCCCGCTCTACCCGCAAACCCCCAAGAATATTGGTGGACCCCGTTAAATATTAAATTTGAAGTCCATATAAATAAAATAGCTGATAGAGAAAAGATACCGAAAAAACCCAATATTGTTTTTCTGGTGATAGAATTAACTCCGACAAAATAGAGACCAAATGCGCATTGCAACAGCGGAGCCAAAATATATCCGATGCTTGATATGCGTTCCCAAACAAGCGCCTGAGCGGCTGTTTGGCTTGTGCGCTCCATAAAATCAGCACCTCCCCACAAAACTATGCTAAAGGCGGCCATCGCGTAAATCCGGTTAATAGTACTTGCAGAATTCCTATTTAACGCAACAACGCCCAGAAAAAAGTTAAGCAAGCCCGCAAGCAAAGAAATGTACGGGCTCTGAAATAATTCTGTAGGCAAAATCAAAAAAGAATTAAAGTCCATTACTATATTATAGCTTTTTTGTTGTTAGACGTGTAGCGCTTTATGCTTGAATTATAATAATTAGATAAAAAGAAAAACCCCGTCAATCTTTTTAGATTGACGGGGTAAGTTGTTTAGTGGGGGCTGATCTTCCGCAGATTGCCGCCGTGGATGCCGTAGACCTTGGTCTTCGCGATCTTGATCCGTGTCCACCGGGACACAACGCGGTCTTTCGATCCTTGCTCACCTTCACGCTGGCAGCGGAGTCCACGTTGACGTAGAAGTCGTGCGGACGGCAAATCGCCATCGGAGCAACGTACGTACGTGCAGAAGTGTCGTCTTCCTCTTCGGAAGAGTCCGCGCTGTTGGCGAGCCCGTTGGCGAGCCCTTGGAGGGCGAGCGCCATACGAAGAGCAGCTTCGATTTCTGCGATCACGCCGCCGGAAGCAGGATCGGCCAGGGCCATTTCAACTGCAACACCTTCGGGAAGATCTGAACCAGATTCTTCGTGCTCCAGTTCCGGCAGCTCATCGACTTCGTCGGCAACTTCTGCCTGCGAAGCCATGCTGTCTGGGATCTCTCCCATTGACGGCTCATTGAGCCCGGGCTGGATGTTTGTGTCCATTTCTAAAGAAAACCTCCAAAATTTTCAAAGTACAAATGTACTTTGTATGAAAATAGTTTATCATATAATTCTTGTTCTGTCAACCCTATCGCTATACTGTCTCTCTTTATTATAGTTGACAAAATGATGTATTTGTGATAAAATAGAGGTACAAAAGTTCATTACATACAGACAGATCATTGTGGAGGAGCGATGAACTCAGACAATAGGTGGCGGGGTAGAATGCCGTACCGCCGGGGTCCTAGACTCCGAAGGGTACCGTTAGATAACCAAGGAAGGACCGGCGAACCTTCCCCCGCTTCAGCTCTTACCGCAGAGCAAGAACGAACCCAGCAATGGTTCAGAGAAGGAAAACTTCTTATGGACCTTGAGAAAGAAGGAGAAGGCAGAGCAGAAGGTTCGTTCACCGAAGAACTTCGAAATGCTCTCAGGAGCTGGGTCGAAGAAACCTTCGGCATGTGGTGGGGACCGGTTACTTTCGAGTACCGCCTTTACCGTCACAAGACGGTTATCGTGGTGCTTCAAGCGCCTCAAATCTGGCACAAGCCATCATGGGGTCGTGGCTCAAAAGGATTCATCCTTTCGGGCACAGTACTCTCGTTTGACGGCCGGGAACCGACAAGACGGAACCGCTTGCAGTGGTTCGCCCTCAACAAGATCATCGGACAACATCCGATACGTCAAATGCTGGAACTTTCAGCATCAACCCGATCAGTGCAGGAGGACACTTGATGTTCAACTTGACCGAGCGCAACGTCTCGCCTCGCAGGATCATCCGCATCAGAGGCAAGCTCTTCGGCTTCGGAATGCGCCCGGCACCGGTTCCGATCGTGATCACAAACAACTAAAACAATGGCTCCGACAACGTCGGAGCCTTTAACTTTTTGCTTGACCCGCACATCAAATTGCATATTTATAATAAAATCTAATAACCAATAAAAAATAAAATTCCATTATCTTAAATAATAACGGCTATAAGCAATTGGGTGTGTGGGTTGATTTGACTGATATTTTGAATTAGTATTATCCTGTTAACCAAATTACATGGGCGCGTAGCTCAGTTGGCTAGAGCACTTCACTGATAATGAAGAGGTCCTTGGTTCGAGTCCAAGCGCGCCCACCGACTAGAAAATACCATCCCGCAAAAGCGGGATTAGTATTTTCAGGAATCCTGCTAAAGTTCCGAAAGCTTGGAGGAACCTGAGCCCGAAGGGCGAGGCGGGCTCGCCTCTTGTGAACTATCCATACTATGACTATAAAAAACGCCGCTGAAAAATTTTTTGCGTTTGTACCAAAAGAAGTAATTTTATTGTCTTCGCTTACTTTTTTCAGTTATATCCTTGGACTTTTACGCGACAGGATATTTGCCCGTACCTTTGGTTTAAGTCCAGAACTAGACGCTTACAACGCTGCTTTTGTTTTACCTGAACTACTCATCGATGTTTTTGTAGCCGGAGCTTTGGGCGCCGCATTCATTCCAATATTTACAGAACTCCGTAGCAAAGACAAAAATCGTAGCGAAAAATTCGCAAACACTACAATTACCTCGGCCGTTCTAACAATGATAATTGGTGCGGCAGTATTAATTATATTCGCATCCAAAACCACTTCATTGATAGTTCCAGGATTTGACGACCAAAACCAAGTTCTTTATTCAAATCTTTTGAGAATAATGGCACTCTCCCCTATAATTTTTGCGCTATCAATATCAATGGGAGAAATTCTGGTCGCGCGTAGACAATTCTTTTTCTATGGCTTGGCTCCGGTACTTTATAACTTAGGAATAATTTTAGGCACCATAACATTAAGCTCCAAAATAGGAATTTTCAGCGCCGCTATCGGCAGTATTTTTGGCGCTTTGCTTTATCTTACTATACGAATAGTCGGAATATATAAATCCGGTTTTACTCTTAAACCCGCACTCGCCATAAAAATGCCGGAATTCCGTAAACTTTTGGTTCTTATGGTGCCCAAAATGTTCGGTCCCCCGATAGAACCTCTAACTTTTTTATTCTTTACCGCGGCGGCAAGTAAAATAAGCAGTGGAGACGTAAGCGCCATAAGCTTCGGCCGTAATTTCCAAAGCGTGCCGGTAGCATTAATCGGCATGGCTTTTTCCGTAGTTGTTTTTCCTGCCCTGTCAGAATATGCTTCAGGCGGAAATAGATCAGATTTTATAAAAGCGTTCACAAAAACTTTTACAGCTATCCTGTTGCTTAGCCTACCTGCGGCTTTTGCCATGTATTTATTTGGACCTGGCGTGATAGAAAAGTTTTTTGGCGGAGGCGAATTTACTCCGGAGGCAATAAAAAGAACCTCTTTAATCCTGGGATTCTTTTCTTTATCTATACCGCTTGAAAGCTTATCCCACCTTTTAAGCCGTTCTTTTTATGCGACCAAAAATACTTTTCTGCCCGTATGCGCTTCTTTCGCGGGGTTGCTTACTATAGTAATAGCAACTAACTATCTCTCACCTACTTTTGGCATAGTCGCTTTACCGATAGCATTTGCCGCCGGTACCGCAACAAAAATATTAATATTGGGCATACTGTTGCCCTTACGCATACGCACGATACGTAAAAACTTTATTTGATTGATTCCGTCGAAACTAACAACTGAAGCTGGCGAAGAATAAAAATTAAAGAGCCTAAAAAATAGGCTCTTTTTGTTAAATATAAATTAGAAAAATATTCTAATACGTCAGCTCAATTATTTCACCGGCTTCTGCTGACGGAGCTTTTACAGTTACGCGTCCGCTTGCGGCATCTTTTTGTATCGTGTAGCCGGTATCATAACTGGAACAATCTTTACCGCTACCGTCTGAAGGGTCAATAACAAGCTGCGGCAAATACGTAGGAACAATACAAGGGCAGAGATTATATCCTCCTACTCCGGTCTTTATAATGATAGGAGTTGATGGTATCACGCCGCCTGAAGGACAGGAGAAAATACCGCGATTATCAATTGCCAGCTGAGTTACTGACGTAACAATTGCTCTTACGTGAGATTGTCTTGCTGAATTGCGCGCCAAAGAAAATTGTCTATTGGGATTTATAGCCACTATAACCACGGTAATAAGAATGGATAAAATAGCCATTACTATAAGTATTTCAATTAAGGTAAACCCAGCCACCAAAAAGAGTGTTTCGGCTTAGTCACAACTATATTTTAACAGAATTTTCCTTGATATTAAAGAAAAAGTCCCACAGCTACGGGACTTTTTTTTATTCAAGCACAATAATTACTTTTTTTCCGTTTACTACGTCTCCCCCGTTCCAATCATGAATTGCGTTCATTACCGTATCAAATTTATATAAATACCCTTCACCGCGTCGTGTACCCGGATCATTAGTTATAAATTTCCCGTCAGCGGTATAACCACGAATAACCAACATATGATAAATGGGTCCGGGCGAAGTAAAATATGGGTTGCCTAGCTGTCGTCCTGCGGCAGGCACGATAATCGGGTTGCCCGCGGCTAATTCCCTCTTTATAGTATCAACCGTAAATTCATAAACAACGCGAGGTTTTTTAAAACCGTAATATTCTTTCCCTATTCGCGCGGTTTCTTCAGCTGTTGTATCTTTATAATAACCAAATATTTTATTTTCAAAATCAACCAGCTTTAATAACTCTTGGTCCGCATCGCTTGGAGAATCTATTGTCTGGCCTTTTTTGTACCTCGCCACCATCAATAAGCTTGCCTCTTCGCATGTTTCTTCATGAACTTCATCCCAATTGGCAAAAGGCGCCTGTGAGGTGAAAGGAACGCCCAAATTGATGCTGGGAGGTAAAGAAATTAATGTCGGCGGCTCAGGAGGTAATGCGGGATCAGTCGGTGAAGGTTCTTGGGGGCTTGGTTGCGCTACAACAGAAGGTTCATTTGAATTTACTATTTGATCATAACTTACAGCCGGCGGCAAAGACGCTTCCCTCTGCCAAACAATCAGCCGATCCTTAATAGCTCCTCCGTACATAAAAAAAACAAAAATACTTACCGGAATAAGCAAAATAAATAATGCGGGAACAATTTTTTTGAGATTCATACGAAACATAATATACCACATTTAAACATGAAGGTTCACTAAACACAAAAGCATAAAAACAGGCCGCAAAATATAGGGCCTGTTTTTATATTCTCTTTAACGTATACATTTGGTGTACCAGCATGACCTATATATTATACCACATAATTTATATATTTGTCAATCCCGTTGAAGCTCTCCCTCGCGCGTAAGCACGGTTAGTGGGCAAATAAAAAACCGCGCATATTACTGCGCGGCTAAATATATTTAAACCTTTGTCTCTTTATAAACTTTATACGTTTCGTACTCTTCGAGCAATTCATCTGTGGGCTTGGGCCCAACAGAACAATTATTTGCGATAACAAACGCATTCGTTTGTAAATATCTCATTACTTTTTCTAAGCTAACGAGCACCGCAACATTACAGCCTTCAAAATTACATTCGCATTGTATATTCAACGTTTATCTCTCCTATCTTCTACGATCGTACATCTTCGCGCTTAAGGCTCACATCAACTTGATATTTTTCGCGCAACGAAGCGGCAATGCTTTCGTCTCCCCCGATAAGCATAAGATCATATGGATACGCATATTGAGCGCGCCAACCACGTTCATGTTCAACAATTTCGCCGTACAAAGCAACCTTACCGATGGCAAAACACTCGCGCGGTTTTTCCTGAACATTGCCTTTTATGTGGGCAAAAGTAACCTGCCACTGAATGGAAAATTTTTTCTCCCGCTCAAAATATTTAATTGCGTCTTCTTTGTGCTTTAAGGCGTGGATGCCGCATTCACAAAAAAAATACGGGGCCGGATGCGGAACTTCAATAATTTTACTATCGGAATTTAACCAACAATTCGGATATGCTGAAAAAGCACTACGATAAGGCCATCTTTCATATAAATAAAGCGGTGAAATTAAGACGTACTGTCCGTAAATCCATCGCTCGTTTTCTATAGCGGTTATAACCCGCCAAACCTTCCAGGCATAAATAGGCTCAAAAAGAATTTGCTTGTCAGGCATTCCATTGCTCCAAAACTTTCAAGAAACGTTGCCCAAAGTATAACAATACGACATAAAAAATAAAAGCCCAGCTTAATGCTGAGCTTGTGGTATTTCGATACGAACATCTACCTGATATTGTTCGCGCAACGAAGCGGCGATACGTTTGTCATCAGCCAAAACGGTTAAGTCATAGGGATACGCATATTGAGCGCGGTATCCGTCTTCGCCTTCGATTATTTCGCCCCATAAAGATACGCGGCCAAAAACAGTACAACCCATAATTTTAGGAGGAATTATTCCTCTTGAATCCTGCTGAACCACAGTCCAGGGATGCCCTAAATTATATTCTTTATTTGCAAGATAATTGGCCAACACTTCCTTTGTGCGCATGCCATAAATCCCGCAATTACATAAAGCATCCGGAACTTCGTGATTAAAACCCTCTACAACAAGAGAAACGTTGCGATCTTTAGCTGATCTTAAAGCAAGACACCTTGCTTCAAGTTTAGTCTTCGGTGGCCATTTAGCCCATTTAGCAAAAGAACCCAAACGATAAACAATATCGTTTGATGTTATGCCACGTGGCTCAGCGTCGGCTTTCCAGATACGCCAAGCAAGTATTGATTCTTCTGAAATTTCGGCGGGAAGAACATTTAAATCGTTCATTCCTCTCCTCTATTTTCAAACTGCAAGTTATTCAAAATATATAATACATATGGATTCTTAGCAAACAAAATAAAAGCCGTCTTTTAAAAGACGGCTTATTTGTTACGCAGGAACTTTCTCCGGCGTTTTAACCGGAGGTGCGGGTTCACGAACCGGTGCAGGATCAGGAAATTTTGGCAGAGGCGTTGGAACAGGTTCGGAATTTGGCTTAATCGTAATGCGTCGTTTGGGATCTCCAATTTCCATCTTTATCTCTCCTTTCAGCGAGAAAATTTATTTATGATTTTATTGGTGACAGCAAAAACAATATAAAAAACTATCGAAGAAACCCCCGTTAAAGCCAGAAAATAATCTTCGCCGTTTACCATTGCAGAGGTACAAGCTCCGGCAAAAAACATACCAATCATAAACGACCACAATATCATAAATGCTTGCCATGTTAGTTTTTCTTTTCGGTTCATTTACGACCCGCCTAAATTTCAAATAACTCATTAATTAAAATCCTAAAGCAAAAATATGCGGTTAGCAACCCGGCCCAAAAAAAGAAAGCGCTCTTTTAAAGAGCGCTATATTCTAAGTAGTTTTAAGAGAAAAAGTTCCGTTGTCCTGAATCTCAAGCTCAAAATTCTTGCCGAACAAAACCACTCTATGAATATCTTCGACAAAATTCTTAAGCTTACCTTCAACAAGGTCGCTATACTCATGTCTCCGGCAAAGAAAACGCACCGCTAGGGGTAGAATAATAGCTCCCACAGCAACATCTTTACTGGCGCTAAAGCGCACTCCCCAAAGCGAAGTTCCAGACAACCCAAAAGCTTCGTCTATACCGCGTAAAAGATCGCTGTCATGAAAAGTAAACGAAATAGAGCCTTTTTGGTCGGGCAAATATACGATAAGACTTCCTGACTCTTCTCGCTCGATCCCGCCCAAGTGTTCGGCAACTTGATGGGCCAAACTATCAACAATATCTTTCGTCAACAGCTGACCGGAAAGATCTAGCTCTTTTTGTGGTCTGTTACAAACAGCAGACATTGTTTCTCCTCTTTTTTATTGGAATGTGCAATAATTATTTATAACATTAAATTAATTAAAAGTCAATCCCGTTAGAGACATCTAGTTTAATTCTTTACTTTAACCGCATTAAAAAGGAATTATATTCTTATCCCATAAACGCTAGATTTACGGAAGCGCTTCATTAAAATTAGTATAAAAGCGCTTCCTGTCTCTAACGGGATCAAATAAAAAGCGCCTCCGCCAGTTGGCGAATAGACGCTTTATTTTGATTCTCGAATGAGTTTATTGATAGCTCTTTTCAGCTTTTTGGTTTCTCCGGTTGCAATAAGTTCCAGGGCGGTTCTTCTTCCTAAATCAGGATTAATATCATTCAGCCAGCGGGCTATATGATATTTCTCAAGCACTTGTGAGAGAAGCAAACAAAGATCCTTCAGGTCTTGCAGACAAACTCGAGCTACTGGAGCAAGCGTGGTGCCATACAAACAACTCCGAACATGGCTCGGTAAAATATCGAGAGCAGAAGCAATATCGTTTCGAGATAACTGGCATTCTTCCTGTAACGCGAAAATGATATCTTTTGGTTTAGTTGCCTGAGACAGTAATGCCAATTCACTCATATATTTTTCCTTTCAATGAACCGCTTTTATTTGTATCAATAAATTAGTAAAAAGTCCATAAATAAAAAGCGTCATTGTGACGCTTTTACCTGTTTGCTCTCCGCGTAATCATGCCGTAGATAATTCTTTTGATCTCTGAAGCCTTGCCTTCTTGTATAAATTTCAGGGCGCTTTTGCCTTCAAATAACTGCTGCGGGGTCCGCAACCAAATGCGTATACGGTTTTGAGGCTTAAGCGTTGAGATCAATTTACAGATATCATACAATCCGTCAATGCGAACACGCGCTTCTGCAACTAAAACATTATATCTTTCGCAATTTCGGATGGCGCGAATAGATACGCCTGCGGCAATTGAAATATCGCGATAACTTAAACGGCATTCTCTTCTTAAAACAGAGATTTGTTTACGCGCTTCGTGTGTTTCCGGTAAAACTATCAGCAATTCACACAACCTTCACCGCAACAGGATTCTCCCGCATAAGGATCGGGCTCTGAAACTATTTTAGTAAATACCTTTACTCCCTTATATTCTTTAGGAAAATCAGGCGCTACTTCGATATAATCTTTGTACAAAAGAACAGTAATACAATAATCACCCTTTTCTTCTTCAGAAGCATTTGGATCCATGTTACCAACGAAAGAAAAACCGCAACCGTCAATTGCCTTGTTTGAGCCCAGTTCGCCAACATATTCAAGCATGAAAGCATCAAATGCTTGGCGTACGTTCTCGGGAGGATTCTCAAGATCAGGCATTTTAATCTCCTTTCTTTTTCAAGTAGCTAAAATTATTTATAGCAATATATCCAAAATAAATCTATAGCAAAAATAAAAACGCCTTTTAAAAGACGTTTTACAGTTAATTTTATCTTTTCTTATACAGAATCGTGATTGCAACATGATAGTCTCCTACTATGTTATCAATCTCTACGCTAGCCAGAGTCTGAAATGCCACAACTTTATCAAGAAGCTGTTCGGGAATTTGTGCTAAAACTTCAGCAATGGTTGGCTTGAAAAAACCATAATATGCCCAAGTATGCCAAGTGAGCATGGCATCAAATTCTTTCAAATCTTCTGCTTGATGAGTCGGCTCAGGCTCCCAGGTAAATAAATTATCCCTAGGATAAGAATCCTCAACAAAATACAATAATCCGTCATGCTTATCAGGAACAAGATCCGAAAGGTTCCATCCATCTTTCGGCGGAAGTTCGCGTGCCTTATGGTTAAAACGAACAACTGGCTTAATACGTGCGGAAAGTTCAGCTAAACGCTCATTAGAAATCTTCGGAATCTTATCCATTCGTTTCTCCTCCTTTTGGAATCAACGACATCATCGTTTCCTCAATTTCTATTTTTTGTGCAAGCGCCTCGGTAGCTTCATACAATGCTAAACGATGTTCAGCAAAATTCTTGATAGCCTGTCCAAGAGTTTTCCAAATCTCTAATGGATTTTCCTTGGTTTGATTAATAATAGTTTCAATGGTGGTACTAACAATCAAAACTTCTGTTGCTCTCTCGTATCCGCGATCCTTATATCCGGCTTCGCCAACAAAATTAACGGTAACCAAAACCCACTGACCGGAACGAGCAAGGCCCCAAATCTGCAATTTCCCATTAGGAGTAGCCAATCCATGAGGACCTGGACGAAACCCGCTATTTGGAATGCGTATTTCCGCAGACCTAGGATTATCAAAAATTCCCTGAGTGTTAAGAGAAAACTCTTCATCTCCGGAAACTTTCGGACTGTCATTCCTCACCGCGTGGGAGAATGATACTTCGCTACGAAGACACTGAATGTTTCTGAGTTCGGTAAGAGTAAATTTATCAAGGTGCGGTTTGATGAGGTCACGTCGCGCTTCAATAAGCGCAACCCATTCCTCTTCGGAGATACTTTGCTTACGGCCAAGTATTTCCATTCCTGTAGTAGGTTTTGTCGTGGGCATACCCACAACCTCCTTTACTTATGTTGAGGAGCGTACGCCTCAAACATTGATATTCCAACATAAAAATATTAAATGATCAAATGTAAAATAAAAGCGCTATTATTTAGCGCTTGTTTTTATAAATATGCTCCGTCTACGTATGCGGAAGCCGCTTCATAAACCAGAGATAAATTATCTTCTTGTAAAACTTCAAGAGGCGTTTTGCCGTTGAGATACCTCAGCTGCGCGTGAAACCACTGGTTAACGCCTTTATGTGTTAAGATTCCGTGCAAATGAACTCTGATTAGATCCCGCATCTTAATAATGCGGTCTTTTTCCAGCAAGGTCGGCGCGTCGCGAAAATCGCGAAAATCCACTACTCTCTCAGCTGTTAAATTTATCATCACAGCAACTTCTTCATCGCTGAAATGATAATCTTCCCTAAGAGATTTAAGCACTTGAAAAGCTGTTTTGGGATTTCCTAATCCGCAACAATCTTGCGAAGTCATTACACATACCTCCCCGTTAAAGAACCTCGTTCATAATGAATCGAATAAATTTTCTTGTCAATAAAAATCCGCCTGATTTATTCAGACGGTTTTGTAAGATTTTGTCGTTGCATAAGCCATGCGCCCTTGGCTGCAACCAAACTTTCCTCAGCCACCGAAACAGGAATTTCATAACGGACGCCTATAGATTCCGCTATTCCATTTCTGTCGTTATGAACGACCAATTCCAATGGATATGCATATTGTGCTCTAAGCTCAAACTTTTCAATAGTTATATCTCCCCAAAGGAGAACTCGGCCAATTCCGTAAATTTCTCCGTGCATATAATCGGCAATCAAATCGCGGCCATATAGAAATAAAGAACGAGAGCTCGGGCTCCGTAAAAAGCGTAAGGCTTGCTCTTCATCGCCAAATGCAACTATATCCATAGGCCAGGCGCAAGAAGAAGCTTTATGCGCATCCAAGTCATGCCTAACACATTGCGCCTCTCTGGGCTGTCCCGGAATCCAAGGCCCTAAAAAAGTTGCTGTTGGAGGGAACAAAAAGAAATTATCCGCAAAATTTTCAGAAGATTTTTTCTCTTCCTCTCTTTTTATGCGCCACACCGACCAAGCAACAAAACCATCTTCGCGTTTCCTATACGTTGTTCCCATAGAACTTAACTCCTTACAAAGAACTAGAATACTTATAGAACAATATTCAAAATAACGCAATTTAAAATCCGCTTTTAAAGCGGATTTTTATGGAACGAGTGATCTTTAAAACATTTAATTGCTTTTTGAGCAGTTCGCAAAGCGCATTCATCAGGCTTTTTTGTAGTTAAATATTTCTGTATAAGACGGGAAATAAAAACAAAAATCGGAACTTTTCCATTTGATATAAAATCAAGGAAGAATCCGCCTACTACAAGGTACGACCACAAAATGAAAGCCGGCCAACCACTAACAATAGAAAGTAACGGCGCTAAAATCCAGGCGACAATATATATAGCAGAAAATCTCCCTCCGCATGAATTATCTATCCGATCCATTCGTAGAATAATTTCCAAATCATAACTATTTTCCTGCATATATGCCTGGATCGCCATATGCTCTGCGCCATGCTCTTTACCAACGCGTCTTCCTACACGATACAAAGCTACGGCAAATACCGAACCGATTACAAACCACTGCAACCAAAGAGGTATACCAAAAAATTCCGGCAAACCAACACTGATAATACTTAAACCCAAAAATTTGAGCGTACTTATAAGTGATCTTTTCCAGCCGGGATTCTCTGCCGATTCTGACCTAATTTCATTAATACAATTAATACTACAACCGTTAACGTTATCTCCCATATGTGTAGCTACGGCAAAATAAGTATCAAAATACACCGTTATCTTTGCCGACTCGGAAAATCCTCCGGAAGACGTGGCGCGCGGAGACAAATCATCTCTCCTTTTTCAAAACAGCAGTTGCTCCCAGCTTACGGATTAAATAAATAAAAAGCAACACCGTATATTTTTATTAATTTATTGATATACATTAAATAAACTGTATAATAAATCTCGAACAGTACATTAAAAGGAGAATAGCTTGAGCGATGATAATTCTGCCGGCCCCGACAAAAACCCAAAACCCTTAACATCGTTTGGTTCACAGTGGATGGCGAAAGGACCAGTTAGTCCTCTTGGCGCACAATTGATTCGTGGAGAGATTGATAAAGAAGAATACGACCGATTACGCGCGACAAAATCTTTGTGGTGGCGCATTTGGTACGAAGAAAGCGAAGCCATCTTCTGGACAATTGCTTACATTGCCCTCATGCTCTCATTCCTCTTACCAAACTAAAAACCCAACCATAACAAAAAGGCTTCGTAAAGAAGCCCTTTATTTTATCTGTAAAACCATGCCTTATATCTAAGCGGTCGCGTTCCCGGTTGCCCCCGTATGCCGTCCTTGTAAACATTAGCGGCTTGTATCACTTTTAATACATTGTTTCTTCTAAAAATGCCGCCTTTGAGAACTCGTAACGGAGACTCTCCATCCAAATAATTTGCTCTGCCACGAAACCAACGCGTGATTTTTTTATGGTTTAAGCTTATGTGTAAATCCAATTTAATTATGTCGCGCATCATGATTATATGCCGGCGCTCTTCTTCATTTGGCACCTCATTAAGTTTAAAAAACTCTTCCAGACTGGCAACCGTTACATTTATAATTAATGCAATTTCTTTATCCGTAAAACCGTAGTCTTCTTTTAAAGAATGGATCACGTTTAAAGAATCGTCAGGCCTTACATACGATAGCTTATATGGCCATGCGATAATACAACAATTCGGGTATTCCAATTCCATCTGGACCTCTTTCTAAAAGAACTAGATTTATAGTAAGTCGTTAAAATATTCTGTCAATTAAAAAGAGATGGATTTAGTCCATCTCTTAATTATTCTAAAACAATCATGCCGTCATCAAACATTGCAGCAGCACTGAACTCAGCACCATTCCACCCCGCAGCATGGATCTTCTTGGATAAAGCTTCCAACGCTAATTGCCGCCCGGCATCATATAAATCGTAAAGATTTGAAAAAACTTCGTCAGTCCCTTTACGTTGGTACAGCTCAGTCCCAAGCTTAATTAAAGATTGACGAGCTTTAAAATCAGCGTTCTGTAACAATTCCTCAACGCGTTCTTTTGCAACCTCCCGACCAAACATTTGTCGAAGAGTAGGCTTGGTGCCGGTTGAAAGCATTATCTCTCCTTATTATGCGCTCTGCCAAAGTGCAGTTTTTATATAATAAATCAATTATATTTTTTGTCAATATAATCATACTGGTTCTATATAAAAATAAAGAAAATTTTAAATTTTCTCGCTATTGCATAATTATATACGAATGCTTTACTTAATATATTGTTCTTTGAACGTCGAGGGGTAAATATGTACGACCGCGTTTATGACGACATGATCAAATATACCATCTGGTTATGCGGCTTATATATACCGCCTGTTATTTTATCTGCAGCAGGGCTCTTTGTTCTTGCCGTACTATACGTTTTCTTTTATATGCTTCTTAGCGTAGTAATCTGGAAAAAATACAATAAAAAATTAAAAATATAAATTAAAAATCGCCCATGGCGATTTTATTTTTATTTATTTCTATTGCGCCATGCCCAAATGGCAATTAAACCGACTATCAGATGCGCAGTGTGGTCAGAAGAATCGCGCAATTTAAGAATATTAAAATAATTTGCGGCAAATGGGCCCAGCAGTAATCCTAAAATTCCAGTGGTTGTAGCCAGGACTGCTACGACCAATACAACAAAGGCTTGAAATTTTTTGCTGTGCGAGAAAATAACTATAAGCGCAAACGCACCTATAGAAAAATGTGCCCAATTGATCCAATGTGGCGGATGGAAAAATCCAAGACTAGAAGTGGAGCCGAGTATCCCGCCAATACCTAAAACACCCAATACAACAAGAAAAATTCCTGCAATCCAAAGAAAACGAATAGGATTCATACAAACAGAATATCACAAAGCAAACAAAAAACCGCAAAATTTTGCGGTTATATATAATTAACTTTGCGGAGCAAAAAGTTCAAGTGCCGTAAAGATAGAATCTTTTGCAGAAAGTTCTAGAAATGGATTCTCTCCACCCGCAAAACAAATGACAACGCGCACTTGCTCAAGAAACCAACGGCGTTGCGCATCAGGATCTTGATTCTCTTCCCTTGAACGCAGTAAAGGAATTTCTGCTCTAAAAACAAGATAGGCTGCGATCGGATAAGAAACTTGTTCCGTGACATGATATTTCTTATTCCACTTAATACGGACATCTCGAGTTTTTATAACCCATTCTCCGCCAAAGCCCTGATCGTATCCGCGAATTGATACTTTACTAAAATTAGCCCCATCCCAAGAGCGTTGCGGCAGAAGTGAACGCTCCTGCAGCTTCTCAACTGTTTCTTTAAGCACATCAAGAAAAATTTCTTCCGGTGTTTGCTCAACAACAGCCACAGTCTGTTCTGACACTATATGCTCCTTTCTAAAGAACTATTCAAGCGGAGAATAGCAATAATGCCATACGGGGTCAAACCCTTCGGCTCGCTTTCACTCGCTCAGAGCAAGCAACACCCAAAAATTTTTAAGCAAGACCCTGTATAGCTCCGAACGCTAAAATAAGCAGTATAACGCCGCCAATAAGACCCAGAACATCCGCTATCATATATAAAGTTAACGCTGTTAAGAATAGCGGAATGATCGTTTTACTAAAAGTTTTAGGATTTCCTTTTTTATTTACACGGCGTAAATGGATTATAAAACCCAATATCGGCAACAATAAAAGCGGACGGAAAATTAATGGCATCCCGGCTAAAACAAACAAAACCGCTAAAAGCTGGTGCTGATTATTCCAAAACCAAAAAACCGGTTTAAGAGAAAAAATTATATCCATATAATATAAGCTAATTTCATTTTATCATTATTGCCGCCCAACAAAAACACCCAGCCCTGATTAAGAATTAGGCTGGGTGTTATTTAAATTTGGTAAATTATTTCAATTAGTAACCTTAGTCATCCTCATCTGCTTCGCCGGCATTATGCTTGGCTTCTTCAACAGGGCTTTCCATGCTGTCTATCGCTTCTTCTGCCCGGTCAACAAAGGCTTCTACCTGAGCATATTGTCCGGCCGCAAACGCAGCATCTGCCTGAACAATAGCGGCCTGATATGCGGAAACTTTTTCCGCAGGCAAAGTAATATTAAATCTTGCCGCATCCGTCTGAAGTTCAGCAAAATCCGCTTTTACTTCTGTAATATCCGCCTGGGCTTTAACACGTAATTCTGTTGAGCCCGAAACATTATCGTCGTCATCATTATCTTCATCGGCATCATCAGCCTCATCCTGGTCTTCATCTTCATCATCGATATCTTCAAAATCTTCGTCCTCGTCCTCATCATCAAATGCATCTTCTAATTCTTCGTGGTCTGCTTTCAAAGATTCTATACGATCATCCAGTTCCTCCAATGATCCTTGAAATTGTGAACTAAATTCAGGATGTGCAGCCAAAAAAACTTCAAGGTCCGCCATGGCCTGATTTATGCGCGAAAGCGCATTTTGCAATCCTGGCGCTTCAACGCCTTTTTCAGCTAACATTTCTTCGATTTCCCCTAAGCGCTCTTGGGCTACTTCAGTCCTAAAACCCGCCTTAGCTTCAGCATTAAAAGTTAACGTTTCTTGAATTTTTTCTGTAATAACATCTACAGAAAATAATGCTTCGCCTGGCTTTGCGCTATCTGAAATAATAGCGAGACCTGCGCCGCCACCAAAAAACCCCACAACTGCAGCTATTACTATAATAATTACCGGGACAAAACCGGCTTGATTTGAATAAGTTTGTTTCATATACCTATATTTTACCATATTCAGCCGTTTGCAGTAATCAAATTGATATGCTTTGCTTTGTTTACGGTACTTTTCATTAAAAAGGAGTAAGGGATGTACGATCGCGTTTATGACAATATGACCAAATACACCGCCTGGCTATGCGCGCTATATCTGCCTCCTGTTATTTTGTCTGCGCTAGGATTGCCTTTTCTTGCCGTACTATACCTGCTTATTTATTTATCCGTTGTTATCAAGACAATAATCAAGCGTAACAGAAGCCTTATAAAATCACCAAAATAAGAATAAAAAAATCGCCCAAAGGCGATTTTATTTTACGGTTAACCAAGATTTTGCAGAGCTCCGAACGCTAAAATAAGCAGTATA
>ORJL010669264.1_pt1 | contig 17867 bp, 8 predicted proteins | sample 1779941 | NCBI WGS metagenome assembly ORJL01 (sample SAMEA104232317, study PRJEB22302) | groundwater metagenome | biome: forest; feature: aquifer; material: groundwater | place: USA | collected 2011-08-07 | depth 5.8 m | reverse complement strand
GCGGCCGCGCAGCGCATGGGGCAGTTGATTGACGATATCTTGAGCCTTTCCCGCGTCACACGGGGCGAGATGCCGATGGAGAAGGTCAGCCTCTCCAGCCTGGCTCAAGAAATCGCCGCCGAACTTGCTCGGCGTGAACCCAAACGCAAGGTCATCCTGAGAATCGCTCCGGACGTCGTGGTCACCGGGAACACCCGGTTTCTGCGGGCCGCTCTGGAGAATCTACTCAGCAATGCCTGGAAATTCACGTCCAAGCGCGGGGAGGCGGAGATCGAATTCGGCGTGACCCAGCAAGACGGTCAGCCGGTGTATTTCGTGCGCGATAACGGCGCCGGGTTCAACATGGACTATGCCGGCCGGCTCTTTGGAGCGTTCCAGCGCCTTCACAGTCCCGTTGAGTTTCCCGGAACCGGGGTTGGCCTCGCAACCGTGCAACGCATCCTCCATCGCCATGGGGGGCGTGTGTGGGCGGAAGGCGAGGTCGATAGAGGCGCGACGTTTTACTTTTTGCTACCGCAACCCATTCAGAGAGGAGAATCACCCTCCGCATTATGAAACAGAACGCAAGCGGCAAGGACTCGGCGTTTTCCGTCATGGCGATGGACATCCTGAGCAATGTGCTCAGCCGTGCGGATAATCCCGGTGACCTGGGAACCTATCTGACTGAACAGGTTAGGGACCTCACCGGCGCGCGCTGCGTGGTGCTCATCCAATGTCCGAGCACCCCGTCCGCGAACGCGCACCGCGTTGTCAGCGTCAATCCTTCGCGACGCCGAGAATGGGCCAAATCGCCGGCTGCGAAGCGTTTGTATGAGGTCGTCCACGACGTGCCGGCCGCGCGGCTTTGGCGCGGGGACGAACCCTCGGAGGCGTCCGAGCTTCTACGGCGAGAGGGGTTTGAGTTATCGATGGTTTTTCCGTTGCGTGCGGGAGAATTCCGCGTGGGAGCCATGCTCGTGCTGGGCTTGCCCGACGAAGAGCATATCGCCTCCGCGCTCAACCTCCTCAACAGCCTGTCAACCATCGTGGCCTTGGCGTTGCGCAACGTAATTCTCTACGATGACCAGGCGCAGTTGATCCAGGAGCGCACCGCCGAGCTGAGGGACAAGAATGAAAGGCTGAACGAGGAAATCGTGGAACGCGAGAAGGCAGAGGAGGCGATGAAAGCAAGCGAGGAAAGGTTCCGACGCCTTGCGGAGAATGCGAGGGATGTCATCTATCGCATGTCGTTGCCTGATGGGAAATATGAATATGTAAGTCCGGCGGCTCTTTCGATGTTTGGGTATTCCCCGGAGGAATGTTACAGAACTCCAATGCTGGTCAAACAGGCAATTCATCCCGATTGGCATAAATACTTTGAGGAGCAATGGGCAAATCTGATTCGAGGTGAGCTGCCTCCCACGTATGAGTATCAATTCATTCATAAATCAGGGGATGTGCGCTGGCTGAATCAACGCAATATCTTAGTGCGCGATGCTGGCGGAAAGCCAATCGCCATTGAAGGAAGTGTCACAGACATTACCGAGCGCAAGTTGGCGGAGGAAGAAATCCGCAAGCTCAATCAGGAGCTCGACCAGCGCGTGAGAGAGCGCACGGCGCACCTCGAGACGGCAATCGAGGAGCTCGAAGCCTTCGCCTACTCTGTTGCCCACGATCTGCGAGCGCCATTACGCGGCATTGACGGCTTTAGCCAGGCGCTTCTGGAGGATTACTCCGCGAAACTGGACGAGAAGGGACAAGACTATCTGCGGCGGATCCGGACGGCAGCCCAGCGGATGGGCCAGTTGTTTGACGACACGTTGAGCCTTTCCCGTGTCACTCGGGGCGAGATGCGCAGAGAGACGGTCAATCTCTCAAGCCTCGCGCTGGAGATTGCGGGCGAGCTTGCCAGGCGCGAACCCGACCGCAAGGTCCTCTTGAGTATCGCTCCGGAGGCGGTGGTCACCGGCGACGCCCGTCTCCTTCGGGTCGCGCTGGAGAATCTGCTCGGCAATGCCTGGAAATTCACGTCCAAGCGCCCGAAGGCGAAAATCGAATTTGGCGTCACCGAACGGGGGAGCCGGCGTGTGTATTTCGTTCGCGACAACGGCGTCGGGTTCAGCATGGACTATGCTGGCCGGCTCTTTGGAGCGTTCCAGCGCCTGCATTCGGGCGATGAGTTTCCAGGAACCGGCGTTGGCCTGGCGATTGTGCAACGCATCATCCATCGACATGGCGGCGTGGTGTGGGCTGACGGAGAGATCAATCGCGGCGCGACGCTTTACTTTTCGCTGCCCCTAAAGTACCAGGGAGCACAACCATGGAAATAGCTGAACGCATCCGCGCGATCACCGCGGTATTTGGCGTGATTGGCTGGGCCGCCACTGTGGCGTCGGCCGCGCCCTCCGATGATCACCTCCATTTTCGGCGGTTGACACCCCGCGACGGGCTTCCTTCCGCGGTAGTCTATTGCGTCTCCGAAGACAGCCGGGGATTCCTTTGGTTTGGGACGGCGGACGGTGTTGCGCGCTTCGATGGCCATCAGTTCCGGATCTTCCGACCAGACCCGGCAGACCCGGAGAGTCTAGCGAGTCCCGGTGTGCTGGCCATTCAAGAGGACGCGCAAGGAAATCTTTGGATGGCGACCGATGGGGGCTTGGACCTTTGGCACCGCAACACGGAGCGATTTTCTCACTTCCGCCACGATCCGACCGATCCTGCAAGCCTGAGCGATGATTCCACCCAATGCCTGCAGATGGACCAAGACGGGACGCTTTGGGTGGGAACGACGCGGGGTGGGTTGAACCATTTCGACCCGCGTACGGGGAGATTCGAGCACTTTGCCCCCGCGCCAGGCCGCAGCGGCGCCGTCACCGATCCCTGGATTCGTTGCCTCTTTCGGGATCGTCAGGGCGTTCACTGGATTGGAACGGGAAACGGCGGTTTGAGCCGGTTCGAGACAGGCACTCGGCAATTCCGCGCCTATACGAACGACCCCAATGACCCGCGGACCCTCAGCCACAACCGAGTCTCGGCGATCGCCGAAGACCGCGAAGGAAATCTCTGGGTAGGCACGGACGGCGGCCTCTGCCGCCTCGATTCGGAGCGCCTGTTTTTTGAACGGTGCCCCGTCGATGAGGACACTCCGGACAGCGGAGCCAATCGCGCGGTGCTCGCTGTCATGGTGGACAGGGACGGAAGGATCTGGATCGGCATCGATGGAGGGGGGTTTTGCCGCTACGATCCCGCCACACGGAAGCTCACACACCACCGTTTTTCCAGCTATGCCGGCAACACCCTAATGAGCGATACGGTGCGCGCCGTTTTCGAAGATAGCAAAGGGGATTTTTGGATTGGGCACTTTCCCGCCGGAGTTAGTCATTTCGACCGGATGACAGCCGCGTTTCAGGTCTTCCACAGCGTCCCAGGCGAATCCAATACACTGTCCGATAATCACGTGCTTTCGTTTCTAGAGGATCCGTCCGGCGATCTCTGGGTTGGTACCGACAATGGCGGGCTCAATCACTGGAGCGCTGCGACGGGACAATGGACCAGCTATCGCCACTCCTCTCGCGATCCGAACAGCCTTGGCGGCAAGGCGGCATTGAGCGTGCTGCGCGATCACCGTGGCCGGCTTTGGGTGGGAACATGGGACGGAGGGTTGAATCTCTTTCGGCCGGAGACCGGCACCTTTCGCCGCTACCTGCCAGAGCCGGGTCGAGCCAACTCCCTGAGCGATGCGCACGTATGGCGAATGGTGGAGGATCGCCAAAACCGGCTTTGGATAGCGACGATCGGCGGCGGTGTGGAGAGATACGTTCCGGAGTCGGAAGGCTTCGTCCATTACCGCCATGATCTGGCGAATCCGCGGAGCCTGAACGACAACATCGCGTGTTCGTTACTCGTAACGAAGAACGGCACGCTTTGGGCGGGAACACCAAAAGGCTTGGCGCGCTGGGATCCCGGCACGGAGAGCTGGGATCGATTTCAAAGCCGGCCCGGCCACCCGGGCACGTTGAATAACTATTGGATTTTCGATCTCGCCGAGGATCACAATGGGATGATCTGGGCGACCACCGAAGGCGGAGGTTTGAACCGCCTGGACCCGCGCGACGGGAAGTGCGAGAACTTCCGCGCGGCGGACGGCCTGCCCAGTGATATCTTGCGAGGCATCCTGGAGGACGATGGCGGGGCGCTCTGGATCGGCTCGAATCGAGGGTTGGCGCGATTCGATCCACAAACCCGGCAAGTCCGGGTTTTCGACGAGAGCAACGGCTTGCCCGACAGCCTTTTTGCCCCCCACGCCCGTCTGCGACTCAGTTCAGGGGACCTCCTTTTTGGCACGACTCAGGGATTCGTCCGGTTTGATCCTCGCTCGCTCAGAGTGGACGATCGTCCTCCTCCCGTCGTCCTCACAAGCTTGGAGATCTTCAACGAAAGGGTAAGACCAGCACTGCCTGACTCTCCGCTGCGGCAAAGCATCACCGAGACGCGGCGTTTGGAGATCCCGTCTCGCCTTTCGGTGGTCGATTTCCAGTTTGCCGCGCTGAGCTTTCGGTCAACGGCGAGGATGCAATATCGTTTCAAACTGGAAGGTTTCGACCGCGATTGGCGCACACCCGGATCCGAACGTAGAGCCAGGTTTACCAATCTCGATCCCGGTCGCTACCGACTCCGGGTGAAAGCCGCCAACGGCGACGGTGTGTGGAACGAAGCCGGTGTTACTCTGGACCTCATCATCGTTCCACCGTGGTGGCGGACTTGGTGGTTTAAGGGAGGAGTGATTCTTGTGTTTCTGAGTGCCGCCGCCACTGCGGGCTGGGCCGTTTCGGCTCGCCGGGCGCGCGAGGCGCAATATGAACACGATCTGGCGAACGAGCGAAAGCGGGCATGGGAGGCAAAACGCGCCGAAGACGATATTCAGAAACTCAACCGGGAACTCGATTGCCGAGTGAGAGAACGCACGGCGCAACTGGAAGGGGCGAACAAGGAGCTTGAAGCGTTCGCATACTCCGTCTCGCATGATCTGCGCACGCCGTTGCGCGGCATTGACGGGTTCAGCCAGGCGCTCTTGGAAGACTACGCAGAGAAGCTGGACGAGGAGGGAAAACACTATCTCCATCGTGTCCGGGCGGCCGCCCAGCGGATGGGGCAGTTGATCGACGATATGTTGAGCCTTTCCCGCGTCACGCGGGGCGAGATGCGGATGGAGAAGGTCAATCTCTCCAGCCTCGCGCAGGAGATCGCCAGCGAGCTTGCCCGGCATGAACCCGAACGCACGGCCGCCTTCACTATCGCTCCGGAGGTGCTGGTGACCGGTGACGCCGGCTTTCTTCGGGTCGCGCTGGAGAACCTGCTGGGCAACGCCTGGAAGTTCACGTCCAAGCGCCGCGACGCAACGATCGAATTTGGCGTGACCGAACAGGAGGGCCAGCCTGTGTATTTCGTGCGCGACAACGGCGCCGGGTTCAACGCGAAGTGGGCGGGCCGGCTGTTTGGCGCGTTCCAGCGGCTGCACACGCCCGAGGAGTTTCCCGGAACCGGTGTTGGTCTGGCGACCGTGCAACGCATCATCCATCGGCATGGGGGGCATGTGTGGGCGGAAGGAGAGATCAATCGCGGCGCGACTTTCTACTTTTCGCTGCCGCAACCCATTCAGAGAGGAGAATAACGATATGGAAAGTCAACCGTCATTGTCAGTGAAGGGAACCACCATGAAAAGCGTTGAAGACAAGGACCTCAGAGGCATATTCGTGGTGCGCAAGGACGGCGGCATCCGGCAGCCCTCCGACAATCGGAGATTCGCGATGGTGTTTGCTACAGACACAAAATCGTGCTAAAAGCGAAACGCTATGACCGAAAAAAAGATTCTGCTGGTCGAGGACAGCCCCGACGACATTGATCTGACACTCCGAGCCTTGAAGAAGAACGACATCAAGAACGAGGTCATCATTGCCCGCGATGGCGAAGAAGCCCTGAATAGACTCACAAACAGTTACGTACGGAAGCCGGTGGATTTCCACCAGTTCTCGGCAGCGGTTCAACAGCTTGGACTCTACTGGCTGTTCATCAATGAGACTCCCCCTGAAACCATGATTCCCCATGCTGAGGAAGGTGAAAGTACTGACTGTTGAGGATTCCGAAGACGACGCGCTGCTGCTGGCGCGAGAATTCAGGCGAAGCGGTCTCGACGCGGAGTTCACCCGGGTGGACACGCTCGAAGCTCTTTGCTCCGCGCTGCGAGAGAGGGAATGGGATATTGTTCTTTGCGATTACGCCATGCCGCGTTACAGCGGCATGGCAGCGCTGCGAACCATCCGGGAGGTGGCCCCTGATCTGCCGGTGATTTTTGTCTCCGGAACCATGGGTGAAGATGTGGCCGTGGAAGCCATGCGGGCTGGCGCCAACGACTATCTGATGAAGGATAACCTCAAGCGGCTTGTACCCGCCGTCGAACGCGAGCTGCGCGACAGGGTGGAGCGGCGGGAGCGCAGACAGGCCGAGGCAGCGCTCCGCGAGAGCGAAGCCAAATTCCGCACTCTGGCGGAAACCGCGCCAGTGGGCATCTTGATCCATCAAGGCGGGCGCTGTCGCTACGTCAACGCCGTGTTTGAGACCGCAACGGGTTATACCCGGGAGGAACTCCTGGCGATGAATTTCTGGGACCAGGTGCATCCGGATTTCCGCGAGTTGGTCCGAGAGCGGGGGCTGGCGCGGTGTCGTGGGGAGCGGCCCCCGGGGCGATATGAGTTCAAGATTCTCACGAAAGCCGGCGAGGAGCGTTGGACTGATCTCCAGGCAACCTGGCTTGAATTCGAAGGCCAACCCGCAGTCTTGGCCACGCTCTTCGACATCACCCAGCGCAGAGCGGCGGAAACCGCCTTGCGCGAAAGCGAGGCGCGCTACCGCTTCCTGGCGGAAAACATCACCGACGTCGTGTGGGTTTTCGAGGTCAGCACGATGCGGTTTACGTATGTCAGCCCTTCGATCGCACGGCTGCGGGGATACACGAGCAAGGAGGCTCTCACCCAACCCCTGGACCAGAGGTTGGCTCCCGGCTCATGGGCCAGGGTCCAATCGAAGCTCCCGGCGCGCCTCCAAGCCTATCTGAGCGGGGACGCGGGCGCGGTGACCCAGACCGACATCCTCGAGCAGATGCGCAAGGACGGGACCCCGGTCTGGACCGAGGTGGTCTCCACTTTCGTTGGCGACGCCAAGACCGGGGTCCAGGTGATCGGCGTGTCCCGCGACATCAGTGAGCGCCACCGGATCGAACTGGCCCTCCAGCGCAATGAAGCGGAGCTGTCCGCCATCTACGATCACGCGCCGGTGATGATGCTGTTGATGGACGAGGACCTTCACCTGTGCCGGCTCAACCGCGCCGCAATCGCCTTTGCGGGGCGGCCCGCCGAGGAAGTGCGCGGCTTGCCGGTGGGCGCTTTGCTCGGCTGCTTCCACGCGCTCGATGATCCCCGCGGATGCGGCTATGGGGAAGCCTGCGGCGCCTGCGCGCTGCGGGGCGCCATGAAGGACACCCTTACGCAGGGCACCACCCGTCACCGCGTTCTGGCCAAGCCGGCTTTAGTGCGTGGCGAAGGGGTGCAGGAATTCTTCGTCCTGGCCTCCACCGCGCTGGTGGAGGTGGAAGGTCAGCGGCGGGTCCTTTTGTGCCTGGAGGACATCACGGAGAAGAAGAGCCTGGAGACGCAGTTTTACCGCGCGCAGCGCATGGAGAGCATCGGCACGCTGGCCAGTGGCGTGGCCCACGACCTCAACAACATCCTCGCGCCCATTCTGATGGCGGTGGATCTGCTCCGTCCCCTCGCCCGGCAATCCGCAGACCAGGAAGCCTTCGACCTGTTGGAGAACAGCGCCCGGCGCGGGGCCGACATCGTCCGACAGCTCCTCACCTTCGGCCGGGGCCTCGAAGGCGAGCGGGGCGAGTTCCAGCCGCGCGCCTTGCTCAAGGAGATGGCCGAGATCATCCGCGAGACGTTCCCCAAATCAATCACCTTGGAGCCGCGGTTCCCTGAGGATCTTTGGACCCTCCGGGCCGACGCCACACAAATCCACCAGGTGCTGATGAACCTGTGTGTAAACGCCCGCGACGCCATGCCCCAGGGCGGACGGCTCACCCTGGCCGCCGAGAACCTGGTGGTGGACGAAGACTACGCGCGCCTCAACCCCGAGGCCAAGCCAGGTCCTTACGTGGTGCTCCATGTTATGGACACCGGCACCGGCATTTCCCCCGGGGTGATTGACAAGATCTTCGATCCCTTCTTCACCACGAAGGACCCGGGAAAGGGCACGGGCCTGGGTTTGGCAACGGTTCTGGGCATCGTAAAGAGCCACGGCGGCTTTGTGCGGGTCCAAAGCCAGCCCGGGCAGGGCACGCAGTTCCATGCCTACCTGCCGGCGGCGGGCAGCCCGGGCGCCGGTTCATCCGAGCGGGTGGACCCCGTGCTGCTCCAGGGCCACGGAGAACTCGTCTTGTTGGTGGACGACGAGGAGTCCATGCGCGAAATCGCCCGGCGCATGCTGGAATCCTGCGGCTACCGGGTGCTCACCGCGGCGGATGGCGTCGAGGGTCTGGCGGCCTTCCGCAGCCAGCCCAAGGCCGTCCAGGTTCTGGTGACGGACATGGTTATGCCCATTCTGGACGGGGTCGCCCTCATCCGAGCGGCACGGCAAATCGAGCCCGGCTTGCGAGTGGTGGCGATGAGCGGGCTGCACTCGCATGAGGAAGAGGCACTCGGGCCGGCCTTGCGGGCCGACGCGTTTCTTTCAAAGCCTTTCCCCCCGGATCGGCTGGTTGCCACCGTCCACAAGGTGCTTGGCAGCCGGGTGGTCTCGTAACAGACTCGCCACGATGCCCACCCCCAACAAGCCCGATTCCGTGAGGAGCTTGCTGATGGATTTTCATCGGTTCGCGCCTGGGGCTCAGCCGCTTGGACTCTATTGGTTGCTCCTCAACGAGACTCCCCATTGCAATAGGTATTACTTATGATTAAGCGACTGCAAGTACTGGCGGTTGAGGATTCCGAAGACGACGCGCTGTTGCTCGCGTGTGAATTCAGAAAAGGCGGCCTCGACGCGGAGTTCACCCGGGTGGACACACAAGAGTCGCTCCGCTCCGCGTTAGGGGAGGGAAATTGGGATATTGCACTATGCGATTACGCCATGCCGCATTACAGCGGCATGGCGGCGCTGCGAACCATCCGGGAGATGGCTCCCGATCTGCCGGTGATTTTTGTTTCCGGAACAATGGGTGAGGATGTGGCGGTGGAAGCCATGCGGGCGGGCGCCAACGACTATCTGATGAAGGATAACCTCAAGCGGCTTGTGCCCGCCGTTGACCGGGAACTGCGGGATGCCGCCGTGCGAGTCGAGCGCAAGCGGGCCGAGGAGGATTTGCGAAAGTCCCAGCAAGCCTATGCCTCTCTGGTAAATACCGTGGAGGGCATCGTCTGGGAACGGGATGTGCCGACTTTCCGTTTTACGTTTGTCAGCCAGCAAGCCGAACGACTCTTGGGCTATCCCATCGAGCGCTGGCTGCAAGAACCGGATTTTTGGCCGAACCACCTGCATCCCGACGATCGTGAAGCGGCTCTCCAGTTCCGCGCTCGCGCGACCGAGGAAATGCGCGACCATGATTTTTGCTACCGCATGATTGCGGCGGATGGACGTGCGGTCTGGTTGCACGATCTCGTCACGGTTGTCGTTGAAAACGGTCGTCCGGCCAAGCTGCGGGGAATCATGGTGGATATCACCGAATCCAAGCTCGCGGAGGAGGCTCTGCGCTGGCGGACCGCTTTCTTCGAGGCGCAGGTGGACTCCGACCTTGACGGCATTCTTGTGGTGGACAGTTGGGGAAAGAAGCTTCTCCAAAACCAGCGGATGAGCGATTTGTGGAGAATTCCGCAGCGCATTGCGGACGATCCGGACGATGCAAAACAAGTCCAGTTCGTCACCGGCCGGACCAAACATCCGCAGCAGTTTGCCGAGAAGGTCGCTTATCTGTACGCCCACACGGATGAGGTCAGCCGCGACGAAATCGAACTCATAGACGGCACGGTTTTGGACCGATATTCCTCGCCTGTTCGGGACAAGAACGGGAGGTACTACGGGAGAATCTGGACTTTTCGCGATATCACCGAGCACAAACGAGCCCAAGAGCGGATCCGGGAGCAAGCGGCGCTGCTTGATCACACGCAGGACGTGGTTCTGGTTCTGGGCCAGGATCGGCGGCTCCGGTACTGCAACCGCAGCGCCGAGCGGTTCTACGGGCTGCCCGTCGGCCAACTGCCGGAGCTAGACGCGACCCAGCTCCTGTTTGGGACGCATGCCCAACTCTACGCTGAAATCTGTCAGACAACTCTGGAACGCGGCACGTGGTCGGGCGAGATCCGCCAAACCACCGCGCTGGGCGCCCAGCGCATGGTCCTCAGCCGCTGGAACCTGATCCAGGACGCGGGCGATCAGCCGGCATCCTTCCTGATCGTCAACACGGATGTGACCGAGCATAAACGTCTGGAGCAACAATTCCTGCGTGCCCAGCGCATGGAGAGCATTGGCACACTGGCCAGTGGCGTGGCCCATGACCTCAACAACATCCTCGCGCCCATCCTGATGGCGGTGGATCTGCTGCGTCCCATGGCCCAGCAACCCGCGGACCAGGAAATCCTGAATCTGTTGAAGACCAGCGCCCGGCGCGGGGCCGACATCGTCCGACAGCTTCTCACCTTTGGCCGGGGCCTGGAAGGCGAGCGGGTCGAGTTGCAGCCGCGCACATTGCTCAAAGAGATGGCCGAGGTCATCCGCGAGACGTTCCCCAAATCGATCACCTTGGAGCAGCGGTTCCCCGAGACTCTTTGGACCCTCCGGGCCGACACCACGCAAATTCAACAGGTGCTGATGAACCTGTGTGTGAACGCCCGTGACGCCATGCCCCGGGGCGGCCGGCTCACCCTGGCCGCCGAGAATCTGGTTCTGGACGACGACTATGCGCGCCTCAACCCCGAAGCCAAGGCAGGTCCATACGTGGTGCTCCAAGTCGCGGACACAGGCACAGGCATTTCCCCCGAAGTGATTGACAAAATCTTCGATCCCTTCTTTACCACGAAGGATCCGGGAAAAGGCACGGGCCTGGGCTTGGCAACGGTTTTGGGCATCGTGAAGGGCCACGGCGGCTTTGTGCGGGTCCAAAGCCAGCCCGGGCAGGGCACCCAATTCCACGCCTACTTGCCGGCAACAGGCAGCGAGGTCACTGGTTCATCTGAGCGGGTGGCCCCCGAGCTGCCTCAGGGCCACGGCGAACTTGTCTTGCTGGCGGACGACGAGGAGTCCATGCGCCAAATCGCCCGGCGCATGCTGGAATCCTGCGGCTACCGGGTGGTCACCGCGGCGGATGGCGCCGAGGGTCTGGCGACCTACCGCGGCCAGTCCAAGGCCATCCAGGTTCTGGTGACAGACATGGTCATGCCGATTCTGGATGGCGCCGGTCTCATCCGGGCCGCACGGCAGATCGAGCCGGGCTTGCGAGTAGTGGCGATGAGCGGCCTGCACTCGCACGAGGAGGAAGCGCTTGGGGAGGCCTTGCGGGCCGACGCGTTTCTCTCGAAGCCTTTCTCCCCGGATCAGCTGCTCGTCACCGTCCACAAGGTGCTTGGCAGCCGGGCGGTTTCGTAACAAACTCGCCAACATGCCAACCCCCCGCCAAACCGGGTTCCGCGAGGATTTTGTTGCTGAACTTCCGTCAGTTCGCGGCAGTGATTCATCAGCCTGGACGCTACTGGCTGCTCCTCAATAATAGTTACCCTGAAACAAGGCCCCCCCCATGCCGAAGCAACTGAAAGTTCTGACCGTTGAGGATTCCGAAGACGATGCGCTGCTGCTGGCGCGGGAATTCAAGAGAGGCGGGCTCGACCCGGAGTTCACCCGGGTGGCCACACACGAGGCACTCCGCTCCGCGCTGGGAGCGGGGGATTGGGATATTGTTCTTTGCGACTACGCCATGCCGCATTACAGCGGCATGGAGGCACTGCGAACCATCCGGGAAATGGCCCCTGATCTGCCGGTGATTTTTGTCTCCGGAACGATAGGTGAGGACGTGGCGGTGGAAGCCATGCGGGCGGGCGCGAACGACTACCTGATGAAGGATAACCTCAACCGGCTCGTGCCCGCGGTCGAACGGGAGGTGCGCGACACCGCCGCACGGCGGGAGCGGAAGCAGGCGGAGGAGGCTCTACGCCGGAGCGAGGCCGGCCTCCAGCTCGCTCTGGAGGCAGGGCGCCTGGGCGATTGGCAATGGAACATCGTCACTGGAGAAGTCACTTGGTCGGCGCGTTGCAAGGCGCTTTACGGTCTTTCACCCGACGCTGAGATGAGCTACGAACGGTTCCTCTCGATGGTACATCCGGATGACCGTGAGCGCATCGACTCCGCGCTGAAGGGGGCGGTGGAGACTCGAACCGGCTTCGAACTCGAGAAACGCGTCCTGTGGGCCGACGGCTCGTTGCATTGGAATGCCACACGCGGCCGGGTCTTTTGCGATGCCGCCGGCCAACCTCTGCGCATGGCAGGCGTGACGATGGACATCACCGAGCGCAAGCGGACGGAGGAGGCGTTCAGGGCCAGCATGGACAGACTGTTGCAGCAGGAATCCGCACTCATTGCCCTGACGAAGAAAGAACCTCTGCAACGCGGGAACTTGTTGGCCTCGCTCCGGCGGCTCACCGAGTCCTCGGCCAGGGCGCTAGGCGTGGCGCGCGTCAGCCTGTGGCGCTGCCAACCCGGCGGGCAGGCAATCCGATGTGTTGACCTGTATGAACTTCACGAGGACCGGCATTCGGAGGGCGCAGAACTCGCCGCCGCGGATTATCCCGCTTACTTCAGGGCGCTCGCCGAGTGCGATGTGATCGCAGCGGATGACGCGCACAAACACCCGACCACCGCCGAGTTTTCGACTCGATACTTAACGCCCCTCGGAATTACGTCCATGCTGGACGTGCCGATCCGTCTCAGAGGCACGCCAGACGGGGTGCTGTGTCATGAACATGTCGGCCCGCCACGGCAATGGACCTCGGACGAACGAACTTTCGTCATTGCGATGGCTAATTTGGTCGTGCTCGTCCTGGAGGAGTGGGAACGTACACAGGCGCAGGAGGAATTGCGAGAATCCCAGCAAGCCTATGCCTCCTTGGTCAACACTGTGGATGGTATCGTCTGGGAGTTGGATGTGCCGACGTTCCGTTTTACCTTTGTCAGTCAGCAAGCCGAACGACTCTTGGGCTATCCCGCCGAGCGCTGGCTCCAGGAACCGGATTTCTGGCAAAACCACCTGCATCCGGACGACCGTGAACCGGCCCTCAGTTTCTGCCTTCGCGCAACCGAGGAAATGCGGGACCATGAGTTTCGCTACCGCATGATTGCCAGCGATGGACGTGTGGTCTGGCTGCACGATGTTGTCACCGTCGTCGTTGAAAACGGTCGTCCGGCCAAGCTGAGGGGAATCATGGTGGACGTCACCGAGTCCAAGCTTGCGGAGGAGGCTCTGCGCTGGCGGACTGCTTTCTTCGAAGCGCAGGTGGACTCCGACCTTGACGGCATTCTCGTCGTGGACAGTCAGGGTAAGAAGCTGCTTCAAAACCAGCGGATGAGCGATTTGTGGAAAATTCCGCGAGCGATCATGGAGGACCCCGACGATGCCAAACAAGTCCAGTTCGTCACCAGCCGGACCAAGCATCCGCGGCAGTTTGCCGAGAAGGTCGCTTCCCTCTACGCGCACACCGACGAGGTCAGCCGTGATGAAATCGAACTCGCGGACGGGACGGTATTGGACCGATATTCCTCGCCGGTTCGGGACAAGAACGGGAGATACTACGGAAGAATCTGGACTTTTCGGGATATCACCGAGCACAAAAGAGCACAAGAGCGGATCCGGGAGCAGGCTGCGCTGCTTGATCACACGCAGGACGTGGTCCTGGTTCTGGGCATGGATCGGCGGCTGCGGTACTGCAACCGTAGCGCCAAGTGGTTCTATGGGCTGCCCGCCGACCAACTGCTGGAGCAGGACGCCGCCCACCTCCTGTTTGGGAGAGATCCCGAACGCTGCGCTGAAATCTGCCAGACGACTCTGGAACGCGGCACGTGGTCGGGCGAGATCCGCCACACCACCGTGCTGGGTGCCCGCCGCGTGGTCTTCAGCCGCTGGACCCTGATCCAGGACGCGGCCCATCAGCCGGCTTCCTTCCTGATTGTCAACACGGATGTGACCGAGCATAAACTGCTGGAGGAGCAGTTCCTGCGCGCCCAGCGCATGGAAAGCATCGGCACGCTCGCCAGCGGCGTGGCCCATGACCTCAACAACATCCTTGCTCCCATCCTGATGTCCGTCGAATTGTTGCGCCCGTTGGCGCAACAAGACAAAGACCGCGAGGTCGTGGCCATGGTTGAGCGGAGCGCCCGCCGAGGCTCGGACATTGTCAGACAACTTCTCACCTTCGGACGTGGGGTCGAAGGCGAACGAGTCGTGCTGCAACCACGCACCCTGCTCAAGGAGATGGTCAAAGTCATTCAGGAAACTTTCCCCAAGAATCTGACCTTGGCGCACCAAATTCCAGAGGACCTGTGGGCCGTAGAAGCCGATCCCACGCAGATCCATCAAGTGTTGCTGAACCTCTGTGTCAACGCGCGTGACGCCATGCCGGCCGGCGGCAAACTCACCATCGCCGCCGAGAATCTCATGGTGGACACCGCGTACGCGGCGCTGAACCCTGATGCAATACCCGGGCCCCATGTCGTCTTGCAGATCAACGACACTGGTGTTGGAATTCCGCGCGAAATCGCGCACAAGATTTTTGATCCTTTCTTTACCACGAAGGAACTGGGCAAAGGCACCGGCCTGGGTCTCTCGACGGTGCTCGGCATTGTAAGAAGCCACAGCGGCTTTTTGCAGGTTGACAGCCGTATGGGCGAAGGCACCCAATTCAAGGTGTACCTGCCGGCGTTGGTTGAGGCGCAAGAACTCCAGCCCGCGACACCGGTCGAACCTCTGCCGCGTGGCCAGGGCGAGTTGGTTCTGATGGTGGATGATGAAGAGGCGATCCGCGCCGTTGCACAACGCGCTTTGGAGGCCAATGGCTACCGCGTGGTCACAGCTTCGGAGGGAGCCGAAGCGCTTGCCAGGTTTTCCAGGTCGCGGGAGCCGTTCCAGGCTGTCGTGACAGACATGGTCATGCCAGTGATGGACGGGGCTGCGTTGATTCGAGCCTTGCGTCACCGTTCCCCCAGCCTGCGGATTATCGCCTTGAGTGGTCTGGTCGAGCAGGAAACCCTGGCCATCCAGGCCGGCCTCGCTCCCGGCGCGTTCCTCAGCAAACCCTTCAGCACGGACCGGCTCGTTCAGACCTTGCACAGAATCCTGGCCCAACCCGCCACCCCTGGAAGACCCTCGCCATCAGGGGCAGAGTAAACTTGCGGAACAAACCCTCGGCAGGAGGAGCCACTCGGGCCGCCCTTGAGGGCCGACGCGTTTCTCTCGAAGCCATTTCCACCGGACCGGCTCGTCGCCGCCCTCGACAAGGTGCTTGCCCGCCAGGCGGTTTCGTAACACACTCGTCGCTATGCCCGAACTTGGCGAGCCCGGTGTCGTGAGGATCTTGTTGGTGGACGACCACGAGATCGTGCGGGAGGGCTTGCGCCTCCTGCTGGCGAGGGAGCCGGACCTCCAGGTCGTGGGCGAGGCGGCGGACGCCCGATCCGCGCTCGATCAGGCCCAGCGGCTAAAGCCCGACCTGGCCGTGCTGGATCTCGGCCTGCCGGACGCTCACGGCACCGACTTGGCCCGCCAGATCCTGGGCCTCCATCCGGCGCCGCGGGTAATCATCTTGTCGGCCCACGGAGACGCTGAACTGCTGAAAGCCGCGTTGGAGGCTGGGGTCTCCGGCTACGTCCTCAAGGCGAATGCCTCCGACGAGCTGCTGCGGGCTGTCCGCGCGGTCACTACTGGCCGAATGTATCTTTGCCCTGAACTTTGCTCCACCATGCTCACCAGCTACAGGCGTGAGCTGGAGGCCATGCACTGTCGCGGGCCCAACGATCTTTCCGAACGCGAGCGGGGGGTGCTTAAACTGATTGCCGAGGGCCGGAACACCAAGGACATCGCCAGCCAACTCGGCTTGAGCGCCAAGACGATCGAAACCCACCGGCTGCGCATCATGGAGAAACTGGGCGTGCATAGCGTGGCCGAACTCACCAAACGCGCCATCCACCTGGGCCTGACGTCCGTTTGAAGCCCTCGCGCGTTCAGGAATTGCCTGAATCCGTCAGGAAAAGCGCAGTCCCGTTCAGGAATTCCCTGGTTCAGCGCCGCCGTCATGCGCCGATGAGCTGTCTGTGAATGAGACAGTTGCATCACGTGATCGCGGCGCCGCCGCCAGCGCGAGGCGTTCGCGAACCGCTCGCCGTCCAAGTGGTCCGTGGGAACCTCGAGGAGACGCCGCACTTGGGCATCAGGGTGAACCGGCTTGCCGGCTGGTCACCACCAAACCCAAGTGCGGCGCAAGAAGCCTTTTGGACATCGACTGGGTCGTGTCGATGCCCTTCGAAACCTCGGTGAAACTGTCTCTGCAACCCAACCGCGCTCAGTGCACACCGACATTTCCCGCAGACAATCAGACCGGAACCGTTAACCAAGTGAAACCCTGAGAAACCTTAAACTCGATGTCATGCATGAATACGAGCAAGCGTAAGTTGACAGTATCAGGTCGTCTGTTCCGGCTGACCGTCGGCATGGTCCTCATCATGGTGGTGGTGGGAACGCTAGGCTACACCACTCTGTCTCGTCTCAAAGTCAACGGCCCACTCTACGCTAACATCATCGAGCAAAAAGACCTTCTGGCAGACATTCTGCCGCCGCCAGCGTTTATTCTCGAAACGTACCTGACGGCTCTGCAGATTCTTGACGCGTCCGTGCCGGCGGCTCAGAAGGAAAACATCGAGAAAATCCAGTCCCTCAAGAAGGAGTTTCTGGATCGAACCCGGTATTGGGAAGGGCAGCTTGCCCCCTCGGAGGTTCGTGACGTCCTACTCAAAGACTCCTATGAGCCGGCGGTAGCCTTCTTCGACACCTTGGAGCGGGAATTCCTCCCGGCCGTCCAGAAGGGAGACGTTCAGGGTGCTTCCGCCATAGCCCAGGGGAAACTGAAGAGCCAGTATCTGGCCCACCGCAAGGCGATTGACCGGGTCGTGGCGTTGGCGACGCGGAACAGCCAAGTAATGGAGGCACAAGCGGCCCGGGAAATAAAGACCGGCACCTTGTTCCAGTTGCTAACATCAGGGGGTGGCTTGTTGTTTCTTGCCCTCTACAGCCTCCACACCTCCCGCTCGCTGCGGTCCACTCTCAAACTCACCGCCAACCGCCTTTCGGACAGCGCAGGACAGACTTCCTCGGCCGCCAGCCAGGTTTCCTCCGCCAGCCAGTCCCTGGCTGAAGGCGCGAGCGAACAGGCGGCCTCGCTGGAGGAAACCAGCTCCTCGCTCGAGGAAATGTCCAGCATGACCAAACGGAACGCCGAAACCGCCAGCAAGGTCAAAGAGATGGGTTCGCAAGCCCGCATGGCCGGCGACGCGGCCGTCATCAACATGCAAGCCATGGGCAGGGCCATGGACGCCATCAAGACCTCCAGCGATGGCATCGCCAAGATCATCAAAACGATCGATGAGATCGCCTTCCAGACGAACATCCTGGCGTTAAACGCGGCCGTGGAAGCCGCCCGAGCGGGCGAGGCGGGAGCCGGCTTTGCCGTGGTAGCCGACGAAGTGCGGAGTCTGGCGCAACGGTGCGCCCAGGCGGCCAAGGAAACGGCGGGCAAGATTGAGGATTCAGT